>Ga0255058_10001591_pt1 | contig 12764 bp, 15 predicted proteins | sample Cases_109_9_MG_FD_188637 | JGI IMG/M metagenome (GOLD analysis project Ga0255058, IMG submission 188637) | Seawater microbial communities from Amundsen Gulf, Northwest Territories, Canada - Cases_109_9 | ecosystem: Environmental > Aquatic > Marine > Gulf | place: Canada: Northwest Territories... | reverse complement strand
ATCTTTTGATGTTTCTTTATAATATCTGCAATCATTTTCCCGGTTCCAACCGGAACCGTACTCTTGGTGACGATTACCTTATAACCATCCATGGTTTTTGCAGTCTGCTTTGCCACTTCTTTGATATATTGTAAATCAGAATCACCACTTTGCTTTGGCGGCGTCCCCACTGCAATGAATATGACCAGTGCGTTCTTGACCCCTTCTTCTACAAGCGTAGTAAATGACAACCTCCCTTGTTTCACATTCTTGTGAATCAACTCTTGCAGCCTGGGTTCGTAGATTGGGATTTCCCCATTGCTCAGTCTCTTTATCTTGTCTTTGTCTTTGTCAACGCACGTAACGTTAAGGCCGAATTCGGCAAAGCACGCGCCTGTTACAAGTCCTACATACCCGGTTCCAATTACGCAGATATTCATTTTTTTAAGACAGGGATCAGATGGCAGAATATATTTATCAAATATGTGGAAGTGTCTTAGTTAACTTATTGAATTTGGCGTCTTTTGTGACTTACCATGTTTTCTGAAACGAGATGTATCTATATTTCATTAACTTTTAACGGAAGGGCGTTTCTCCGGACAAGGGATAAGGCCTCAAAGACAGGCTAGTCCTGCTGATAGTAGTTACCATAGCCATAGTACTCTCCCAAGGCAGTCTCGCCCTCATTCATTACGCATCCTATAATTTTGCAGTTGCGCAGTCATTGTTCCAAGTTCCCGATTATCTTGATCTAGAATAGAACATTTTAATACCATGCTTATTCTACAAAATACACTGGGATATTAAAGGAAATTCTAACATTCCAAAAAAAATTTTACACAACCTGGATTTGAATATTAAGCCTGCTCGATCTTCATGAAACCATATCATGGAACTCTATTAACTCTTCAATGGCATCATGGTCATAAACCCTCCAGCCCCTCCAATCTCTTTTTGCCATCTTAACTTTTCTTGCAGTTTCCCATCTCCTAATGGTTCTTGTAGTTACACCTACTCTTTCAGCAACCTCTGTAATTGTCAATCTCCCATTCACATTCATAAATTTATCCTCCCACCTGAATTTAGTTCCCCTCTATGTTAACTAATTAACTTTGACTAACCGACTTTTCATTATGACGTTATCGCACATAACGTACCAACCCGATTTAAATTTGAACGAGGTTTAAATGTGAATACCTAAGTACTTGGGCAACATGGTGTTAGCTAAGAATAAGGCATGTTGAGGTTTCGAAGTGAAAGATATGTGGAAGATATGCAACACCAGACAAGTGTAAACTAAAGTTTACAGTTGTCTGGTGTTGTCACTATACATAATCAATTCTTAATGAAGCGCAATCATTTTTCAGAATCTTCTTTGTCAATGAAAGTTCCGTATGGGCCACGAATCACATCTTGTTCTTCCTTGTCAGCAACACCTTTCTCAGGGGTTTCTATCTTGACCGTCCCGATTATTGATTTAAAAGGGGACTGTGAAATTTCTACCCTAAAGGAGTTGCCAAGAAATTTAGATTCTTTAAAGTGCTCTTGAGTGTAATCGTAAGACAGATACTGAGGGCTCCTCCCTTTTTTGACTAAAAGGGATTTTTTATTCTGATCATAGAGGGTTAAGGTTAATTTTTTATTCTCAGGTGTCCATGAAACCTCTATCTTAATAAGACCGGGATGTTTTGCGCGAAATAGAATTTCTCTTGGCCGCGTATCAGTAGCATCTTTGAGAACACTGGATAGTTTAAAATCCTGTACCTCTTTGGCCGCCGTGGCAGATTCCTGATTAAGGGTTGTAACGGCAGTTATGATTAAGATGTTAAACAAAAACACAAGAAATAATTTTTTGCAAAATGAATAACTCATTTGAAAACCCTCCTAAAGTTCCACTAAACTAAACCCCAGATGACTGTCTCGCAGGTTACGCAGGTTACAGGTTAAATTTTACGCAAATATTATACCTAAGAACGGCATAATCTCAAAACAATGATGATGATGATAACGAATACTACAGAATGCCAGAAAAGCGTGGAAATAGGACGTTTTAACACAAATTAACATTTTTCGTTGACATTATAAATTGAATTTTCTATGCTATCCAATCGGCCAATTGGAGGCCGGTTACTGCGAAATTTTAACAAACTGTTTAATAACCGTTCATAAATAATATAGTCCTTTCTTAACAAAACTGTCTTTATATTTTAAAGAGGATTAAGTAATGTCCATCGAAGGATACGTTGATTATAAACGTCGGGAATACTGCAAAGATATAAAATGTCCGATACAGATCGATCTTGACGCTCAAAAAGAAGGTTCCGAAGAATATGAAAGAATAAGGGCAATATGTAAAGATGATTGCAAACGTACCACTTACGAATTTCATCACTGGTTAATAAATAAAGGTTATTTAGTAGTCAGACCTGATGAATCTGCTTAAAAAAAACAACATAACAGTTAAACAGAGGAGGTGTGAGAAATGGATTGGGGAATGAAAAACAGACTGGCACAATTAATGGGTCCTGATGGTCATTGTATGTTCATGCCGATAGACCATGGATATTTCCTGGGACCCACTAGCAAGTTGGAAAGACCGGGCGAAACGATTAAGCCGATTATTGAGTATTGTGACGCACTTTTTGTAACAAGGGGAGTATTGCGTGCTGCCATAAATCCGGATGACAGTAAACCCGTCATCCTTCGGGTATCAGGTGGTACCAGTGTGGTTGGAGGAGACCTTGCAAATGAAGGGATTACTACATCCATAAAAGATGCCCTCAGGCTCAATGTTGCAGCAGTGGGACTGTCAGTCTTTATAGGTAGTGAATATGAGCGACAAACGTTGTTAAATCTGGGTAAGCTTGTGGATGAGTGCGAAGAGTACGGCATCCCCGTAATGGCGGTTACGGCTGTAGGTAAGGAACTGGAAAAGCGAGACGCCAGATATCTTTCTCTCTGTTGCCGTATTGCTGCAGAGTTAGGAGCCAAGGTAGTGAAGACATATTGGTGTGAAGACTTTGATAAGGTTACGAATAGTTGTCCTGTTCCCATAGTCATAGCAGGAGGGCCTAAGTTTGATACAGAACTTCCAGTGTTCGAGTTTGTCTATGACGGTATGCAAAAGGGTGCCATAGGCGTAAACCTTGGAAGGAACATCTGGCAACATGAACATCCTGTAGCAATGGCGAAGGCATTACATGCTATTATCCATGAAAAAGCTACCGCCAGAGAAGCCGATGAAATCTTCAATGAGGTCAAGAGTGGTAAAACGCCTGTAGCGGTTGGGGTTTAAAAAGCTGTAAAATATTATTTCTCTTAACAGGAGTCTTAGATGGCAGGCCAAGACTCTTAATCACTGCCATCTAAGTTGAAAAGCGATTTATCCTTAATGCCTTGTATCTTGTATAATGCATTATTAAATTTCCTTCCTTGTTGCAAGCCTAAAATACTTAATGCCTTTTCCTGGCAAACCGTTTTAAATATTTCTTTACTATAAATTATGCGCGTAGCGATGTATTACAATAATAAAGACGTGAGGTTGGAGGAGATGCCAACTCCACAGATCGGCCAGGGTGAAGTATTAATGAAATCGCTGGCATGTGGTATCTGCGGCAGTGATGTAATGGAGTGGTATCGTATCCACAAGGCGCCACTGGTACTTGGTCATGAAGCTACCGGTGAGATTGTGGAAGTTGGAGAGGGCGTTAAGAGATTCAAAGAAGGTGACAGGGTATTCGTCTCTCATCATGTGCCCTGTAATACATGCCATTACTGCCTGCATGGTAACCATACAGTTTGTGATACTTTGCGCACTACTAATTTTGATCCCGGAGGCTTTGCCGAATATGTACGCGTACCGGAGATTAATGTAGACAGGGGCGTATTTATACTGCCTGATGATTTGTCACTGGAAGACGGAACATTGATTGAGCCATTAGCCTGTGTTGTTCGTGGACAGAGACTGGCGCGTATAGAGCCCGGCCAAACGGTTGTTGTTATTGGCAGCGGCATGTCAGGGCTTCTCCATATATTACTTGCCAGGGCATCAGGGGCAGGTAAAATAATTGCCACGGATATAAGCGAATACCGCATGGAAATGGCAGAGAAACTTGGTGCGGATTCTGTTATATCTGCTCATGACGATCTGCCTTCACATCTGCTCGAGTTAAATGGCAACAGGCTTGCTGATAGAGTGATTGCTACCACAGGCGCAGTTCCTGCCCTGAATACAGCTATTAAATCCGTGGATCGTGGAGGTACTGTGTTGTTCTTTGCTCCCGGTGGTCCGGACGTTGAACTTCCCGTTCCGTTTAATGATTTCTGGAAGAATTGCATAACCTTGATGCCCACATACGGTGCAAGCCCTGTTGATATAGAGGTGGCAATAGAACTGCTCCGTTCCAGACGTGTTCCAGTACAGGAAATGATTACTCATCGTTTGGGCCTGGCGGAAACAGGGCGTGGCTTCAATCTGGTTACTGATGCCAAAGAGTCTGTGAAAGTGATCATCGAACCTCACAGATAGTGGTAGCTTAACAAATAAAACCATCAAGTTTCGATAAAATTCATTCCATGAATTCTGACCGTTTGCTTCTCGATAAAATAAAGAAAAATCTGCGCACAAAGATAATAGGCAGGGAGATTATTACGTTTGAACATACTACATCAACAATGGACATCGCAAAGCAGATGCTTGGTAATAGTGTAAAAGAAGGGACTACAATATTTGCAGAGAGACAGACGAAGGGAAGGGGCAGGTCAGGAAGAGAGTGGTTTTGTCCGGAAGGCAAAGGGTTGCTGTTCACCATTATTTTAAGGCCGACAATTCTGCCGGAAAAGTCTTATCTTCTAATGGGGTTCTTGGCTGTAGCCGCTGTAAAGACTATTCGGGATATGTTTAACTTACCTGTAGAAATAGATTGGCCCAATGACCTTGTAATTAATAAAAAGAAGTTGGGCGGTATAGTTATAGAAACTCAAAATGAAACAGGAAAAGACGTAAACTATATCGTTGGAATCGGTATTAATGTTAATTTAAGCAAACAAGAACTTCCCAGGCATGTTGATAAACCGGTAACATCTCTTGCCATCGAAAAAGAAACGTTTATAGACCGTACCAGGCTTGCCAGGGCATTACTGCAGAATTTAGATTCGTGGTATTTAATCTTGAAGGAAGAACGTTATGACTATATTGTAGAGAAGTGGCAGGAACTCTGTGCAAATGTTGGACAAAAAATGATTATCAGGGAAAACGGTCAGGAATATTCAGGAAATCTGGAAGGAATCTCTAATAGTGGCGAGCTAATGTTACTGTTAGATAATGGGTGTAAAAAACCATTTAGAATTGAGCATACTATTGTGAATCATAATAACAAACGTTGAGAACATTCAAGACTAAACCTTCGTATCTTTTGCAAGATCACCATACCTGACCTAATCAAAGTTCATATCCCCGTAGCCCATAGGATCGGATCCAATCTGTCTTTCTATGCTTGTTAATTTTGTTTCCAGTTTGTTAATCTTTCCTGCCATATCTTTATACACTAAAAACCCCAAAACCAACAACAAAACAGTGTAAACAACGACAAATATTGTCGCTGGATTTTCTTTTGATGTTGCCGCAAATCTAGACTTACGAGCAGATTTCTTTCCTCCTAAAACATCATTTCGGTATTTTTCCGTCACGTCACTGGGTTCATAAGGTTCCACTTCAGGTGTTTTTTGTGCTGTATTTGACAGGTTTACCACTTTAGGTTCGAATGGTTTTTCTACCAGGTTTTCCTCACTACTAACACCACTAAAAATCATTCCGCCCAGACTTCTGTTCTTTGCAGAAGGCTTAGAATTACGAGCAGACTTCTTTTCTCCGAAAACGATGTGCCTGAATTTCCCTTTCATATCACTGGATTCGTAAGTTTTCGTTTCTCGCACCTTTTGTTTTGGACTTGATAAATTTACCACCGTCCCACTACGCACTCTCTTTGCCGGTTTTCTCTGATTACTAACACCATTATTCTTTTCTTCTTTATTTTTACTCTTCAACCATGTAAGAGGGTCCATTCCAAGCGCTTTTTTCTTACTCATAAAACCTCCTTTTATATTTATATTCTACTATCTGAATGCATGCTCCTTAAATCGTGTTGTTTGTTTTTCCTCAGTGTTAATCTCTTTTTTTTCCTGAGCAATTATTTCTTTTGTCAATGCTGTATAATCTCGCGCACCATTAGAATCAGGAGCATATGCCATAATCGGCAAACCATGACTGGGCGATTCCGATAGCTTAACGTTTTTTCTAATAATGGTATTGAACACCTTGCCATTGAAATATTCTTTAATCTTTTCAAGCACCTCACGGCCTAACTTTGTCCTGCTATCGTACAAACAAGGAATGATTCCCGTAATCTCCAAAGAATCATTTAATCGCTTCTTGACAACCTCAAATGTTTGTAACAGCTTGCTTACACCTTGTAAAGCAAAATATTCGGTTTGTAAAGGGATAAATATTTCGTTAACGATAGTCAATGCATTCAGAGTAAGAAGCCCCATGGAAGGCGGACAATCAATTAAGGCATAATCATATTCGTGTATTAAGTCATCCAGGTAAAACTTAACTATTGTTTCCCTCCCTACCGTGTTAACAAGTTCTACCTCAGCACTTGCAAGATCGATATTAGACGGAATCAAATCCAGGTTTTTTATTGCCGTCTTCTTTAAGACTTCACAAGGACTATTCTTTCCATTTATTATCTGATAGATAGATAGATCGTTATTGTGTGGATCAACACCCAGATGCATACTCAGGTTGCCCTGAGGGTCAAGGTCTATTAACAATACTTTCTTTCCGCGCAATGCGAGCCCTGCTCCAACGTTTGCAGTTGAGGTTGTCTTTCCAACCCCACCTTTCTGGTTTATGAATGCAATCTTACGCATTTTAGCCTTCTATAATATCAACATACGGTAACAGATATATAACATAAGTATTCTAAACATACAAAATGTGGTTGTCAAGTGAATTATATTAAAAACTGGATAAATTTAACAAATTTTGTTATTATGTGGCAAAATAGAGTTGATTTAAAAGCTTAATAAAAGGAAAAGGAGATCATGGAAAAGTCGTGGAGATTGAAGATAATATGTACAAATTTATATCATTTTACATCAGTACTATCCCCCCGGCACAAACAATCGTCTTTGGCCATTAAGGCATTAATGGCTACATTTGTCATTCTTTTTACTTTTTCTTGTGGAAAGGTTGAAAAGTCTGTGCAAACAGTTGTTGAAGAAGAAAAAATGGCTTTGGATATACCGTCTGAGAGTAAAATAAAATTCAGAATGCACATGGGCTCTCTTGAAGACTATTATGACAATCTGGAAGAGGCAGTCGCAATACAGAATTGGGAGAAAATACAAACATATGCTATGCAGATGAAAAACACATCCCCCGTAATCTTAACAGGTCGAAGGAAGGAAGAATTACCACATGATTTTGTTATGATGGACACTATGTTTCACCTTCATACGCTTAAATTGGTAGAAGCAGCTGAAACAAGAGAAATGGTTAAACTAAATATCGAATATGATAATGTAAAACAAACCTGTGACAATTGCCATGAAAAATATAAAAGAAAAAATAATGAATTGTAAAGACGGAAGATACTATCGTGCAAGCCGCTTCGTCCAACGGTGAGGCTATATATAACTTTTCATACAGGGTTATTCAGAAATGTATTTTTTTATATTGTAGTTATTCTTTCTTGTGAGGAAGTTTCATCTTATCAAGACAACCCACAGCAATAATTGATTTGGAATCACCTCTTGCGCTTCGGTAATGTGTTCTCGATTTTTTCTATCCTATTTATTATTTCCCACTTCAGATCTTCTTGTTCCTGCGCTATTACGTTTAGTTGGCTTTCGATATCTCTAACACGTTTATTAATACTTTTAACCTTTGCTGGAATATTGCCAACCTTTTTTGAAAGTGCGTCAATTTTTTCTGAAACCCTGGCAAATTGGTGAGATTCGCTAGATAGTGGACCTATCGTATGATCAATCTTATTAAGGTATTCTTTGACCGTAGCCATATCTTTATTTATAAAGTCTATTAAGGCTACCTTTTCCAATGAATCTGATTGTTTACTACTGACGGAGTCTACCCTACCACTAAAATTACTAACTTTTTTATGCATATCTACACCCCACCAGATTGCCCCTCCTAACGCAAGCGCAATCGGTACAAGAATCGCTATAAACCCTCCCCCTTTATTACTCATTAAAGAATGCCTCCTTAAATTTTTTAAATGTTAAGTAGCTTAATTCTTTCTAACAACTCACTGTGTAACATCTTGAGAACAGAGAAATTGAAATACTCACCCCCCCCCTATATGTGCGATATAACTGAAAAAGGATGGGAAAGTCAAGAGGAATTTTCACCGTTTGGGAGGATAATGCACAAGATTGAGGGTTCGAAGAGGGTGTGAAAACATAAGAAATAGAATGGTAAAAAATCTATCCTTTCTTCCCTCTTATAAGCTATGCCCCGGCTATTGAAAGAAAGTCATAAATTCTTTCTTCAGTTTTACCGTCCATGTTGATAAATTCAACCCCGATGTTTATGCTATTTTTGTCTTTTTTGATGATTTTCTGTTTTGCTGCTATGGTAAGTTTTTCTCCCACACCAGGCAATTGAAAGCTTATGTCAATTCCTTTGTCTATCTGTAATATTAATCTGCTTTCAACCTTAGGTTTTTCCACAGTAAAGTGACATCCTTCTCTACTGATGTCCGTAATAGCCCCCTCTATCGTGTTGTCTGCAATCCCCACACTCGCAGGCAGATAACAATCAACCCTTCTATGTGAGCGAAGATTATGATCTTCAACCTTTGTTGGATACTCAAGGAATATTAATTTTATCGGATCAACAATAACGTGATATATGCGAGACTTGAAGCCGAATATAGTACCCTTATGCATGTACCTGACAACAACGGTGTTTCCTTTGTATAACAAACTTAACAAATTTGAAACAGTGCCCACGGATGGGACAAGAGGCATCCTTATGATTAGATACTTGTCTTCCTCTACTCCAATTAATTCACTTGTTAGTCTGGCATCTGTTCCACCAATTTGGAGTTTTAGAGTAGCGCCAATTTTCATAGATATATTTCTTTATCGTATGTCTAAGCAGAAATCTGCCGTAAATTTATACAGACTAAGTTGGGTTTATACAATAAAATGAGATATTTTGTCAAGAAAGATATCACATTAATTAACACCAAAACCCTTGCCTTTCTAAGGAAGTATCTAAAGAGATAGAAAGATATGCGCGCTTGACCAAAGTGATTGGTGATTGGTGATTGGTGATTGGTGATTGGTGATTATTATTGTGCGGTTAGTAATTTTGTCATAGGTGCATAATACCATTCCGTTTGGTTTTTGATGGCTATACTTTTGATCATTTTATAGTACTTGTTATATATTTCTTGAGAAGTATCTTTATAATCAGGATTGCAGAAAAAGACTCTACATCCAAGTGTTCTATATTCTCTGATTGAGCACTTCTCTTCAACCAAAAAAGGGCATATTCTTTGTTCTGAATTAAAAGATGGTACTTCAACATTTTTCAAGATATAGTCTACTTCAATGGTCGACGCATACAGTTCATGATCAAATGTATCAAAATGGCAGCAGGTACCGCAGGCATCACAACCTGGATTGATTCTAGCAAGCTCTAAATCGAGTTTATTGTATACTTCAACTATTTCAAAGTTATTTTCTGATCGGTGATTTTTCATAAACCGCATTATACGTAAACTGCATCTAACACGCAAATAATAATATGAAATATGGCTTGAAATCTAGATTTGTCATTCAAGAACACCATGCTTCACATCTTCACTGGGATCTTAGATTAGAATTGGACGGAGTATTAAAAAGCTGGGCTATACCGAAGGAACCTTGTAAGGTTCCTGGAAAGAAATACCTTGCCATACAAGTGGAAGACCACGATCTGGGCTATATTGATTTTGAAGGTGAGATCGAGGAAGGACATTATGGCGCAGGCCAGGTAATTCTCTGGGACAATGGAACTTTCGACCTGATAGAACGTTCAAAAAATAAGGTGATATTTACGATTCATGGCAATAAACTAAAAGGAGATTTCTGTCTGATAAGATTTCCAAAGGCGGGTGAAAAGCAATGGTTGTTTTTTAAGAAAAAGACAAAAACATAAGAAAAAATGGAAGATAACAGTTACATAAAATTCCTCAAAATTTTTTGGTTATTTCACGGAACATACCGTATTCTTGAAAATTGATTAACACTATAAGCATGTGGTTTCAAAGCAAGTCATTTGTATGGTCTTTGATAGGTTGTTACATTACGTTTATTTACTCGACACTTTATATAATGCGGCCTATTTTAAATTTCCTGAAGATGACGTTAAGGGGTTACCTTAACCTGAGTATCATAGATAGCCTTTTTGATGCTGTTATCCTTTATCTTAGTCTATATCATAAAGAATCGTGAGTACTATGGCATAAGTCAATATTTGTGGTTTTCTTTTATAAGTTGTTTGTACGGCCTGAGCCTTTACATTGTAGACGTACCGGAAGAACAGGTTCATTCTATTGAATACGGAATCCTTAGCGCCTTAATCTATGTGGCTCTTAGCCATAACATACATAATATATCTATATACTTTTTATGTACATCTATTGTATTTGTTTTTGGCGCCGTTGATGAAGTAATCTAAGGGATATTACCTAACAGAGTGTTTGACATAAGAGACATAATTATAAATGGAATCGCAGGTATATTGGTACAGTTATTAATAGTGATGGTGATAAATAAGAGAAAAGCGGCCTTAATCAACCATGGAAGGGATTATGTTTAAGACTAAAGATTATACCGAAGCTGAAAAGTTCCGTTCACCACGTTATCGCGAGGCGGTTAGACAATATTGTGGTATAGGAGAAAGTATCGGCTTGGGTTATGGTCCAAAAGGCAAAAAAATTAAAGAACAGCTGGTAAAGTGCATATGGTTCGGGCAATTTATAGAGAAGGAGAAATTGTACACAGAAGATGGATTAAGGATAAAGGTTATTTCACCCGGTAGATGGAATATGGAAGAGGGTCCTGACTTTAAAGGAGCAGAGATACTTTTAGAAGGAAAAGGCGCCGTAAAGGGAGACGTTGAGATTCATGTAAACTCTCATGATTGGATACGTCATGGACACCATAAGCAAAAGGAGTATGAAAATATATGTTTGCATGTTTTTATGTGGAATGACAGGAATAATAAATTCGTTAAAATCAAAAATCATTTCGTCCCTCAGCTAGAGCTATATAAATACCTGGAATACGAACTGGAGAAACTTATCGAAATGATTGATATTGAAGACTACCCTCACCCTGCCAGCGCTAATGCGGGGCCATGCCAGAAGGGATTACGTTCTATTTCTTCCGACGATAAATGGATTGGATATTTTCTGGATTTTGCCGGTGATGAAAGAATCTTACTTAAAACAACCAGATTAGAAAAACGATTGAATACTCAGACGTTTGAGCAAATCTTATATGACGCAATTATGGAATCACTTGGTTACAAGAATAACAAAGAACAGTTCCGGCACCTTGCATCTATTGTGTCAGTAAATGACATAAGAAGCCTGATACCTTTGGACGTTTCTCTTAAGCAAAAAAGCAAGATGATACAGGCATTACTATTTGGTATGGCAGGGCTCCTGCCGGATCAGAGTTCTTCAACCAAAGACACGGTGGATAAGGATTCTCTTGAATACGTCAAAGAAATTGAAGGAATGTGGTCAGCTATTAAAAATGATATTAAAAATAAACCGATGGAGGGAGGGTTGTGGTGTTTTAAATATTCCAGACCTGGCAATTTCCCGACAAGAAGGATTGCTGCGATTAGTCGTCTCCTGGCAGAGAATTTTGAAACAGGCATATTCAGGATAATATTAGAGTCTTTTGAAAGAATAGACAGTAATAAGAATGAAGTAGCGCAAATAAAAACTATCATTAAAAATACAGAGTCTGTCTTTTTGGAATTATATGATGATTACTGGTCGGAAAAAGGGTGTTTTTTTAATTAATCATAACTGCCTGAATTAGTGTCTGTTATGTCGCTATCATTTGTTTTACAATATGTTATGACTTACTCTTTATTCTGGTGATTCCTGTGGAGTCCTGTCGGTTACGGTGGAGTTGACTACGTTTTGACTACAATCTGACTACAGTCAGAAATTGCATAATTTGCATATATAAGGAGGCAGTAACATGGGGAAACTTGATCACGTTAAAGATGATGTGGTTAAAAAACTAGCAGTTGGCGAACCTCAAACTAGCATAGCAAAGCAAGTAGGTGTTGATCAATCTACTATCTCACGATTTGCCAAAGAGGACGAAAATATACGACTAATCGAGGAAGAACGAGGGAAATTAGTTGGGATTCTATCTGATGCAGTCCAAAACGTTAAAGACCTTGTAGAAGAAATGAAAGATATTCCAAAGGATGATATTAAAAGACGTGAATTATCATACAAGGCAAGTAAGGATGTGTTGAAAGCGACTAATATCTTTCCTTCTCCTCAATACGCACATAATATTTACAATGACAATAGAACCCAGACAGTTGTCGAACCTAAGATAATGAAGCTATTTAGCTCTGATTTAGCCAATAACATGCAACCTGTTGGTATGAATGAGGAAAATCTAAACATGGAATGAGGGGTATTTTAAGAGCGCACGCACAATGTCAAACTTTC
>Ga0255058_10001590_pt1 | contig 12766 bp, 14 predicted proteins | sample Cases_109_9_MG_FD_188637 | JGI IMG/M metagenome (GOLD analysis project Ga0255058, IMG submission 188637) | Seawater microbial communities from Amundsen Gulf, Northwest Territories, Canada - Cases_109_9 | ecosystem: Environmental > Aquatic > Marine > Gulf | place: Canada: Northwest Territories... | reverse complement strand
ATCCGGCACCAATTGGTCCTGTCATCGACGAATTTGTGCCAAACGACCTCGTAATCGGCGACAAGGGATTCTTTGCAAGTTTCCTGTCGGAAAACGCGCTTTTCAATCTGGCTTTTGATGCTGCGAGGGAAAACGGACTTGCAAAGGTTCTTGCAGAACCGACGCTCGTTACTCAATCAGGACACGAGGCACAATTCCTGTCCGGCGGCGAATTTCCGATTCCGGTCCCCAGGGGTCAAAACGGTACCACTATCGAATTTAAGGAATTCGGTGTTGGTATAAGGTTTCTACCCGTCGTGCTTGACTCGGAGCGCATCAGCCTGAAGCTCAACATCAGCGTCAGTGAATTGGTCAGCGACAACAGCGTCAGCATCAGTACCGACGGCGTGTCCTCCACTTTCCTCATACCGTCATTGACCACGCGAAGCGCACAATCAACCGTTGAGCTTGCGGACGGTCAGACCATAGGGGTAGCCGGCCTGATCAATGAGAATCTTCGCGAGGTCGTTACGAGATTCCCCGGCCTCGGCAGCATTCCTGGCCTTGGCGCATTGTTTCGCAGCCAAGAGTTCAGGAAAGGAGAGACGGAACTGCTGATTCTGGTTACGCCGCACCTGGCCAAGCCACTCGTGCCTGCCGAAGTTCAATTGCCCACAGATAACTTCGTGGAGCCCGGCGACTTTGGCTGGTATATGCAAGGAAGCCTCGAAGGCCGGCGTTAAGCGCCGGCGGAATTAATGTCAATACGCCACGGCCTGGCCGGGCTACAAAACAGGAATAGAGCTATGAACAAAAACATCATTCTGACTTGTCCACTGTTTGTTATCGCCCTGCTTGCAAGTGGCTGCAGTCGCCAGCCAACGGTTCCGCAAGCGGAATTTGGAGAAGCCGTCCGCAGCGTCATGAATAGCCAGATTCATGATTTCGAGGCTGCTATCCATCCCGATCCGAATGCCATCGAAGGCAGTGACCCCTATCGTCTGGATGCTGCACTGAACGCTCACCGCTCCGATATCGCGGAGCCGCAGGAGGTTCAGCAGCCAATAACTATCAGCGTCGGTGGCCAGAATTAACCGCCTGCTCGCAGGAGAAACCCAATGATCAGAGTCAATCACACCAAATACTCTGCGCACCGTGTCGCCGGCGATAATCGCCAGCGAGGCGTTGCGATGCCGCTGGTTGTTATAGGATTGGTCGCGATGCTTGCTATCGCCGGACTCGCCCTCGACGCGAGTCACGCGTTCGTCAACAAGACACGCTTGCAAAACATGGCCGACGCTTCGGCCCTGGCAGCGGCGAAGGTCTACGATCAGACGGCGGACACGATACCGTCCACTGTTGCTGCCAACAGCGTGTTTGGCTTGAACACCGATGGCAATGGCAATCTCGAGATCGATACGTCCTATGACGGCGGCAACATTTCCGTCGTCGTGCAATATTCGGTGACGTTGAATCCATTCGTACCATCCGGTATCGGGCCGTACGTGCGGGTCATCGCCAGCGGATTCAATATGGCCACCGGGCTGAGTGCGATCGTCGGCATTACGGACATGGATATCGGCGCGTCCGCGGTTGCAGGGCCGAGTCCGACGATCAACAGCGCCTGCAACATTGCCCCGCTTGTGGTCTGTGCCACTGATCTGACAGCAGACTATTACGGCTTCGATCAGGACAGGCTGATGGTCCTGAAGCCCTCGCCCGGTGATCACGATGATGTCGGCGCTGGCAATTACAAGTTACTGCGCCTTGACTGCCCGGGCGGCGACTGCGTTCGCGACGCCATGGCGGGAACTTACGATTCCTGCACCTCGACCGATGAGGATGCCGAGACGGAACCGGGGGTCACTGCCGGCCCGACCTCGCAGGGATTCAACACCCGTTTCGGCATATACAACGGCCCGATTAGCTCGCTGGATTACCCGCCGGATGTCGTTGTTCGCGAGGCTTCACCGCGGCTGGATACCCAATTGATAGAGGATCCCCCTGGTTCGGGAATCAACGTGGACCAGATCTGCTCGGGGCGCTGCGATGACCCCGTAGCGCCCACCAATCAGGTCCAGACTTCGACCGACATCGCAGGCTATGACTACGACGATTATGTGCAAAGGACCGCGACTCCCGGCATGCACGATTACCCAACGAGCGGCTCGCCAGCTGGCGTCGAATGGCGACGTATGCTGGCGCTGCCGGTCGCGGACTGCACCGGCGATCAAACCGGCCAATCGACTTTGGACATCGTAGGTTTCGCTTGTTACTACATGTTGCAATCGATTGGCGGCGGTGTTGACAAAAACATATTCGGCCAGTTTGTCGAAGAATGCCTGGCTGGCGGTGCGCCTGGACCGAACCCGGGCGCAGGACCCGGTCCCTATATCATCCAGCTTTACAAGGACCCGGATTCCGGGGAATCGTGATGACGCGAATCGCTCAAAATCCGATGGCCAGGCATCGCGGTGCCGTACTCGTAGAGATGGTGCTCGTGACACCCATTCTGTTGTTCGTCATGCTGGCAACCGCTGAGGTCACGCGTGGATTCGTCGATCACAATACACTGACGAAGGCGGTTCGCAACGGCGCACGATACGTTGCTGCAAACGCGTATCAGGGTACGACAGGCATCATTATTGTAAGCGCGACGTTGAGGACGGAAACCCAGAATCTTGTCGTGTACGGAAATACAGGCGGACCGGGTACGCCGGTACTCTCCGGGCTGTTGCCCGCCGATGTCACTGTCACGGATATCGGCGCTAACAATGTCGAGGTCAGCGCGAGCCATGCGTTCAGCGGAATGCTTGGCCCGGTGTTGCGCAGTTTTCATGGTGGGCCCGATATCAGCCTGGTAGTCAATCTCCAGGCCACCGTGACAATGCGAGCCTTGTGATATGAAATCTACGAGCAAACAATCAGGACTGTCGACGGTCGAGTTTGCTCTTGTCGCGCTCGTCCTGTTTCTGCTGATCTTCGGTGTCATCGAAATTGCACGAGCGTTCTTTGTAACGTCGTTACTGGATGAGGCAACCCGACGAGGCGCTCGCATGGCGGTCGTTTGTCCAATCAACGACCCGGAAATCTTCCAGGCAGCGGCCTTTAACAATACTTTGATTCCGGATCTTGATGCCGGCGATATTACGGTCGAGTACCTGGATTCTGCAGGCGCAATCGTCGGCAATCCGGCAGATCCGACAGGTTTCCGCCAGATTCGCTATGTGCGGGCGAGAGTTGTCGGTTATCAACACCAGATGTTCATTCCGTTAGTGGCTGCGCTTTTTGTCATGCCGGAATACGCCACCGTACTGCCGCGGGAAAGCCTGGGTATTCCGCGTCAGGGGGCGATCGTGCCATGTTAGTTTGGTCGAGAGAGTTCAAATGGCGAAGCTGAAGGTATTGATTGCGAGTCGCTCGAAGGTGTCCGTGAATCGACTCAGCGAGTGCCTGAGCACGCAGCCAGAATTCGTTGTGACGACAAAATTGCTCGGCAATGGCCATGCCGATCCACTACACGGCGTCAGCGAGACCCCTGACCTGTTGCTCCTCCATCACGGTCCTTATCACAGCGAGCTTGAATTTCTCGCGGAACCAGACCAGAGGAACCACTTACCACTAATCGTATGCGGTCCCGGCGATAATCCGGAGTCGATGCGCCTGGCTATGCAGGCAGGTGCACGCGACTATTTGCCGGAGACCGCGCCCAATTCTGATCTCGTCACAAGCTTGTTGCGTATTCGGGAGGAATATTCCCGAACCGGGACATCGGCGGTGGGCAAGCTGATCGTAGTTATCAACGGAAAAGGCGGCTCTGGTTCCAGCTTCCTTGCGACGAATCTGGCCCATGGCTTTGTCGCCGACGACGACAAGCAGGTCACACTTTTCGATCTGGACATTCAGTTCGGCGGCTTATGCCGTTATCTCGATATTACGCCGAAGATCGGAATTCTCGAGGCACTTGAAGTCGCGAAACAAATGGACGACGTCTCCGCGGAAGCTTACACCTGTGAGCACTCAAGCGGATTGCGACTACTCGCGGCGCCATCGAAACGACTCGTACTACCAAATGAAATCCCGATCGAAGATCTCGATGCCCTGTTGAAGGTCTTTTTATCCCATAACGATTATGTCGTCGCTGATTCGCCCAATCGGCTGGATGCGGTCACTGAGTTCTTCCTCGAGCGAGCTGACAAGATCGTTCTGGTTGTTCAACAGTCTTTGCCTAACATCCATGACGCCGCGCGGATGCTTCAGTTGCTGACGAGCGAAATTGCGATACCGGAATCCCGAATCGGCGTAGTCGTCAATCGATTTTCGAAGAATGCGCTTATTGAGCTAAGCGACATACGGAAAGCGCTGCGCCAGGACACGCTGATCACGATACCCAACCAGTACAAGATCGCCGCCGAGAGCATCAATTCGGGTATTCCCGTCGCCGATATCTCAAAAAACGCGCCTGTGACCAGGGGCATACGAAAACTGCAGGCAGCATTTCACAACCAAGAGAACAAACCTGCAGACAATTTTTTAGCGCGTGCGCTGCCGAGTATTTTAAGGAGTTAGGTGGATGGCAACGGTCTTGAAAACTGGATTGAATAAGGTTGATGGCGATCCCGCCATCGATGAAGCGGATCGGACCCGCGCCCTTACGGCGCAGGAAACGGAGTGGAAACAGCGTATCAATGAGCGCCTGCTCTCCGTGCTGGATTTGTCTCTAATTGACACGGTTGACTCAGACAAGGCACACAAGGAGATTCGCGAAATCGCCGAGCGCCTGTTGACCGAGGAGTCCGCGCCCCTCAGCCGCAAGCAACGGCAACTCATCGTGGAACGCATTGAGAATGAAGTGATGGGGCTTGGTCCCCTGGAGCCTTTGCTCGCCGATCCTACAATTTCCGACATACTCGTTAACGGCTTCGAAACCATATATATCGAGCGACGAGGCAAACTGGAACGCACCAATGCCCAGTTTACTAACCATGCACATCTGCTCAACACTATCGATCGCATCGTTTCGGCTGTCGGACGACGCATTGACGAGTCATCACCGATGGTGGACGCACGACTGGCCGACGGCTCGCGCGTAAACGCTATCATTCCACCGCTGTCCATCGATGGCGCAACGCTGTCCATCCGGCGATTCGGCATCGATTTGCTGTCGATGGACAACCTGGTCGAGCTGCAGTCATTGACCGCGGAAGTCGCTCACGTACTTAAAGCGATCATCAAGGCGCGGCTCAATGTCCTTGTTTCCGGTGGCACTGGTTCCGGAAAGACGACGATGCTCAATATCCTGTCGGGCTACATACCTGAGGACGAGCGCATCGTCACAATTGAAGACTCAGCTGAGTTGCAGCTACGCCAGCCTCATGTTGTGCGTCTGGAAACCCGGCCTGCGAACATCGAGTCAAAGGGCGAGGTGACCTCCCGAGACCTGGTGAGGAACAGCCTTCGTATGAGGCCCGAACGAATAATCGTCGGCGAGGTTCGCGGCGGCGAAGCGCTCGATATGCTGCAAGCCATGAACACCGGTCACGACGGCTCGCTTACGACTATCCACGCTAACGCCCCGAGAGACTCCCTTAGCCGTATTGAGAATATGGTGTCCATGGCCGGCGTGAACTTTCCTATCAACGCATTGCGGTCGCAGATTGCGTCGGCAATCGACATCGTGTTGCAAATCGCTCGGCTCGAGGACGGCAAACGAAAGCTCATCAGCGTACAGGAAATAAACGGCATGGAAGGTGACATCATTACGATGTCGGAACTGTTCTCTTTTCAACGCGAAGGCATCGACGAAGAGGGCAACGTCAATGGCAAGTTACGGGCAACCGGCATTATTCCCGCCTTTCATAAGAACCTGTCACACCGCGGCATCGATCTTCCCATAGAAGTCTTTGATCCGGACTGGTCTGAAGCAGAAAGTAAAAAGCAATGAGTGGCGGCGCACAACTATTCATCATGCTGGTCTTTGCGACCGTCGTACTGCTGATGCAGGGACTGGTTGTGCCAGTCTTTGGCGAAAGCGCCAAGACCAGGAAAAGACTTAAGAAACGCATTGCAGATATTGAAGCCGCGGGAGAAGAGGAGTCGCTGTCGTCCTTACTACGCGAAAAATACCTGCGACGCCTGTCACCACTCGAACGCCGGGTGGAATCCTTACCGGCGATGGAAGCCGTGGCGACCCGGATCGAGCAGGCCGGGCACAAAATCCTTGCCTATCGCCTGGTGCTCTTGTCCCTGGCGCTCGGGGTCACGGCGTCGATTGTCAGCTGGTCCTATTTCCGAACGCCAGTGGCGGCAATCTCTGCTGCATTGCTGGCGACTTATTTGCCTTTCATGAGAATCAACCTCGATCGCGTCAAGCGCATGCAGGCGTTCGAGGAGCAATTGCCGGACGCTATAGACACAATGAAGCGCGCACTGAAAGCGGGGCATCCCCTGGGTGCCACCTTGAAACTCGTCGCAGATGAGATGGATGATCCGGTTGCCGGAGAGTTCGAATTGACCTTTGGTGATATCAATTACGGCAACGATGTTCGCAGGGCGATGCTTGGATTGTTGTCGCGGATGCCCAGTGTAACCGTGATGGCGCTGGTAACTTCGATTCTCGTGCAAAAGGAAACCGGTGGCAATCTCGCAGAGATATTGGAAAAAATCTCGGAAGTTATTCGTGGCCGGTTCCGATTTCAACGCAAGGTACAAACGTATTCGGCGGAAGGCCGGATGTCTGCGTGGGTCCTGTTAATGGTGCCATTGGTACTGTTTGTCACATTGTGGTTCACAACGCCCGACTACCTTCCGGTGATGCTGGACGACCCGCGCGGCCAGAGAATGCTTATGTATGGCGGTGTTTTCGGAGTGGTAGGAATTTTCTGGTTCCGCAAGATTCTCAGGATCGAGGTATAGCCTCATGGAAGCATTCCTGGATTTAATAAACAGCTATATGAGCGACGAGGTCATTCTTCGTCGAGTCCTCGTCGCCCTGTCCGCTGCGACAATATTCATCCTGGGCATCGGATTATCCATTGTGATTATGAATTTGACGAGCCCGATTCGCCGCCGGATGGGGCTCGTTGAAGACGGCCCGCCGGCCAAAGACCGACTCATGATGATTGTGACCACCGCAATGGGCCCGGTCGCCGGCTACGTGTTGCCGCAGAAAGGCACGGAACGCGATGACATGACGCAAAAACTGATTCGTGCCGGATTCCGGTCGCCCCAGGCTTTGCAGGTTTTCTATATGACAAAGTCTCTGCTGGTTGTCGCCCTGCCAATGCTGGTCCTGATCGGCTGGCGCTGGTTTCCGGATATTGCGGGTCGTTCCACATTGACGTACGCGATGGTTGCTAGCGGCATCGGCTTGCTGGGGCCCAACATCGTGCTTCGACAACTCGTCGAAAGGCGGACCAAGGGCCTGAGAAACGGCTTTCCCGACGCCCTGGACCTATTGGTCGTCTGCGTCGAGTCGGGCCTCGGTCTGGCCGCCGCCATACAGCGAGTAGCGGATGAACTCTTTGTCAGTCATCCCGATCTGGCGTTCGAGCTGTCGACGGTCAACGCGGAGATCCGCGCCAGCATGCCTCGTGAACAGGCCCTGAGAAACCTCGCGGACAGGACGGGCCTGCCCGACATAAAGGGTCTTGTCGGACTACTGGTGCAAACAATGCGCTTTGGCACCAGCGTCAGCGATGCTTTACGCGTCTACTCCGATGAATTCCGTGACAAACGTATGCAACGAGCCGAGGAACAGGCAGCAAAAATGGGCACGAAGCTCATTTTCCCGTTGATATTCTGCATGTTTCCGGTGTTTTTTATCGTAGCAATCGGACCGGCGGTCCTGAGGATAATGGCGTGGATGGCTGGCTGAAAAATAGCAGGTTGCCCGGCAGGCACGATTCTGGAGTTCAAAAAAATGACAAGCAAATACATCGAACTGGGCATTATCAAAATGTGCTTGATTGGCCTGTTGAGCGGCTGCGCTACTACACCGGACATCGACACCAACAACCAAGCCGGAGCGGAACTCAACGACAAATCCCTTGATGTCCTGTTCGCGACGGAGTTTCCGGTGGAGTCAGAGGAAGACGCACTTGCACGGGCAGCTCGGGCACTGCACGAAGGAGAAGTGGATAAGGCGCTGTTTTTCTATGTCCGGGCACTGCAGTTTCAGCCCGACAACGTCGAATTGCTTGCGCATATTGGCGAAATCCAGATGTGGCGAAAAAACTATACTCTGGCTAGCCGGGCTTTCCTGACGGCTCGAAGTTATGACGTTAGCCACGCCCGTTCCCTCGAAGGCCTTGGGCTGATTCACATGGCCAAAGGCATGCACGAACAAGCCGTCGATGAATTGAATTTGGCTATCGAATCTGACGCTCGACTCTGGCGCGCACATAATGCGCTCGGCATGTATGACGATAAGTCCGGAGATTTTGCGGCTGCACAACTACACTACGACGCGGCCTTGTCCGTCAACCCTGATGCGGCGCAGGTGCTCAACAACCGTGGCTATTCGAAGTTCCTGGCCGGTGACCTTGACGGCGCAGTGCTTGACCTGTACGACGCCGCCGAAAGTCAGGCATTTCCGCTGGCATGGGCAAATCTTGGCAAGCTTTATGCCACGCAGGGTTGGTACGACGACGCCATTACCACTTACAAGCATGTGATGAGTGAGGCCCATGCACTGAACAATACTGGCTATGCGGCGATCGAAAATGGAGATTTCACGCAAGCGAAACTCTATTTAAATGAGGCCATTCGCTTATCTCCGACATATTTTCCCGCCGCTGAGGACAACTTATCGTTGCTGGAAAATACTCAATGACTGCCGGCCTGGCCAAGCAGCCAGGAAAACACCTGATGTCCTGCAGAAAAACATTAATCGCGCAAGCCCGATAATGACTCGTCTCCTGATCCTCATTAGCCTGATTTCATATGGTGCATCTGCGCTAGCCGATGCAGGCGCTGGTGAGTATCTCGGCTATAACCTGGGCGACAAGTTCACAGTGCCCAGAGGGGCAGTTGGTAAGGATCATATTACGGGCGCGATGATTTATGTCGTGGCTCCCAAGCGACAGCCTCACCACATCGACGCGGTAAGCCTTTACGTGTCTCCGAAGAGTTCGATGATTGGCAGTATTTTCGGCGAATGGTATTTCTCAAACGCACGAGCTGCGGAGGTCTTTGCAGATCGCTATATGTCATCCCTCGAGAAGAGATACAGCAATTGGAAGCGCAGAGGGCATTCGTTAACCTATGGTGATTATCAATTGTGGGTAGAGATTGAAGAAAAGTCTCCATTTGTCGAGCACTGGCCGTCACGCGAGAAATCGCGCGTGGCCATTGGACTAATTTTTGCTCCAGACTCCACGGGCAGAAATGAATGGATGGCCCTGATTCAAAGGGAACTTAACAATCTCGATCTCACTGCCGAGGATTAGCCTGGTTGCAGATCGCGATATGCCTGTCTCGATACACTTCCCGTAAAACGCGGTTCATAGGGCTATTTAGCCTCCGAATTGCGCCCGTCCAATCCGACATCGCGTGACAGAAACGGGGTGAGCCATTCTCAGCCTTTTCTTGGCAATCGATTGATTTGCGTGACTTCCACCATCGTTTCCAGTCGGACCAGGCGTTTGTCCATGTCGATGGTTCGGGATGACAGTTGCTCGGTCGTCGCGTTGAGGCGCTTGACCTCATCAGTCAGGGTAATCACGTCCATCAAGATGTCCTTCCAGGTGGCCATCAGCTTCCTCGCACAGCAAGGGTCCTCACCGTTTTCTTCATCAGGCGATTCGCGCGCCGTGTGTCTCTGATTGCCTCCCTCAGCCTTGTGCAGACAAGCTCGGCCAATTCAGGTGAGTCCATCGCCGAAGCACCTTGAGCATCGAATGAGTCTATAGCCTGACGCACGATCTCGGACGCAGACGTGCCCTGTTTTGCTGCAATTCTTTGCAGCCTCTTTGCCGTCGAGGGTGAAATCAAGAATTGCTTGCGAATCATTTTCTCAGATACAGCCATAACGCCAACCCCTCTAATTCCGTCCAAAAATGATACACATACACACCCACATACACAATACACCTTACGAAATTCTTGCCTAAATTGAACGCCGATCCAAGGCCGGTAGAATTGTTGGTATTGGATCACGCTTCATCTATGCTTGTTGCACATAACTACAATGGCTGATTCGGGGGAAACAACATGGATAGACGTCAATTTTTCCCGCACGTCGGTCGCGGCTGGGGTAGCGGCTGCATTTCCACTTTTACCTGGCTGTGACCGCCCCACGCCAACAGCATCCCAAGCCGATACCAGTATTGCTGCCGTATCGCTCACCGGTAATGAAATAGAACTTGAACGCGCTGCGATCAAGGAACTCGGCGAGAGTCTGCAAGGGCCGGTTTTGTTGTCCAATCATCCGAGCTATGACAACGCCCGCAAGATCTGGAATGGCATGCATGACAAGCGCCCTGCCCTGATTGCTCAATGCCAGAGCGCAGAGGACGTCAAACATGCGGTGACATTCGCGCATGAGCGCGAACTCCTGGTCGCTGTTCGTGGTGGCGGACACAGCTGGCCGGGCAAGTCGGTCTGTGACGGTGGAATCATGATCGACCTGTCGCCTATGAACGGTGTCGATGTCGATGCCGAGAGTCGCCGGGCTCATGCCGGTGGCGGCGCGCTGTTGAATGCCCTGGATACTAATTCGCTCGAACACGGTCTTGTCACTACGGCAGGCGTCGTCTCCCATACCGGCGTCGGCGGATTTACGCTGGGCGGCGGCTTCGGCCGACTGAATCGCAAATACGGTCTGGCCGTCGACAACGTCAGGTCGGCAAAGATCATCACAGCCGATGGCACTATTCGTACTGTCAGCGACGAGCAAGATGCCGATCTATTCTGGGCCATTCGAGGCGGCGGCGGCAACTTCGGCGTCGTTACGCAGTTCGAATTCGAGTTGTACCCGTTCGAGCGCAATCTTCTGTCCGGGTCCATCGTCTGGCCTGTCGAACAAGCGCGAGACGTACTGGAGTTTTACGGTGGGTGGTACCAGGGGCTGTCAGACGAGATGTATGTCGGGCCGGCCATGGTCACGATGCCCGACGGAACCGGCGTTGTCCTAATGGAGGTCGTCTATAACGGTGATCCGGCAGCCGGGGAGAAAGAACTCGAACCGCTTCGCAAGATCGGCACGCCAATGGACGACGGCATCAAGATGCAGGACTACATGGTGATGCAGACCCAGGAAGACGCATCGTTTGGACACGGCGTCCGCTCCTACGCCAAGAATGGCATGGTCAGCGAGATAACGCAGGGACTGGTCGATGCGATGATTGAGGCGTTCAACAATGACCCGCGCACCGCATTCTTTACGCACACAGCGGGCGGCGCAGCCAAACGTGTGGATGAAATGGCGACGGCGTTTCCACATCGCAACGCCGAGACGATGCTCATTATCGCCGGCGGCTGGATGGACCCGGAGGATGATGAAGCGGCGATCAAGATGCTGCGCGACTGGTATTACAAGCTGGATCCGTTCACCGGTGGCTACTACGATAATATCGACTTCGACGGCGCTGAGGCGGCCGGCAACTACGGGCCGTCATACGAGCGCTTGCAGAAAATCAAAGGCCAATACGATCCAACGAACCTGTTTCGACTCAACAGCAACATCGAACCGGTCGCATGAATCGAATTAAGCCTGCGGCACCGAGCAAAAGGAGCAGATAAACGGAAACTGCACCCCCTCCGCTATAGCCTTCCCGCGGAGTGACCTGGGCGACGGTTGGGTCTTCCTTTATTCGAAGCTCGAACTTGTCGAGCTCGACAGACAGATTTTCTGTCATGATCGTCATCGCACCGCTGAATCCTGCGGTTCGCGATTCGCGAAGTTCTTCTGCCGCGCCTACCAGTGTCGATTTCGATCTGAATTTGTCCAGTCCTGGCGCACGAAACAACAGGCGGCGTGTTGGAATATCGAACACCGCGGTATCCACGAAAGTCTGCACGTCATTCTTGCTGCCTTCGATAACGTACGCGCCGATGATTGTCCAATACAGGAAAGAGGCTGTTGTATCTTCACTGGTTACAACCTGATCGTAGGAAACCAGCGCCATGACATCGAGATTGTAGATCCTGCTTATCTGTTCGAGGCCGGTAAATCCGGTGCCGGTACGAAGGTACGTGTCTGGGATGATCTCGATCTCATTGATGTAGTCGCGGTCCAGAAACTGGCCGCGGACTTTCTCGAGCAGTTCTGATTTTACGGCTTCGCTAAGCACGGGAACATTTGCCTGGTTGGTACTTGGCACAAATGCCAGGCCGACGCGCAAAGGAATATTCAGCTGCGGAACGGACTCGTTATAGGGTGGTGGTTCCTCGCCGCCCGGATAGAGATACTCGACAAGACTGCTCGACACGCCGCGCCTCGTGGTGCCTGACATTGCCTGCCAAAAACTCGTGCAGCCGGCCAGTGAAAGAGCAATCAGAAGTAACGCCACCGTCGGTCTCATTATGCTAGCCATGATTACTACTCCAGCACGACGGACTTCCGCTTCCTGCCTATCAAGGAATAACACCTCATCCGGCAGTTAATAATCCGGAGAACTACTTAGTGCCCCTCTGCGTTTACTGCTGAGATGTGGCTACGTATAGTGCTCTAAGAGAAATCGAGACGGGGGATCCTGACATTGAGTCAGGAATCGACAAATAATAAGAAACAACTAGTCCGGGGAATCGGTATCTTCGGCAGCGCGTTCCTCGTGCTGAACGGGAT
>Ga0255058_10001588_pt1 | contig 12771 bp, 16 predicted proteins | sample Cases_109_9_MG_FD_188637 | JGI IMG/M metagenome (GOLD analysis project Ga0255058, IMG submission 188637) | Seawater microbial communities from Amundsen Gulf, Northwest Territories, Canada - Cases_109_9 | ecosystem: Environmental > Aquatic > Marine > Gulf | place: Canada: Northwest Territories... | reverse complement strand
GGTACCGGCCGCCGAACCTATCGGTGCCTGTGGGTGCGACGGTGACGTGGGTAAACGGCGACGAAGCGCCGCACGACTCGAAGGCCCGGGACAAGACGTGGGGAACGAACCTGCTGCAGAGGGACGATGAGTCGGTCATCACGTTCGATGAGCCGGGTACGTGGGAATACTATTGTACGATCCACCCGTTCATGACGGCCACGCTGACGGTGCGCTGACCACCGCCGAACGAGAGCGCGACGACCACCCTCCAACAATCCTTGACCGGCGCGGCCTGATTGACAGGAAAGGGTCAGTCGCGTACTACTGGTGCCGCCCGTACGAGAACAGTGAGGAGGCGCACCATGGCCAGCTCGAAGATCACCGCAGGCAACACCGAGATCATTTCCCTCACGGACATCGAGATGCAGTTCCCCTGGCCAGCGTTCTTTCCGAACGTGCCGATGGGCGAGCTGGAAGAGTACCGTGATCTGTACCCCGCGAGCTGGGGCGACATCGGCTTCAAGACCGACGCCGGTTGCTACGCGGTGCGCAGCGAGGGCAAGACGATCCTCATCGACACGGGTCTGGGGCCGGGGCCGCACGAGATGCTGCGCGGCGCCACGGGAGACCTTGTGAACGACATGAAGTCGAAGGGAGTGCCGCCGGACGACGTCGACGTCGTGCTGCACACGCACCTGCACCCGGACCACGTGGGCTGGAACATGTCGGGCGACGCGCCGACGTTCCCGAACGCGCGCTACTACGCGCCCCAGGCGGACTGGGACTTCTTCAACGCGGCGCTGGCCGCTAACCCGCAGATGGGGCAGGTGATCCCGTTGAACGACATGGGCCGCCTGGAGCTATACGACGGCGAGATCACGATCACCTCCGAGGTGACGACGCTGGCCACGCCCGGCCACACGCCGGGCCACTGCAGCGTGCTGGTGAACTCAGGCGGCGAGAAGGTGCTGATCGCCGGTGACCTGGCACACCACCCGGCGCAGGTAGACCGGCCGGAGTGGTCGGCGGCGTTCGACATGGACGCGGACGGGGCGTCGGCGACGCGTAAGAAGATGCTGGACCGGCTGGTGGAAGAGGGTCACGTGGCGGCGTTCTGCCACTTCCCGGGCGACGGCTTCGGACACATCGCGGAGTCCGGCGGCAAGCGCGTGTTCCAGGCGCTGTAGATGGGGGGCGGCCTAAGCTTCGGCGGGGGCGCTGGCGGGGGCTTCTTCGGCGAAGAAGTGCTGGACGCTGGTCTTGGCGGCGATGCGCTGGGCGATCGCGCTGAAGGCCGCGGCGACGGGCGACTCGGGATCGCTCTCCATGATCGGGATACCGGAGTCAGCGCCGGCGCGGACGTCGCTGTCCAACGGAATCGCGCCGAGGAAATCGATTCCCAGCTCGTCCGCCATCACCTCCGCGCTGCCGGTGCCGAAGATGTCCGTGCGCTCGCCGCAGTGGGGGCAGGCAAAGTAGCTCATGTTCTCGACGAGGCCGAAGACGGGTACGTTCATCTTCTCGAACATCGTCACGGCCTTGGTCGCGTCTTCGACTGAGACGGCGTTCGGCATCGTGACGACGACCGCTCCCGCGATCGGCGCCTCAGTGGCGGCGCTCATCGACGCATCGCTCGTTCCGGGCGGCAGGTCGATCACGAGGTAGTCCAGCTCGCCGCCCTCCGACCACGGCAGGTCGTGCAGCAGCTGGCGCACGCCGCTGCCGATCATCGGCCCGCGCCAGACGACCGGCAGGCCGCGCTTGAGCACGAAGCCGAGCGAAACCGCACGGATGCCGTAGCGCTCGATGATCGTAAGACCGGTCTCGGCCTGGACGCCGGCGGGTATGCCGAGCATCGTCGGGATGTTGGGCCCGGTGATGTCGGCGTCCAGCAGGCCGACCTCCGCGCCGAAGCGCCGGAGCGCCAGCGCGAGGTTCACGGCAACGGTCGACTTGCCGACGCCGCCCTTGTTGGAGGCGACGGCGATGATGTTGCGCACTCCCGCGACGGCCTTCGGGCCCTCGGCGGCGCCTGTCGAGCGCACGGAGGCGTCCATCTCGACGTCAACGCGCTCTATGCCGGGAAGCGCCAGGAGCAGCTCCTCCGCCTGCGCCTTCATCTCCTCGCGGACGGGACAAGCTGGGGTCGTGAGGACGATCTTGACGGCGATCTGTCCGTCGCCAATTTCGATGCTGTCTTCGGGGATGAAGCCTAGAGAGACGATGTCTTTGTGGAGATCCGGATCCTGGATCTGGCTGAGGGCGCTCAGCACCTGTTCCTTAGTCACGGGGTCTGAGTCGGTCATCGTTATCCTTTCGCGTCAGCGTTAGCGGAGCACGAAAACGCTGAGAAGGGCGAGAATCTGCCCATTTATGTAGTCCATCTGAGAAACCTTTTGGGGTCTTTGACCGTTATAACTATACAACGAAGCCCATAGGAGGCGAAATTAAAACAGCCAATACCTTGTAAATCGTGATATGATACCCCTACGGGGTACATCCGCAAAGTCGGCTGTAACGTAATAGGTTCAGACGACATCTATCATGCAAGCGGAACTTCAGGAAACCCAGGAGGGTTGAAGATGGCAAAGACACAGGTACTAGAAAAGAAGAGCCCCAAGAGCAGGAAGGCGTCGGTCGAGACGACAACGATCGAGCAGCCGACCTGCCAGCACCACTGGGTCATCGCCTCGCCGCGAGGCGCGATGAGCGAGGGCCGCTGCAAACGCTGCGGCGAAGAGCGCGAGTTCCGCAACTCGACCACGGACTACGTCTGGGACGACGACTCGACGAAGGACAAGGGCTACACGCCGTGGCGTGGCACCCGCTCCTCGCCGAAGATGATCGACGACGTCCAGGCGGCGTCGACCGGCGCAGCGAACAGCGCTTCGCTCTCCTAAACAAGTCAACACACCCCCTTGAAAGGCCTCCCGCCGCACACGGGAGGCCTTTCGCTTGCCCGGCTTGGCTCTGGCGGTCCGCTCGTCCTTCGAGAGCCTCAGGACGAGCGGAAACGGGGCGCCTCGGGCGAGCCACGACCCGCTCATGGTGAGGCTCTCGAACCATGAGCGGAGCACGGCGGTTCGTGGCCGCGTTCGCCGGGCCCCTCCCCGGCAAGGCTGAAGCCATGCGGCTACGATCGCCCCGGCTGATATCATGAAGCGCGATGGACCTGCACGTTGACCTCGTGAGCGGCGGCAAGCGGCAGCTTTCGCTGGCGAACCCGGTGATGACGGCGTCCGGGACGTTCGGAAACGGGCTCGAGTATCAGAAGGTCTTCGACATTCAGCGGCTGGGCGCGATCGTCAGCAAGGCGATCACACGCAAGCCGCGCCGGGGCAACGTGCAGCCGCGCATCGCGGAGACGGCGGCGGGGATGATCAACTCGATCGGGCTGCAGAACATCGGCCTTTCGGCGATCATCCGCGACGTGGCGCCCGTCTGGGAGACGTGGGAGGTGCCGGTGATCGCCAATATCGCCGGCGAGACGGAGGACGACTACGCGGAGCTGGCCTCGCGCCTGGACGGCGTCGCCGGGGTCTCCGCAATCGAGATGAACATCAGCTGCCCGAACGTCGAGAGCGGCCTCGAGTTCGGTGTCGACCCGGACGCCGCGAACAAGGTGACAAAGGCCGTGCGGCGACGCACCGACCTGCCGCTGATCGTCAAGCTGACGCCGAACGTCACCGACATCGTGGCCGTCGCGTCGGCCGTCGCCGACGGCGGCGCAGACGCGCTCACACTGATCAACACGTATCCGGCGATGAGCATCGACGTGCGCACCCGGCGGCCGGCGCTGGGCTGGGGCACCGGCGGGATGTCGGGGCCGGCGCTCAAGCCGATCGCCGTGCGCCTGGTGTACCTCGTCTCGCAGGTCGTGGACGTGCCGGTCATCGGCTGTGGCGGGATCACGACGGGGGAGGACGCGGTCGAGTTCCTGCTGGCGGGGGCGTCCGCCGTGCAGGTGGGCACCGCGACGTTCCGCAACCCGCGTGCAGCGCTGGACGTGCTCGAAGGCATCGAAGCGTACATGCGCGACGAAGGCGTCGAGGACGTGGCGTCGCTAGTCGGCGCGGCTCACCAGTCCGCAGCCGAACCCCGCCCCACCCAGGCGTCCGGTTGAGCGACGCCAGCGGCGACCTACTCGCCGTCCACACCTCGGACCTGCACATCGACGGCCGCTTCGCCGATGAGTTCCACCCGCTCTGCCGGGTGCTGGAGACGGCGAAGACGCTGGGCGCGGACCTCATCCTCCTCGCTGGCGATATCTTCGACCACAACCGCGTGCCGCTGGCGCAGCTCGACGCAGTGGCGCGGATGTTCGGCGACGCGGGCGCGCAGATCGTAATTCTGCCGGGCAACCACGACCCGATTACGGCAGACTCGGTGTACCGCCGCGGCGGGCTGGCGGACGTGCCGAACGTGCACGTGCTGGGTGTGAGCAGCGAGGAGCGCTTCGTCTGGACGGAACGCGACCTGGAGGTCTGGGGCCGCGCGCATTTCGACTACGAGAACATGTCGCCGCTGCGGGAGGCGCCGCCGCTGGAGGCCGGGCGCCGGATCGCGCTGGCGCACGGGCACTGGCTGAAGACGGAGGAAGACGCGCACCGTGGCTGGCTGATCACGGACGAGGACATCGCCTCGACGGAGGCGGCGTACGTGGCGCTGGGCCACTGGCCGCAGGCGCAGCCCGCCGGCGACGGCCGCGTGCCGGCGTACTACTGCGGCTCGCCGGACCTGGCGGCGACGGTAAACGCCGTGCGAGTGCGCGCGGACGGCAGCGTCGCGGTAGAGCGCGTGCCGCTGGCGGAGCACGGCGGCTGATTGACCGCGTGAGGCGGGCGCTGGGAAAGACTGCCTACTTCCAGAGGCGTCGCACCATCCACTTCACCGGCTGCGGTAAGCGATCTCGGATAGAGGGCCGAGAAGATGTCCGGCGCAGATATTTCACAAACCCCCCTAAGTCACTGTCAATATACTTGGACGAATCTCCAGCCAGAGAGAGCGGAACGGGCACGATGTACACGTCTTCAGGATTGGACAGGTACACCTCACAATCGAGCGTCTCGGGAAGAGTTTCATCCGATCCCATCTGAGTCTCGATGCTCATTCCTGAATCTACTCTCACGACCATCGGTGTGTGTCTCTCTGAATCAAGCGTCTGGGTAACCCTGGGCCCCTCTTCGGCAGTCCCGCCCGAAGCCCTTCCCGCACCCCGGAGCACCTGGAATTGATGCTTCGTAATCGTAACGGGATGCCGCGCGCCCCGTGCGAAGATCTCCACAACTCCCGGCCCGATGAATGGTATGCCTCCGTTCCACTTGACATCGAACTCGGCCCTCCGAACGGTGAATTTCGGGCGGCGGAATCGAATGAAGTGTTGCAGCTGGAACCCGGAGGCCGTTGTCGCAACCAAGGAAAGGACAAGGGCGATCCAGGCTGCGATTGCCGTGGAGATGTCCAAGCTCACCCTCCCTATTACCATTCGCCACGTTGCTCGCGACATCATAGCGCAGGCTGATTGACCGCGTGAGGCGGGCGCGATTAACCTGAAATCGGAACGGGGTGTAGCTCAGTCAGGTTAGAGCGCCTGGTTTGGGGCCAGGAGGCCGACGGTTCGAATCCGTCCACCCCGACCAAGTTTCGCAGGTCCTAGTGGCGGCGACTAGGCCGTTGCCTTGGGCATCGGCATCGCCTCCGACGTCAGATAGTCGAACCAGACGTCCATATCTTTTGAAAGTTGAGAGGTCGCGGCCGACAAAATAGAATGCCAACGGCTCTGCTTACCCATGCAGAACTCGAAGTATGACTTGACCACTTCCTCGAATCCGTCCACCCCCAGAACCAGGTGAACCTCCCAAAGTCGATCGGCCTCCATTGCCTCGACTGGGCCACCGCCGTGTGCCACCGCATCCCGGACGTTCTTGATCCGGTCCCTCCAAGCTCCGATGTCATCGATGAGGTGGTCTGAAACTCTCGTTCGATCGCCCTTGTCGGAGATCAGCCTCCGACATGTAGCAACCGCCAGCTTCTCAACGCGCTCCAGCAGGCCGGCCGCAGACACCCACCACATGTTCGCCTGGTAAACCGCCCACGCGCCAGGGGTGACGTCATCGCTCGGCGCGGGGTGGCCCACCACTTGAACCGCTAGAAACAATTGCCTGCGCCCTATCTCAACATCCATAGCACGAGTCAGCAGGACAATCCATGAGAGCGGTTCTCCGAGAGATGAACGTGCCTGTCTAGTCGCCGATTCCAAGTCTTTGGACGCGACAAGTTCTGCCCTAAATGCGTTGACATACTTCGGCCGTTCGTCCTCGAGGCGTTGCTGTCCCCAATTCTCCAGACTGCGCCGAAACTCATCGAAACCCATCTTGTGCCTCCAGATCCTTCACCTCGAAGCGACCGCCGCGTCGTGGTAAGCCAGATCGTCACATCGACCAACAGCGCCATCTTAAGACACAGGATGCGTAAGCGGTTGTCCGCTCCGAACCCGTCCTGACGAACGTAGCTTCCCAGAGGACTGGTTCGAGGTTGCGAGAGACGGAGGTGGTACGGCCAGTCTGTGATTTGGGGCCAGGAGGCCGGCGGTTCGAATCCGCCCACCCCGACCAAATTCATGTACGGATCGCGCGTTATTGACATCTTATTTTGCGGGGCGTAGAATCCCTCCATCGACAGCCTGCACTGTCAGAAGGAGGCCCCGCATGGCGATCTACGTAGGCACCCAGGTTAGCCCCACCCCCGGGAATCTCCAGGCCCTTCTAGCCGAAGGCGAGCGCTACAACAAGCTGATCGAGAAGATCGGTGGAACGCCGATCGGCGGCTGGACGATAACGCTGGGAGAAGGAACAGGCACACTGGCGCTTCTCGTGTCCTACCCCGACATGGCCGCGTATCAGGCGGCGAGCGAGAAGGCTCTGACCGACGCGGAGTACGTCCAGTTCATCGCCGACGTCGGACCCCTGGTAGCCGGCATGAATAGCGCCGTCTACACTCCCGCCCCCGCCTCGCAGCTGCAGTAGCTCTGTCCGGCGACCAGGCGACGTAGCTTCAGACCCGAAGGGGAGCCTCGACTGCTGGCTCGTCCACTGCAACAACCGCAGGCGCGGCGCCTCAGTTCGGGGACTGTGTCGTGGTGCGCGCGAGGCCCGCGCCAGCGCGCCCGGACGCGGCTGTCCCGGAGTGGTCAGGCTCCCATCGCTGGTTGACGGCGGCGGTTCGAATCCGCCCACCCCGACCAGCTACTGCATCTACCGGTTGACGCTATCCAGGAGCCAGTCTTTGATCTGTTCGCCGGTCTCGCTGAGCTTTTCTTGGGTGTTGCCGGTGGCCGCGCTGGCGAGGTCGTCCACTTCAGCGACGCGTGCTTCCCAGGCAGCTTCCGCGCCCGGGCCCGACGATGTTATCTGGTCTCTCACGGTGAAGCCGATGACGAGGGCGGCGACAGCGGCGATTATCAGCTTGAGCATAGCGCTCCTCCTTCGACACTGATTGTCGGCCAGGCGCCTCGCCGGGTTCTCGCCGCTCGCGGGTAAAGGACGGGTGTGTTAAGGATGCGTTTTGCGCCACCCGTACGGGCAGGATACGATGCCAGCGATGGACGACAGCGAACGCGAACCGACCGAGCCGGGTGCCTATGACGACGACCTGGAAGAAGAGGGCGCGTTGATACTGGTGCGTCAGGTGCCGCTGGGCATCGTGTTTGCGCGCATATTCGTCGTCTCCGGGATGGGGATCACGGGGGCGCTGGCGATCTTCTTCTTGATCGGGGCGATCTGGTGGCCGGCGTTGATCTCGGTGGGCCTGACAGTCGTCTTTCTGTTCCTGATGTTCTTCATCGAGCGCGGCGCGGACGCGTCGTCCCGGGCGAAATGAAAAACGCCGGCGGGTTTCGCCGGCGTATGTTTCTCTGGTGGTTCGAGTTTAGTGGGATGGTGACGGGGGTTTGGTGTCCTCGCCGGGGCCCTCTGCCGGAGTAGAGGTGGAGGCGGCAACGGTCTCGCCTTCGGGCTTCTTCTCTTGCCCCTCTTCGCCGTCTTTGCCCTCTTCGCCGTCCTTGATCTCGCGGCGGAACTCGCGGATGCCGCGGCCGATTCCCTTGCCGATGTCGCCGATGCGCGTGGCGCCGAAGAGCACGACGACAATGGCGAGGATTATCAGCAGTTCAGGTGCGCCAAGACTTCCAAACATTAGTCACTCCTCGGTAACAGGATAGCACCGCACACAGGGTGCCACAAACAAGCCGTTACGAGACTTCGACGACGGTGACGTCATCGATGATCAGCGCGGCCGAGAGGTCTTCCTGGCAGTCGTCGGCGGTGCTCACGGAGCAGACGCTGAAGTTTGCCAGGTTCGTCAGGATATCCTGACCCTCAATCACTTTGCCGAAGACGGTCTCCTGGCCGTCCAGCCGCTCGTCGGCGGTGTAGAGGATGCGGAACTGGCTGCCGTGAACCTCCTCGCCGCCATCGCTGTTTGCGGCGAGGACGACGACGAACTCTTCGTGCCCCATGCCGGAGTCCTCGACGGACAGTGTATAGCCGGGGCCGCCGAGGCCCGAGCAGATGCGCTCGCCGTCGCCGGTGCAGGTGGGGTCGCCCGCCTGCGCGAAGTAGTCCTGGTCGACGTAGAAGAAGGCGGCGCCGTCATAGAAGTTCTTGGCGGCGAGGAAGGCGAAGCTGTTGACGGCGACCGGAGCCTCGGTGGAGAGATCGATGACGATGTCACCCTCGCTCGTCTTGAGGGTCGCGATGTGCGCCGTGGTGGCGTCGATGACGGGCGGTGGGCCGTCCAGCCACCGCAGGGCGTCCGACGTCGGTTCGGGTGTCGTGTCGAGGTTGACGATGGGCGCACCGGTGCTGCTGGTCCCGCCGCCGAAGTTGCCGAAACCGACGGCGCCCATGGAGGCGATCATCACGACGATGAAGAAGACGTAGAAGATCTTGGCGTTGAAGATCAGGCTTATGGGAAACGGGTATTTGGCGCGTCGCTTGCCGGGCAGTTCCGCCGGTCCGCGGCGCCTTCGTCTGCGCTGTTTTGCCACTTAGACAGTCACCTCTCGTAGATCAGATGTACGCGCCAAGTATAACAAAGCGCGTGTTCGATCTATCACAACTAAAGATACGTGCCGCGCCATGTAACGGTTCCGGGGCGACAGCCATCCTCTATATTGACAAATCTAAGGGAAAGTTGGGGCAAGCGATATGGCTGTGACGCGGCAAATCGAAACGACGGACACGAGCACCTGGGCCGACCTGAGCGGCCGCTGGTTTTTCGCCTGGCGGATGGCCGCCGCCTGCGAAGGCGCTCTGCGCGAGGTGGCCGAGGCGCGCGCCGGGCAAGAAAACCCGGACCGACAGATGGCTCTCGACAAGGTGAGATCCCTGCTGCACGACGAGATGACCCGCTGGGTCCGCCGGGGCGAGGCCCTGGACATGATCGTCGAGCGCGTGCCGCGCGCCGAGTAAGGCGCCGCTATTCCGTCGCGCTGGCCGAGCCGACGACGAACTTCGTCGCGTCGGCTTTCTCGCACCAGACGCGCGTGCCGAGCCGCTTGCGCGCCCCCTCCGCCACGTCTTCCGTGACGTTGCCGCGCGCCGTCACACACTCGCCCTGCCAGAGGACGTTGACCAGCGCGACGTTCATCTTGCCGCCGCTGAACCAGCCCTCGCCAAAGCGCCCCGTCATCATCTCCGAGACAAAGCAGAGCGACATCATGCCCTGGACGACGATGTCCGGAAAGCCGAGCTTGAGCGCCTGTTCGCGGTCGTTGTGGTAGTTCTTGTGCGGCCCGGAGAACTTCTGGCACATCTCCAGGGTGATCTCCTTCTCGGCGATCGATAGCTCTTCGAGCACGTTCTCGTCTTCGGCCTCGAATTTGCGGCCTGAGCGCTTCTCGCGGTCCTTGTCCACGACGTGGCCCTCAGTGTCCGCGCTCACGAGGAAGCTCTGGTGGGTGCGGCCGCGGTTGAGGATGCGTCCGTCGGCGCCGTAGATAGCGGTCTCGCTGACGACGTACTCGCGGTCGCGCCGACTGTAGCGATCGATGATCTGGCGGCGGGCGACGACGGTATCGCCGACCATGATCGGGGCGAATAGCTCCCACTCCTGGCGCGCGTGCAGGTTGCCGAAGATGCTGAGGTACCAATCGATCGTGTGATAGACCTCGGAGTGCAGGATCAGCGCGGGCGCGACGGGGCCGCCGAAGGGGGACTCGCCAAAGTACCAGGGGTTGAAGTCCTGCACGGAATCGGCGTAGTGCTGCACGAGCTCCGGGGTGATCGCGATCTCGCGCTCGCCATAGTAGCGCCCGACATGGACGTCGTCCGTGCGTGCCGTTGTCATCGCCTACGAGTCTACCTTATTGCCGAAACGTCGACGCCGTCGCCGGAATCGTTCGTGAGACGGACGAGATCGCTGCCGTCGGCGTCGATCACGTAGATGTCGCGCCGTCCCTCGCGGTGAGAGGAGAAGGCGATCTGAGTGGCGTCCGGCGACCAGGACGGGAAAGAGTCCCAACCAACGTCGTTGGTGACGCGGACCTGCGCACCCCCGTCGGCGTTCGCGATGTAGAGTTCCGGGTTGAAGTCGCGAGTCGAGATGAAGGCGACCTGAACGCCGCCGGGCGACCAGGCGACCTGGAGGTCCGGCCGCGCGGCGAAAGTGACCCGCGTGAGGTAGGAGAGCACGGTGTCCATTATGTAGACTTCGGGGTTCCCGTCGCGCTCGGAGACGAAGGCGAGGCGGCGGCTGTCGGCGGCCCAGACGGGCATCGTGTCGGCGAGGGGCGACAGCGTCATGTTGACCTTGTTGTCGCCGTTCGTCTCCATGATGAAGAGGTCCATGTTTCCCGTCTGGCCCGACTGGTAGGCGATGCGCGAGCCGTCCGGCGACCGGGTGGCGGCGAAGGCGTCCCCGTCGCCGCTGGTCAGCCGGTCCTGGTTGCGCCCGTCGGCATCCATCTCGTAGATGTCGAAGTTGCCCTGGCGGTTCGTGCCGAAGAGAAGGCGTGAGCCGTCGGGCGACCATTCGTAGGGGATGTCGACGCCCCTATTGGTGGTGAGGCGCCGGAGGTCCGAGCCGTCGGCGTCCATGACGTAGATGTCGCCGTCGCGCTCGTCGTTGGCCTCGGAGTAGAAGGCGATGCGCGTGCTGTCCGGCGACCAGACGGGGAAGGCGTCGGGCGCGGGATCTCTTGTCAGTCGACGCAGATCGGAGCCGTCAGCGTTCATGACGTAGATGTCGACGTTGTCGTCGCGGTTGGGCAGGTTGAAGACGCGATCGGCGTAGAAGGCGATGCGCGTGCCGTCGGGCGACCAGGCCGGCGCGGCGTCCCAGGGCAGGACGTCGGTCAGCGTCTGCGGCTGCTCACGACCCTGCCCCGGGGCACGGATGTCGTAGCCGCCGACGGAGCGAGAGAGGAAGACGAGGCGTCCGCGAACCGCGTCGCCTCCGGGGGAACAGCCGGAAGCGAGCAGAACGAGGCCGCCGAGGACGGCGAGGGCGGCGAGGGCGGCGAGCAGGGTGATGGCCTGCGGTTGGAGGGGCATCTCGTACTTAAGTGACTGACTGGTCGCTTCCTTGCAGGCTACATGTTCTCACGCTTAAACTACAACTCGCCTGCCACCCGGCGGCGCGCCATCGAGAGATCCCTAATGCTACTGGTCGCCCGAAAGAACCTGTTTTCAGAGAAGACACGCCTCGCGATTTCGATCGGTGGCATTGCGCTCTCGGTGTTCCTGATCGGCATCCTCCTCTCGCTCTTCCGGGGCTGGAGCGAGCGGGTCGGGAGCTTCGTCGAGGACGTTCCCGCAGACCTCTGGGTGGCCAGCGAAGGCACGACCGACTTCACCGCCGCCGCCTCGATCCTACCGGCAGGGCTGGGCGTCGGGCTCGAGTTGGTCCCGGAGATCGACGTGGTGGCGCCGCTGATCGTGCGGCCGATGGAGATGTCGCACGCCGGCGACGACCCGGACAACACGTTCGACGTCCATTTCGTGGGCTACGACCCGGAGATCGGCCTGGGCGGCCCGCTGGAGGTTACGGTGGGCAAGAGCCCACCAGGCCCGGGCGAGATCATCGTCGACGAGCAGATGCACCGGCGTCACGACGTGGACATCGGCGACCGGGTGGTGCGCGGCACGAAGTCGCTGACGGTGGTGGGATACTCCAAGGGCGGCGACTTCGTTTATACGCAGGTCGCCCACGTCACGATCGAGACGGCAGTCGACTTCCTGGCTCTCGACCCGCCGTCGCAGCGCACGTTCTTCGTGATGACGCTGGAGAACCCGGAGGAGCGGGAGACGATGGGGCGGCGGCTGGAGGTGGCGATCCCCGGCGTGGAGTTCATCACCGGCGAGGCGTTCGCGGCGGAGACGCGCGACCGCATCCTGGGCCAGATCCTGCCGATCTTGATCGTCGTGCTGATCGTCGCCTTCATCGTCGGACTGGCGGTGGCTGGGCTTACGATCTACACGGCTACCATCGAAAAGTCGCGCGAATACGGGATCCTGAAGGCCGAGGGCTTCACGAACCGGTATCTCTATCGGGTTGTGTTCGAGCAGAGCATGGTCACGGGCATCCTGGGGTTCCTCGTCGGCGCCGGCTTCACGATCTTCGTGGGTCCGGCGGCACAGGCTCAGGTGCCGCAGTTCGTCGTATTCGTACGCTGGCAAGACATCCTTGGCATCGCCGGCGCCACCCTGCTCATGGCGCTGATCGCTGCCTATATCCCCGTTAGAAGGCTGACAAACATTGACCCAGTCTCCGTCTTCAAAGGCTGACACG
>Ga0255058_10001587_pt1 | contig 12772 bp, 8 predicted proteins | sample Cases_109_9_MG_FD_188637 | JGI IMG/M metagenome (GOLD analysis project Ga0255058, IMG submission 188637) | Seawater microbial communities from Amundsen Gulf, Northwest Territories, Canada - Cases_109_9 | ecosystem: Environmental > Aquatic > Marine > Gulf | place: Canada: Northwest Territories... | reverse complement strand
CCCGGGGCAAGCCCATCGTGGTCGTGTTCTGTCCGGCCGCTGGCAGGGGCGGCGCGGACCAGTCCATGGAGCGTCTGACCGCCTGGTGCGGCGACCAAGGCGAGGATCTCGCCCACGGCTTCGTACTTACCGATGATCCCAGTGGCCGGGTCCTCGAAGCCGCCAGCGCCAGCGGGTTCCGTGGCCGTGTGATGCTGGACGTGGACGGGAGCGGCGCGCAAGCCTTCAACCTGAGCTGGGCGGATCTCGGCGCGGCCACCAGGATCTTCGTGCTCGACCCCAACCAGCGCCTTCTGGAGACCTTCACCGAAGGGGATCCGGAGCGGGCGGCGCGGCGCTACCTGGAGGGCCTGCGGCTCTTTACCGAGGCGACGCGGCCCCGGGACCCGGCGCCGGCCCTGGTCATTCCGCGGGTCTTCGAGCCCGAGTTCTGCGCACGGCTCATCGAGACCTTCCACCAGCGCGGCCACGAGGAGAGCGGCATCTTTTCCTTGGAAGAGGGCGAGCTGCACCACCGGGTGGACCACACCATGAAGAAGCGCTTCGATCACTACGTGCGCGACGAGGACTTGACCCAGGCCATCTCCACACGGTTGTCGCGCCGGGTGCTGCCGGAGATCCGCAAGGCTTTTTGCTATCGGGCAACCCGGCTCGAGGAGTTCAAGATCGTGTGCTACCGTGCCTCGGAGAAGGGCTACTTCCGGCCCCATCGGGATAACCTTTCGCCCCAGACCGTGCACCGGCGCTTCGCCCTCACCCTGAACTTGAACGCAGGCGAGTACGACGGCGGTGAGCTGCGATTCCCCGAGTACGGCGAGAATCTCTATGGCGCCGGCGTTGGCGAGGCCATAGTATTCTCCTGCTCGTTGCTCCACGAGGCCATGGACGTCACCCGCGGTGACCGCTACGTATTCCTCGCATTTCTCTACGGTGAAGACGGCGCACGCCAGCGCCGCGAGATGGAACGGCGGATGGCGTCGGCGCCGGAAGGCTGAGGCCGCCGCCCTCCTCCTCATCCTGCTCACGGGCGCCGCGCACCCCGCGTGGGGCGACGGGCGCGCCTTCGACCGTGCCGTGCCCTTCGGCAACGGCGCTGATCCCTCGGCCGGCGTCGGATTCCACGACATGGACGGCGACGGCCATGTGGACCTGGTGGTGGCCAACGGCCGCCACTGGGCGGGCCAGAATCGCATCCATCTGAATGACGGCGCGGGCGGCATCGCCGGCATCATCACCTTCGGCACCGGCGCCGATCGCTCCTACACCGCCCGTGTGGCGGACTTCGACGGAGACGGCAGGCCCGATGTGGTGGTCGGAAACGACGCCGGGGACGCGAGCCGCGTCTACCTCAACCGGGGCGATGGGCGCTTCAGCACCGGCGCGGCGCTCGGGGGGGCGAGCGCGCCTACCCGTGGCCTGGCCATCGGGGATCTGGACGGCGACGGGGACGTGGACGTGATCATGGTGAACCGGGGCGCGCCCAATCGCATCTTTTTCAACGACGGCAAGGGCGCCTTCCCCGAGAGCCGAGCGCTGGGAGAGGCCAGCGACGCCACAATCTCCGCGGCCCTCGGCGATCTCGACGGGGACGGGGACCTGGACCTTGCCGTCGCAAACCGCAGAGGCCAGCCGAACCTGTTCTATCTCAACGACGGCAGCGGCGGATTCAAACAGCGCTTCCCCTACGGCCCGGGCGACGACGAGACGCGGGCCGTGGCCCTCGCCGACATGGACGGCAACGGACATCTGGACATCGTCAACGGCAACATCGGTCAGCCCAACGCCATCTACTACAACGACGGTGGCGCCCTCTTCACCACTTACAGCCTGTTCGCCACGCCGCCGAGCGCCACCTACGCCATCGCCATCGCCGATATGAACCGCGACGGCCGACCCGACCTGGTGGTTGGCAACCGCGGCCATCACAACTACGTCTACTTCAACGACGGCAGCGCAGACGTCAGCAGCCCGCGCCCCTTCGGCACACCCGACGGAGTCACCTACGGCGTGGCCGTGGGGGACTTCGACGGCGACGGCCGACCCGACATCGCCGTCGCAAACTCCGGCGGCCGCAACACCGTCTACCTCAACGCCCCGGCGGCCCCGTGAACGCAGATCTCGCCCGGCTTCGGGACTGGACACCCGTGCGCACCCTGCTCGAACCGGAACGCGAAGCGCTGCTGTGGACACACTTCGGCGAGCGCGAGTTCGACCTGCCCTTTTTCCAGCAAACCATCGCCGCCCGATTCGAGGCCGATCCCGCGGCCCAGGTCCTGGCCACGCCCTTGAACATCCTCGATGGGCTCGAGGAGCAGCTGCCCCACGTGATCCCTACCGGCTTCATTTTCCACGTCTCGCGCTGCGGCTCGACCCTCTTGGCCAACGGGCTCCGCGCCCTCGACGACACCCTCGTCATCAGCGAGCCGCCGCCGCTGAACGAGTTGCTGTTCCTGCCCTTCCGCACGCTGCGCGCGCCCGAAGACCGGGTGCGCTGGGTGCGAGGAATGATCGCCGCACTCTGCCAGCCTCGGGGGCGCAGCCACCATCGGGCCTTCATCAAGCTCACCAGCACCAACGTGCGCTGCCACGACATCATCCGCGAGGCCTTCCCCGACGTGCCCTGCCTGTTTCTCTACAGGCACCCGGTGGAAGTGCTCGTCTCCTTCCTGAAGGATCCGCCGGGCTGGATGGGCATCAAGGCGGAGCCCGGCATCGCCGAAGCCATGCTGCGCATGCCCGGCGCGGAGCTCGATAGCGCCTCGAACGAGGAGTTCGCCGCCCGGGTGCTGGGCGCGTTCTACGAGTCGGGGCTCGCCATCGCCGAGCGGGGCGCCGTGCTCGACTACGAGCAGTTAGGGCCGCAGGCCATGGGCGCGATCGCCAGGGTGTTCGGGGTGGAGGCTTCTGCAGGGGAGATTGGGCGGATGGGGGAGGTGTTTCGGTATCACTCGAAGAATGCGAGTGTGAATCGGCAATTCGAAAGCGACACCGAGGCGAAGCGCGCGGTTGCGGGCGACATAATCGAGCAATTGGCAAACCGCTTCGCGATGGAGCCGTTTGAGCGCCTGAATCTCAAGCGAATCCTATCAGGGGGAATTTGACTCCGCGGTCAGCTCTTTCAGCCGCCCGGAAGTCGATGCTTTGCTCGCCGCTCCGGATCGCACCACACTGTGTATCGAGTGACCATCCCAATTTTTGCTCCAACTCAAGCTCACAAGATGGCGAAAAGATAGCGATCAAATGGTTAGGAACAGGACGGTTTTTTTCCTACAATCCATCTGCCAGCAACGGCTCGGATGATCCCATCCACCAGTGACGATACCCGGCTCAGATCCACATTTGATTTGCGACTTTTGTGAAACCTTGACTAGCATAATTCATGCAGAATAAATCCGATCACGTGCGGCGGGTCGTTTTTCTCAAACTGAGAAAAACGGGTGGTACGTCGCTATCGTCTTCTATCCTGTTTCCCTACTGCGTCAGACATGGACTTCAGTACATGGTGCCGGCGAATTGGTTTGCAGCTCACCCTCGCGTCGTACCCGGCGATCGGTTTCATATGATGTTCAGGCATTTCCCGGACTACCCGCAGCCTTGGGCGAGGCACTGGTTGCAGCAGGTAATCGGAAACTTCCACCTGATCACAATTGTTCGAGACCCCATAGAACGGGCAGTATCTGCGTTTAACCATCATGCTCGTTACGATGGTTACACGTCATTCGCGCATTACTTCGCCAATGATCATGAGAAAAATCATCAATCGCGGTGGCTTGGTTACGATGGGCGTGATGGAGGGTTCTTTCAAAATAATTTTTCCATGGTGGGTATCACCGAACGGTTCAACGAAAGCATGCTACTCATCCGCCGAACTCTCGACTTAAGCGTCGCGGATATGTTGTATGTTGGGCAGCGCCGCGACACACCTAAGGCGCTGAATGCCGCAGACATGAACGAAAAGTGGCGAAACAGGATGAGGGAAACGGACTGGCTCGACTTCGAGCTTTACGCTCAAGCGAAAAGCTTCGTCGACCACTGCCTCGATGACTTGCCTGATCTCGCCGTAGAGTTGCAGCAATATGAGTCCGCATTGGGCGATTTCTCGCATCCGTTGTGGGCGGAACGTGGACAATTTCCCGTCGGCTACGCTGAAACCGAGATTTGGTCAGAGTTCACAGGTCAGGGAGGCGAGGTCAGAGAGCTACATCAGTTAGCTCGCTGATTTTTCAACGCATTTGGAACGATGGCGCACCGCTCAATCGGATTCGCGTCGCGCAAACTCTGGAACGAAGTCGAAGGCGATACTGACTCGCTCCTCCTCTCCTTCGAAGGGAATCGTACGGTGATAGAAATACGAGGGAAACAGGACCAATAACCCTTCCTTGGGTTTGACCAACCGTACTGGAGTTTTCCTGGTCAGAACGAAGGTCTCGGGCGGGGTGCCGAACTCGATCCAGCCTTGCGTGGAATCCGTCTTTTCCACCGCGCCAGGGAGCTCCGCATAATACACCCCGCTCAACCAGGCCGCTGGATGAATGTGGGGTACTTGTCGGCCCTGGCCCGGCAAGACCACGCTCCAGCAGGCGATGGCGTTGAAGCGTGGCGGATCCTTCAAGAACGGATGATCGGCGCCGATGTCGAGTGAATCCATGTACTCTCTCGCTGCGTTCCACAGGATCTGCTCGAAGGCCTCGAAGGGTCCCTTGGGTTCCACCAGCAGGAGGCCCGTGTGCATGCCCCCCCGGGTCGCATGACTTTCCGGCGAGTAAACGAGGGACGGATGGGCGCGAACATGGCTGGTAAGCGCCCGATTGAAGGAATGCAGATCGACGAATCCTGCCGGCGAGTTGATCTCTGTCTGTCTGATGAAACGGTCGAAGTCGACCAGCTCGCGTGCTGCCGCTTCTTCACCGAGCTCGTTCAGCAACAGTGTCTTGGCCGCGAGCATGTTGCGTTCCGATGGATTGGACGAAAGATAGCGTTCGCATATCTCGAGCGCTTCCGCGTATGCGCCCTCGGCTGTCTTTATTTCCACCCGGAGTACGTAGGCCCAGACGGTCATCGGGGACAGGTCTATCGCGCGCTCGAGCTCAGCATCGGCTTCGACCCGAAGACCCTGCGCGATAAGGGTGCGTCCATAAGCCAAGCGGGCCGCGGCCAACTCGCCATCGAGCTCGATGGCTCGTTGGTGGGCCGCGCGAGCCTCGTCCGTTCGACCCAGGCGCTGCAAGATCTCCCCCAGAAAAGAATACCGCTCCGCCGAATCCGGCCCTCGGGCCGTTGCTTCATTCAGCGCCTCCAGCGCTTCATCGAACCGGCCGAGCTCGGACAGGGCCCACACGAGCTCCGTCTCGGCACGGCCGGTCTCCGGGGCACTCTTCAACACTTCGCGCAACAGCGTTGTTGCCGCCTCCAGCTGCCCCGACATGGCGAGGAGGCCGCCTCGTTCGACTGCCACCGCCGGGTCGTCGGGCGCGATCTTCGCCGCCTCGTCGAGATCCCGGGCGGCATCGATCAAGTAACCAATTTGCCGATATGCACGGCCTCTGCACAGGCGCAACCGATAGTTCTCGGGATCGCGCTCGAGGAATGTCGTGGAGACGTCGATACACCTGCGGTAATGGCCGCGGGATAGATAGATGGCAACCAGGTTCACCTGAGCATGCGTAAATCCGGGATCGATCGCGAGGCTTTCTTCGTACTGCTGCGTCGCCTCCTCGAGCCTGTTTGCCTGCTGATGCGCCACGCCGAGATTGAAATGCGCATCGGTGGATTCGGGATCGAGCCTGACCGCGATCTGGAAGCTCTCCAGTGCCTCGGCTGTCCGCCCCAGGGCCAGGTACACCGTGCCGAGGTTCTGATGGGTGCTGCTGCTGTCCGGATCGATGGCCACGGAGCTCTTCATGAGCTCGATCGCCTCGTGGGGGCGATCACTCATGAATCGAGCCGTGCCCAGCAGCCGCAGTGCCCTGGCCTCGGTGGGATCCGCCTGCAGCACAGCCTCGAGAAGCTTCGACGCCTCCGTCCATCGCGATTGGTGCATGTGAGCGATGGCGCGTTCCAAAAGGGACTGGGACATGGCTGGTAACCCGGAGCTCGTGAATCAAAGGGCCGGGCCGTCGGCCCGCAACGAGCCTACAGAGGCAGGCGCGGGTCCGTCAATTGTGCGCCCGCACCGCACGTTGACAGATCGGAATAGCCTGTGTCTTACTGCGCCACCGGGCGTGGGCCCGATTGCGTACCAAGCCTCGAGGACAAGCCGGTGGTCGCAGCACAAGCGCCGAGTGTCGACTCTACGGAAATCGTGCCGCTGTTCGCGACGCTCGTCTGGAAGATGCAGCTTTCCCGAGGCACCTATGAACCCCTCAATGCGAAAATCAAGGCCAAGCTGACGGAGCTGGCGCAGGCGACTCCGGGGCTTGCGCCGGGCGGCAAGCTGCAAACCGATCAGACGCTGCACCGACTGCCGGAGTTCCAGGAGCTCAAAGACATCATCAATACCGCCGCGACTGGCGTGCTCGACTTTCTGAAAATCGTCTATGAGTCCCTCGAGCTCACGGGGTGCTGGGCCAATATCAGCCCTCCGGGTGACGGCCACAGGCCGCACACGCACCCGAATAATTACTTGAGCGGTGTTTACTACGTACAAACCCAGGAGGGCGCCAACACCATCAGCTTCGATGATCCCAGGCCGCAGACGAATATCATCTCGCCGGTCATCTCGGAAATTACCGACGAGAACGCCGGCCAGATCCACATCTCCACCAGGGAGGGCTTACTGGTACTGTTCCCCGCGTGGCTTCAGCATCAGGTTCCGCGCAACAAGAGTCAGCGGGCCCGCATCAGCGTCGCCTTCAACATCATGTTCTCTCAATTCGGCGAGACCATGAGCCAGCCGAAGTGGGAAGGCAACATAAAGCAGCATTAACCCGCATATTGCACGGGGACGCGAAGACGGGTCGGTAGCGTCACCTGATTTCATGTGCAGATATTCAAGCGGCCAAATTCAGCTTGATCGCTATCGTATACCGAACCACGGGACAAATGCGGTTCGGTTCCCTTGCCACGTGCGGAATGCGGCCGTCAAAGGACACAATGCGTCCCGGCTTTGGATAAACCGCACGGATTATTTCGTTTTGGGCTTCGTTGTAAAAAACCGTCTCACCGGACCAGTTGTGATTCCATTCGTAGTTCGCGTAGTAGAGCACGGTGAAACTTCCTTCGCGGGAATCGTCCAAATGCACCGTAGGGCAGTCACCATAGCTGTAGGCGTTGACGTACATGCGCTCGATGTCGCAGCGGCCATTCGCGATTTCCTTGTCAACGATTTCCCACAGGGCCCGCAACGCCGGCACGTTGTTGCGGGTCTGGTCGTCTATTGTGGCGATCCAGAATCCAAAGTCGTCGCCGACGTTGGACTTCTGGCCGAACTTGTACACCGGTTGGTGAATACTTTCGAACAGCGCATTCACCAGCTCACCGGAAATCAGCCCATCGTGAACCTCGATGCTATTCGCAGTGAGCATGCAACCCTCCATTGAAATTCAAGGGAAAATGGGGACAGATCTATTTTTCTCCGAAAAATAGATCTGTCCCCATTTTCCCTTCAAAACCGTTTCTGACACCAGAATACGTAAAGGGCGGCGAAAAGCTCCGGACGGCTGTCTTCGAAACGCTCCCAGCCGGACAGATCTGTCATGTGGGCATCGGCCGGATTGAATTTCCCGTAATCGTGCAGCACCCCGGGGATCGGCGGATCGAATCCGATGAATTCCAGCTCCAGCTCGGCCAGGGCCGCTGCGATAGCGGGTATCGTGAAGCGGTGCTCTTGCGTATGAAACAGCAGGTCCCGGCAGGCACTCATCGTATATAGATCTTCGCTGTCGGCGAGTCCAGCCAGCGGCGCGTCGGCCGGGGCGGACAGCGCTTGCGCCCGAAAAGCGCGAATATCCGCATCCACCGGCGCCAGGGACGCGGCGCGGATCTGCTCCCGTGCCAGTACCACATCGCCGCGGGCGCGCTCGCTGTAGAGCCCGATTTTCATGAGACCTCGAGGTTCGAGGCAAGCGCCGAGAGCCCGCCAGCCGGCGATGGGATCGGCCATGTGATGGAGAACCCCGGTGGATTCGACCACATGAAAGCGCTGCTGGAGCCCCTCGGCATTCAGAATATCGCCCTGTACGAAAGCCACGTTTTCGACGCCGAGCTTGGCCGCCATGCGTCGGGCGTAGGCCAGGGAGCGGCCGCTCAGGTCGAGACCCAGGACCCGGGCTTCCGACCGTGCGGCGGCGATGGCAACCGCTTCCTGGCCGGTGCCACAGCCCGCTGCCAGGACCTGCACCGGATAGGACAGAAACTCCGGTGGCGTGAAGTGGCGAAAGCGATTGCTCAGATAGTCACGGTAGCTCACGGGCGTGCGCCGGGGTAATTCCAGCCAGCGAGGATACGGATGCTGCTCGTACTGCTCGCGAACGGCCAAGGAAGTGTCGTCCCCGATTTCACCGATGCTACCGACGTCCGCTGCCAGCGCGCGCTCCTCGAGGGGCTCGCACACGCTACGTTCGATGAGCGGCCAAAGCGCTTCGCCCCAGGTGTCGCTGCCCCATTGGCCGAGGCCGGCGCCGCCTTCGATGTCCAGCAGTGGCTCAGCCATGGCCAGCAAAGCACACCGGAACCGCAAAGCATCGTCCGGCGTCGAGAGCTCGGCCAGATCCTGCTCCACCCGGGCGCGCAGACGGGTTGCCGCTTGGCTCTCCTCGATGGAGATCGAGAAGACGAACTCGTTGATGAAGCATTGGGCGGCGATGGCCGTCGCCAGCCGCAACGCCGGCGGTGACGCGAGACCTTCCTCGCCACCGGGCATGAGGTGGGCGCGGGCCAGGCTTAGAAAACGCTCCAGCTTCGGATCGACGTTGATGGTCCTGGTCAGCAGCTCCCGCAGCAGGGGATCGTCGCCGACCCGGTTCACCAGGGAGCCCATATCCATGGCGTCGTCGTCGAGACCATACTTGTCCCGCAGCTGGGCGGCGGTGGCCGCCGCCAGATCCTGCGCCTGAACCTCGGGCGCATCGAAGCAGCTCTTGATGCAGGCACAGAGCTCCGGCCGGTAAGCGGCGACGGGGACGAATCGCAACACCGACGCCAGCCCGACCTTGGCGGCGGTGTTCTCCGGATTGCGCCGCAGCAGCGCCTCGAAAGTCGCCAGGGCCGCATCGAATCTTCCCAGAGTACGCTGGACTTCGCCCAGGATCAGGCGTGCGTCATCGAGGGTCGGATCCAGGGACAACGCCTTGGTGTAGCTTGCAGCCGCCGCGTCGAGCTCCGATTGCTCCCTCTGCACGTTGGCGAGATTGACATGCGTCGTCGCATGGTTCGGCCGGACTACGATGGCGCCACCGTAGGCGCGCACGGCGTCGTCCAGCCGCCCGAGGGCCTGCAGCGTATTACCGAGATTGTTGCGTGCATTCGCCAAGTCCGGCTCGCGTTCGATAGCTTGTTCATAATGGCCCGCGGCTTCTTCGAGACGGCCCTCGGCCTTGAGCAGATTGGCGAGATCGTAGTGGAAGCCGCCGTCGCCGGGCGCGAGATCGATGGCCTTGCGGTATGCCGGCTCCGCCTCCCGGTGGCGGCCCAGCCGATTCAGCACGACACCCATATTGAACCATCGCTCGGCGTCGTCGCCGGCCAGCCGCGCCGCCTCCCGGTAGGCCTGCAACGCCTCCTCCAGCGCGCCCCTGGACTCGAGCACGGTGCCCAGATTGTCGTGGTAGGGGGCCACCTGTGGCTTCTGGCCGATGGCGCGGCGTATGAGCTCCAGGGCACGGTCCCCGTCACCGGCCTGGAAGCAGGCCAGCCCCAGAAAATGCAGGGCATCCGCATGCCCGGGATCCTGCTCGATAATCTGCTCGTAAAAGCCCCGGGCGCGCGCCAGTTCACCCGCCTGGTGCAGCCCGACGGCCATCTCCAGAAGCTGTGTCGTGTCTTCGGCGGCGGACACACGCACCTGGCGTCCGACGCTGGCCTGGGTCCTGCCCTTTCTTCCTGATCTACCGGTCATTGTGATCGACGTCCGCTGGTAACCCGCTGTTGTCGAAAAATTCGCGCCTGCAGGCTAGCACCGGGCCGCGGCTTGCGACTTGATCCGTGACAGTTGCATATGTGGCGAAAAATTATTTCACCGCCCATCGCAGCCACCGGCGACGAAGTGGTCACGGCAAGGGGCCCGAATTTAATCGCCCGTGGGCGAGCTCGCTGCTACCCATCCTCCACGTATCCCAGGTCCGCCTTGAGCTGGGTGAGATGATTCTCATAGTTTTTCCAGCGATTTCGCGCAGTCTTGTATATGGGTTGCCGCACCTGCCAGTTACTGGCGGTGCGCACGGCGCGCTCGGTCTCGTGAAACGCGAGACAGCGATCATCCCAGTCCAATCCGATGGTGTCGACCAGCTCGCGGCTGATGCGTTCCTGGTCTTCGACCAACTCTTCGTACTGCACTTCGTACATCCGGATGGGCAACACCGCTCTCCAGTGCGACATGATCTGCTCGTAGCCTCGGTAATAGACCGCGATGTCCGACAGGTCATAGGAGTAGTAGTGTCCGTTGGCGAACAGCTGCACGAAATTCGACAGACAGACGTCCATGGCATCTCGCCGGCAGTGGATGACGCGTGCTCCCGGCAGCATGACGGCGATGATTCCCAAATGGAGAAAGTTCGAAGGCATCTTGTCCGTCACCCGGGCTGCCTGGTCATCGATAGACTGCAGGGTATCGAGGTATTGCCGCGCGCCCCATTGGAGCGCGGTCTCGTCCAGGGAGGGAACGAATTCGGGGTACTTGGCGCCGCTGCCAATGCGTTTCTCCAGACCACATACCGTCTCGTAAATCGTCGTCAGCTCGTCGCCTCCGTACACTTCGGGATGACTCGCAAGAATCTGCTCGACCAGGGTTGTCCCCGAACGCGGCATGCCGACGATGAAAACCGGCCGTTCAGACGGGACACCAAGACCGGCGTGCCCTTCGAAGTACGCCGGTGCGAACACATCGATAAGCTTCGAACTCCAGCGCCGATGCTGCTCGGCGTCGAAGCGCACGCGTTTGTGTTTCAATCGATTGGCTTGTCCAAAATGCTCGAACGCCTGGTCGTAGCGCGCGCAGTCATCGAACATCTTACCGAGCGCGAAGTGTAGAAAGATTCGGCGTTCGTCCGACACCTCGTGCCCTTCCAGGAGAGCCTCGATGCGCGATATTTCGAGCAGATCGGCCTCGTCCATACGCCTTGCGCGGGACAGATTCAGGGAGGCGGCGCCCATCCCGGGGTCGAGCTTGATCGCCTCGCGAAAGCTCTCCCTGGCGCGCTCCATATCGCCTACGTCCATGTAAACGATGCCGAGATTGTTGTGCGCCTCGGCAAACTCCGGCTCGATGCGGATAGCGGATTGATAGGCCTCGATGGCGGCCGGTATGTCGCCTAGCTGGCGCAGTGCAACTCCCAGATTACAGTGCCCATCGGCGAAATCCGCATCCTCCGCGATAGCTTTGCGACAAAGCTCGATGGCCGCCGATGTGCAATGCAGCTTGAGGTACGCATTGGTCAACGCGCTTTGGGCAGCCACGTGAAGCGGATGCTCGGCGACGATCTGCTCCATCGTTTCCGCGGCCTTGCGCCAGCGATCAAACTCGAGTAGCAAATTCCCGAGGGACAGACGCGATTTGGTATCGGCGGGCTCGATCTCCACTGCACGGCGCACTACCTGCAGGGCTTCTTCGTCGCGATGCTGAGCACGCAGTGACAACGCGAGCAGACATAATGCGGGAAATCCATCGGCGTCGATGCTCAGCGCCTTGCGGCACAATTCTTCGGCACCACTGTGATCGCCACGATCATGCAGGATAGCGGCAAGGCTCACGCAGGCCAGAGCGTAGTCCGGACGATAGCGCAATGCCTCGCGGAACTCCGATTCCGCCGCGTCGGCATCGCCGGCAGATCCCAGTGCCATGCCGAGATTGTGGTGCGCCTCGGCGTAGTCGGGACTGATGGACACGGCGCGCCGGAAGGCGGCGGCCGCGTCGTCCACGCGGCCCGCGGCTTCGAGTGCGTTTCCGAAGTTATACTGACAAACGGGATCCTCGGGACGCAGCCCGACGGCACGCTCGAAGCACGGCAGGGCATCGTCCCCGCGGCCCTGGTCCACCAGTGTCATGCCGAGCCCCATCCAGGCGTCGACGTCGGTGGGCGCCAGCGCCACCACGCGCCGATAACAGTCTTCGGACTCGACGCCCTCACCCTGCTCCTGCAACAGGCCGGCGAGATTGTAGAGCGCGTTCACATAGCCGGCGTCGCTGGCCACCGCGGCCCGGTAGGCGCTGATTGCCCGGGCACCGTTTCCCTGGCTGCGCAGTGCGTTGCCGAGATTGTTCTGCAGCAGCGGATCCGATGGCGTGATGGTGGCGGCTTGCGACAGCAGGCCCACGGATTCGTCCACGTCACCGCGCTGCTGGGCGAGTATTCCCAGATGCTGCAGTGCCCCGGCGTGACGCGGCTCGGCCCCCAGAACACCCCGATAGAGCCTGTCGGCATCGTCGATACGACCCTGACGGTGGGCATCCAGGGCCTTCTCGAACAAGCGATCCGCGCGACGCCTGCTGCCCATGCTCGGGGCGCTGGCGTGTCGCCTGGCGGTCCTCGATGTTTTTCGTGCCATCCGCGATTCGGCCGGGAAGGGGGATTAGCGGCCCTGCTGGCTTGCGAGGACGGCGCGCAGTTCCGCTAGACAG
>Ga0255058_10001586_pt1 | contig 12775 bp, 13 predicted proteins | sample Cases_109_9_MG_FD_188637 | JGI IMG/M metagenome (GOLD analysis project Ga0255058, IMG submission 188637) | Seawater microbial communities from Amundsen Gulf, Northwest Territories, Canada - Cases_109_9 | ecosystem: Environmental > Aquatic > Marine > Gulf | place: Canada: Northwest Territories... | reverse complement strand
TATGAATATGATTACAGGAGATACGTTTTTCTTACATCTAAAAAACATGCTAGATTATGCAGATGTTCCTGTGATAATAATTAGTGCCCATTCTGAAAAAAGATACAAGAACCTGAGAAAAACAGATCCAAATCTTATATTTATTGAGAAACAGTATCTAACCAAGGAAAGATTGCTTGATGAAGTAGAGAAAAAGTTTCTTGAAACTAAAAAAACGTGCAGATTGCCAAAGGTTGCTGCTCCTAACGCAAAGAGTGTCTGTATCGTTTGAGATTTCAATAATTGGAATAAATAAGAACAACTCTACCCCACCCCAAACCACATCTTGCCTTCTATATCCCTGTGTATCCTGATGTTTGCCCTTCCGGTATTAATGTACCCAAACATTTCACTGTAATTCTCTATAGCAAATTCAAGAAACTCTTCGTCGTCAATTTCATCACTTAATATTTCCTGCGTTTTAAGGCAAGTATCACAATCCATCTCACCTATATTAAACTTTGCTATACACTTAACTAATTTATCTATGCAATCCAGTGAGGTTTGGTGGAAGTAAGTCTTTTCTTTAGGTTTGAGCCATTCAGGATTGACTATCATTTTTCCCCTTGATTTTGATGATTAGCTGACTATTATAAACATCAGTATTTCCACAAGCTACTAAATTCATATCATACAAACACAACTCCATCAAATGATGGATAAGCTTTTCCAAAAATCTGGTAATGAAGATTATTTAATGTATGCAAACTTATCTTTGGCTACGAGCAATTATTACTTAAGATTCGCTATAATATTTCCTTTGTTATTCCCTCTATTCTTTTTACTCAGGCTGTCCGAGAATATATATTATAAACAACTTGACTTTTTTCGTCTTGGTAAATTATGATAAATTTCCCAATGAAGTTTAGACCAGCATTACTTATCCATCCGTTTTTGTTTGCGGTTTATCCCATTCTTTTCCTTTACTCGCATAATATAGATCAAGTTTTATTCAAAGAAACATTATTGCCCGCTGCCATTGTTTTGTTTTTTACGTTTGCCTTATTACTTCTGTTAAGATCGGCCTTGGGAAATTGGAAGAAAGCGGGAATTGTGGTTTCAGTGTTTTGGGCAACGTTTTTCTCGTTCGGGGTGGTTGAATCCGTAGCGGGAGGTTATGGAGACTCGCGTCTGGCCATTTTTATATTGCTTTTGTTTTTAATGATTGTTTTACCAATAGCGACCTTCATATGGATTTTGTCCAGAATCGGGAAACCCTTAATTGAAAAAGGGACGCAGGTTTTTAATATTGTATCGGTAGCGCTTGTCCTGATGCCCTTGTTTTTAATGACCGCCAATATGTGGGAGGTAAGAGGAAACGTTGAGGGAGACAAGCCCGCCTTTTCAATCCCAGTGAAAAGAAAACAAGAGCTTCCAGATATTTATTACATTATTCTGGATGCCTATGGAAGTTCCAATACGTTGAAAAATTTGTATGGTTATTCAAATCATGACTTTACGGGATTTTTGGAATCTAAAGGATTTTTTATAGCTGGGGCCAGTCGAAGTAATTACCCATGGACCCACCAATCTCTGGCCTCATCACTGAATATGCAATATATTCACGCTCTGTCCTCCACAGATGAGGAGTCCAATTACAATCTATATCAAATGATCCTGAAAAACAAGGCAGCCCGATTTTTGAAATCAAGAGGTTATAAGGTGATTGATATTGGATCCGGATCATTTAATGTGGCAAGGCATAACAGGTATGCTGATTTAAGTTTTAACAAAATAAAATTTGCCGAATTTTGGATTATATTATCAAAGACCACCCCATTATACCCGCTTGTGTTGCGCATGTCATTTGATGATCATCGGAATAGCGTCCTGCATGCTTTGGGAAAGTTGGAGGAAGTTTCGGATATTAAAGGCCCCAAATTTACTTTCGCCCACCTTCTTATTCCTCACAACCCATTTGTATTTAAATCAAATGGGGATAGGATTCCAGCCGACGAATCGTTTTGGGCATCAATTTGGTCGAGATCAGAAGATAATATTTTGAAAAGAAAAAACTTTTATGTGGGACAATTGATTTTTGTCAACAAAAAAATCAGAGAATGGGCTGACCAGACTATTTCCAAATCCCGGATTCCTCCCATTATTGTGATCCAAGGGGATCATGGGCCTCTCCCGCACTATAGAGGAATATTTAATTACAAAAAGATAAGAGAAGAAGATAATCGAAAGCTGCATCGGGAAATTCTTAGGGAAAGAATGGAAATTTTAAATGCGTTTTATTTTCCCGGAGGAGGTGAAGGTTTCCTTTACAAAACTATTACTCCCGTAAATACTTTTCGCTTAATATTCAATTATTATTTTGGTACTAATTATGAATTGTTGCCGGATGAAAGCTTTGCTTACAATTACGCTGGATTTGGTAAGGAAAAATTTGTAAATGTAACGAATAAGGTTAACAGAAACTAGGGTACGGTCACCCATTTTATTACGAAGAACTGATCACTTTCTAGATATTGGCACCGAAAAACAAAAGTATGGCAAACAAAATTGCAATCAACAGCGGCACGATAACTTTATCAACGGTCGTTAATGCTTTGTTGTGGGTATAGAGAAATAGGATGGGAAATACTGTAAACAAAAAGGGGTGAAAAATAAGTGGTTTTTTCATGCCTGGATATGCTCCCTTACCATCAGGTACAAAGTCCTTTCTGAGTTTCTAATTCTCACAGAATCTTGTATGGTAAAAAATTTACTGAACTCATTTTCTAATTTTGGCTGTGTATAATCAGGAAAAATATCTTTCCTGGTTGACAAAAGCCTTTGTACCTGTGAGTCACTTTTGGGAACGAATTCAATGATAAGTGATTTACAAATTGCGCTGAAAAAGGCAGCAATTTTATTAAGTGGCAGATTGTTAGAAATGGCCAGATGGTGAACTAAAGCAAGGGCAAACACTGTATCTACAGGGCCACGTTCTAACAAAGACGTTCTTTCCTGATTTTCCCAGCCTATACCGGGACTGGGATTTGTTAAATCAAGTAATAGAGGAAGGATATTGGTTTCATCCTTTGTAACGCATTCTAGATAATTTTTCTCAACTGCTACAGGATCGATATCAAAAGAGATAGTCAAAATACCTTTATCACTGGCAATACGGCTGAACATCCCCACGTTTCCGCCAAGGTCCCATACACTCTCCGGTTTAATTCTGTCTAAATATTCAGCCACAACCTGTTTCTTGTGCCGATGCGCTTCTTCTGAATAATTAGTGTCCTCATAGTATTCACCCCACTCGGTGTCCTGTGCCTGCCATTTAAGTTTACTAACAGATGATTCTAAATTGTCAATAAGGCCAAGTAAAGATATGCGTTTCATTTTACGGCCACTAGTATCTATGGCTTTATCAGCAAAGTGTTTTTGACTTTTAGCATGAAGATTAATATGAGAAAGTACGGAGAATTTGAAACTGGTACGAAGCGGAAGGAGCGAACTTGCCAGATCTAAAGGAATACCATCTATGTAGATCCTTAACAATTGACTTAACCGAATATCCTTGTAACTCATCAGCGCTAAAGGTGCAAGAAAATGCTGGCAGAACTGTCTATAAGCAATCCAGGGCTGTCCTTCCCGGTACATCTCAAAAGAGAGTGTATCAATCAATATAGGTTTATTTTTTCTAAATTGTATATTATAAGCGCTGCTATCTTTTAGGCACATTCCGAAGTCGAAAGCTTTCTTTTGTATTTTAAGTGTGGTCAATGCTGCATCCTTTAATTGGCTGAAACACCATTCATAAGGATATGATAAAAATCGTATCATTTCAGGCTGGATTATTTTGTAAGCTTTATCAGGTTCTACACCTTCAATATCAACTTCCGTATGAGGTATTATTAATTCTGCATCCACAAGAGTTTTGTAGAGGCCGGAATTCATCAAGTGATCATAATCTTCTTTGTATGCTGTATTTACCTGACGGTAAATTGAATCATCTCGATAAAAGAGGAACCCGCTCGGGTCTCGAAACGAACCCGGGACATTTTTGCTAGTCTTCATTTTCTTCATATTTATGTTCACTGGAGAATAAATTCACAAAGAAATTTTTCACCTTACTCCAGAACATCTTAAGCGCAAACAATCCACCGAGTAAGCCTGCTATGATCAACTGAAGGATATAACTGCCCGTTCCCGGATCGAGATAGGCATAAGCTTCCTCAATGAAAACTAAACAGACTAAACCAAGAACAGTAAGTATTGTTGTAAAGTATGTAAAATTTCTCATTATGGTCCCCCCTTTTTTCTAAATTTGATTAAATCCTAATAATTGCTAATATTTCCAACTTCAGACCTCAGATATCCGACTTCAGACTTCAGAAACCTGCCCCAAATCTTCCAACCACAAGTCTTGAAGTATCATAGTTGGATAACTTAGATATCAGAAATTGTTCTGCTTTCTTAAAATTGTTTTTATTGTTTATTTTCATGCTTCCCCATAAATTCGACTTTACCAGTTCACCTACACCACCCTTTCTGAATCATATTACAAAGGCTATTACTTTAGATCGGCAGTAAGGCTGTCTTTCTAAGGTCACTTAATAGCAAGTAGGTTTAAAGACCCTATTACTTTGCGCCCCCTAATTACTCAGGGTTTGCCTTTATCGTGGGTGATTACGTTTTTATGATGAAGTAATAGCACAAATGTGATGCCAAAAATTTCCGGAAAAGAAGAAACCCTTAAGTGCCTGCTGCTTACGCACTTATAGAATACGCCAAAATTTCAATATTGTATTTTATTATAACGAAAAATGACATTTTGTCTCAACAAAAATATTATTACAGTGTGGGAGAAGTTCCTATTCAATAATCAAGATTCACAGGGATATAACAGGCAAGATGTGGTTTGGGGTGGGGTAAACATAAAAAATACCTACTAACCCCACGAGAAGAATCTTGGTCGTTTGGTTAAACAAACCGCCTTTATTGAGTATGAGGAAGATATACTCCTTTATCAACATGCTGAATCACTATTGCTCTTTTAACCATACCTTTAAACCGTTCTCGAGTGCAAGCCCAAAGTCATCGCCATTAAAAAATTTCCTTTTTTGGGAGCTATTGGACCCGTAAAGTGTCACCTCCGCTCCGTTCAGCTTCAACACATTGCCGACGCGATTATGGGTTTGTTTTCTCAAGTATACACGGTTTACTTTGTCCATATCAATGTGACAATTTTCGGGATTGTTAGAGCTGCTAACTTTATATGGCTCTTTAGCATCCGTTCGTAAATCGCCTTCACACACATCCCCGGACCTGCACTTTACATTAGCTCCTTCATAAATGTCGTCGTAGCCAATGACATCGAGAGGAAACTCTCTTGCTTTTCCTTTTCCGCACACCCCCACGTAAAAGTGGTCGTCCATGCCAACTTTATTCTCTTTTTCTGGTTTCAGCTTTAACACTACGCCTTTGATGTCAATCATTTTATATCTCCTTTCTTCCCTATTAAGTATACTACATATTTAATATAAGCCCAATAGGCACGATACCTTATTTTTGGTTTTTTTATACCTTAGTTAGCACGTATTTCAATAATTATGAGTGAAAAACAATTAACAAAAGTTTCATATTGTTCGTGTGCCATTTTACTTATATTGCTACTGGTAAATTAAACATCAGGATTCACAGGGATGTTACAGGTGAGATGTGGTTTGGGGTGAGGCACGGGTTTTATTTTGCTTGATATAACCAAGAATGGTGAACGTAGGGAAATCCCAATTGACAACACGCTTGAGGAAATGTTTAATAGTATGCCAAGAGGTCTTGAAAGTGTGTATGTCTTTACTGATTCCAAAACTGGTGAACCGTATAAATCTGCCAAACGTAGTTTTGGAACGGCATTAAAAAAGGCTGGAATCCATGATTTCAGGTTCCATGACCTTCGACATACCTTTGCAAGTCATCTTGTCATGGCTGGCGTGGATTTGATTAGTGTCAAGGAGTATTGGGACATAAGTCGCTGGCAATGACCACACGGTACGCTCACTTGTCACCTAGCCACAAGAGGAAAGCCGTAAATATGCTTGATAATGTGTTAAACAACCCGCAAAAGGAAGCTCCACTTCACAGTTTTAGTTCACAATTTGGACATAACCCAGATTGTGCATCCATAAGCCCTTGTGCGCCCGTAGCTCAGATGGATAGAGCAACGGTTTCCTAAATCGTAGGCCAGAGGTTCGAATCCTCTCGGGCGCATCTTATTTTACAATGTTTTACAACAAATGCCTAATCGGCATTCCTAATCAATTGTCAAATAAACCTACTAGAATACCCTTAAAACAAACAGGAATTAGATAAGGGATTAGTTCACATAACTTCAAAATAGACCATTCAATTATTGTTGAATATTGTAAAGGAAATCAAACATATATCACCCTTCATCTTACTAAGCAATCAAGCCCTAAGACGCGTATACTCCACAGCTTACAACAATATTACTATTTAGTATTTAATGGTAAGAGAATTGCGATTACTTATATATAGCGGATTTTAATCGAAAAAAATCCCTTCCTAAATTTATGGGAAAATAAGACTTGAGATTAAAAACCAGCGTAACGATTAAACATGCGGTACTATTAATATATTCTTCTCCATCACCCGCCGTAATTGGATAGTGTAATGATTATGAGAAAATTGATGACTCGCTTACTGTTTTCGTTCATCCTGTTGGCAATGGGAGCAATGACCTCACTTGCTATTAGTGTTGCAGGGGATATTGCCCGTAATTTATTGAGTAAATAAGAAATAAGAATTGCGATTAGCGGAGAGAGACGTTTACGTGACATGCCAGATCCATTCTAGTAAAATAAGTTCGGAGCAAATGTAATTGCCAGTAAATTTGCTTAATTATTTGAGATATGAAAGTGGAAGTGAAAATTATTTGTATCTAAACTAAAGCGTAAATTTTCGTAAAAGAGACCCTTAACCGTAATTGGTTAGAAACGTATAAAACAAAGAGACCCTATGCCTTCACTATAGAACCTTTCTCTTGCTTCTTAGAATTATTTTCTAATTGTTCTTTCTTCTTTATAAACGATTTTTTTATCTTTTCAAAAACCTCAGTAGCTTCATCCAGATTTATATCTCCTCTTTCTACTTTCATACGTAAACCAAGTCTTAGTGCATGAAGGGCTTGGAGTGGCATATCATCTGGATATTTCTCAATTAAAGATATCCACTTTAAGTGGGCTTTAGGATTGCTATAATGACTTGTTTCTTTAGTAATAAGTGTATAAAAAACAAACAGGCTTGAGAGTGTTAAAACAATAATTATTCTCTTTTTTCTCTCTTTGTTATATTTAGTTAAAATTTCCTTGAATCCATTCTTTATCTTCATTGTTCTCTCTCCTTTTCTCCGTATTGTCTAACAATTCCTTCAATCCAATCTGCTTTTTTATATGGAAAAATACTCTATATAATTCATTCGCCGTTGATTAATCCGTATACATATTATTATCGGATAATCCTTTAAAAACCTTAGCCTACCTAACTTTAATATAATTACACCTCCAACCAACAAAAACTCCATATTCTTGTGCAAAAACGCCTTAACTCATACTTGACCACTATATGTGAAAAATATATCGATATATACTGCCAATGATTACGGAAAAGTAAATGAATACATACATTTCATTATCCAATGTGGGTTACAAATCCAAGAAACACCTTCTCTCCAATATGTCATGGAACAGGGAAAGGGTTTAATCCTTGACACAAGTCCACATTATATAATAGACTATATGGTTCATTAATAGGGGAAGAATTGATTTATAAAAAACATTATTATGGAAAACGTTAAAGAAAGAACTCGTAAGTATTTAAAAACAATAAGCGATCACCGGCTAAAGATAGTCATTGGCATTGTCATAATTATTGCAGTAAGTGTGCCTACATTTTTATACAGACAGCAAAGAAATAACGATTTTGATGAAGTCTGGAGCAGAATATGGCGAATTAACTATGAAATTGCGGTTGGTCAACAAGATGAACCAGAGAAAAAAGCTGAGGCAGTCGAAGAGTTCATTAATGAATATACCTTTTTAAAAGACAATTTATCAACAACCAGCGCTACACCCTGGTTGCTATTAGAACTTGGCAATACGCAATATAACGCAAAAAAATATGACGCGGCAATTCTTACCTATAAGGAATTCATAAAAAAGTTTGGCAAACATTCCTTAGCGCCCATTATAAGGCAATCCCTGGGATATGCTTTTGAGGAAAAGGGGCAATTGAAAGAAGCTGTTGAACAGTTTGAAAAGATTGCAACAGATGCCGAAGCCACATTTCTTAAAGCACAAGTTAAATTGGATGCCGGAAGGTGCAATGAGAAATTAGGGCAACTAAGCTCTGCGATTACCGCATATAAAGATGTAATTAATCTTTCTCCCGAAAGCTACTGGGCAAGAATGGCAAAATATCGCCTGGAAGGCATCAAATAGTTTTAACATGATATTCTTAATACCGTAAAAATAAAAATGATTGTACCTGAAACAGACAAATCGGAACAGATTCAGTTAGTTGTTAAAAAGAAATATCTTTCAAAGAGAATTGACAGGTACCTTGTTTCACGGCTACAGGATTACTCACGCAACGCTGTACAGAAGTTAATAAAGGAAGGAGCGGTCAAGGTAAATAACAGTGCTGTAAAAAACAGCTATGAGATAAAACAAAAGGATGTTATTTTAATCCAACCGCCAGTAAAAAGTAATGGAAAGATTGTTCCCGAAGATATCCCACTTGATATTATATATGAAGATGAACACTTAATGGTCTTAAATAAATCCCCGGATATGGTTGTACACCCTGCCCGTGGCCATGCAAGTGGAACACTTGTAAACGCCTTAACTTTTTACTGTAATAAACTATCTTCGATAAGCGGCCCATTAAGGCCGGGAATAGTTCACAGACTGGACAGGGATACAAGTGGAATCATCTTGGCTATTAAAGATGAGAAAGTACACAAACATATAGCATTGCAATTTGAAAAAAGGGAAATATTGAAGGAATATCTTGCTGTGGTCAAAGGTGAAATAGAACTTGATTCTGATACGATTGATTTCCCGATAGGAAGACACAAGAAATTTCGTAAAAAAATGGCAATTCGCCACGATACAGGTAAAAGCGCTGTTTCCCTATTTGAAGTAATGGAACGTTTTTGTGGTTATACACTAGTTAAAATAACTCCAGAAACAGGAAGAACTCATCAAATCAGGGTTCACATGAAGACTATAGGCCACCCTATAGTCGCCGATTCAGAATACAACAATACCGGTACTTGTTACCTTGAAGACTTAATGAGACCTAATTCAAATACAGAAATGCACAATCTTGCAAAAGTACAAGAATTGTGTAATAATACCGATCAGTTAATTATTAATAGACAGGCACTGCATGCTTACAAAATCAAATTTCTTCATCCTGTTTTTAACAAAACTATGGAATTCACAGCTGAGATACCTGAAGACATGCTCACCCTGATTACAATTCTCAGAAAACTTAACACCTTATTAAATTAAGCAATTAGTATACAATTAACAACTTAAGATTTTATGCGGTTCCCATAGAACCACGTTCAATTTTTTAATACGGAGGAGAAAAGCAATGTTTGGCATGCCAGGAGGCATAGAATGGATAGTAATCCTTATTGTAGCGTTACTTATTTTTGGTAAAAGGCTTCCAGAGGTAATGAAGTCCTTAGGAAAAGGTATAGTTGAGTTCAAAAAGGGCGTAAAAGGAGTAGAAGATGAAGTAGATGATTCTGTAAGCAAACAACCTGATAAGCTGGAAGCAACTGATAAAAAGCATGATGATAAGATAGAGATGAACGACAAGAAAAACATTGAAGAAATGAAAGGATAATACTAATGGCTCAAACTAGCAAAAGACGTAAACTAAAATGGCGCAGCAAAAAAGCAAACCATGGCAGAAAGCCAAACATGGGAAAGCAAAGGGGGAAATTGTAAGTCCGCAATTTTACTTACATATCTCCCTCAATGCGTCTTCATAAACCTTCAAATCTCTTTCACTGAATAGCACAAATCTAACCTCCGCAAAGTTGTGTTTCTGTAAGAATTCTTTTACTGTGTTAAGGGCAATTCTGGATGCCTTATCTATCGGAAACCTATACACACCGGTGCTGATGGATGGAAACGAGACAGATTTAATACCATTTTCTCCTGCCAAATTGAAGCTGTTATAATAGGCGTTTCGAAGGAGTTGTTCCTCATTACGGTTCCCGCCTGACCAAACAGGGCCTACAGTATGTATTACATACTTGGCCTTCATATTTCCACCAGAGGTTATTACGGCCTCACCGGTGGGACAACCACCTTGATTTGCTCGAATCGCCTTGCATTCCTCCAGAATCTTTGACCCGCCTGCACGGTGAATAGCGCCATCCACTCCGCCACCACCCAGCAAGCTTGTATTTGCGGCATTAACTATTGCCTCTGTCTCCTGCAAAGTAATATCGCCTTGTATTAAACTAAGTTTGGTTTTACCAATCTCCGCTTCCATTTGTCAAATTCCCCTTCCTATACCTTTTCCCCAGCATCACAAAACCCATAGTCTTATCTACTCTCAAACACAAAAATCCAACTAAATTCCCTGAAAACGGTTTCCTTAAGATTTCTTAAACTTACATCCCTGAAAATAGAATTTGCAACAAATATACAAAATATTGCTTGATTGGAAAAAACTTGACAAATTACGGTGGTTTGTTAGAATTTTTTCTTCTGTATTTTAATCACATCCATAAGTATTTCCTCACTTTTTAGAATACTTATATCTTGAAAAAACAACCTTTTGCTTCTAATATCGTTGGCAAAATCCCTAATCTATTCATAAACAGCTTTTCAAATAAAACGTCTCATAGTTCACAACCTACTGGAATTAATTATATGATATCTGAGTTGGAAAGGAAGTCTAAAAAATGTCTATTAAAGTTGGAATAAATGGTTTTGGTCGAATAGGCCGAAATGTATATAGAGTAATTGCAAAGAGGAAAAACATTGATGTACTGGCTATAAATGATTTAACCGATGCCAAGACACTGGCATTTCTCTTAAAATATGATTCAGTCCATGGGAAATTCGATGGAAATATCGAAGCAAAAGATAATTCCATAATTGTAAAAGGAAAAGAAGTCAAGTTGTTGAAGGAAAAAGATCCCGCTAATCTTCCGTGGAAAGATCTGGGAGTAGAGATCGTAATAGAATCAACAGGCATATTCACAAGACGATCAGACTGCGAAAAACACCTTAAGGCCGGGGCAAGGAAAGTAATTTTATCCGCACCATCAAAGGACAAACTTGACGCTACAATAGTGATTGGCGTAAACACAAATGACCTCAAACCCGAACATAAGATTGTTTCTAATGCCTCCTGTACCACAAATTGCCTGGCGCCCCTAGTAAAGGTAATCAACGAAAATTTTGGAATTGAAAAAGGACTTATGACTACTATACATGCCTATACAAATGACCAGAGATTATCAGATTTAATGCATAGTGATTTAAGAAGGGCAAGGGCTGCGGCCATAAATATTATCCCAACAACTACTGGTGCGGCAAAGGCTATTGGTGAAGTTATTCCCGAACTTAAAGGGAAGCTTGACGGTATGTCAATGCGGGTGCCGGTTGCTAACGGCTCTGTAACAGATTTAGTAGCATCAGTGAAAAAGAGGGTAAGTATAGAGGATATTAATAATGTAATGAAAGCCGCAGCAAATAACGAGTTAAAAGGTATATTGGAATATTGTGAAGATCCAATTGTTTCTTCAGACATAATAGACAATGGACATTCGTGTATCTTCGATGCCATGTCCACTTACGTAGTTGACGGTAATTTAATAAAAGTCATAGGGTGGTACGATAATGAATGGGGTTATTCAAACCGTATGGTGGACTTGATAGAACTTATAGCAAAAATTTAGAAGGGTTTTTGAGATGGGAAAACTTTTTATTACAGATCTTAATCTTAAAGGTAAGAATGTCTTTGTACGGGTGGATTATAATGTTCCTCTTGACGAGCAGGGGAACATAACTGATGATGCCAGAATAAGGGCCACCCTGCCAACTATAAATTATTTACTTGATGAAGGCGCTAAGGTAATTCTGGCTTCTCACCTCGGGAGACCAAATGGAAAGGTCATACCAGGACTCAGTTTAAAACCAGTTGCCAAGAGACTCCATAGACTTCTCAATAAGGAAGTAAAACTGGCAAGTAATTGTATAGGCCCTGACGTAAAGAAGCAAGTTGATGACATGCAGCCTGAAGACATTTTACTTCTCGAAAACTTACGTTTTCATCGGGAGGAACAGGAAAACGATCCAAAGTTTGCTAAAGAACTGGCAAGTCTGTGTGATGTATTCGTACAGGACGCATTTGGGAATTGTCACAGAACACATGCCTCAATGGTAGGTATAAATGGAACTGTCTCACAGGCAGCAGAAGGCTTTCTCATAAAGAAGGAGCTTGATTACTTTGAAAAAGCAGTCAACAATCCGTCAAGGCCTCTGGTAGCCATAATTGGTGGAGCAAAGATTCCGGACAAGATAAAGATTATTGAAAATCTTTCAAAAAAGGTTGACAAATTAATTATTGGTGGAGCAATGGCTTTCCCTTTCCTTATGGCGCTTGGACATGGCGCTGGCAAGTCAACATCAACAATAGAAAAATCCATAATCGAAAAGATTTCATCTATAACCAAACTCGCCAG
>Ga0255058_10001585_pt1 | contig 12777 bp, 10 predicted proteins | sample Cases_109_9_MG_FD_188637 | JGI IMG/M metagenome (GOLD analysis project Ga0255058, IMG submission 188637) | Seawater microbial communities from Amundsen Gulf, Northwest Territories, Canada - Cases_109_9 | ecosystem: Environmental > Aquatic > Marine > Gulf | place: Canada: Northwest Territories... | reverse complement strand
GTTACCGCCCCGAACAAGAGCATGAACCGACATTTCAGACGTATGAGGTCCCACTCCGGAAAGATTGGGTCGTTCTCGATGCCCTGAATTACATCAAGGACGAGATCGACGGGACGCTGACGTTTCGTTGGTCGTGCCGGATGGGCGTGTGTGGAAGTTGCGGGATGATGATCAATGACACACCAGTGCTCACGTGCGCGGCTTTCCTCGAAACTTATCTGCCCGGCCCGGTCCGCATCGAACCACTAGCCAACTTCCCAGTCGTTCGCGACCTCGTCATTCTGATGAGCGATTTCATGGAGAAGCTAGGCCGGGTCAAGCCTTGGATCATTACCAACAAAGAGAAACCAGTCGCGGAAGGCGAGTACCTGCAGACGCCAACGCAGCTTGCCGACTTCAAACAATACAGCATGTGCATCAACTGCATGCTCTGTTATTCGGCGTGCCCCGTATACGGTTTAGAGCCGGAATTCATTGGCCCTGCTGCGATCGCCTTAGCGCAGCGCTATAACCTCGACAGCCGCGACGAGGGTAGCGCTGAGCGGATGAAGTTTCTTTCACAAGATGACGGCATCTGGCAATGCACTCTCGTGGGCGAGTGCTCGGCGGTATGCCCCAAAGCGGTCGATCCGGCAGGAGCAATTCAACGCTACAAAGTCGCCAGTACGAACGACTGGTGGAGATCGAAGCTGATGCCCTGGGCGAAATGATGTCACACGCGACACGTTACAGGAAGTACCATCCTAAGCTTTATCGCACTCGCATGCCGATCTTCTGGTGGGTGCGCAAGTGGACGCACGTACACTTCATCACGCGTGAATTGACGAGTGTGTTCGTGGCCTTCTACGCAATCGAGCTCCTGTTTCTACTTCGAACGCTGACGCTCGGACAGGAAGCGTATGAGACTTTTCTTGCCTGGCTTCAAACGCCTCTCGCGCTCGGTTTGAATACGATCGCGTTCTTGATGATCCTCTTCCACAGTATCACGTGGTTCAACCTGGCACCGAAGGCACTGGTGATCCGCGTGGGAGAGGTACGCATTCCGCCGATCGCCATTGCGGGGTCGAACTACGCAGGCTGGGTCGTTGTTTCGGCGGCGTTGTCCTGGTTCATTCTTTCGGCCTGAGGAGGCGCTTCTGGAAGCTATGAAAAAATCCAATGAACCGTTTTGGTGGGCCTTTTTTGGTGCCGGCGGCGCCCTCTCGGCGCTCTGCCTCCCCGTTCTCCTTTTCTTGCTCGCCTTGGCGATGCCGTTAGGGTGGATCGAGACCCCTAGCTACGAGGCCGCACGCGGTCTCGTGCATCATCCGCTGGCACGTCTGTTTCTGTTCACTTTGATCTCCCTTTCATTGCTTCACTGGGGCCATCGCTTCCGATTCACCCTTTACGATGGCCTCCAGCTCAAGCATCTGGAATCTCTCATTGTTGTATTTTGTTATGGCGGTGCCATCATTGGCAGCGTCTTCGCAGCGTTTGTTCTCTGGCAGCTCTAGCAGGGAGTCCTGCTCGGAGGAGCACTCGGGCACATAGCGGAGGAGAAGATGGCAGAACGCTTCGCCCTGAAAAAGATTTCCAAAGATGGCGTTGAACGCGCAGTAGAGCGGGCTGAACACTACCGCTTGCTAAACGACCCCGAGCAGGCTGAGAGCATCTGTCTCGATGTTCTGGCCGTAAATGAGGACAGTCCGCGCGCGCGCGTCACGTTGATCCTATCGCTCACCGATCAGTTCAGCGGAGGTGGCGGCTCTCATGCGGTGCGACGTGCCACCGAGCAGGTGCGGAAGCTTACCGGCGAATACGAGCGCGAATACTACGCCGGGCTCGTTGCGGAACGCCAGGGTCGTGCGCATTTAGCGCAGGGCGGGATGGCAAGGAGCTTCGCCTATGAGGGTCTTCACGAAGCGATGTTGCACTATGAGCGCGCCGAGACCTTGAAGCCTCCAGGCGTCGATGATCCAATCTTGAGATGGAATGCTTGTGTACGAACAATTACGCGAGAGGATCTTCATCCGCGGCGTGATGAGCCTGAAATGCAGCTCGAGTAGAGCTCGTGTTCTAGCGATACTTCGCGGAGGTTATGATGTCAGCTTCAGCTCTCGCTTTGATCGGGTACGCGGGGTGGACGCTGCTCCTGGTGATCACGATTGTCACGGCTCGATCGTGGATGTCACTGGTGGGGAAGCGCGAGAGCTACTGCTTCAAACCCGATGGCTCTGATGTATCGGAAGGGTCGGTTCGGCTATGTCGAGCGCACGCGAACTGCGTCGAGAACTTCCCGGTTTTCGGGGCGATCGTCCTCGTGGCGATCGCGACAGGGAACTCCAACATCACGGATTCCTTGGCGCTTTGGGTGCTAGCCGCCCGGGTCGCCCAGTCGGTTACCCACCTCATCTCGACCAGTAATCTCGCGATCACCGTCCGGGTGACGTTCTTCTCGGTGCAGCTAGCGATCGAAGTGTGGTGGATTGTGCAGCTGGCGCAGCTTGCCCTCTAGCGAAAGTCGCGGGAGCGGTGAGTTTGCTCGGCAATGACGATGTCCGGGGCCCATAGCGACTTGGCGATCAGGTGAATGACACCGTCGGCTTTTTGGATCTCGCCCGTCACGCCGAGTAAGGCCGCGGTTTTGGCGAGCGCGGCGTGGCGGTCGAACACCTGCTTCCACACAACAACATTGACGAAGCCGGTTTCATCCTCGAGCGTGAAGAAGGTGACGCCGGATGCGGTGCCCGGGCGCTGACGGCAGATCACCATGCCGACGTACTCGAGCTCGTCCCCATGCGCGCAGCCGTGAATAGTGGTCGCTTCGGGGATGCCTCGTGAACGCAGCGTGTGGCGAAGCCCTCGCATGGGGTGGCCCCGCGTGCTGTGATGACTCGAACGGTAGTCCCAGATCACCTGGTCGTCGCTTGCCAACGACGCGAATGAGATCTGACTCGACGCAGGTTCGAGCGGCAACGAATCCTGCGCGAACCGTGACAGGCTGCGGACTTGCCAGATTGCATCACGTCGGTTGAGGCCAAAACATTCGAACGCACCCGACTCCGAAAGTGCATGCAGCGCCTTCTTGTTGAGCCTCGTCTCGCGCACAAGCGTCGCGAGGTTAGGGTAAGGTGCGTTCCCATCTTCGATGCGCTCCCGCTCCGCCACCCCAAGCCCCTTCACATACCGAAGCCCCATCCTTACTCCGGTAACAGCGTCAGCGTCAGCGCCAGTGTCAGCGCGAGCGTCAGCGTCAGTGATGACTTCGAGAGAGCAATCCCATTGGCTTTTGTTGATGTCGATGGGGAGGACTTGGACTCCGTGGCGCTTGGCGTCTTCGACGAGGGTGGCGGGGGTGTAAAAGCCCATCGGTTGAGCGTTTAGGATGGCGCAGGTGAAGGCCTCGTGGTGGTGGCACTTAAGCCAAGCCGTCACGTACGCCAACAGTGCAAACGATGCGGCGTGGCTTTCGGGAAAGCCGTATTCGCCGAAGCCGCGAATCTGGGAGAATACGCGTTCGGCAAACTCTTCGGGGATACCTTCGGCAAGCATACGAGGGATCATTCGGGTTCGGTGCTTTTCGATTCGGCCCGACTTGCGCCAGGCACCCATGTCGCGGCGAAGCTGGTCGGCTTCACCCGGCGAATAGCCAGCCGCTTCGACGGCGAGTTTCATCACCTGCTCTTGAAAGATCGGCACCCCGAGAGTCTTTTTCAGGATCCGTTCGAGCTTGGGATGCGGGTAGAGAACCGCCTCTTCGCCATTTCGGCGTCGGAGATAAGGGTGCACCATGTCGCCCTGAATTGGCCCCGGACGGACGATCGCGACTTCGATGACCAAGTCATAGAATGTGCTTGGTCGAAGCCGCGGAAGCATCGCCATCTGTGCGCGACTTTCGATTTGGAACACACCGACGGTGTCCCCAGTTGAAACCATGTCGTAGGTCGCTCGGTCTCCCGCAGGCACGGTGGCCATCTCGACCGACTCGCCCTTGTGCGCGTGCAGTAGATCAAACGCATGATGAATGCATGTAAGTGCACCGAGGCCTAGAAGGTCGACCTTGAACAGGGCGAGATTCTCGACGTCGTATTTGTCCCATTGAATGACCGTGCGGGCTTTCATCGTGGCGGGCTCGATCGGAACGATCTCGTCGACCGGCCGATGCCCGAGCAGGAACCCCCCCGGATGAATCGATAAATGCCTAGGAAAATCGAGGATTTGGGATGCCAGGGACCAGAGATGATCAGTGGCTGGGGCGTCCTTTTCGAGCCCTGCTTCGCGCAGAAGCTCGAGGTTGAGGACATCGCCGTGATGACGGAGTAGCCGTGAGGCAGTTTCGAGATCGGTCCGCGGAAGGCCGAGTACCTTGCCTACGTCACGCACCGCCGAACGAATCCGATAACGAATGATGTTGGCCACCATGGCCGCACGGCGACGCCCGTACTTTTCGTAGACATGTTGGATGACTTCTTCTCGGCGGTCGTGCTCGATGTCGAGGTCGATGTCGGGAGGCTCGGCACGCTCGACGCTCAGAAATCGCTCGAATAGAAGGTCCATTCGAACCGGGTCGATGGCAGTGATCCCGAGGCAGAAGCACACCGCACTGTTGGCTGCGCTTCCACGCCCCTGGCAGAGAATGTTGCTTTCCCGACAGTACTGCACGATTTCATGCATCGTGAGAAAGTAACCACCGTAATCGAGACGCCTAATGATCGTGAGCTCGCGTTCGATTTGCGATCGAACATCGGAAGGAACGGCGCCTTGGTAGCGGTTTCGCGCGCCTTGAAAGGTGAGCTCACGAAGCCAGCTCTGCTCGGTTTGACCGTTCGGGAGGTGCTCTTCAGGATATCGATAACGAATGTCGTCGAGGCTGAAGCTGCATTGTTCGGCAATGTCGAGCGTGAGTCGCAAACAGTCGGGATCATCGCCAAAGACATGGGCCATTTCCTCGGCTGCCCTGAGGTCGTGCTCGGCGTTTCCGCGGATCGTGTGCCCTGCCTCCGAAAGCACTTTACCCCTACGAATACAGGCCAGAACGTCTTGGAGAGGGCGTCGGGCTTTCTCGTGATAGAGCACCTCGTTAGCCCCGATCACCCGCGCATCGAGCTCTCGGGCGACGTCGCGAAGGGCCCGTTCCAGCGGCCTTTCATGGTCTCGGAGATGACGGGCACAAAGGGCAAACAACGAAGAAGGCCGATGACTCCGGTGCAATGCGCGAAGCGATTCGGGTGTCGTACAAAGAAAGAATACCTCGTGTGCTTCTTCGATGTCGGAGATGTGAACGAGAGACTGCCCCTTCTCACATCGAGCATGCCCAAGTGACAACGCTCTACACAAATCAGCATAGCCACGTCGTGTCTTGGCAAGAGCAATGACGTGGTGCGCGTATCCGTCGATGTCGAGAGTTAGTTGTGCGCCCGTAATGATACGCACGCCAAGGTCTTTGGCGCGCATGTGTGCGCGCACCAGCCCGTAGACGCCATCGCGATCGGTGATGGCGATCGCTCGGAGCCCGAGTGCATGTGCGCGTTCGACCAGCTCTTCGGGGAAGGATGCGCCTTCCAAGAAGCTGTGGTTCGTCTTGACCCACAACGGAACATAAGTGCCCATGGTGCGCTCAATCGAGCACCCCGTGCAGGAACCAACGTTTGCGTGGCCGGTCGTAGAAAAGCCAAAGCAAGTCTCCGTGGTCGGTTTCGGCGTAGTAGTAGTCGCGCTCGACCAAGCGTTTCCACCAACCGCCGCTCACGCGGTAGGGGCCGTACAAATGCTCGATGACTTGGTTTTGCGACAGTGATGGCCCTGCTTCGGGCACCTTCGGTTTGCGAGGAGGTAGTGGCTTTGGGCGGGCGAAGACACGGCGAATTATGACGGGCTTCTCCGAGAACGTGTTTGTGGGCGCACAAACACGTTGAATTGGCTCCCAACGAAACGACGCTTCTGGTAAGTGGGCTTCGCGCAGGGATGCTCTGGTGACCGATTGCTCGCCATAGGCGGCGCGAATCCTTGCAAGCGCCCGGTGTGCGGCCCCCATGTCGAGCGCGGATTGGTGCCCTGGGAGACGAGCTTGCTCGGCGTGTGCTCGGACGGTATTCGCGAGGACCTCCACCTCTTCGACCGCGCCCTCGAGCTTCACTTCGCCGAGACGAAGTCGAATGAGCTCGAGCAACATCATCAAATCCAACGTTGGCGAAGCGGGCTCGATGTGCTCCTCATGAAGAGAGGCTCGTTCCAAGTGAAGCGAAAGCGCGAGTGACTCGACGGCCTCACCGCGTGCTCGAACCTGATGAAGAAGCGAATGAAGAGCGCCTTTGATCGCGAACAACAACCGATGTTGATCGTCGTCGGGCGGATCGATTTGGAATGAGATTCGCGACGGCTCATCGAAGGCATGCGGTTGAATAGGAAGCTGTAATCCTTCGGCAAAGCGGTCGTGAAGCGCGCTTGCCTCTGCACCAAACCGGCTGTGAAGCTCGCCTGCAGGCAACCCCAAAAAGTCGCCGAGGGTTTCGATGCCCAACGCGACCAAGTTTTCGCAGACGTCTCCAGGTAAATCGAATTCGCTAAGTGGGGTTTTGTCGGATTGCTCTCGTTCTTGGTCGGGGCTTTCGAGGATCGTGACTCCGCCATTCAGCATGGCGACCGCGAGCGTTCGATAGCGATGAAAGCCCACCGTCACCGCGCCGTGCCAATGCCGGGCTCGTAAATAGCGATCGATGCAGGTAGCCCAATTGCGATAGCCACCATAGAGGCGATGCAGGCCTTCTGGATCGAGGTGAAATGCACCGGTTTGGTCGATCGCTTCGACTTTAGGCGAAAAGGTTTGAAGGGAGGCGATCAGCTCTTGTGTGATCGCCGAAGCTTCGTCGGGTGACACAACGGCGGTGTGCAGATTGGGAACCAAGTCACGCGCCACGGTTTGGCGCATGCCGATACGAAGGCGATATTTGCGTGCAAGCCGGTTGAGATGAGTGATGCGGCCATGGGGCCCCTCATCGTCGACGACGGCGACGGGAGCGTTCTTCCAATCGGGTTTTTGTCGAAGCAGGATCTGCATTGGAAGCATAGGCAGCAGAACGCAGGTCACTCGTCTCATGAGGCACCTCGCAGACCTGCCGGTGCGATCGGATTCATCGATGCGAGGTCAGTGTAGAGCTCGGTGGTGAGGCCGACTTTGTCTTTGAGGATGCGAGAACGAACTTCGAAGTGATCCGCATGCAAGGGGCCGCGTCGTGGCTCGACACGCAAACCCACCAAAGGACCGGATGAAGGGTCTTTGTACGCGCTAGAGGTGAGTAAGAGGATCCGCCCATCGTATTGGCGTAACACGCCCTGAAGACGACCTTGCCAGTTGACCGAAGATCTTGGCGGCAGCGCATCGGTGAGGTCGACCACCGTCAATCCAAAGGCGCCTGATCGCGCAAGCCATTCGGTAGCGCGCACCAATGCAAAAGGGCCTGCGTGATGGGGTACGTGAATCGCGATGAAAGCGTCGAGGTTGACACCGGCCGAAGCGAGGTCAGGTGGAAAGAGCGCTCCGTCTTTTGGTTGAACCCAAGCGACCAGCTCATTGCGCGTCTGCGCGCGGATCACACACGACACTGCGGTGGTAGTTCGGGCACAGGCATGCTGCCCGGACAGCTCGACCAATCGTGCCCGTGGCAAAAGCTCGGACAAAGGCAGACTCGTCTTGAGCTCGATCAACTTTGCTTCGCAGTCCCAGAAGTCATGGGACCATTCAGTATACTGAACAAAAGATCAGTTACAAGAAAGTAATTAAATCAATAATTTCAATATATTATGATTCCAGAGCGGACTCGGCGTCGTACAGGTGCAGTATCCCAGTGGCAAGGCCACGGAGTAGGGACATCGCCATACTAAAGTGGTCCTCGAGGACCTCGAGCAGGACCTCTACGTCGATCCGGAAGGCGACGATATCCTCGGCAACCTCCGCTCGGAACCAGCGTCGTTCGTCGGCCATGGCGTCGATCGAGCCGACGGAATCTCCCGGGCCTAAACGGAAGCGTTGTTCGGGGTCGGTCGCATGGCAGTCGATGACCCCACGAAGTGGCAACAAGAAATAGGTACTCCGATCGCCCGCGTTCCAAAGCACCTCTCCCTTGGGTAGATGAACCTCCTGAACCTCACGTGCGAGGTCTGCGATGGCATCGATCTCGCTATCGCCGAAGGAAAAAGTCTTTCGCAGAAACGCCATCCGCTCCACCAAATCAAAAGGGTGGTCGGGAAACGGAAATGGCTCTCCAACCGGACCAAAGCCCGCGCTCTCACCGAGCTGTCGTCGTGCCATCAGCACCTCACGACTCGTCCCCCGGATCACGCGTTTCAACAGGACGAAGTGCTCTTCGAAGATCTCCTGTGAGTCTTCGGTTGCGATGGCAAGGGTGACCATGTCTCCTAGAGCCACGCAGTCATACCCCTCTTCTTCTTCGGCGAGCGCGCTGACCCCCCCGACTACGCTTCGAGGGCCGAAGCGGCGGACCGCTCTCCCATTGCGGATGATCTCGCACTCGCCCGATACGACGTACTGAATCTCCAGTGCGGGAGCGCCGCTTCGACAGAGGTACGAACCCTTCGGAAAAGCCCGTTGTCGCGTGTTGGCGGCGACCACTTGGGCGACCTCGGGTGGAACCTCCGCGAAGCCGGGAAGCGTCCGTAAGAAGAGGAATCGTTGAAAACGATCCATCTGCGCAGGTTGTTGTACAGCTTCTTTAGGCAATGCCGGGGACCTCCTCGGGAACCCCCAGGGGTTCCGTCGTCGCGCGTTTCTCGAGCTCGGCTGCATGGTGCACCGCTATGCCTCGGATGACCTCGCTTTGGTCTTTGACCATCGCGTTAACCGCTTCTTCGTACGACATCGGGCGGATCGCTTCGCCGAGCGCAGCGGCCGCTAAACGGGCCCGTCTCACGGGAGCTTCGCCCTCATCGACCAGTGCCAGAACGGCTTCTCGAAACGAGCCCGTCAGCACAGCTTCGAGCACCTCGATGCTGGCCGCATGGAGCCGACTGTTGTCGCTTCGTAGACCACGCCATACCAACGCGAAGTTTTCGTCGGGATATTGGAGACCCATCAACCAAAACGCGCGTTCCAGAGTCGCGCGTTCTTTGTCTCGAAGAGTGACTTGCAGAAGCTCCCTGTCTCGAAGCGCGGGTTCGTTGCCATTCTCGATCGAAGCACGCCATTGCAGCACCGTGATCACTCGTAGCAAGTGCTCTCCGAGTTGGTGCTTCAGCAATTCGTTATCGAACGAAGTCGACGGGTGTGTCGATTGCAGACGTCCGAGCGCCCGAAGAATCTTGAATCGCACGCCGCCTTCGTTTTCGAGCTCCAAATGGCGGAGAAGGATCGGGGCGGCTTCTTGTGGATCAAAACGGATGATCGTGTGTGGGATCCTCCGTCGAACCTTTTGAGGGGTCGACGGATCACCGAGTGCTTCGTCGAGGTGTTCGAGGGCCTTCGGCCCGATGGAGACCATCGTGCGCCGGGTCGCTTCCCGGAAGTCCGAGCTGCCTAGCAATGGCAGGAGGAAGGGCAGGTATCGCGTGTCGGGATTCCCCTCCATGGCCTGGAGAGTCTCTAGCTTGACCTGTGCATCGTCGTTTTCGATGAGCCGAATCAACGCGTCGTGGAACACTTCGCCGCGTTCATGCCGAATGGCTTGGGCCAACGAGTATTGCGTTCTCGCACTGCCGCTACCGATCCATTCGTTCAACCGGCTCGCCCGCGCCTTCGGATCGATCGAAAGCAACCCGACGAGCGCTGTTGCCCTCACGATCGAAACGTCGAGGTCCAGCTTTTCTTCGAGCAAGGCCCTGTCGGGGTCGACCGCCGTCAGCGCGCGTAACGCGGCCGCCTGGATGTCCGGGTCCTCGTCGTTCAGCATACGGTGCGCCACGGGGACGAAGCGCTTGTCGGATGCCTCGGCGAACGCCTCGAGGGCTCGAGCCCTCACCTCTTTCGAGGGGTGATACAGGACCAGCACGGGGATCAAGTCCTCTCGCCCGTGCGTGTTGAAGATGTCGATCGCTGCGAGGACTTCCTGGTCGTGCTCACTGTTCAGGGCGCTCAAGAGGGCTTCGAGCGAGTGAAGGTCCAGCTCCTCGAGCTCGAGCCGCGTATCGATCACTCCATGTCGCAAACGCGATCGGAACTGGTCGACGTACTGTTTGCGCGTCGACATGATCGCCACCAACCACACCGCGACGGGAATGACGAGCGCGATGCCGAATTCCCGGATCGTCAGCCCCAACCCGACCGCGGCTATGATTACCACCGAGGCGAGCGCCTGCCCTCCGCGATGCCCGAAAACCTCGATGACTCGTTTTGCCCTTTCGCGTCGCCGGCTGTCGAGCGGCAGGTAGAGCACCTCGATGGAGCTCCGATAGAGCGTGTGGCGAAGGCTTCCATCGAACGCCTTGAGCGCGACAGCGAATAACAGGATCGGTCCGAGAGCAAGCCCCATAGCCCCTCCCATGATCAACACGGGCAACAATGCCGAGCTTCGATGCGCGCCGAATCCACGCAGAAGCCATCCTGCTCCGACGAGTTGGATGATCAAGGCGACCGAGTTGAGGCCGAGATAGAACCTCGCGAAGAACTGGGCGAGCCCCTCCGAGGGGATGTTGCTCGCGACCGTGCTCTTGAACACGTAGTCGACCATCGTGAGGGTGACCGTGCCAACCAACACCAGCAGTAGAAGCCTCGAAAGGTAACTGTCACGCAGGATCCACCCGACCGATGGCTCCCGATCGTCGACCGGGTGCTCGGCTGCAGCACCGGCGTGAACCTTCCACAGAAACGGTGTGCTCGCTGCGGACGCGAGGACGATGGCCGCGACTACGACCAGCCCGGATGGGTCGGTGACCCGAAGCAAGGTCTCTGCGAGGAGGGAACCCAGCATCGCGCCGGTCACGCCTCCCGCGGCGATCGCGGGAAAGATCCGCTTGGCCTGGGTGACGGTCACGGCATCGTCGAGCAACAGCCAGAATTCGATGAGTACGACCGTGATCAGAAGCCCAGTCCAGACGTAGAATCCGAACGGCGCCCAAGGGCCGAGCTCTTCGATGACTCCCCCAAACCCCAATGTCACGAGCGACCCGGCCAACAGGCTCGCGGCGAGCAAGGCCCTTCGATCGCGAATCCGTCGCAACACTCGCTCGTGGATCTTCAGCTCTAGAATGGCCAAGAGCGCGATCGCCAAATATGCCCATGGGAGTTGGGTTGCTGGCAGGCTTGCGAGAAACAAAGCGTCGCGTGCAGTCTCCATCACCGAGTGCGCCATCATGATCGCGAGCAGGCCGATGAAGCCTACGGCGAGATTTCTGCGATCCTCTCTGCGGACGGAAAAACGCATGCGTCAGAGAAAGCTACCGTCAAAACGGGGGGACGTCATACTAGAGGGCCTGCGGGCCGCTAGTAGCGTCGGTGATCCCGGTCGGGCCTGGCGGCCACGCGGGTGATCCCGGTCGGGCCCACGCTATCGCCTACCCTCGACACGTGGTCACAAATAGTCAAAACGGCGGAGCTCGAGGCGGGTGGACGTGAACGCGGCCACGAGTGGGTTCGCATCGGGGGTAGGAGCTTAAGAGAGGGGCAAGGGCCGGTGGTGGGTCGTCCGTGGCGGAACGGGCCGGTGAGGCGGGAAAGTCTCTTGTCAGGAGAGGAGCGTCGGTCGGCGACCGGAAGGCGGCCCTCCGCAGAGGCACTTCGCCGGTGCCGATCCCTCGATGTGCAAGTCACTTCATCGCTGACACTTCTAACTCACTTCATGGTTGACATCGATACAATATCTGCCATATTCGAGAGGCATGGCGACAGGTACTCGAAAGCCCGGACACTTGCCCAAGGGACGTCGGAAACGAAGCCGAAGGGAGGCGCAGCTTCACCTCGATCGGTTACGGCACGGCGGGCGGCGCGAAGGTGCGGGTCGGCCTAGGACGAGCTCTCGGGTCGGCCACGAGATGCGGCAGGCGTTACCGCACTATGTGCCAGTGCATGTGACGCTTCGGGTCGATCGAAGGCTTCGGCTTCGGAGTGCTCGGCTCTATCGGGCTGTCGTACGATCGATCGGGCGAGCGCAGGGGCGCTTCGGGATGCACGTGCTCCACTGGTCGGTGCAGAGCGGGCACCTCCACATGATCGTCGAGGCGACGCACCGACGCTCGCTTTCGCGGGGGATGCAGGGGCTTTCGATTCGCATGAGCAAGGCGCTCAACAAGGCCCTTGAGCGCCCGGCGGGCACCGTCTTCACCGATCGGTACCATGTCGCGCAGCTCCGGACGCCGCGGCAGGTGCGAAACGCGATGGCCTACGTGCTCAACAATCGCCGACGGCATCTTCGAAAGCTCGGTCGGGCGCAGCCGGCTCCGACGTGGGTCGATCCGTTTGGCTCGGGGCAACCCGTGGGCCACGTCTTTCGGGCGACGGGGCCCCCGCCCTGTGCCGAGCCCCGCACCTGGCTCGCTCGGACGGGCTGGAAGCGCTACGGGCTCGTGCGAACGGATGAGGTGCCGGGAGGCTGAGTGTCAGTGACGCTGCCAGCGACCGAGATCGGGGTTCGAGAACGAAACCGGCACCGGGTCTTCCCCCCCTCTCTTAAGCTCCTACCCCCGATGCGAACCCAGTCGCGACCGCAGCTGCCCTGAGCCACAGACTCGTAAGTGATCGTTGCCTGGCGGCCACCGTACCCACGCTATCACCTATCCTCGAGGGACCGCGGCCAGTCTCCTTTGAGAAGCCTCGAAAGCGAGCGGTCGGCGAGCAGCTTGCCACCGGTTTGG
>Ga0255058_10001584_pt1 | contig 12783 bp, 9 predicted proteins | sample Cases_109_9_MG_FD_188637 | JGI IMG/M metagenome (GOLD analysis project Ga0255058, IMG submission 188637) | Seawater microbial communities from Amundsen Gulf, Northwest Territories, Canada - Cases_109_9 | ecosystem: Environmental > Aquatic > Marine > Gulf | place: Canada: Northwest Territories... | reverse complement strand
GGCCCTTGCCCTTGTCGTAAAATTCGCTCGCCGCGCAGTCGAGCGCGATCGCGACTTGCTCACCCGGGCGGTATCCGGCCGCTTCGATCGCGCGGGCCACGAACGAGAGCGCCTCCTCGTTGGTCGAAAGGCGCGGGGCGAACCCCCCCTCGTCACCGACGCCAATTGCGTGGCCGGCTTCTTTGAGAAGTTTCTTGAGGTTGTGAAAGGTCTCGACTCCCGCACGAAGGGCCTCTGAGAAACTGTCGAAGCCCACCGGCACGACCATGAACTCTTGGATCTCGAGGCCGCTGTCAGCATGGGCGCCGCCGTTGATGATGTTCATCAGCGGGGTCGGAAGAACGTGTGATTGCGCGCCGCCGAGATATCGCCAAAGCGGGAGACCCACGGCGTCCGCACCGGCGCGCGCGACGGCCATTGAGACGCCGAGGATCGCGTTTGCACCGAGTTTCGATTTGGAGTCGGTTCCGTCGCAATCCAGCATGGCCTGATCGACACCGGCTTGGTCGAGCGCATCCAACCCCACTACCTGCGGTGCTATCTCGTTGACGACATTGTCGACGGCCTGCAATACGCCTTTGCCGAGATAGCGACTCTTGTCTCCATCGCGAAGCTCGATCGCTTCGTGTTCGCCGGTTGACGCGCCGGACGGTACCGCGGCTCGGCCCGTCGCTCCGCCCATGAGCTCGACGTCCACCTCGACGGTTGGATTACCTCGCGAGTCGAGGATTTCGCGTGCTCTCACTCCGATGATCTCGGTCATGAATTCACCTCGGGCTCGCCTTAGCGGTTGTGCGGGGGGCACGCAAGGATGTCGATGCTAGGCTCCGCCCCGATGAACACCCTGCTCTTCATTCCTTGGTTCCGTTTGGAGCCCTGGGACATCCCTCTACCCTTTTCTCTTCCCGTTTTGGGGGACACCCTTTCGATCCAGCCCTTTGGCGTCCTGGTCGCGACGGGGGTTCTCCTCGGCGCCTGGGTCGCGGGTCGCTTTGCGGAAAGAAACGACCTCGACGTCAGCGCGACGGGGGACCTAGTCACATACGCGGTCGTGGTCGGATTCATCTCGGGGTACTTTCTGAACGGCTTGTTCTACGAACAAGAGTCGCTCATTCGGGTACTCCAACATCCCTCCGAGTTCTTCACGACTTGGCTCGGGCTCTCGAGCTACGGCGGCTTCTTCGGCGGGATCCTGGGATGTTTCATTTGGCGCTGGCGCACCAAGCGCAACCTGCTGCCCTACGCAAACGCAGTGTGTTTCGGATTGCCGTTCGGATGGTTGTTTGGCCGAATCGGATGCTTCGTCGTGCACGACCACGCTGGGAAGGTTACCGATTTTTCGCTCGCCGTCGCCGAGTATCATTTCGGCGCACCACCCTACCAACCGCGGCACGACCTTGGTCTCTACGAGGTGATCTACTCCATCTTAATCATCGTGCTTTTCGTCTCGCTCGAGCGGAAACACCGGCGTGTGACCGGCTTCTATTGCGCATTGCTGCCCCTGGTCTATGCGCCCGTCCGGTTCTTTTTAGACTTCCTGCGCGCCACCCCACTCGAAGGAGGCGACATTCGCTACGCGGGCCTGACCCCGGCCCAGTGGTCCTCGATCGCCATGCTGCTGATCGGCGTGGCAGTGTGGCGCTCCATCGTCAGGAACGGGCCGACAACGCCTGAACTCCAAGAAGCGAGCGCCGAGGCCGCTACTTGAGCATGACGACGGTCAGTTGAGGGCCGCCTTCTTCCTGCGTTGCCGTCCGGAAGCCCTCGACGTACCTGTCGTCGCGAGAAAGGTGTTCACGGATCGAGTCGCGAAGCGCGCCAGTTCCGACCCCGTGCAAAATGAACGCGCACGGCTCGGCGGCCCCGTACACCCTGTCGAGAAACGCCATAGCCATCGCGACCGCATCGTCCGCGCGGAGCCCACGGACGTCGAGCGTATTGTCGCTGGTTCGGATAATGCGCGTCGCGGCAGGGCGTTGGCCCGAGGCCGCGTTATCCGAGACCCTTACCGCGGCGGCGGGTGTCTGTTTGATCGCTCGAAGATCCGACACGTCGACCCAGAGCTTCATCATGCCCGCGGAAACCCGGACCTTGCCGCGCGTCGCGCCTTCCACCACCTCTGCCGCGCTTCGCAAGCGTTGGACCCACACACGGTCACCCAACGCCAGGGTCTCGGGGTCGAGCTCCGCGGTTTCGATCGGCTCAGGCTCGAGGCTGAGTCGGTGGGCATCAAGCTCTCCGAGGAGCTCGCCACTGTCGCGCGTGACCGTTTGGGCGGACGCCAGCGCCTCCGCCGAGACGTTTTCACGAAGCGCTTTTTTGGCCGTATCCAGCCTCCGCTGAACCTCGCGCACCTGGTCGACCAGGCGCTCTGCTTCTTGGCCGAGACCTCGGGCTTCGCGCGCTTTGAGCTCGTCGCGGCGCAGGTCGAGCTTCGCCCTCGTTTCTCCAAGCTGAGCCCGTTCACGCTCGAGAGCCTCTTGCTCCCGCAACGCCGCCTGGGTAGCGGTCTCGAGCTTGGCCACGAGCGTTTCGAAGCTTCGGGAATGCTCGGGCAAGGTGCGGCGCGCCTCGTCAACGACGTCGCCGGGGATTCCGTAGCGGCGAGCGACTTCGAGCGAGTTCGAGCCGCCGGGGACACCCATTTTCATGCGGAACGTGGGCGCCATGTTCTCGAAGTCGAAGCCCACTGAGGCGTTTCGCATGTCGTCGCGCTCCGCCGCTACCGCCTTCAGCGCCTCGTAGTGCGTCGTCACAGCAACCGCGGCTCCGGCTTCGACTAGGTTTTTCGCGATCGCGCAGGCTAGCGCCGCCCCCGCCTCGGGGTCGGTGGCCCCAGCGAGCTCATCGAGCAGCACCAATACGCGTTCGCCCGCCTGTTCGAGGATACTTCTCAACGTCACGAGGTGTGCCGAGAACGTCGAAAGGCTTCGCGCAAGACTTTGCTCATCGCCCACCGCAGCAAGGACAGGCGAGAAGAATCCACACACGCTTCCTTCACCGGCCGGGAACGGAAGCCCTGCGCGCGTCATCAGGGCTGCAAGGCCAAGCATTTTGAGAGCCACCGTTTTGCCACCAGCGTTGGGCCCGGAGATCACCAGCGCCTCACCCCCGGCCAGATCGATGTCATTTGGGACCACATCGATCCCACGGAGCACCAACAACGGATGGCGCGCCTCCCGAAGCGAAATCTTGGGCACCTCCGAAAGCTCCACGAAGCGCGAGTCGAGGTCGGCGGCCAGCTTCGCGCTTGCAGCGCGAAGGTCCGCGTGATCGAGCGCTTCCGCCGCGGCTCGAAGCTGCGGCACGTACTGCCTCACGAGGTCTGATACCGCGGCGAGAATTCTTCTCTCTTCGCGGTCGAGCTCGGCCTGCGCCATTTTGAGCCGGTTGCCGCGCTCCACGAGTTCGCGGGGTTCGACGAAGATGGTGGCGCCGCTAGCGCTCGATCCGTGCACGATGCCGTGAAAGCGTTCGTGCGCGTCGGCCCGAACGGGAAGGACGTAGCGTCCCTCTCGGGTGGTGTAGAAGGAGTCCTGCAGAATCGCGCTGCGCTTCTGGATGAGCTCTTCGAGCTTGCGAACGATTCGGCCGCGGAGGTTTCCCACTTCTTCACGGAGATGCGCCAGCTCGACGCTTGCGGAATCGAGAATCGAACCGTCATCGCCGACCGACATTCCGACCTCTTCTTCCAGCCCATCGAGGGTTGGATCGATGAGGCAGGCGCGATCGAGATAGGGAGCCATGGTTTTGCGCTGACCGAGAAAACGTCTGAGCGTAGCCGCGGCCCGTAGCGAGCTTCGGATGTCGCGCAGTGCCACTCCATCGAGAACGCCTTCTCTCTCCAGATGCTTCAGCGAGGGCTCGATGTGGCTGATTTCTTCGAGCGGAAGCGGCTCGCCTCGGTCGAGGAGCTGCCATGCCTCACCCGACTCGGCGAGCGCCCGCTCGGTGTCTTCGAAAGTCTCTCCCAGCTTCAGCACGAGTCGGTCTCGAAGCGGGCCGCTACAGCGTTCGGCCACCGCCTCCTCCACCTGTTCCCACTCGAGATCCGCTAGAGTTTTCTTCTCAGCCTCACTCACTGAGCCCACTCCGGAACCTTGAGGTCCGACGCGCGGGTTGAGGTCTTGGCTTTGCGGCCCGGTTTGGCGTCCGCGCGCTTGCGCGGTTTCGTCGTAGCTTTCTTGCGGGCCTTGAGCTCGATGAGCACGGTTTCCTCTCGCGTCGGGGTGATCCGTGTTCGGCCACTCCGCCTGCCGAGCTTGGCACGTAAGAGCAAGGGGGTCCCGCTGGCGGCCTCGAGTGTACACGGAGTCGAGGCGCACGCCTCAGAGCCATCGGCATGAAGGACCTGCGCGCCCATCGGAGCCGTCGCGACATGAAGATTCACGAACAAAGGTCCGTCGTCCGCGGGTGGCGGCTCCACCAGCGCCGGAGCGTCCACCGCAGATAGGGTCGCATCCTCCATGAGCGCATCGCTCGCCTCGGCACCGGGCCTGCCGTCATAACCGATCCACACCCATAGCGCAGCGGCAACCACGCCCGCGGCGGCGGCCCAGACCCAGCGTGGGCGCCTGCGCCTCGGTATCGGGTCGGTGTCGCGGATCGGGACCATTCGACCGCTCGGCGGGGTCATCGCCGTCGCGCGGCTGACCCGGCCGTCGAGAGCGCATTCGATCGCTTCGGCGAGCTCTGCGGTGTCTTGGTAGCGCCGGTCGGGCTCCTTGGCCAAGGCCTTGGCGATCACGAGCTCGAGCTCGGCGCTGACCTGAGCTTTGGGATTCATCTCGATAATCGGGGGAGGATCCGAAAACAGATGTTGCGTGAGGACGCCCATGAATGTGTCCCCGACGAACGGGACACGGCCGGTCAAGCACTCGTAGAGGATGACCCCGAGGGCATACACGTCGACCCGATGGTCCAGGTCCTTACCCGCAGCTTGCTCGGGCGACATGTATTCGGGAGTTCCGAAGATCATGCCGGTCTTAGTCAGCTTCCGGCCCGGTTCACCCTCTGTTTCGATGTCGCCCATCTTGGCGATCCCGAAGTCGACGATTTTGACGAAGTCCTTCGCGCCATCCCGGTCGATCAGAAAAATGTTCTCGGGCTTGATGTCGCGATGAACGATCTGCTTCGAATGAGCCGCGCCGAGCGCCCGACAACATTGGAGCACGATCCGGCAGGAACGCTCGGCGTCGACCGTCACCTCCCGGCCAAGCACGTTCGCGAGGTCCTCGCCCTCGAGGAACTCCATGACGAAGTAGCTCGACCCATATCGGGTCTCGCCGAAGTCCGAGACGTCGACGATGTTCTCGTGGCCGATCCGCGACGCGCTTTTGGCCTCCTGTCGAAAGCGGGCGACCACATCGGGGCGTCGCGACAGATCATCGCGGAGAACCTTGATGGCGACGGGCTTGTCGATGTCTTGATGTCTGCCCTGGTACACAAGCCCCATGCCCCCCTCGCCAATGCGCCGTATCACCTGATAGCGGCCTGCGAGCAGAGTCCCGATGAGCGGATCTTCGGGGTCGATCGGCTGGGTGCCCATCTGCGAGGTGGTCACAAGACGCGTGGCATCAACCGGACAGAAAACCTCTCCGCCACCGTACTCGAACCTGCAGGTGGGACATACCTTGTTCACGCCAATTTCGAGCTCCCCCGCTCCATTTCACGGTAGCATCGGGACTTTGGGAGGGTCAACGAAGGCACCCGCCGCTGGCCGCGCAAGCCCAGTAAAAACGTGGCTCTCGTTGCCAATCGACACGAGCTTTGATACGCGCACGCGGTGGGTGCGACGGTTCAATTGCTCGATGATACGCTGGTCGATCAGATTGCCGCCGGGGAAGTCATCGAACGGCCCGCGAACCTGGTGAAAGAGCTCCTGGAGAACGCCATCGATGCGGGCGCCAGCGCGATTACCGTCTCAGTGGAAGACGGAGGCCGCGAGTTGGTGCGTGTCAGCGACGACGGCATAGGGATGTCCGCCGAAGATGCGGCGCTCTGCATCGAGCGACACGCGACCAGCAAGATCGCCTCGTTCGACGATCTGGTGACGGTCCGAACGCTTGGCTTCCGCGGCGAGGCTCTACCCTCGATCGGCGCGGTCTCGAGGATGTCGATCACGACGCGACGCCCCGAGGACCTCGAAGGCACCCGGGTCCGGGTCCAGGGCGGGGCGGTCATGGGGATCTCGCCGCACGGCTGTCCTCCGGGGACCACCGTCGAGGTCGAAGACCTTTTCTACAATGTCCCGGCGCGAAAGAAGTTTCTGCGTGCCCGCCAAACCGAAACCTCGAAAATTTTTGAGGTTTGTCTGAGGGCCGCTCTGATTCGGCCGGAGCTGAGGTTGGTGGTGTCGTCCGACGGCCGAACGGCTCGTCAGTACCTTCCGGCGCGAGGTCTCGCCGAGCGGGCATACCAGGCGTTCGGCGACGTGACCCTCGAAGAGATCCGCGCAGACCGCGAAGGGGTCGCGCTCGAAGCGGTGCTCGCGCCGCTCACCTTGGCTCGTCCCGGCCCGCGTCATCTCTTCCTCTACGTGAACGGGCGCCCGATCGTCGACCGACGGTTGGCCCGCGCCGTCGCCTTTGCCTACGGAGACCGGTTGCCGCCAGGCCACTATCCGCGTGGAGTGGTCTCGCTCAGCATCCCGGCCGAGGACGTCGACGTCAACGCCCACCCCCAAAAGACTGAGGTCCGCTTCAAGCGCGCGGCCCATCTGGTCGATTTGGTGACTCGCATGCTCGCGGGACGGCTCGGCTCGAGCACCAGTGGCGAGCAGTACTGGCAGGAACGACTCGGCTCCGGGGATCCGAGCCCGGGTCAACGCCGTGACGAGCGGGGGAGCGCGGATAGTGGCCCGCGCATCGCGGAGATTCCGAGCGACTATCCCATCGTCGCGCCCAATGGCCTTCGCCTTATCGCGCAGCTCCGGAATCGATACCTGCTATGCGAGGCCGAAGACCGGATCTATTTGCTGGATCGCGCGCGCGCAGACGAAGTCGTCCGCTACGAAAGCCTCCACCAAGCCGCCGAGAGCGGTCCGCTTTCGCCCCAGGCCCTACTCTTTCCGGACCGACTCGAGCTCGAATCACGGGGCCGCGCAATCGTCGACGCCCACGAGACGCTCCTCGCATCACTCGGCTTCGAGTGGTCGGCACTCGGAGAGCGCTCGTATGCGGTCAGAGCAGTCCCCGCCCAAGTCGGTACAACTTCCGCGCGCAAGGTCTTCGCGGAGGCGATCGACGCGCTTCAAGGCGCCGGCGACCCGATGAAGGCTGTCCTTCGGGCGCTGGCACACGCCTCGGCGACGCCCCCCGGGGAGCCGATGGATCGATTGCGAGCGCTCGATGTCGTCGCTGGGCTCTCGCTACAGCAAGACGCTCACAAGCGAAGCATCATCACCGAGTTTCCGCTCCCCGATAATACGTCGGAGAACCGCAGATGAAATCTCCGCCTCTCTTGGTCATCGCGGGACCCACGGCCACGGGCAAAACCACCGCGGCCATGGTGCTAGCGGACCATTTCGGCGGCGAGCTGGTGGGAGCCGACAGCGTCCAGGTGTACCGAGGATTCGACATCGGCTCGGCCAAACCCACCGCGGCCGAGCTCGGGACCGTCAGCCACCGCTTGATCGACGTCATCGATCCCGACCAGGAGATCGACGCCGCCGCCTATGCCGCCCTCGCCGATCGCGCGATCAAAGACATCCATGGGCGCGCTCGCCTACCGATTGTCGTCGGCGGGACGGGACTTTGGATCCGCGCTTTGATTCGCGGACTCGTGGAGGTGCCTCAGGTAGACCCGGACCTGAGAAAGCGACTCGAGGCCGGCGCTGAAGCGCAAGGCACCGAGGCTCTGCACACTCGACTTGCCGCGGTCGATCCCCTGACGGCCGAGGCCGTCCATCCAAACGACTTGGTGAGAATCGTGCGCGCCCTCGAAGTGTACGAGCAAACCGGGGTCCCACTGGGTAAGCTGCGTCAGGAGCACGCGCTGGGAGAGCCGAGGTATCGTGCCGTGTTCGTGGTGATCGACATGGATCGGGAGCAGCACGACGCGGTCGTCACCGCACGGGTCCAATCCATGCTTGACGCCGGCTGGGTCGATGAGGTTCGTGCTCTGCGGGAGCGTTGGAGCGACGAGGTCCGGCCCTTCGGAAGTGTCGGCTACCGAGAGGTACTCGCCCACCTTCGGGACGGAGTACCCCTAGACGAAACGCAGCGCCTGGTCCGTAAATCGACCCGCACCTACGCGCGACGGCAACGAACCTGGTTCAAAGGAGAACCCGGTGTAAGCTGGTTCAGCGAAAGTGCCCACCTCGTCGAGCAGGACGGGCGCGAGCGGATCGCGAGGGAGCTCGAACTTTGAACTTTTTTGGACATGCGGTGGTCGCAGGATGGACGGGCGCGGAGGCCGGCGTCGTTCTCGGAAGCATGCTCCCGGACTTCGAGTCCATGGTGAAAGTGCGCGTCGTCGAGGTACGCGACAACGATATCCAGCAGGGAGTCGATCTGCACCACCGAACGGACGACACGTTTCACCGCGCGCCGACATTCCTGTCACTCTGCGCGGAAGCGCTAGCCCAGCTCACAGCACGCGGGGTTCGCAGGGGCACCGCCCGAGCGGTCGCTCACGTCGGAAGCGAGATGTTTCTCGACGGCTGGCTCGCGCAGGACGACGTGCACGCGCGGACCTACTTGAAGGGACTCTATCCCGAGCTCACCGCGCGACTCGAATGGGAAGACCGAGGGGAGGCATTCGCCAAACTTCACGAAAGGCTGACCATTTGGGGCCCGCCTCGCGACTATCGCGAACCCGAGTTCGTGCTCCAGAGGCTGCGCGACACGTTGCGTTTACGACCACGCCTCGCCGTCCTCGAGGAACAAGGCCCTCCCCTCGCGGAGTTTCTGCCGACGTTGCAGTCCAGTGTCGAGCGTCGCGCCCCGGAACTGCTCAACGAGCTCCAAGACACGTTAGACTTGGACCACTGAAATGACCGAACAGGGGGGACCACGCAGCACCAGCGCTGAGAGGCGGCGGCGCTTTCTTCGATGGGGACGCATCGCGATCACCTTGGCCGCGGTCGCGTACCTGGCGAGTCGGGTCGATCCCGGCGAAGTGGTAGCCGCATGGCGACGACTTTCCGTGAGCGCCGCGCTGTTGGCTCTGACCATCGTGTTCATCGGTCTCGGAACAGGCGTCGTACGATGGAGGCTCCTTTTGCGCGCGTATGGCGCGATCGACGTCCCCTCCTGGGCGCGCCTCGGGCATCTCTACCTGGTAGGCCATTTCTACAACACGTACGCGCCCGGCGGAGTCGGCGGCGATGTCCTCCGAGGCATCGCGAGCCGAAAAGCATTCGGAGACGTGAGCTGGGCCAGCGCCACCACAGGCGTCGCGGTGGTGTTCATCGAGCGGGTCCTCGGAGTGTCGGCCCTGCTCGCACTCGCCGCAGGGGCCTACCTCATTCGGCCGTTGCCCGGCCTCGAAAACGTGGAGTTATGGGCTGGGCTCGGACTGGCTGCAGGGGTCGGTGCGATCGGGGGGATTGCGCTCGCGCCAAAGCTTGCACCGTGGTTACCCAAGAAGCTCGCCAAACCGCTCCGTACCCTCCCGCGTCTCTACGCGTTGTGGCCCTTTATCGGCGCCATCGTCGCGTCGTTGATCATCCACTCCCTCAACATCGTCGCCGGACACGCGGTCATGCATTCACTCGACCCGGCGGTGAAGTTGTCTGAATCCGCGGTCGCGATACCGCTGGCCAGCGCCACGGCATTCTTTCCCTTCACGGTCGGTGGTGCCGGCGTTCGTGAGGCTGCATTCGCCGCGTTGTACGGGACTGTCGGCGTGCCCGAGGCGACCGCATACGCCGGCTCGTTGAGCTTTTGGGCCTGTCAATTGATCACCGCAGGCCTTGGAGGCGTGATCAATCTTTGGATACCGATTTCGGGCGGGCCCGATGATCGATGAGCGGCATCGGCTCCTCTGGCTCCCCGTGCCATCGCGCCGACACACCGCCATCTCCGCGGTCGCACTGTTCGTCTTCTACATCTTGACGATGTCCCGCAGCCTGTCGTTGTACGACAGTCCGGAGCTTGCCCTCGTCGCAGAACAACTCGGCCTTGGTCACCCTCTTGGGCAGCCCCTCCACACCTTGCTCGGCGCACTCGTATCCCGCCTGCCTGGCGTCGATCCTCTGGTCGCGCTCAATGGACTCTCGGCCCTCATGGGAGCGCTCACCGTGATCCCGGCAACGAGCCTCGCCCACACGTTGTTGCGCGCCAACGGTGACGATCGCAACGGCGATTGGAGGTTGGTCGCCCCCACCATTGCGATCATCGGAATGCTTCCCGTCCTCTGGGAGCCGTCCACACGCATCGAGGTATATCCGATTGCCTCCTTCTTCGGACTCTGGGGTGCCGCTCGGCTCGCGAGCGCCTGGGTCGATTCGAAACAGGGTGCCGTCCCGTACCTGAGTGCCGGCTTGGCACTTGGGCTCTCGGCCAGCGCGAACGTCGTGTGCGCCTTTGGTGTCGCCTTGGCCTTGTTCCCGACCATCAGCGCAGCCCTCGTCCGGCGCACCACTTCGCTCCGCGACGTGGGCGCACTGGTCGGCGGAGGGCTCCTCGGGCTCACGCCGTACGGCTACGTGCTTGTCGTGGCCCGGCGCGAGGACGTTGTCGTTTGGGGCGCGCCCATCGACGTCGCATCGATCCGACACTATTTCACTGCCGCCGACTTCACCCCGAAACAAGTCAGCTCCTTGTCTGAGTGGTGGGATCACGTCGGCGACCTCTTCTTCTGGTCCCTTCACAACGGAGTCTTCGCGCTGATGCTTACCGGCTTGGTGGGTTTTCTCTCGTTTCGACGGCCGACGCACCTCGGGTCCTCCCTCCTCGGAGTCACGCTGGCTTTTTTTGTCTCCTTCGTTGCGCGCAACGGCGTGTTCGCTACCGACGTTCTCGATTACCTCGGGTACCTCGCCATCCCTGCGTGGATTGCGGCATCAGGCGTCGGGTTGTTCGTCGCACATCTTGCGTCTCGAAGACTTATGCTCGGTGCAGGCGCGATGGGCCTCGTAGTGCTGTTCGTGTTGATGATCGCTCCGCGGCCGCTCGAACGTACGCGCCACCACGACGCATACACCGAAGAGCTGGCCTACCAGGCGCTGCGAGCCGCACCACGGAACGCTGTGCTTGTGGTGGAGCAGGATCATTGGATAGGCCCGATGTGGTACCTGCAGGAACGCCTCGGCGTACGAGAAGACGTCGTCCTCGTTGCCTACGGCCTCTCCGCGTCCGAGTGGTACTGGAAGCATCTATACCGACGTCACCCAACCCTTCACGACTTCGAGCTCCGCGCCAAGGGCGGAAGAACCGCGCGCGTCCGGCGCTTTCTCGAAGCCAACAAGAGCCGCCCCGTCCAGGTCGAACGGGTCGCTCTCGCCAACGAGCTTAGTCTTCCTAGTTGTCCTAGCGATTGGTTGCTCGACGTGACGCCGACCTGTAATGCCGAAGGATCGACGCCGCCGCTCGCGACACACGCCGCCGCTGCGCTCGACCAACTCGCGCGGGGGTCTCCGGGGACCGACGGGCTGATCGCGTTGGTCACACTCGATCGAGGATACGATCTTTGGACACATGGGCTCCCACGCGCGGCGGTCGAGGTGCTCCTTGCCGGCGTGCCGGTGATCGACGGCCTCGAAACCGTCGACCTGTCCCTGCTTCCACCTCGAATCGACCCACAAGCGCTTCCGCCCCCCGCGTACGAACCCCACGTCGCGCTGGGGCATCCCGCGCGCAACCTTCACTATGCGGCCCTCATCGCGCGTGCTACCCGCGTCCCGCAGCTGGCCGAATACTTCGAGCGCCTTTCGGACGCGCTCGGCCCCGTGGAACCGAAGTTTGCGAACTTCGCGGGCTCTCCTGCTAATCTCTGAAATATGCGCCACCGGAGCCACGGGGACGGCACCTTTCGCGTAGAACAATTCGCTCGCTGCGGAGATGACTGCATCTTCGAAGCTGGGGTGTTGGTGTTCCACCCCGAGAACATCGAGCTCGGAGCCAACGTGTACGTCGGGCACAACGCGATCCTCAAAGGCTACTACAAGAACACGATGCGGATCGGCGACGAGACTTGGATCGGCCAACATGCCTTCTTGCACAGCGCTGGCGGCATCGACATCGGAGCACGCGTGGGCATCGCCCCCGGGGTTCGGATCATCAGTTCGTTTCACGCCGAGGTGGGGCGCGGGACGCCCATCTTGAGCTCGCCAATCGAGCTCGCTCCGGTCGTCATCGAGGACGATTGCGACATCGGTGTTGGTGCGGTCGTGCTTCCTGGCGTGCGAATCGGCAAGGGCGCCCAGATCGGGGCCGGCGCAGTGTTAACGGAAGACGTCCCCGCGTATTCAGTTGCGGTTGGTGTGCCGGCCAAAGTGGTGAGAGAGCGTCCCGCGTGAGCGCGCCCGATCTCAGCGTGATCGTCTTCGCCCTCAACGAGGAAGACAACATCGGACCGGTGTTGACCGAGCTTCGACAGTGGCTCGCCGAGCACGAACCCTCGTCCGAAGTCGTCTTCGTTGACGACGGCTCGTCCGATGGCACGGCCAGTGCCGCCGCAGCGGCCCTCGCGGGCATGCGACATCAGATCCTGAGGCATGCGACGAACTGCGGGATCGGCGCCGCGCTCAAGACAGGGGTACGTTCGGCGCGCGGCCTCTGGGTGACTTTCCTGCCGGCCGACGGTCAGATCGCGCCCGGGGCGATCGGTCAGCTCCGC
>Ga0255058_10001583_pt1 | contig 12789 bp, 10 predicted proteins | sample Cases_109_9_MG_FD_188637 | JGI IMG/M metagenome (GOLD analysis project Ga0255058, IMG submission 188637) | Seawater microbial communities from Amundsen Gulf, Northwest Territories, Canada - Cases_109_9 | ecosystem: Environmental > Aquatic > Marine > Gulf | place: Canada: Northwest Territories... | reverse complement strand
CTCCGCGTGCCGGATCGTCGGGTTGTCGTACCGGGAATAGATGTAGCCTTCGCCGCTCCGGTAGACCTCGTCCACCGCCGCCTGGCTGTCGAATTCGAAGGCGGCGGCCGCAACGATCGGCGGCGTCAGGGGGTCGCCCTTCTCCTTGCGATTGCCCTGTGCACAGATCGTCCTGGCATCCATTACCGGCTCCCTTCACTCGCGACACTGGACGCAGCCCCGACTATCGTCCCACTTTCGTCTTTGTTTACAAGCATTTGGGGCGTTTTGCAATTGACACCTCGCGGACGCGTCTCTACTATTGGTCCGCGGTGGTCGAAAATGGAGCAGAGTGGCCCATCAAGGCCATTTCTATCTCCATTTCTCTTGGCAGGTGGCGCAACGGTGATTTCTCCGGCCTGACCTGGCACGGCAGGCGGGGGGTTCGATTCTACGCCGAACGGGATGGGCTTCATGCTACGCGGAAGTGCTTCCGCCAAATTGGACGACAAGGGGCGCCTGAAGCTCCCCTCCGCGTTCCGTTCGGTCATCGAACCCAAGTACGGCAACGAGTTCTTCGTCTCCAGTATTCGCGGGGAGTCGGTGCGGATCTACCCGCTCCAGGTGTTCGCCGAGTTCGAGCAACGTTTGCTCGATTCATCCACGTTACACCCTGCGATCTCGAAGCTGAGGAACTCTCTCAACTATTTCGGACAGCGAGCCGTGATGGACCCGCAGGGCCGGATCCTGATCCATCCACTGGTGAGGGAAAGGGCCTCGCTCGACGGCGAGGTCGCCGTTCTCGGACAGCAGACCCATCTCGAGCTCTGGAACCGCTCGGTCTTCGAGGAGAAGCTGAACAGCGACCCGTTGACCGACGAGGAATTGGGCCTGTTGGCCGAACTCGGATTCTGATCCGGAAAGGAACCATCCAGTCGATGCTGCCCGCAGCGACAACCCCCTCCGAGCACGGCCGGCCGTCGGTCGACCCGGGTTCCCGGGGCCGGATCGAGGAGGAGCCGGTGCCCGCAAAGCCCGCCCATCTACCGGTGCTGCTGTCCGAGGTGGTCGAGCGACTCGCTCCGCGACCGGGTGCGGTACTCGTCGACGGCACCCTGGGCCTGGGCGGGCACGCCAGCGACCTGCTGGCAGCCATTCAGCCCGGCGGCCGGCTGTACGGCATCGACCGGGACCCCCGTGCCGTCGCGCTGGCGAGTGAGCGGTTGTCGGAATTCGGCGAGGCGTTCGTTCCGGTTCGTGGAGATCACACGGACCTGCGGGCGCTGCTCGCCGGGCACGGAGTGTTCGCGGTAGACGGCATCCTGCTCGATCTGGGCGTCTCGTCGATGCAGCTCGACGACCCGGAGCGAGGGTTTTCCTTCCGGAAGGACGGTCCCCTCGACATGCGGATGGACCCTCTGGCCCCGACGACCGCCGCCGACCTGCTGGCGAGCGAGTCGGAGGACGAGTTGCGCCGCATCCTCAAGACCTACGGCGAGGAGCGGGCGGCCCGGGCGATCGCCCGGGAGATCGTCCGGCTGCGCCAGAAGTCGCCGCTGACGCGCACCACCGAGCTGGCCCGCCTGGTGGAGAGGGTGCTGGGCCCGGCGGCGCGCCGCTTTCGCATCCACCCCGCGACTCGCACCTTCCAGGCGCTGCGTGTGGCGGTCAACCAGGAGGTGGTGGTCCTGGAACGACTGGTCGGTGATGCGGTCTCGCTGCTGCGTCGAAGCGGCCGCCTGGCGGTCATCGCTTACCACTCGTTGGAAGACCGTGCGATCAAGCACACCTACAGGGCGCTGGCCAACTGTTGCACGTGCCCGCGTCGCCTGCCGCGGTGCGGGTGCGGCAAGGAGAACCTGATTCGCGTGGTCACGCGAAAACCGGTGCGTCCCGGAACAGACGAGATCGAACGCAACACCCGCGCGCGAAGCGCGCGACTGCGCGTGGCAGAGAGGTTATAAATGACCGACTCCAAGGGCTCCGACAGTCGTCGTTGGCAGAACCGCTCGGTGGTTCGCGAACGGGACGAGCAGCGCGTACTCTGGTTGTGGCGGATGTTTTTCGCCATCGTGGCGGCGATCGCACCCGCGGGAACGTTTCTGATCTGCAGCAACGATTGCCTCGAATTGTCCTACGGCAACAGCGGCGTCGAGGCGGAATACGAACAGTTGCTCGAGATGGAGCGACAGCTCAAGGTCGAACGCGCCGCCCTCGAGTCGCTGGCGGGCATCGAACACTGGGCGAACCTGCAAGGCCTGGTTCAGCCGAGCCCCGGCCAGGTACTGGTGGTTCGCAACCCTGAAGGAAACTCCAATGGACGCTTGATGGCCCGGGCCCCGGTTCCCGGGCCCCGGGATTGACGGTGCGCGTCGATCCGCCTCGTCATCCGCTCAACCTCTAGAGGACGAGTTCACCGATGGAGAAGGCAACTCGAAACCGATTGGCGCTTCTGGTGCTGGCAGTCGGTCTCGTGTCGAGCGCCATCGGTTACCGGCTGTATCAGCTGCAGATCCTGAAGGGCGACGACTTCCGTCAGCTTGCCCACGGCCAGCAGCGGCGGACGATGGAGATCTCCGCGACCCGTGGTGCGATCCTGGATCGCAACGGTCGCGAGCTGGCGGTCAGCGTCGAGACCCAGTCGCTGTTCGTCCATCCCTGGAGGGTCGAGGATCCGCGAGCGGCGGCGAAAAAGCTCGCCCGCGTTCTGAAGGTGAGCGACAAGACGCTCCTGAAGAAGCTCCGCTCGGACAAGCCCTTCGTTTACTTGAAGCGTTTCCTGGACGCCGAGGCCGAGCGGGCGATCCGCGAGGCGGGCCTCCCAATCGGCGACGCGCACGCGTTCGGCTTTCTCCCGGAGTCCAAGCGCTTCTACCCCGGAGGCGAATTGGCGGTTCACGTGGTCGGCTTCGCGACCATCGACGGCGCCGGCGTCGAGGGAATCGAAAAACAGTTCGACTACGAGCTGCAGGGCGACCCCACGACGTACCTGGTCCAGGTCGACGCCCGGGACGGCAAGACGCGTCAGCTGATCCGGGCGCCGGAAAAAGAGCCCCAGGACGTGGTGCTCTCCATCGACATGGTGCTCCAGCACATCGTCGAGCGCGAGTTGGATCGGGCGATGCGCCGCACCGGCGCCCGGGCCGCGTCGGCGATCGTGATGGACCCCTCAACCGGATACCTGTTGGCCCTGGCGAACCGGCCGGCGGCGGACCTGCGTCGCTACGGCCAGGCCACCGACGAGGAGCGTTCCAACCGGGCGGTGGTGCACCTCTACGAGCCGGGATCGACCTTCAAGGTCGTCTCTCTGGCCGCCGCTCTCGAGAACGGTGCAGTGCGGACCGACCAGGTCTTCTATTGCCACGAAGGGCGCATGGACCTCGGCAATCGGCGCATCCGCGATACGTCGCCGCACGGCACGTTGTCGGTTCGCGACATCATCGTCCGGTCGAGCAACATCGGCATGGTCCAGATCCTGGATCGGGTCGAGTCGCAGACGTTTCGCGACATGATCGTCTCGTTCGGATTCGCGAGCAAGACCGGCATCGAGCTTCCCGGCGAGCGCGAGGGTACGCTGCAGCCGGTCTCCCGCTGGTCGGACTTCTCGCACGACTCGCTCGCCTTCGGCCAGGAGATCGGAGTCACGGTCCTGCAGATGACGTCGGCCCTGGCGGTGATCGCCGGCGACGGTGTGCTGTCCCCTCCCCGAGTCGTGCTCGGCATCCGGGATTCCAGCGGTCTGCGTCGCTACCCGCCCGCGCCGACGCGGCGCGTGATCACGCCACGCACCGCCCGCATGTTGAGCTCGATGATGGAGCGAGTCGTCACCCACGGCACCGGGAAGCGAGCCGCCGTTGCGGGCTACCGGGTCGCCGGCAAGTCCGGAACCGCCCAGAAAGCGTTGCCCGGAGGCGGCTACTCGGACAGCTCCTACATGGCCTCGTTCGGCGGCTTCGCGCCGGTGGATGCGCCGCGCCTGGTCGCGATGGTCGTGCTCGACTCGCCGCGCGGGCACTGGCAGCACGGCGGCCAGGTCGCGGCACCCGTCTTCGGCAGGATCGTCAGCGATGCGCTGCGTTACCTGAGAGTTCCGCAGACTGTCGATCCCATTCCCTCCCCGCAGCCGCCGGTTGCCACTGGCGACCGGCGCGCGCTGCTCGAGGACGGGACCGGCCCCGGGCGAGTGCCGGACCTGCGCGGGCTCAGCCTGCGCGAGGCGACATCGGTTCTCGCCGCCCAGGGTTACCACGCCCGGGTCAAGGGCAGCGGCATCGTCGTCGCCCAGCACCCCGCGGCTGGACAGGAGCTCGCGCCCGGAGGCACCTGCACGCTTCGACTCGCCGATCCTCCTCCGAGGGCGGCGGTCGCGGTGCGGTCGGCCTCGGCGCGAGGTTCTTTCCGGTGAACGGGATGGCCATGCGACTCTCGCATCTGCTGCAGGGCGCCGGGATCGATCCCGTGGCCGCGCCCGGCGCGGATCCGAAGATCGAGGGGACCTCGCTGGATTCGAGCCGCATCGGGCCGGGTGACCTCTTCTTCGCCATACGTGGGTTTCGTACGGACGGTGAGAAGTTCGCGCCGGAGGCGGTCCGGCGGGGAGCGCGGGCGGTCGTGGCCGCATCGCCGCGACCCGAATGGGCCAGCCCGGATCTGGCCTGGGTGCAGGTCGATCAGCCACGCCGCGCCGCCGGCCTGATCACTCGCGAGTACTTCGGCCGGCCGGACGAGGCGCTGTCCCTGGTCGGCATCACCGGAACCAACGGCAAGACCACCGTGGCCTACCTGTTGGAGTCGATCGTCTCCGCGGGAGGCCGCCGGGCTGGGCGCATCGGAACCGTCGGCTACACTTTCGGCGACGTCGAACGCGCCGCGGCGCGCACCACCCCCGAGGCGCCGGAACTCTACCTGCTGCTGGCCGAGATGTTGGACGCGTCCATCGACACGGCGGTGATGGAGGTCTCGTCCCACGCGCTGGCCCTTTCCCGGGTCGAGGGTGCCCACTTTGCCGTGGCCGCGTTTCTCAACCTGGGCCAGGACCACCTCGACTTCCATCACGATCGGCAAAGCTATTTCGAGGCCAAGGCGCGGCTGTTCGACGGGTTGGGGCCGCACCAGCACGCCGTATTGCCCGCCGAATCGCCGTGGGGCGACGCTCTGGCGAAGCGGACCCGGGCCGAGGTGCTGACCTTCGGACGGGGGAAGGGTGCGGACATCCGCCTGCGGAACACCCGCACCGGGCTGGACGGCTCGACCGCCACGCTGGACACGCCGGGGGGCCCGATCCCGGTACGCACGCGGCTGCCCGCAGAGTTCAACCTGGACAACGTCGCCGCGGCGGCGGCCTGCGCCCTGGCCCTGGGGCTGCCGCCGGAATCGATCACCAGCGGGGTACCCCGTCTGAACCGTGTGCCGGGGCGGATGGAGTTCATCGATCGCGGTCAGCCCTTCAAGGTGATCGTGGACTACGCCCACACCAGCGATGCACTGGCCACCATGCTGCGCTGGTTGTCCCGGCAGACGAAGGGTCGGCTGCTGGCGCTGTTCGGGTGTGGCGGGGAGCGGGATCAGGGCAAGCGGCGTGAGATGGGCCGCATCGCAGCGGAATCGGTGGACCTGCTGTTCCTGACGTCGGACAACCCGCGGGCGGAGCCTCCGGAAGAGATCCTGGACCAGATCGCCGAGGGCGTCGCCGAAGTCGAGGGAAGCGCCCAACGCTGTCACCGCTTCGTCGACCGCCGCGAGGCGATCGAGGCGGTGATCCGTGCCGCCCGACCTGGCGACGTGGTGGTGCTGGCCGGCAAGGGGCACGAGACCACGCAGACCATCGGCAGCAACGTGTTGCCCTTCGACGATCGTTTGATTGCTACCGAGACCCTGGAGAGCCTGGGCTTCGACAAGGAGAAGCGTGCCGACTCTTAGGCTCGACGAGATCTCGCGCGCCTGTCAGGGCGAGCTGGTGCGAGGGGACGGGGAAAGGACGGTCGATTCGTTCGCGATCGATACCCGGGCGTTACGCCCGGGAGGGATGTTCTTCGCCCTTCCCGGCTCTCGTGCGGACGGCCACGACTATCTCGCCGAGGCCGCGCGATGCGGTGCAGTCGCCGCCTGCGTTCGAGACGATCGCAGCATCGTGGTCGAGGCGCCCGAGACCCTGATTCGCGTCAAGGATACGGTTTCGGCCCTGGGGAACTGCGGAAAGCTGGCACGGGACAAGCTGCCGGACACTCACTGGACCGCCATCACCGGCAGCAACGGCAAGACCAACACCAAGGAGTTGCTGGCCGCGGGGCTTGCGGCCACTCGCCGCGTCCACCGCACGTCCGGCAACTTCAACAACCACCTGGGCGTGCCGCTGACGTTGTTGGCCTGTCCCGACGACGCCGAGTCGGCGGTCGTCGAGCTGGGGATGAGCGCCCCCGGCGAGATCGCCTACCTGGCGACGATGGTTCGCCCGGACGTGGGCCTGGTGACCAACGTGCGGGCAGTGCATCTCGAGTTTTTCGATTCGCTGGACGACATCGCCGCCGCCAAGGGAGAGCTGTTCGCAGTGCTCGACCCGGAGGCGATCTCGGTCGTCAACCTCGACGACCTGCACGTGCGGGTCCAGGGGGCCCGTCACGAGGGGCCACGGGTCACCTTCGGGTGCAGCCCCGAGGCCGACCTTCACGTCGAGGAGATCGCCAACCGTTTCCTCCCCGGCGGGGCCATCGCTTTCACCTACCAGGGACGAATGCACACGGCCCGCCTGCGGATCGGCGGCGGGCACGCCGCCTTGAACGCCCTGGCGGCTCTGGCGGCGATCGTCGCGGCGGGGGAAGAGATCGAACCCGCCATCGAGAAGATGCAACAGCTCGAAGCCGAGGCCGGCCGTGGCATCGTCCACCGGCTTGCCAGGGGCATCGTCGTCGTGGACGACACCTACAACAGCAGCCCCGCCGCGCTGGCCTCGGTGCTCGAGACGCTGCACAACAGCCACTCCGATGGGCGCAAGGTCCTGGTGATGGGCGACATGCTCGAGCTGGGGCACGTCGAGGATGCCCTGCACCGTGAGGCAGGAAAGCTCGCGGCGACGTCCGGCGTCAACCTGCTCGTGGCCGTCGGCCCGTTGTCGCGGCTGACCGCCGAGGCTGCACGGCGCGCCGGCGTGGAGCAGGTCCACCACCACGTCGACGCGGCCGGTGCTGCCGAGGCGGTCGTCGACCTGCTGAGAGACGGAGATCTGGTCGTCATCAAGGGCTCGCGAAAGCTGCGCCTGGAGCATATCGTCGAAGCGCTGACCGCTTCGCTGCGGGAGGCGGGCTGATGTTCTACCACCTGCTCTACCCGCTTCATGAGTACTTCGGCGCATTCAACGTCTTTCGCTACATCACCTTCCGCACCGCGATGGCGACGGTGACGGCGCTGATCGTCTCGTTGCTGCTGGGCCCGGGATTGATTCGCCGGTTGCAAGAGTTCCAGATCGGCCAGGAAATCCGCGAGGAAGGCCCGTCTTCCCATCAGTCCAAGAAGGGCACTCCGACCATGGGAGGAATCCTGATCATCACCGCGGTCGTGCTGCCCACCTTGCTGTGGGCCGATCTCGGCAATCACTTCGTCTGGGTCGCGGTGGCCTCGACGCTAATGTTCGGTGCCATCGGCTTCGTGGACGACTACCTCAAGGTGCGCCGCAGGAAGAACCTGGGACTGAGGGCGCGGCACAAGCTCGCCTCGCAGATCATCGTCTCGTTGCTGCTGGGCGCGATGTTGATCTGGTTGGCCGACCAGGGCCGGTTCGCGACGACCCTCTCGGTTCCCTTCTTCAAGAACTTCACCCCGGACCTGGGATGGGCCTACGCGCTGCTGGTGGTGCTGGTGCTCGTCGGCTCCTCCAACGCGGTCAATCTCACCGACGGGTTGGACGGTCTGGCGATCGGATCGTTGCTGATCGCCTCGGCGACCTTCGCCGTACTGGCCTACGCCGCGGGCAACGCCATCGTCTCGGACTACCTCGGCATCCAGAACATCAAGGGCGTCGGCGAGGTCACCGTCTTCTGCGGCGCCGTCGTCGGCGCCAGTCTGGGCTTCCTCTGGTTCAACAGCCATCCCGCCGAGGTGTTCATGGGCGATGTCGGTTCGATGGCGATGGGCGGCGCCCTGGGGACCACGGCGTTGCTGATCAAGCAGGAGATCCTGCTGATCCTCGTGGGTGGTCTGTTCGTCCTCGAGGCCGCATCGGTGATCCTGCAGGTCGGATCGTTCAAGCTTCGCGGCAGGCGGATCTTCCGCATGTCGCCGTTGCACCACCACTTCGAGCTGAGCGGCTGGAGCGAGACCAAGGTCGTGATCCGTTTCTGGATCGTGGCCCTGATCTTCTCGCTGCTGGCCCTGGCCACGTTGAAACTGCGATGAGCGCCGTGATGACAGGGTCCGAGCCAGCCACGCGATTCCCGGACCTGCGAGGGGTGAACCTGCTCGTCGTGGGCCTGGGCAAGAGCGGCCTCGCCGCGGCCCGGCTGGCGATCGCCCACGGTGCGCGGGTGACCGTCAACGACGGCCGGGCCGAGGCGCGCCTGGGCGGGCTCGCCGAAGCGGCTCGGGCGGCGGGGGCGACGCTGCGCGCCGGCGGCCACCCGATCTCGCTGCTGGACGACGCCGCGTTGATCGTGGTCAGCCCGGGCGTCCCCCTGACCATCGAGCTGCTGCGCGAGGCGCGGCGGAGGGGGATCCCGATCTGGGGCGAGATCGAGCTCGCCGTCCGCCTCTGCCGGGGACGGATCGTCGGGATCACCGGCTCGAACGGCAAGAGTACCGTCACGTCGATGGTCGGTGACATCCTGCGCAGGGCAGGTTACCCCGGCGGCACCGGGGGCAACCTCTCTCCTCCGCTGTCGGAGCTGCTGGATTCGGACTCCCAGGATGCCGTTCACAGCGTGGAGCTGTCGTCGTTCCAGCTCGAGACCGTGGAGACGCTGCAGGCCGACGTCGCCGTCGTGCTCAACCTCAGTCCGGACCACCTCGATCGGTACGACGGACTCGAAGCGTACGGCCGGGCCAAGGCGCGCCTGCTCGAGCTACAGGCCTCCGAGGCGGCGTGCATCCTCAACGCCGACGACGAGGCCAGCCGCCTGTTCGATGATTGGGTGCGGGCCCGGCGCTTCCTGTTCTCGACGCGCGGCACCGTCGAGCGCGGCGGTTTCGTGCGCGACGGGTGGTTGATGCTGCGACTCGACAACGGCGAGGAAGCGCTGATGGAGCGCGCCGAGCTGCCACTGCCGGGCGAGCACAACGTTGCCAACGCCCTGGCGGCGGCCCTTGCCTGCCGGTTGATCGGCTGCGACCTGGATACGATCCGGCGCGGCCTGGTCGCCTTCCGGGGCCTGCCTCACCGGCTCGAGCATGTTCGCACCCTGGGTGGCGTCGACTTTTACAACGATTCCAAGGCGACCAACCCGGCCTCGACGCTCATGGCACTTGAGGCGTTCACGCCGGGGAAGGTGCATCTGATCCTCGGCGGCCGGGACAAGGACTCCGACTGGAGCGCGCTGGCCTCGGTCGTCGGCGAGCGCGCTCGTCGAGTGCTGCTGGTGGGTGAGGCGGCGGAAATGCTCGAAGGGCTCCTCGCGGGCAACGTGCCGACCGTTGCCTGCGGCACCGTACCCGAAGCGGTGGTCCGCGGCCGCGCGGGGGCGAAACCCGGCGACGTGGTGCTGCTCGCACCGGGCTGCGCCTCGTTCGACCAGTACGCGAGTTTCGAGGTCCGGGGCAACGATTTCCGGCAGGCGGTCGCGGCGCTCTCGGAGGCGAGCGATGCCTAGGCGCATGGCCTACGACCGCTGGCTGTTCTTCACCGCGACGCTGCTGGTGATCGGCGGCCTGATCATGGTCGGCAGCTCGTCGAACCATGCGGCGATGGCGTGGGGCATGGATCCCTCGGCCTTCCTGTTCAAGCATGCCCTGAACGTGCTGCTGGGTTTTGGCGCGCTGATGCTGGCCCTGGCGATGCCCTACAAGAAGCTGGACCAGAGAAGCCTGATCCTGTTCGGTTTCGTGGGCTGCGCGCTGGCGCTGTTGCTGGTGCTGACCATGCCTCCCGTCAACGGTGCCCGGCGCTGGATCCCTGGACCGCTCAACCTGCAGCCGTCGGAGTTCGCCAAGCTATTCGGCGTGCTGTTCATGGCCTACATGCTGTCCCGCAAGGAAAAGCGGGTGAACGACTTCCTGGCGGTGCCGGCGCCGTGCGGGTTGATCATCGGCTCGCTGGCGTTCCTCGTCGTGATCGAGCCCGACCTCGGTTCGGCGTTGATGCTGGTGCTCATCCCCTGCGTGCTGATGTTCGTCGCCGGTCTGCGCTGGCGCTACGTCTTCGGCACGGCTGCCCTGGGTGTGGTCACGCTGGCCGCCGCCGTGATCACCGAGCCCTACCGCCTGGCGAGGATCAAGAGCTTTCTCGAGCCGGCGGCGAGCCCCGAGGGGGTTACGTTCCAGCTGCGCCAGTCGTTGATTGCCGTCGGCAGCGGCGGACTGACCGGGGTTGGCCTGGGACAGGGACAACAGAAGGCGCTGTTCCTTCCGGCGGCCCACACCGACTTCATCTTCTCGATCGTCGGGGAAGAGCTGGGACTGATCGGTACGGGCATCCTGTTGCTGGCCTTCCTGCTGATCTGCTGGAGAGGGCTGCGGGCGGCCGTCAAGGCGCCCGACCGTTTCGGGTTCTATCTGGCCCTGGGGTTGACGATGCTGATCGTGGTCCAGGGGCTCACCAACATGTGCGTCTGTCTGGGCCTGCTGCCGACCAAGGGGCTACCGCTGCCGCTGATCAGCTACGGCGGCTCGTCGCTGCTGGCCTCGATGGCGGCCACGGGATTGTTGCTGAACGTGTCCCAGTACTCGAATTGATGTGGATGAACGGCAACACAGGATCGTCTTCGCCGGAGGCGGCACCGGGGGCCACCTGTTCCCGGCCCTGGCCGTCGCCGACGAGCTGCGGCAGCGGCCGGACGTGTCGATCGAGTTCGTCGGCGCGCGGCGCGGCGTCGAGGCGCGTCTGGTTCCGGAGGCCGGCTATCCCCTGCGCCTGCTACGCCTCTCGGGGCTCAAGGGGCGCGGCGCGATCGGAAGAATCGGCGCGATCGTTGCGGCAATTCTTGCCGTATGCCGCTGCCTCGGCTGGTGGCTGTCGTCCCGTCCGGACCTTGTTATCGGCGTCGGAGGCTATGCCTCCGGCCCGGCGGTGCTCGCGGCAAGGATCTTGCGTGTGAGAACGATGGTGATGGAACAGAACCACTACCCCGGGGCGACCAACCGCGCGTTGGCCCCACGGGTGGACAGGGTCTGTGTGCCTTCCGAGGCGGCGCTCCGGCGTCTTTCGGGAAGGTGCGTCGTGACCGGCAACCCGGTCCGCGCCGAGTTCCTTGCAATCGGCGACCCGCCCGGCGACAAGCGGCTGTCGCTGCTCGTCTTCGGCGGCAGCCGGGGCGCCCGCTCGATCAACCGGGCCATGATGGATGCCCTGCCCCGCCTGGCCCGCATGGAGCCGGCGCCCAAGATCGTGCATCAGTGCGGCGTCGACGACGCACCCGAGGTGGAAACGGCCTATCGCGGCTATCCAGGTCCCGCCGAGGTGCGCCCTTTCCTCCCGGACATGCCCGAACGGCTCGCGGTGGCGGACCTGGTGGTCTGCCGGGCGGGGGCCTCGACGTTGTCCGAGCTTGCGGCGGCAGGTCGCCCGGCGATTCTGGTTCCCTACCCTCACGCGGCGGACGACCACCAGCGCCACAACGCGGAGGCGGTCCAGGAGACCGGTGCGGCCATCGTGATTCTGGATCGGGAGCTGAACGGCGAGCGGCTGGCCGATGGTGTCTCGCGGCTGGGAGGCGATCCGGAGCGTCGGCGGGCGATGGCCCGGGCGGCGCGAACCCTGGCCATGCCCGACGCCGCGCGGAAGATCGCCGGGGTCGCCCTCGAGCTGCTCGGTCGAGAGAGGGTCAACGGCGGAGAGAGTGTCAACGATGTTTCGTAAGGCGCGACGACTGCACATGGTCGGGATCGGCGGCTCGGGCATGAGCGGCATCGCCGAGGTGCTCGTCAACCTGGGCTACCCCGTCTCGGGCTCGGACCTGGCCAGCAGCCCGGCGACCCGCCGGCTGAAGAAGCTGGGCGCGACGGTCCACCGCGGGCACAAGAGCCAGCACGTCCACCGCGCCGACGTCGTCGTCGTCTCCTCGGCGGTCAAGGCCGACAACCCCGAAGTGATCGAGGCCCGTCGCCTGAAGATCCCGGTCATCCCCCGTGCCGAGATGCTGGCCGAACTGATGCGGATGAAGTACGCCATCGCCGTTGCGGGCGCGCACGGCAAGACGACCACCACGGCGATGATCGCCGAGGCGCTGACCCGCGGCCGGCTGGATCCGACGGTGGTCATCGGCGGGCGGGTCGGCAAGCTGCGCTCCGGGGCCAAGCTGGGCAACGGCGAGTTCATGGTTGCGGAGGCGGACGAGTCCGACCGCTCGTTTCTCAAGATGAAGCCGACCATCGCCGTGGTCACCAACATCAACCGCGAGCACCTCGACCAGTACCGCGACCTGGGCGACATCCAGGACACCTTCGTGCAGTTTCTCTCCCGGATCCCCTTCTACGGCGCCGCGGTGGTCTGTCTCGACGACCCCAACGTGCGCGCGATCCTGCCGCGGGTGGACCGCAAACTGATCCGCTACGGGTTGGGCACCGATGCCGACGTGATGGCAAGCGACGTGCAGGTCGAGGGCTTCCACTCCAGCTATGTCGCCCACTTCCAGGGCCGCCAGCTCGGAAGGGTCGAGCTGTCGTTACCCA
>Ga0255058_10001582_pt1 | contig 12795 bp, 10 predicted proteins | sample Cases_109_9_MG_FD_188637 | JGI IMG/M metagenome (GOLD analysis project Ga0255058, IMG submission 188637) | Seawater microbial communities from Amundsen Gulf, Northwest Territories, Canada - Cases_109_9 | ecosystem: Environmental > Aquatic > Marine > Gulf | place: Canada: Northwest Territories... | reverse complement strand
GGGTACACTTTCGGGTAAATTTACCCCTTACACGTAGCGGAGGTCTTTAGACCTCCAACAAAGACGGCACGTATATTTCTGATATTAGACATAAGATTAATAGTATAAATATCTATTGGAAACCTGAAGGTTTCCGCTACAGATTATTACACTTTTTTTGGGTCTAAAAACTATGTGTACTCTTTATAAGGAAACTCGTACCAACATAAGTGGTTAACAGTATCACGAACCCGACAATGGCCAGTGGAGTCTTGAATTTTCTGCTGGCCTCCGGCCAGTAATCCAGATGAATACATGTAGCATAGAAGAACCAGATAATCACTGACCACAGCAACTTCGCATCCCACAGGAAATATGACCCCCATGCCACGTACCCCCACAGGCCGCCAAAGATCATGGAGATAGAGAACGCTATCAGGCCATACTGAAACCCAAAATCTATTACCTGCTCAAACCGCCTTTTTTCTCCCTCTGAGAAATATCTCGCCAAAGCCGCTGCAGCCGAACTTGTCCACAATGCGTAACAAAAGAAAGATATGGGGACGTGAAGGAGGTACCATATAGTCAACATCAGTGGCGGAGCATATGATTGTTTCATTGAAAAGAAGACTGAAGCTACAACAAAAAAGCAGTATCCCACACAAAACAGGGATATCCTGTATACGTAACTTTCTACTCTGGAATAACACAAAAGCACAATGAAGCAGGCAAGGGCAAAGGCGGTGAAGGACTCAAACTTGTTTGTCAGCGGGAAGTATTCTATGGAAATACCTCTGAATGTAATTGATAATGAATGCAGAATAACCCCGCCTAAGAGCACATAAAACCTCGTCCCTCTGCCCAGAAAACCGACTACCCAATAGGAAGTGTATATAAGTAATGAACACCAATATAAGGTAATAGATAATTTTATAAATAACTGTGGATCCATTTTAATTACACCAAAAACGGGGGTCTGTAGATTAAGTTAATTCCTTCTGTAGTGGGCGGACGAGCCAGCCATGTCCGTATGCTTAAGCGGAATGAAATAACCTGCCTGCCAGAATGAGTATCAGACTGGCAGGCAAAGTTTGGGCAGGAACTTTCTAACCCTTAATTCGTGAGACTAAAGCCTTCCTCTACTTTTTTCTCTGATGACATACCCCCATGCGGATTGGCAGACATACCACCGTGCGGACTACTAGACATGCCGCCGTGTGGACTGCTACCAGACGTGCCGCCATACGGATTAGCGCCGTAGGAACTACCACCATGACCTGAGGGCAGATCACCATGCGCGCCTCCCATGCTGCCATACGAACCACCATGACCTCCTGCTAATTGCGGGGTTTCTTTCAACAATATTTTCGTATCAGCGTTTTTGTTTAATTCTTCTATTAACTTGATGGTCTTTTCGTTGTAAAGAGCAGTCTTGACTCCCTCCTTTACGTCCTCAAGCTTGATATCTTTTCCACCTTGTTTGCCGGTAACCTTTATTATGTGGTAACCGAATTGAGTCTTTACGGGTTCACTTATGCTATTTACGTCCGTGGCAAATACCGCATCCGTAAACTCTTTAACCATTTCATTTCTGCCAAAAGTCCCTAATTCTCCACCCTTTTTTGCAGAAGGACAATCGGATTTCACTTCAGCAAGTTTCGCAAAATCAGCGCCGTTATCCAGTTCTTCTTTTATTTTTAGAATTTTTTCTTTTGCTTCTTTCAACTTATCTTCGTCTGTTATGTTTTTAGTATCTAAAAGGATATGGCTCGCTGTCACTGTTTCTCCGCTAAAAACGCCTATGTTTTCATTAAAATATTCCTTTAGTTCATCTTCAGTTACCGACTTGTCCAGGTATTCATCAATTGAAAAAGAAATACCCAGTGCAATTCTTAGTTCTCCTATACTACCACCCTGCTCTTCAAGGAGGACTTCAAGGCTTTTGCCCTCGACCTCCGGATTCTTTTTCAGGTTTTCTCTAAATTTCTTTATCTCGTCTTCGATGCGACTTTGAGTTATCGGAATGCCTTCTTTTTTGATAAATTGCTTAAGCAAAAGCTGTGTAACCAAATCACTTAAGATTCGCTTTTCAACTGTGTACAACCTGGATTTACTGACTTTATCCTTGATCTTGTCCACTATCCTGTCAAGTTCCAGACGTAGTATATTTTCACCATTGACCACTGCTATTACTTCGTCAGGATCATTTTGGGTAGCAATTCCTTCATGAATTTTAGCAAGGTTCTGATCAGAGTCTGACCCTTTTCCATGCTGCTTTAATTTTGCAAGGTCATCCTGCTCCATTTTCAGCGCCTGCTGTTCGAAATTCATGTCACCGCCACCACCACCAGAAAAATGGTCGCTGTGTCCATTATCACCACAACCATTTATTAATAAGCCTAAAAAACTAAAAGAAATTAGTGTTATAAAAGTTCTTGTCTTCATTACTTTCCTCATTATTGGTTTTAAAAATTTATATAGAATCTAGTAATATTAATGGATATAACTATGATTGTCAAAAGAAAAAGAACCCTCGTTTAATATTGAGCAATTACCTAAATTATTATAAAATAAGCTCTTTTGTCTTCTTTCTTGGAGGATCATGGAAATGAAAATCGCAGTAAAATCCGGCTCGGCGGAAAAAGAACCAACAGAAGTAATCATAATCAGCCTCTTCGAGGGCACGAAAAAGGTACCCCCTGAATTAAATACACTTAATAAGGCATCAGGAGGAGCTATATCCAACTTGTTAGAGAGCAAGGATTTTACCGGGAAGCTAAACGAAACCATAATGGTCCCGACTTATAAGAAGATCATGCCAAAAAGACTCATGCTGGTAGGATTGGGCAAATCTACAGAATTATCAGCGGATAAGATTCGACAGGCCGCCGGTACTGCGGCCAGGGTAATTCAATCTAAGAAGCTCAAAAACCTTTCAGTCTTATTAAGTAAACATAAAAACATATCCATAGGCGACACCGCTCATGCAATTATCGAGGGCATTTTATTGTCGCTATATAACTTTACTATGTATAAGACATTGAAAAAAGAAGAGAAAACAGACATTAATAATCTCACCTTGCTTGTGCAGAAAAAGGACATGTTAGGAAAGGTTAAGTCTGTAGTAAAAAACTCTCAATCCGTAGCTGAGGCCGTTAGCTTCACACGTGATATCGTAAATATGCCCGGAAGCGACGCCACACCAACCTTCCTTGCAAATAAAGCAAAAGAAATTGCAAGAGGAACTGGTATGAAATGCAAGATACTATCCAAGCCTGATATGCTTAAACTGGGCATGGAAGGTATCCTGAGTGTTTCAAGAGGAAGTTCTCAGCCTCCCAAATTTATTATCCTTGAATATAATTCCAGGAAAAAGACTAATGACACACTCGTTATCATAGGTAAAGGCGTAACATTTGACTCTGGCGGAATATCCTTAAAGCCGGGCAGAGAGATGGATTTGATGAAGGCTGATATGGCAGGCGCTGCTGCTGTCCTGGGTACTTTTATGGCGATATCTCATCTTAAACCATCAACGCACATTGTCGGACTGGTGCCGTGTACGGAAAATATGCCGAGCGGTACCGCCCTGAAACCCGGTGATATTATCAAATGCATGTCAGGAAAGACTGTGGAGATCTTAAATACAGACGCCGAAGGCCGCTTAATCCTGGCAGATGCTATTAGTTACGCAAAAAGGTATAAACCGGACGCCGTAATAGACCTTGCTACTTTAACAGGTACATGTGTTGCTGCCCTGGGCACTTTTGCATCGGGTATGTTTGGCAATAATGATGAACTTAAGGACAGGGTAAAAAAGGCCGGTGAAAAATGTCATGAAAGGGTGTGGGAACTGCCACTCTGGAAAGAATATTATGGTTTGATAAAGAGCAGCATTGCTGACATCAAAAATACCGGCGGACGTTATGCAGGCGCTATAACGGCTGCATGTTTTTTAGGTGAGTTTGTAGAAGGGTTCCCATGGACCCATCTTGATATTGCAGGAACGTTTCTGGTAGAAGCGAATACACCCTACATACGAAAAGGCGCATCAGGAGTGGGAGTACGGTTGTTAGTAGAATTTATTCAGGATTGGAAAAAGATGTCTAATGCAGAAAAGAAAATCAAAGAGTAATTCCAACAAATCAGCAGTTAACAACTGCATATCGATAAGGGGCGCAAGACAGCATAACCTCAAAAGTATAGACATCAACATTCCCAGAGATAAACTCACCGTCATCACAGGTGTCAGTGGTTCCGGAAAATCTTCTCTGGCCTTTGATACTATTTATGCGGAAGGGCAACGACGCTATATAGAAAGCCTTTCTTCATATGCAAGGCAATTCCTTGATCAAATGCAAAAGCCGGATGTCGACATCATTGAGGGCCTCCCGCCCACGATTGCAATCGAGCAGCGCACAAGCCATACCGGACCACGTTCCACCGTCGCCACAACAACTGAGGTATATGATTACGCACGCCTTCTTTTTGCAAAAGTAGGAACACCTTACTGTTATAAGTGCGGTATGGCAATCGCAAGACAAACCGTAGAACAGATTTTATACAGGATTAGCCGGATTCCCGAAGGAACAAGGATCATGATCCTTGCGCCAATCATCAAGGGGAAAAAAGGCGAGCATAAAGAAGTTTTCCAGGAAATAAGGAGTAAGGGTTTCGTGCGTGCACGGGTTGATGGAGACATTCTTGACGCAAGTACAGATATTAAATTAAGAAGGTATAAAACACATGATATCGACATTGTCGTAGACAGACTGATAGTTAAGGATGGTATCCATAAAAGACTTCATGATTCTATACATACAAGTTTAAAACTGGGAGAAGGCGCCTTAATTATTACCCGGGAAAATAGAGGCGAGTGGGATGACATGGTCTTTAGTGAACTTTATTCCTGCCCTCATTGCGGAACAGGTTATGAAGAACTTGCCCCCAGAATGTTTTCCTTTAACAGCCCATACGGCTCATGCAAGGAGTGTGAAGGGCTTGGCATAACGTTGGAGTTTGATCCGGAACTGATCATTCCGGACGAGGAATTAAGCCTGAGTGAAGGCGCTATTCATGTATGGTCAAACTGGAGTTCAATTACACAGGGGCATTATGAAGATTTACTGGATACTTTCTCCGGAAAATTTGACGTAGACCTCAAGACTCCCATTAAAAAACTCAAAAAGAAAATCAAAGATATCCTGCTATACGGGGAGATGCAGATTGCCAAAAAGAAAAATGGAAAAGGCATTAATAATTCAACCCCTTTTGAAGGCATCATTCCTGATTTATGGCATGTGTATGAGAAGACGAATAGCGGCGACGTCATAAAACGCCTGGAAAGGTATATGGATTATGATGTATGTGAAGTTTGTAACGGGGCACGGCTGAGACCTGAAGCCCTGGCCGTGAAGATTGATGATAAGCCGATTAATGAAATTACTGCAATGACTGTAGAAGGGGCGTTAAATTTCTTTAAATCTCTTAAATTTGAAGGCGCAAGAGAAATTATAGCAAAAGGGATCTTAAAAGAGCTTGTGGTGCGATTAAGTTTTATGATCGATATAGGACTGCATTATTTAACTCTGGATAGAAGAAGCGATACACTCTCCGGTGGAGAGGTACAGAGGACTCAATTGGCTACTCAAGTTGGAACCGGTCTGGTCGGCGCATGCTACGTATTGGATGAACCGACGATAGGCCTGCACCAGAGGGATAATAAACGATTAATCAATACGTTAAAAAGATTGAAAGATTCAGGCAATACAGTAATAGTAGTTGAACATGATGAGTCAACCATACGAAGCGCCGACTATGTAATAGATTTGGGACCGGGCGCAGGTAAACATGGGGGTGTGGTTGTAGCAAAGGGCACTGTTCAGGAAATTGTTTCCGGCAACGGATCATTAACCTCACAATATCTTAATCATAAACTTAAGGTAGGAATCCCCAGGTTTCGAAAAATAATAGATTTGAAAAACTCAATCTCCATAAAAGGAGCGCGAGAAAACAACCTTAAATCAATTAATGTCAGGATACCCTTAAGGGTTTTCTGCTGTGTAACCGGAGTATCAGGGTCAGGCAAGAGCACGTTGATTGATCAGATCTTACACAGGGCATTAATGAAGAAGCTTTACGGTAGTCGCCTTAAACCGGGCAAATTCAGCAGGATAATTGGCATAGAAAAGATTGACAAGGTTATTGAAATAGACCAGTCTCCAATCGGACGCACACCGCGTTCTAATCCTGCTACATATACAAATCTCTTTGGTCATATAAGAAAATTCTTTGCCCAGACAAAAGATTCGAAGATACGAGGATACAAACCGGGCCGTTACAGTTTTAATGTGCGAGGCGGCCGGTGCGAATTATGCGAGGGGCAGGGAATGAAGAAGATTGCCATGAACTTCCTGCCGGACATGTTTGTCTTGTGTGAACAGTGCAGGGGTAAAAGATACAATATGGAAACACTGGAAATAACTTATAAGGGTAAAAACATTTCTGATATTCTGGATATGCGTGTGGATGAAGCGTATGATTTTCTCAGGAATATCCCAAGCATAGAACGCATATTGCGGACAATGCGGGACGTGGGACTGGGCTACATAACGCTCGGACAATCCAGCACAAACCTTTCCGGCGGTGAGGCTCAAAGGGTAAAATTATCAACCGAACTCGCAAAACAAAGTACAGGGAAAACACTTTATATCCTTGACGAACCAACGACAGGACTGCACTTTGCAGACATACAAAACCTCTTAAAGATACTCCACAGATTGACGGATATGGGAAACACCGTTATTGTTATCGAACACAACCTTGATGTTATCAAGACCGCAGATTACATAATCGATCTGGGACCAGATGGAGGTGAAGGAGGGGGAGAGGTCGTTGCGGCTGGCCCTCCGGAGAAAATAGCACGAACCGACAGGTCTTATACAGGCAGGTATTTAAAGAGTATTTGCAATATGTAATCTATATGTTTTTATTATGAACCATTATTTTTACACTTAATCATCTGGCAAAATTTAAAGATATTTACCCTGTCTTTAAAGACTATTTCAAAACTTGCACTGTGTAATAATTCCTCCAGGTCTATGGCCTTTCCCAGACCCAGCCTGTTTCGCAAGGGAGATAATGTCTTTTCAAATCTGGCGACAAGATTATCATCACTTCCTGCATAGTTTAGAAAAAAAATTTCAGCATTTTTTTTGCATACCCTCTTTATTTCTTTAAGTGTCTCGCGAGGTTCCGAAATCACAGTGATAGAATGGGCAGCAATTACCTTGTCAAAGCAACCATCCTTAAACGCCATTTTAGAAGCATCCGTTATGCATAGCCTTGCATTAGGAAAATCCAGACGTTGTTTTTTTTCTTCTGCTTGTTTAATCATATCCCGGCTTATGTCGATGCCAACGACTTCTGCATATTTCGGGTAAAGGGGCAAAGATATCCCGGTACCAATCCCTACTTCCAGGATTTTTTCACCAGGTTCTACATCCATCAATTCATTTGCAACTCTACGTCCGGAATGGAATATTCTCCCGAAGAAACTATCATAAAAGTGTGAGTATATGGAGTACGTTTTTGCTATATTCATTTATTCGTCGTCATTAGGTCATTAATGCCTCATTGACTCATGTTTGCTATTCTCTTGTATACCTTTTACACTAAAGTAAGCAGAAAATGCAAATCTTTAATTATAAGCTACCAATAATCTGCATATAGCGTCTTGAAGGCTCTTTGCTTTCCATATGCTGCCTTGTTTAACTTTGTTTACTAAGATTGAAAATACTATTACTTCTTCATTTAATGTTTCAATATATCCGGAAAGCGTACTCGTTCCATTAATATATCCCGTTTTGGCTCTTATTTTTGAACTATACGGTGCTTTTTTCAATCGCTTCTCAAGGGTACTATCTGTACCGGGAATTGGTAACGATTCAAAAAAAATACGGCCATGTTTGTGCTTATGCATAAAGCGCAACAATTTTGTTATCATATTAGGCGTTAGTTTGTTTTTCTGTGACAAACCGGAACCGTCATCAAGCTGATATTGTTCTTCCGAAAACCCCAATTTTGTAATAAATTTCTTCACCACGCTCAGCCCTGCAGAAAAACTTCCTTTTTTCTTAATACGTGCTCCAAGCGTCTTTAATATCTGCTCTGCGTAAAAACCTTGACTGTGTCTGTTGGTCACCTCAATAGATTGCCTTAAATATGAGGTTGTGCTCGCCAACTTACGAAGTTTACGTTTCGTATTTAAGTCTGAACCGTTAACAACCCTCGCTTTTCCCATAATGCGGATATCTTTACTTTCCAATATTTCTTTAAAAACAGTAGCTGTATATAAGGGAGGATTATGCACAGTAATCCATTCTTCTTCCGGCTCTTTCTTTGACCACACATAGCCTTTAACGTATATATGGTTTGTAAGTGGTTCTCTATACAGCGAATAAGCATGTTTTGATTCAACTGAAGTAGTTTTACATTCATTAATAATTTTAACATAAGATGTCTTTGGCTCGATCTGTATGTATGCAGGTGCGCCGGGTTTTTTGTTTGGCTTAATCTCAATATTAACACAATTATCATTGAATGAAAGACCACTAATAGGTGCGCAGTACCATTCAGAAAGTTGATCTTTGGGCCAGTTGCCATGAACGAAATCTCTATCAAAAATACTATCATCAGCAATAATATCGCCCGTAACTATTTTTATGCCTTTCTTTTTTACTGAATCAGCCCATGATGTCGGGACAGCAGTTACTTCGTCATCATAAAATCTTCCCGATATATTAGGATCGCCACACCCTTTTATGATAATATCACCGTTTAATCGGCCTTTAGAAATTTTACCCCGATAATATACCCTGGTTTTATATTTGAAATTGGGCCCAAGATAATGTAAGGCAGCCGCCGTTGTAAATAATTTCATGTTGGAAGCAACGATAAATGATTTGTCTGGATTAAGCTTAAATAACGGTTTGTTTGCGCTAATTGAAATTATACTTATACCAACACTGGCGCCTTCGGGTTTGTGTTTGCGTACTATTGCATTTATTTCTCCCTCTAGCTTTTTCCCCTCGGGCGTGCACCAGATGTTCTCCGGGCAAGCAATATAAGAAATTGCAGAAAAAACTATGAGAAAACAGAGGATTTTATATTTGGCTTGTTTAGTTCCAGGAATGAGTTTCATCTTAAAGGTAGTCTTAGCCTACCTGCCTTACGCGAATGAGCTGTAAGTACCTTTTTTACAGTATTTAAAAGTGAATTACCCTCAATAGGATTTGGGACGTAGCCCTGGGCTCCCGCCTTTTTGACTAACGCCTTTGTGTATTTGGAGTTACCCCCGTGGATTAAGACAATTGGGATACGAGGGTCTATGGTTCTAAGGCTTTTTAAGATATCAATGCCTGATATATCCTGTACCTTAAAGCCCACTATTGCTAAATCCATTTTCCTTTCTTCCAGGATTGTCGATGCAACCTTATTGTTCAGTGCAACTTCGGCCTCATAACCATTTGATTCAAAGAAATCTCTAAGGTTGTCTACAGTCTCTCTTACATCAGCAACTATTAAAATTCTTGCAAAGCTCTCCATATTCTAATCCTTATGACTTAAATCAGCTAGAAGAAAAAAACTAAATGGTGGAGGCGGCGGGAATCGAACCCGCGTCCCAAAGTATTTCAGCAAAGGCTTCTACACACATAGTCTATCTTTTAATTTTGCCGAATTAAACGCCGACAGACAGGCTTCTAAGACGACTATCTCAAACTAAAATTTCGCCCGGCCTTCGTTGAGCAAAAAGGCTAAGCTATCCTGCTATTGTTCGCCCATTACAACCCCGCAGGCGAGGACTGCAAGGACGCGGCTGTTTTTACGCAGCCAATGCTAATTCTCTATCAGCATTTAAGTTTTTGCCAGGTTTTTTATGAGGCCGCCTGACAACCTCAGAGTGCAACCTTTTGCCTCGATAACCCGGTCGAAACCTTTCGCCCCCTTAATTTTGCAAATAAACTTCAAGGTTTTCCTACTTTTTAACAATACGAGCAATCTCGCGCTCAATTGCTTTCTTCTTTATGGATTCCCTTTTATCTACCAATCGTTTACCGCGACCAACCGCCAACTCTACTTTAATTATTCCCTTCCTCGTGTAAATTGATAGAGGGATCAGAGAAAGTCCCTTTTGCTGTATCTTTGCAATTAATTTCTTAATCTCATATCTATGAAGTAATAATTTTCTTACACGTATCGGGTCATGATTTTCCCGGTTTCCTTGTTCGTACGGACTTATGTGCAAATTGCAAAGAAACACTTCGTCGTTCTTTATTTGCGCATAACTTTCCTCTATACTAACGTTTTTATTACGAACGGACTTTACTTCTGTGCCTTTTAATGATATTCCTGCTTCTATTTTCTCAAGAATTTCATAATTAAAGCGTGCTTTTCTATTAGTTGCAACAATTTCCATATTGACAAACTGTCTTATATTTTTCTAAATACTAACAAAAATACTGCTAAAATACAAGCCTTATTATACATAATTCATTTGACTGCACGAACTTATTCTTTATTATGGAAGTATATTGTTAAAACTTTTCACTGGTTGATAGTCCCAGGCATCTATCGAGTGGATTTATATAAGCCCTTTAAATATAATATATTAGCAAAAACGCCTTTTGCCTGGTGTATAAAACTATTCATTAAGAATAAACATTGTTCGCATAAACATAACCTGATTTGTTACACACTAGCCGAAGTGGCGGAATTGGCAGACGCGTTAGGTTCAGGACCTAATGTCCGCAAGGATGTCGGGGTTCGAATCCCCGCTTCGGCATTTGCTCAGTCTTTTAGTATCAAGGACTTACGACCTAAAACTAACCAAAATTAGCGTCACCAGACTGTCACCAAGTAGTTATTGAGAGCGTGAGGCGATTGGTGTGGATAACTATGTTAGAAACACTTGAAAACTTGACAAACGTAAAAGTTAAATTATCTGTACCTCTCATTGCCAGCTACATTGATAAAGGATACACGCAAGCTGATATTGCAAGAATATGCAACGTGGCGGATCAAGACGTGAAGAGAGAAAGAAGAGACGTGAAGAGTTAGAAAAGAGATTGAAGGAGATTACAGGTGGCGAAGAAATTCAGATATTACCCGAAAATGGGGAACAGGAGCCATAAAATGGCTGTATTTGGAGTGAATATTCCATGAAAAACGCTTGTATTATTCCTACCCCAAACCACATCTCGCCCTCAATATCTCTGTGAATTCTTATGTTTATCCTGCCAGTAGCAATATATACCCAAACAATTCGCTGATGTTCTCTACAGCGATCTGCCCCCCCCTGTTCTTTGTACCAACAAAGTTAGTATTTAGGTCCATATCAATGGACAGCTTGGCTGAATGATTGCTGTTTTCAAATTGTCAGAGCAGCCGCTGTTGACCTGAGCAAAATAAAACTTCAAAGAACGGAGGCAGGTCAAAAACCTTACAACGTTTATCATAAGTATTATAAATCAAATACACTAAGGTTTTATTATATGATAAATACTGGACGGAAAAAGGGTGTTTTTTAAATTAATCATAACTGCCTGATTTAGTGTCTGTTATGTCGCTATCACTTGTTTTACAATTAGTTACAACTTATTAGAAATTCTGGTAACTCCTGTTGATTACGCTGGAATTGACTACAATTTGACTACGGTGAAATGAATTAAAATTTTTATTCATAAAATTATTGGAAAGAATAATTTTGAAAGTACTTATTATACTATGCTTATGGTAAATGCGATTTGTACTTGATTTTACATTGTTTTAGTCGTAACTTACAGTTTTAAGCTATGTATAACATTAATCCGTAATTGAATAAATCAATGTTATCACAAAACATTGTTAGTCTGATTTTTGCTCACTCTTAAAACAGTCAAACCAAAAGTGGAGGGAATGGTGTGATGTTTAGAAGTGAATCAAACACTTATTGGATCTTCCCGTTCTTCTTTCTTTGTGTTTTTTCTGTTACATCTAGGCATTTACCTTAAAGAGCGGATTAGTGAATATTTCAAAAAAAAGGAGATAGAAATTAACCTGAAATATATCGATCCCAGTTACATGATCCGCAGTGCACCCGCAAATTCCAACGATTCAACTTACTGTGCCAGACTCGGCGCTCATGCAGTTCATGCGGCCATGGCAGGAAAGACTGGAATGATCATAAGCCTTATCCATTCTCAATTTGTTCACATACCCATTCGCCTGGCCATTTCAGGCAGAAAACGTATCGACCCGCACAAGGAACTCTGGCGTGATGTAACGGAGGCAACCGGCCAACCTCTCCTTTTACGGAAGCGCAGAAAAAAACCTCGCAAAGGCGATCAAGCAAAGAAATCTTAAGGATAAAAAACCCAACTAGTAGAAAGAGGATTACTCAAAATGATAAAGACTAAAATAATCGCTACACTTGGCCCTGCCTGTGATCAGAAAGAAACCATCAAGCCTATGATCGATAATGGTGTAGACATCTTTCGATTAAACTTTTCTCATGGTACGCTCGACGCACATGCACAATTATTGGAGAACCTGAATGCTGTTCGTGCAGAGCATCGTCACACGACTGCCGTGATGGGTGATCTATGCGGTCCGAAGATACGTATCGGACGAATCCAACCGGATGGAGAGATATTAGAAGCAGGAGATGAAGTCTGCATTATACACAGCGAAGAAGAAGGTAACGTGAATCGCTTCGGTACAAATTATGAATCTTTCTCCAAAGATGTAGAGGTCTGCCACCGCGTCTTTATCGATGAT
>Ga0255058_10001581_pt1 | contig 12797 bp, 6 predicted proteins | sample Cases_109_9_MG_FD_188637 | JGI IMG/M metagenome (GOLD analysis project Ga0255058, IMG submission 188637) | Seawater microbial communities from Amundsen Gulf, Northwest Territories, Canada - Cases_109_9 | ecosystem: Environmental > Aquatic > Marine > Gulf | place: Canada: Northwest Territories... | reverse complement strand
ATAGAGCTCGCGCGCCAGCCTGCGGTAGAGGATCTCCTCGACCAGGGTGGACTTCCCCGATCCCGAGACGCCGGTCACGCAGATGAAGAGGCCGAGCGGGAACTCGACATCGATCTCCTGCAGGTTGTGCTCGCGCGCGCCCCGCACGACCAGCCTCGGACGCCCGTCCGGCGAGCGCCGCCGCTTGGGCACCGGGATGCTCCGATCGCCCCGGAGGTAGGCGCCCGTCAGTGACTTCTCGTGGCTCAGCAGATCCTCCACCGTCCCGGAGACGATGACTTCGCCGCCGTGGCGGCCGGCGCCGGGTCCCATGTCCACGACGTAGTCGGCGGAGCGGATCGTCTCCTCGTCGTGCTCGACGACCAGGAGCGTGTTACCCAGATCGCGAAGGGTCTCGAGCGTGTCCAGCAGACGCCGGTTGTCGCGAGCGTGGAGGCCGATGCTCGGCTCGTCCAGGACGTACAGCACGCCGACCAGCCGGCTCCCGATCTGGGTGGCCAGCCGGATCCGCTGGCCCTCCCCGCCGGAGAGCGTCTCGGCCGCTCTCGAGAGCGTGAGGTAGCCGAGCCCGACGTGCGCCATGAAGCGGAGGCGCGAGCAGACCTCCTTGAGGATCGGCGCGACGACTTCCGCCGTCCGGCCGGTGGCGCGATCCAGCATCGCCTCGAAGAGGTCCAGCGCCTCGTCGATCGGGAGCTCGAGCACGTCGGAGATCCGCCTCCCCCCCACCGTCACGGCCAGGCTCTCGGGCCGCAGGCGGGCGCCGCCGCACGCCCCGCAGGGCGAGGCGACCATGTAGGCCTCGAGGGCCAAGCGCACTCGGTCGGCCTGCGCTTCCCGGTAGCGACGCGCCGTGTCGGCGACCGCACCCTCCCAGTCGAGCTCCGGATCGCCCTCCAGAACGGCCTCCCGCTGGGCGTCCTCCAGCTCGCCCCAGGGGGTGCCGAGCGAAAACCCGTGCTTCTCGGCCACGGCCGGCAGGATCCGCCGCCTCAGCCGCCCGGTCGGCGCTCCCCACGGGAGGATGACGCCCTCCAAGATGGAGATCGGGTCACCCCCCACGATCAGAGAGGGATCGGGCCGCTTCTGCAGGCCGAGGCCGTCGCACGCCGGACAGGCCCCGTACGGCGAGTTGAAGCTGAACTGACGGGGCTCGAGCTCGGGGATGCTCAGCTCGCACGCCGGACAGGCGTAGCGCTCGCTGAAGAAATGCCGTCCGTCTTTGGGCACATCCACCTGCAGCACCTCGACCGTGCCGGCCGCCATCCGAAGCGCCGTGCCCACGGAATCGGCCAGCCTCTCCCGATCCCGTTCCCGAACGGCCAGCCGGTCCACCACCACCGATATGTCGTGGTTCGCGCGGCGGTTCAGCCGCGGCGGATCGCGCAGCTCCACCAGCTCGCCGTCCACCCGCGCCCGCACGAACCCCTCCCGGGTCGCCTCCTCGAAGAGATCGCGGAACTCCCCTTTCCGGCCCCTGACGAGGGGGGCGAGGACCTCGACTCTCGTCCGTTCGGGCCAGGTGAGGACCTGCTCGGCGATCTCGGTGGCCGACTGCGGGCGGACCGGCCGGCCGCAGCCGGCGCAGTGGGGAGTGCCGGCGCGTGCCCAGAGGAGGCGGAGGTAGTCGTAGACCTCGGTGATCGTTCCGACCGTCGAGCGCGGGTTCCGGCTCGCGCTCCGCTGCTCGATCGCGATCGCCGGAGAGAGCCCCTCGATCAGATCCACGTCCGGCTTCTCGAGGACGCCGAGGAACTGCCGGGCGTACGCCGAGAGCGACTCCACGTACCGGCGTTGGCCTTCCGCGTAGATCGTATCGAAGACGAGCGAGGATTTGCCGGAGCCCGAGAGACCCGTCACGACCACGAGGCTGTCGCGTGGAATCTCGACGTCGATGTTCCGGAGGTTGTGCTCGCGGGCGCCGCGCACGATGAGGGCGCCGGACTCGGCCGGGCCCTCCGCGTCGCCGAATCCCGCCTCCTCGCCCGAGCCCACTTTTTCGCCCGGGCCCGCTTCTTCAACCGGGCCCGTCAGTTCTTCACCCGAATCCGCCACCCGTGCCTCCGGACCGGCCGAGTCCGTCACCCGCGCCTCCGGACCGGCCACGGCCGAGCCCGCACCGTTCTTCCGCCCCCCCATCTTAGCGAGGGACCATGATTCGCCCGGCCCCGGGCATCACTTCGGCTTCGATCGGCGTCTCTCCCGCGGCCTCGCCGTCGATCTGTACCGCGACCGGCGGGTCCGCCTCGATCTTCACCCGCTTCGCCTGGATGAAGAGCATGCGGTCGTCGCCCGCGTACTGCTCGCGCGCTACGCGCCAGACCATCGCCGCCCAATCCGAGAGGTTGCGAGCCGCGAAGATGCAAACGTCCAGCAGGCCGTCGCGAAAGGAGACTCTCGGCGCGATCTTGATGTCCACCGGCAGGGGCGAGACGGCCAGCTGCCCGACGTTCGCCACCAGCACCATCGACGCCTGAACCTCGAGATCCCGGTCGTCCACGACGAGGCGAAACTTGGACGAGGGGGGCGCGAACGCGCTCTTCAGGCCTCCGAGGACGTAAGCGACCGGTCCCAGCAGCTTCTTCATCTCCGGCGTCGCCGCCGCGATCAGCTCGGCGTCCAGCCCCGCGCCGGCCATGAGCGCGAACACGTTATCGCCGGCCCGACCCAGGTCGATCTGCTCGACCTGTCCCTCGACCGCCACGCGTACGGCGCCATCCACGGAGGCGGGGATGTCGAAGTTGTTCGCGAGCTGGTTCCCGGTGCCGAGGGGAACGATGGCGACCGGGACCTCCGTTCCGGCCGTCCCCCGCAGCGCCTGGGCGACGGTGCCATCCCCACCGGCCGCGACGACCGCGCGCACCCCCTCACGGGCGGCCGCCTTCGCGATCTCGAGGGCCTCGGCCGGATCCGCCGGCGTCACCAGATCGAACGGGACGTCGTGCTCCGCGAAGGCCGAGGCGATCCGCCGGCGCATGACGACCGGCGACTGGCCACCGCTCGCGTACGGGTTGATGAGGACGAGGAAGCGCTCGGCGGTCGGGTAGGGGACCTCAGGCACTTCGGCCGGCCTGCTCCTCCAGCCGCCGCACCCGCTCTTCCGTCGGCGGGTGGGTGCGGAAGAGGGAGGCGAACGCCCCGCCCGTCCCTCCGTGCAGCGGGTTCACGATCGCCAGGTGGGCCGCCGCCGGGTTCACCTGCATCGGGATTCGGCGGGCGCCCTTGTCGAGCTGGCGAAGCGCACTGGCCAGGTCGAGCGGCCGGCCCGAGATCTCGGCGCCCACCCGGTCGGCCCGGTACTCGCCGGTGCGGCTGATCGCCATCTGGACGAGCATCGCGGCGAGAGGGGCGAGGATGAGCATGAGGATTCCGGCGATCGCGCCCAAGGCGCCCCGGTCGCGCCCGCCGCCGAACCAGAAGCCGACCCGGGCCAGCATGACGATCGCCGCCGACATCGTCGCCGCCACCGTGCCGACCAGCATGTCGCGGTTCTTGATGTGGGCCAGCTCGTGGGCCAGGACGCCGCCCAGCTCGTCCCGGCTGAGGCCCTCGAGGATCCCCTGCGTGACGCACACGACGGCGCGCTCCGGGCTCCGGCCGGTCGCGAAGGCGTTCGGCTGCGAGCTCGGCGCGATCGCCACCGCCGGCATCGGCAGGTCCGCCCGCCGCCTGAGCACGTCTACCATCGCGTAGAGCTCCGGCGCCTCCTCGGGCCCCACCACCTGCGCCTTGTACATGCGGAGGACGATCCGGTCGCTGAACCAGTAGCTGCCGAAGTTGAAGACGGCCGCGAACAGGAGGGCTCCCACCATCCAGTTCGAGCCGCCGAAGAAGCCCGCGATCCCGACGAACAACATCGTCAGCACCGCCATCAGCCCGAAGGTCTTCACGTAACTCATGGAATCTCTGTTCTTCCTTCTCTTCTTCGTCTTCGCGCGATCACTCGATCAGCCCACCGCACTCTCTACGGGAAGCTCGAGCCTCGGAAGCCCGAGCCGCCGACCAGCCACCGTCACTCACCCGGCAGCCGCGGCCCCGAGGAGTCACCGCACGGCATCTCCATCTCCGCGCTGCCGTCCTACACCGCTCGCATCCACGTCGATCCGCCCGCTCGAGCGGCGCCCACCAGGCGCGGGCGGCTTTCCGAAGCGAGCGTCGGACGCCCCGAGGAGACCCCGCAAGGAGGCTCCGAGGACAGGCGTCCGCCAGCTCGCGGAGGGAACCGCCCACGCCCCCCAGGGCGCAGCAACACCGAAGAGCGCGGCGAGGAGCCCGGGGAGGAGGCCCGCCGGTCAGTAAGACCACTCCCGGAAGACGAAGAGCCCGAGGCTCTGCTCCGTCTCCAGGTTCGATCCCGCCGAGAACAACCGCTGGAAGCGGTTCTCGTAGCGTGCCTCCAGCGTCCAGCCCTCCGCGAAGTACCACTCCAGGGAGACGTCGGGCCGTCGCCCGTCCAGCGGCTGCGTGTAGGTGAAGAAGACGTCCGGCCCGATGTAGCTCCCCACCTCCACTTCAGCGCCCGCGAAGAAGTTGGATTGGGAGGCGCGAGCCTGCTCGGCCACGCCTGCCGACCGTACCTGGAAGAGGTCCAGCCCCAGGTCGCCGACCATGAGCGGCTGGAGCTGAGACCCGAAGAGACCGAGCGTGGCCTGCTGGCCCAGACCCAGGGCGGTGGCCGCCCCCTGGCTCTCCGTGGCGAACGCTCCGCATGGCGCCCCGAGCGTCAGGTAGCAGATCTGGTCCGACTCACTCAGAGGCGGGTCGCTGGTGAGGGCCACGTCCATATCGGAGATCGTACCCGTCAAGTGAGCCTCGATGTCCAGCTTGCCCCGGTCCGTCCGCGTCTGGTGAGTGGCCAGGATGTCCAGCCTCGGGTTCGGGGTGGGCGAGCCTATGAACTCGATCGTGCCCTCCTGGATCCTGAAGTCGCGGCTGCTCGGAAGACCCTGGAGTCGGAACCGGTAGTTGCCCCGCACGAGGTTGAGGCGGCCGACGATCCGCATGTCCTGCTCGGCCGGGTGCATCAGCACGTCGATCTCTCCCCCCAGCTCCACGTCCATCTCGGGCGAGCGCAGCCAGGCTCCAGGCCCGACCTCCACGTCCATCTCCGCGCGAAGCGTATAGAGGAAGGACCTTCGCTCACGCTCGATCAGCCGGCGCTCCTCGACGAGGGAGGTGTCGATCAAGCTGGCGATCTGGGGGTCGGTGAGGTCGACCACGTCCGGTCCGCGAAAGACCTCTCCCATGAGGACATTGCCCTCGCTGAGCCGAACCCGCCCGATGAGGGTGGGCTCCCGGTAAGAGCCGCCGAGCACCCCGTCGCCCGTCACCGCGAAGTTCAGCTCCCGCTTGTCGATCGCGCGGAGCGCGTCAAGATGGAGGTTGAGGTTGAAGGTGGGGTTGGCGAAGGCGGCGACTCCGAGCGTGCCGGTCGCCATCCCCTCGCCGCCGAGCTCCGATCGAAGACGGAAGCTCTCGATCCGTGCCTCCTGCCCGTCGAACGTCACTCGCCCCTGCATATCCGTGTAGCGGACCTGGAGCGGGATCATCCAGGCCGAGCCGTCGGAGAGCTCGAGCCCCCCCTCGTAACGGAAGCTTCCCGGCCGGCCGAGCACGCGAACCGTACCGTCCAGCCGGCCCTGCACCTCCGTCATGTCGGAGTTGATCAGGCGGACGATCTCGAAGGGAAGCTCCTCGATGCTCACGTTCACGTCGACCGCGTCGGCGGGCATCCGCTCCTCGACGGACGTGAAGGAGAGATCCGCGCGGACCTCACCTTCGGCCCGAATGGCGGCTCTGCCCTCGCCCATGAGCTCGATCCCTCCCTGAAGGCGCTGGTTCGCGTAAGCGAGGTCGGCCGTGAAGAGGGCGAAGGATGTCGAGTCGAGCTGAGGCCGTTCCGCGACGAGCCGCACGTCGATGAGCGGGGCCTCCGCCGTCCCGCGCACCCGCAGGTTCCCGCGCATGAGTCCGTCGGTCCGGGGGTCGCCGGGAGCGAGCTCGAGGACCGCACCGACGGGAAGCTCTGAGAGCTCGAGGCCGAAATCGACGTCTCCCGAGGCCGGGATCTCGCCATCCAGCCGTATCCGGGAACCGGCTCCGTCCGAGAGGGCCAGCTCGTCGACGACGAGGCCGGAGTCCCCGTAGACCACCCGTGCCGTCTGCTCCAACCCGTAGACGTGCTCCCGGAGCCTCACGTCCAGTCGGCGCAACAAGATGGCCGTGCGCTCGACCTCATCCTCTTCCTCTACGTCTTCGCCCAGGGAGGCGTCGTGCCGGAACTCGCCTTCCGTCGTGATCGACACGGCAGGCGAGCGCTCGGTATGGCCCGCGAAGGAGGTCCAGCCACCCCCCTGACGCCCGAGCTGGACGCTCAGAAGGTCCAGCGGCTGCGACCCGATGAGGCCTCCTTCAAGCCCGTAGGCGGTCGCGTCGAACGAGAGGGTGTCGCGGCTCCGCAGGTTCGCCACCCGCGCGGCTCCCCTCACCGAGTCCGCCGAGAATCCGCGGTAGCCGCCCTCTTCGATGAGCACCGTCAGGCGGATGCCGGGGCGCTCGGTGTTTCCGAAGAAAGCGCCCGAGCCCGTCAGGGTGCCGGCGATCGTGTCCGACGCCGCCCCGCCGCCCGCCTGCGAGGGTGCGAAGTCCACCAACAGATCCTCCTGCGCCTCCCGGCTCGCGGCGGCCGGCACGTCGGGCATCAGGTCGGATGCCGGCCATCGGTTGAACCGGGAGAGATCGGAGCTCACGTCCAGGAGGAGTGTCCCGGTGGTTTCGGCGGCCAGCCCGAAGGTCCCGCGGCCGTCGACGCTCGCCAGTTCGCTGCGAATCGATAACGTGTCCACCCGCGCCATTCCGCGTCCCACCGAGAAGCGGAGGAGGCTCGTGTCGATCCGGGCTCCCTCCACGATCGACGGCAGGACGGCGAGATCGAACGTCGCCTCGGCATCGGCGGGATCGGTTCCCTCTCCACGGACACGCCCGCTTACGGCCAGGTCCGTGCTGGGCCCACCCTCGATCCACTCTCGCAGCTGAATGTCGCTCGCTTCCAGCTGCGCCTCGTAGGTCTTCCGCTCGGAGGCCAGGTCGAAGCTCCCGTCGAACGAAAGGCTGCCTCGTGGGGTCAGGAGGTCCGCCTTGACCCGCAAGTCACTCGTCGGGCCCGAGAGCGAGACGGCCCCGCGAACCGATCCGATGAGGGTCGCATGAGGGATGTACATATCGACGGCTATCAGCTGCAGCGGACCCAACGTCGCGTCGAGCTCGACGGCAGGCGTCGGCTTGTGGATCGCCAGACCGCCGTCCAGCCGGGAGACGTCGCCCGCGGCGGTTCGATGCTCGATGTCCGCCAACACGCGGACCGTATCGTCCGGCAGATCGTCGATGATCACCCGCCCGTCGAGGCGTCCTTCGAGTTGGTTGGGAAGCTCGACGACCGCCGTCCAGCGCGGCTCGAACGCCTCGAGATCGAGTACGAGACCGCTCATCAGGCGCGGCTCCGCGATCCCGACCTGCCCCGCCATCCTCACCCGGGACGGCTCCGCCTCTCCGTCGAGGCTCTCGGCCGTCAGGTCCGCGACGAGGTCGATGGCATCCATCGGCCCGGTGCCCGACAGCGGCCCCCTCAAGTAGCCGTCGATGAAGCCCTCCCGCTCCAGTATCTCGTCGACGAGCTCGAGACGGAGGGGGTCGAACCGTACGCTAAGCGAGTCGAAGTGCGGCATCGCACCCAGCCCCACCACCATGCCTCCGTCCATGCGGGAATCCCGTACCTGGACCTCGGCGTCCCGAAGCTCGACGAACGTGTCTCCACCGTGCGACCGGATGACGACGTCGCCTGGGCCGCCGCCTTCCCGGGGAACGGGTATCGGTAGCCACTGAAGATCCGCGAACCCGATCGGATCGCCGTGGAGGTCGAAGCGGAAATCCGTGCCCTCGCCGCTCTCGGTGTGGTCGCCGCTGGTGATCCAACCGCGCCCGGTGAGCCGGCTCGCCCCCAGCTCCGCCTCGCGAACCTCGAACCGGATGCTGTCCTCGAACACCATCGAGCCGTCGAAACGGCGGAAGTCGAGCGGCTGGGTCACCGCCTTGATCCGGGCGCTCATCTCCAGGTCGATCCGGACCGGTTTTTCGGGCTCGGCAATCCGCACGAGCGGAAACCGTCCGGAGAGCTCTGTCGCGCGGATCACCCGTACGAACCCGTCTCCCTCAGGCTCGACGTTCCACACGGTCTCGCCGCGCAGAGCGGCGTTCGCAGCCGCCTCGTACGCTTCGCCGGTCAGGTCGTGAGCCCACGGCCAGATCAGCGAGACCTCGCCCTCGCGGACCTGCCCGTCCATGATCGCCACGCGAACGCCCTCGGGCTCCAGCGCAGGCACGGGCGGCGGAAACGGCGTGGGCGAGGGTATCGGCAGCAGCGGCTCATCCACGATCGTGTCCGGCTCGCCGCCGAAGATGCGGTCGAAGTTCCAGTCCCCCTCCGGATACTGGCGCAGGATCAGCTTCAGCCGATCGGCGGACAGCCGCCGGAACGTGTAGCGGCCGCTGAGGAGCCCGAACGGGCTGTATGAGAGCCGGACGTCCTGGAGCTCTACGAACAGCTCGCCGTCGGGCCCCGAGATCTTGACGCGCTCGAGACTGACGCGGGTGAGCAGGTTGCCCCCGACGACCGGACCGAGCTCGACCGTCCCGTTGAACGTGCCCGTCAGGGCGCCTTCGATGTAGGAGAGCGCGGCGTTGCGCCCGAAGTCTGTCTGCGTGGCGAGAAAGAGGGCGACGGCGGCGGCCAGGCTGAGGAAGCCGGCCAGCACGCCGGCCGCCCGCACCAGGTACGTGGCGGCGATCCCGTGCGCTCTCAGAACCTTCTTCAGGCGGCTACGGGGCGACTTCAACCTGCCTCCTCGGCGCGCCTGAGCTGCACCGGTGCCATCAGAACGCCTGACCGATCGCGAAGTGCACCCTCAGCCTCCTGAAGAACTCCGTGAACAGGCTCGGATCGTCGAAGCCCACCGGGTCGTAGACCACGGGAAGCGGTACCTCGGAGAGCGAACCGTCTTCCAGCTCGGCCACCACCTGGCGCAACCGCGGACCCTGCGTGTTGTACCCGAGGTCCAACCGTATGGGCCCTATCGGACTGGAGAACCTGACTCCCGCGCCCGGCGTGAACGACGGCTTTTCCAGCGTCGTCACGTCGTCGTACACATCGCCCCAGTCCAGGAACCCTACCAGCTGCCAGCGGCGAGTGAGATAGTAGCGAACCTCGAAGCTGCCCTCGATCATTCCGTTCCCACCCTTCGGGCGCTCATCGAAGTCGTTGGCCGCCGTGTCCGCCAGGGCGATCGCGCACTGCTGGAGCGCGCTGTCCGCGCACTGGGTGGTCGAGTCCATCACGAGCACCGTGGGCCCCAGGAGATTCTGCCGGAACCCTCTCACGCTGTTTGCTCCTCCGCCGTAGAACCTCTTGGCCGGATTCACGATCTCGTCGCTCGTCGCCTCTCCGTCCGACCCGAAGGCGATGCTCTGGGAGGGCTCGACGACGCCGCCCCTCAGATGGAAGGCGAACACCCACTGCGGGCTCAACTTCTGGAAGGCGGCCAAATCGAGCGCGAAGCGTACGTAGCGGTACTCGGAGCCCGTGAAGGAAGCCGCGAACTCCGCCTGCGGCGTGACCCGGTAGCCGGCGGTCGGGTTGAAGCGGGCATCGGTGCGATCGTAGACGAACGTCGCGACGATAGGGGAGAGCCAGCGCGGCTCGGTGAGGACCTCGATGTCGTCGGGATCGCAGATCCCGAAGCTGGCGCAGAAGAAGATGTCCGTGGACTTCGGATCGAAGGACGTCAGCTGGGGCCGGTATGAGTACGTGGCCGAGAGCCGGGGATTGATCCGCCGATTGACGCCGATCGCGACACCCACGCTCGTGCTCACGAAGATGTTCGGAACGCTCTCGCGCTCGAAGAAGACCTCCCCCAGGAGCCGGTTCTTCTCGGAGATGAAGTACGGCTGATCGAAATCCGCGCTGGCCCGCCAGGTGAACTGCTGAAAGACGGGGTCGTCGCCGACATCGCTGCAGGGGAAGCTCCCGTTGAGCGCCTCCGCCCCGATGTTGCCCACGCGGCCGGCGAGCGTGAGCAACCGTCCCTCGCCCAGGAAGTTGCGGTGTGAGAAATCTCCCTCGAGGACCCCGCACTCCGTCGTGCTGAGTCCGGCGCCCGTGCGGAAGGCGTTCAGGTTGGCCTCGGTCACCGTCACCGTCACGTCCACGAGGGTATCGACATCCTCCCGCTGGGTCGCCTCTATGCTGGCGAAGCGGAAGGCCGCCACATCGAGCAAGCTGAGCTGGCTATCGCGGATCTTCTGCTCGCTGTAGTACTCGCCGGTGCGGAAGGCGAGGAACTGGCGGGCAAGCGCCTCCTCCACCTTCTCCGTCCCCTGGATCGATATCGAGCCGATGCGCGCGCGGTCCCCGGCCATCACGGTGATCGTCACATCGGCTTCCAGCTCCGTCCGCGGGATGAAGTACTCGGACAGCACGGCCGCGCCGACGAACCCGATGTTGAGCAAGCGGTTCTCGATGTCCTGCTTGCCGCGCTGGAGCTGGAGGACGTCGAACGGATCACTCTCCTCGAGCGGGAATCCCTCCAGGAGCCTGACAGTGTCGGGGAGTCCGGACAGACCCTCGAAAGTGAGTGATCTGATGCGCGTGGGGGCTCCCTCATCGATCATGAAGGTGACTCGGACCTTCGCGTCCTCGTCGCTGCTCTCGACGAGGGTGTCCACGACCACCTGACGGTAACCCCGCTGCCGGTAGAAGACGCGCAGCCGGAGCATGTCGAGCGGAAGCTCCTTCGAATTGAGGTTCCGCCGGTTGTGCGCGATCCCCCAGTCCGTGAACGGACAGAGCGGGATGGGCGCCACGAAGAGGAAGGTCTTGCACGTCGTGGCCGCGTTGATGATGGCAGCCGCGAGCTCCTTGTCGGAGAACGCTTCGTTCCCCTCGAAGCTGAGCTTGGCCAGCTCCCGCTCGGGAGGCGCCTGGGCAAGAAGCTGAGCCGGCGCGAGAAGCAGCGGGACCGCGACCAGGATAGCGCGCGACCACACGCCGATCACCGCGGCGGGCGTTCCGCTCCCTCGGCTTCCAATTCGACGTCCGGCTCGGAGACCTCGAGCTCGGCCTCCGGTTCGGCCGGCTTCGGCGGATCCTTCGACAGGGGTTCTCTCTGCAGCCAGATCCTGGCTAGATAGAAGGTGGTCGCTCCAACGGCCACGCCGAGGGCACCCGCGAGCACCCACTCCGCGTCCGTCATTTCCCGCCGCCGGTAGTACGTCACGTGTCAGCTCCGATCTCGACTCGAGAGAATCTTCGCCTCGTTCGCCTCCCCGCCGGCGGTCTCCGCGCCGTCGCCCCACTCCAGCCACGCCGAATCACGCGAGCCGAAGCGATGCTCGCTGTGGGGTCGGAAACGCCGCTCCACATCGCACCAAAGGTAATGCCTCACGAGGATTCGCTCCCGGTCCGCCTCGATCCAGTTCAGGCTGTTCTTGAGCCTCTCCCTGCCCCGGCCTCGTGAGGACGTGGTCGTGCCGCACTGAACGATCACGATCCCCGTTTCTCGCCTCTCGCCGGGAAAGAAGTCCAACGAGTCGCCGATGTAGGCGCGATGCAGGTGTCCGGCAAGCACGAGGTCGACGCCGATATCTGTAAAGACCCTCAGAGCCCTCCGAGCGCCACTCATCACGCGGTCGTGCTCGAAGTCGGGCGGCGGAGCAAGGTGGTGGTGGGTGACGACGACGCGCAGGTCCGAGTCGGGGGCGTCGGCGAAGGCCCGGCGAGCGAACTCCAGCTGCCCGCGGCGAAGCTTCCCGTTCGTGGGACGGGAAGGCCTCGTTGAATCGAGCGCCACTACGGTAAGACCCTCGAACCGGTAGACCTCGTTCAGGGCGTCCCGGATCTGCTCACGGTAGAGCGCGTGAGGCGAGTGGATCCGCTCCCACACCCGATAGAGCGGGACGTCGTGGTTCCCCGGCGTGACGACGATCGGGAGGCCAAAGGAGCGCAGGTACTCGGCGGCCGCCTCGAACTGAGGTCGCTTCGCCCGCTGGGTGAAGTCGCCGCTCGCGACCAGCACGTCGGGCTTCGTCAGATCAGCCAGCTCCCTGACGGCGGCGGCGCGGTCTGGAAGGAAGGGTGGGCCGAAGTGGATATCCGAGACGTGTAGGATGCTCGGCATGGCGGCTCGAATCAGGCGCCCGATTCGGCGGGCCGCTTCTGACGCCCGGCAGAGTCGTCCGCGCTCGCCTTCGTCGGATCCGGTCGCGGTCGGCTGCGGCTGGCGACCAGGGACACCCCTACCAGGAGAACCAGGACGCTGATGGACTGCGCGATGGTGAACGGACCCATGAAGCGATCGTCCTTCGCCCGCAGGAACTCGACCAGGAAGCGTTCCGCCGAGGTAAGGATCATCCACACGCCGAAGAGCCATCCGGCGGCGCGCGGCCTCTTCCTCAGCTTCCAGAGCACCAGGAAGATCACGAACAGCAGGGCGCTCTCGTAGAGCTGCGTCGGGTGGACCTCCAGCACGATCGAGTCGGGTATGTCGGCGGGAACGTCGGCTCCGAAGTCCCGTCTGAGGTTCCCGGCCGTCGTCGGCGGGTAACCCTCCGGGAAGGCGACCCCCACCCAGCTGTCGGTGGGACGGCCGTAGTCGTCCCCCACCATGAAGCAGCCGATCCGTCCGATCGAGTGGGCGAGCGCGAGCCCGGGAGCCGCCACGTCCGCGATGTGCAGGAAGGACTGACCG
>Ga0255058_10001580_pt1 | contig 12807 bp, 13 predicted proteins | sample Cases_109_9_MG_FD_188637 | JGI IMG/M metagenome (GOLD analysis project Ga0255058, IMG submission 188637) | Seawater microbial communities from Amundsen Gulf, Northwest Territories, Canada - Cases_109_9 | ecosystem: Environmental > Aquatic > Marine > Gulf | place: Canada: Northwest Territories... | reverse complement strand
TTTCACCCCCCCCTTCGAATGTGATTAGCGCTCACCCGACACTGGTTCGGCCCGCGGTTGGCATAAAACTACGTTTCAGCTTAAAAATATTTAGGCAATTTTCCCGACATCGTTAAATGACAAAGAGAAAAATCAAACCTGACAGGATCGTCTGGGTCAATTTCTTTTAACGCTTTTGTAACTTCCCTTGCCATATTCCAGGATGGACTTTTCATGTTAGATAAGGAGAGGTAATTCGCCGCCCTGGATATATGGACATCAAGCGGTATTATAAGTTTGGAGCTGGGAATTTTGTCCCATATCCCAAAATCCACACCGTCCCCTCCCCTAACCATCCACCGGAGAAACAAGTTTAATCTTTTGCAGGGGCTTCCTTTTGAGGGAACAGGAAAAAGAAAGGAATACCCTCGAGGATAAATATTTTTCCCATAAATAGGCGTGGCATCAATGGAGCAAAAATATTTTGTCATTTGAGTCAGGGCTTTTTCAATATCAGTGTGAGACTTTTGGTAAAAGGAATAAAACATTTGTTTTAACGTGCCATATTCCTGGAGAGCTTTCTGCATTGCGTGAATTAAACAAGCAATGTCAACTCCGCAGGTCATACGATATTTCCATTTTTGAAATTTAATTAGTTCTCGTTTTGGAGAAAACGTAAGGACATATTGTGAGGGACTGTTTCCCATAATTTCTAAGATATTTCTAATGACCGGTTTGAACAAATCTATTCGGCCATAAGCGATAGAAGAAGAAATCAAACCAACAACCTCAATGTCTTTAGGATTTTTATATTTGTGAAGAAACTCAATGGGGTCTCGACGTATATATTCTTTAAAATTGAACTGATTGTAAAGATTATTTAATAAATTGCCGAGTTTTTTTTTAGGAATTTTTTTCATTTACCACTATTTACATATCAGCAAAAGTTAATTTCTTTTTTTAACTTCTAGCAATATAACTTTTCGTGGATCAGCTTCTTTGACAACAATCTGGTATTCTTCCAAATTTAATTTCTCTTCGGCCTTCGGTATTTTTCCCATTCCATGCGTTACCAGTCCGGCTAAAGTTTCGTAGTCCCCCAAGGGCAATTGAATTTCTAGTTCCTCATTAATCATATCTATTTCCATTTCCCCCTTGATTTCATAATAATCTTTGCCTTTTTTCACATAGAGGGAGGGAATTTTGTCGAATTCGTCCTCAATTTCTCCAACTATTTCTTCAAGCATATCTTCGATGGTAATGATGCCGATGGCCGCCCCATATTCATCCACAACTACGGCCATATGGTCCCCTTTATCTTGCATTTGTTGAAACAAATCATCCACTCTTTTGGATGCAGGCACATAAAATGCCGGTCGAATAATATTTTTTATGCTGTTTTCATCCTCCGGAAGGCTTAAAAGACCGAAGGTGTGAATAATGCCGGTAATATTGTAAATCCGTTCCTTGAACACGGGCAAACGGGAAAAGGAGCTTTCCCGGGCTTTTTGGATGGCATAGTCGGCGGAGGAACTTTCATCAATAGCAGTAAGATTTATCAGGGGAGTCATGCATTCTTCAGCGGTGATATCTCTAAAATCTAATATTTTTTGAATCATTCTCTTATCATCAGAATCTAGCTCAGACTGGTCTAATCCCGGCATGGCAATAGCTCGAAGCTCCTCGCGCGTAATAAAATGTTTTTTCAATCCCTGTTTTCCAGCGGCAAGCACCAGGGTGTAATTAGTCATTTTGGATATAATGCTGACAACAGGATTGAATATGTTTAAAGCTATTTTAAAGGGCCAGATAATTTTTATTATGAGACTATCGGCTTTTTGTTGAAATATAGTTTTTGGTATTATCTCTCCAAACAGTAGAATGACTGGAAATAAAATTACGGCGGCATAAAGGTCTCCTTTTTTCCCAAACAATTCCACTAAATACGCGGTTACAACGGCTGTGCTGCTTACCACAGCAATATTTGTCCCTATGGAAGTGGTTCCAAATATCCTCTCCGGTGTCTTTAGCAACTCCTCAACCTGTTGGGCCGCTTTTCCCCCGGTTTCAGAAAGATGCTTTATTTTTATTCTATTAACAGAAATAAAACCCAATTCAGAACCGGAAAAAAAGCCTTCCACAACCAAACAAAATAGAACAATAATAATGACCGTTATAAACTCAATCATTTTTTTATTCTTTCCATAATAATTTTTAAAATACGCGGACCTTTCATCTTTGCGATAGTAAACCTAAAAGAATCATAGGTAATGAATTCTTTGCGGCGAGGCACCCGCCCAAACAATCCAAAAACAAACCCTCCAATGCTGTCAAAATCTTTTTCTGGCAAAGCGGCGCCAAACTCTTTATTAAAATCCTCAACTTTTAACATAGACGATAAAAAGTAACTGTTCCCATTGCGCTTAACTATAAGAGAATCTTCCTTTCTAATTTCACTATTAATTTCACCAACCAATTCCTCAAGAACATCCTCCAATGTAACCAGTCCTGCAAGAGCTCCATATTCATCCAGGACAATGGCCATATGCATTTTGTTTTGTTTTAATTCTTTGAGAAGTTTGTGCAACTTTATTGAGCCAGGGATGAAATAAGGAGAACGGCAAATATCTCTAAGGCTTATGTTGGATTTTGGTTTTCGATTATATTGCTGGAGGTCTTTCACATATAGAATGCCTACTATATTATTGGAATCTTTTTCATACACTGGGATCCTGGAAAATAATTTCCCCTGGATTTCAGGAAAAGCTGTTTCCAAATCGTCGTCAGCATTTAAGGAGAAGATATCCACTTTGGGTATCATGGCTTCCTCCGCTGTGGTTTCACCAAATTCGATAACGTTGTGAATCATTTCCCGCTCGTCCGATTCCAGAACTCCTTCAGTTTCCCCCACCGTAACAAGGGTATGAAATTCTTCTTCTGTAATGATATGGCTGTTTTCATCCCGGCTACCCAGAGATTTATCCATTTTTTGGGTGATTTTGCTTATTGCCCACTGTAGAGGAAAAACCAGGGAGCTAAAATATTTCAACGGACGGGAAGCAAGAAGACAAAACTTCTCAGCATGTTTAATAGAAAAGGTTTTAGGAGTGATTTCGCCAAAAAAGAGCAAAAGGAAGACGCCCAAACCAATGGGCAGAGCAATGCTAATATCCTCAAAAATACTCAGGCAAAGGGAGGTGGTAATCGCGGCTACCCCAATATTTACAAGCTCATTGCCAACATAAATTGTTACCATAAGCTTTTTGGGGTCTTCAAGCAAAGAGGCCACCAGATGACCAGATTGTTTGCTTTGCTTCTTTAAACTATTTACGGCAATAGAGCTTAAAGAAAAGAAAGCCGCCTCGCAACCCGAATAAAAAGCCGAACAAAAAAGTAGAATTACCAGTAAAACAAACCGTATTAATAACGATTCATCCAAAAAATTTGGCCCCTCCCAAAACAAAATTCATAAATAGGTTTTACTGCCTGTTGACATTCTTAAAGCTTATTAAAACCTGAAAGAGAACAATATAACTAATTAGCGCTGAGATTAAACCAAGGACTAGGGTTCCTGCTAAAAAAGGGATAGGCATTGCTTTTAAAAAAGCCAATAATCCTTCCTGACCATAGGTGTGAGGAAAGCAGGAGATCCTATTCCCTAAAATATAATTGCCAAAACAAAAGCTGGATCCATAAATAAAAACAAATGTCAATGGGTTGCTGACTACCGAGCCCGCTAAAACAACAACCGAATTTAATTTGAACAACCTGGCCGCCGCCAGAGCAGAAACAGTGTGAAAGCCAATGGCGGGTGAGAAAGCTATAAAAATACCAATGGAAAAAGCGAGGGAAATTCTACGAGGCGGTTCGTTGACGGATAAGATCCGTCGAAACTTAATTTTTATTGGTTCACCTGACATCATTGCCATTGGGTTATCATTATAATACATAAAGCGGCGAGACGCTGCAACCAAATAGAGCTACCGCTCCGGAGAACTAACGAAAAAAAACTTGCCAAAAAAACAAGTTTTTACAGTGTAATAGTATAAAGCATTGAAATATTCAATTTATTTTAATATCCGCTGAGTTTAAAAAGTGATCATAACCGCTTTTTGCGAGGGGTTCCTCTTTCCCATCCCTATGAACCAGAGTAATACCATTCCTTTTTTTTTCAATTTCTCCAATATAAGTAATAGGGGTTTTCATATTTTGCCATTTCTTTTGAATGTTATTACTCCTATTTTCATTAATAGTAAAGAGTAGTTCATAATCCTCCCCCCCATACAAAGCATAATCGAGAACATTTTTATTTGATAATTTCCCCAATTCCCTTAACCTAATAGAAATAGGTATCTTATCAAGATATACCCTCGCGCCACATTGGCTTTCATCACATATTCGTTGAAGATCAGAAATCAGGCCATCGCTGAGATCAATCATAGCTGAGACTCCAATTTCTCCCGCCAACCTTTGCCCTTCCTCCAAACGTGGGGTTGGAGAAAGATGCTTTTCTATTATTTTATTTTTTGTTGGCCTTGCTTCTTTTAGAAGGTCCAAAGCGGCCGCCGAATCGCCTAAAACTCCTGTTATGAATATCTTATCTTTGTTTTTAGCCCCCGCCCTGCTTAGGAAAGCATTTTTTTTGATTTCACCTATAATAGTAATGCTAATCATCAAAGCGCTGTTGGACTTTACAATATCTCCTCCAATAATACTGCAGTTATATTTTTTTGCCATATTTTCAAAACCTTCATAAAGCTCTTCAACAAATTCTACCTGAGTTGGAGCGGGGATTCCGAGGGATATTAATATATAAAGGGGCACGCCTCCCATAGCCGCAATATCGCTTAAATTAACAGCTACAGCTTTTTCTCCTAAGGTCTTGGGACAAAAATACCTTAGATTAAAATGAACATTTTCAATGAGAGTATCGGTAGTGGCAAGAGTGTCTAATTCAGAATTGCCTATAACAGCGCAGTCATCTCCAATGCCTATTTTTATTTTTTTCGAGCGCCCTTTCGCTATATGGCGCAATTTTTCAATTATTCCAAACTCGCCCATCTTATTTAAACTCATAACTTATTCTACTATATAATTAAATCAAAATAGCAACAAAGAAATTGTTTTAATTATTTGTATGTTCTTATATAATTATACCCATTATGATTTAGCTTTAGGAATTTTGGGACTTGAGTTTGCTTAAGATTTAAACTTTTCGATCGAACAACACCACAGGCTTAGTAAACTAAGTTGAGGATTTTGTGATTGAGAAAAAATTAAAGCTTAGGTAAAATCAGGTTATAAAAACCTAAAAATAAATCGTAATGGGTATAACTAAATTTGAAAACTGTTCCATTGATCGTTTTTTATTTTAGAAACTTGTGGTAGTTCAGAATTGAGGAAACAAAGATTGATCCAAAAAATAACTTCCCTTTAATATGTCGGGGCGTGGCGCAGCCTGGTAGCGTACCTGAATGGGGTTCAGGGGGTCGGAGGTTCAAATCCTCTCGTCCCGACCATTTTATCAATAAGTTAGCTTTTTGAGATCAGGGCTTTTTCTTCATATGCCATCTTAAGCGTTCGAAATGAAAAAAGTATTTCGGAAGTTTCAAGGTCAACATCCGTATTTTACTTGAAATTAATAAAACTAAAATGGTCGGGGCAAAAGCATATAATAGCTCTCCGTTGCGGTTGATACCTTACCATGCATTAACAAAAGACAAAACTATGAGTTTTTCTTCCTTGGGCTTATCCGCCCCTATTCTTAAAGCTGTGACTGAGCAGGGCTACGAAACTCCATCACCTATTCAAGCCAAGGCGATCCCTGCGGTGATCGAAGGCAAAGATGTAATGGCTGCAGCACAGACCGGAACCGGCAAAACAGCGGCTTTCACTTTACCTATTTTGTGCCGGTTATCAAAAGGGAGCCGGGTCCAGGCGAACCAGGTGCGGTCGCTCGTACTAACTCCTACACGGGAATTGGCTGCCCAGATTGGCGAAAGTGTAGTCACCTATGGTAAGCATTTGTCTTTGCGTTCCACTGTGGTCTTTGGTGGGGTAAAGATAAATCCCCAAATGATAAAATTACGTAAGGGTGTTGATGTGCTGGTTGCAACACCTGGACGTCTTCTGGATCTCTACAGCCAAAATGCGATGAAGTTTAAGCAGCTGGAAGTGTTGGTGTTGGATGAGGCCGATCGAATGCTGGACATGGGCTTTATCCAAGACATTCGTAAAATTTTGTCGATTTTACCCAAGCAGCGTCAGAACTTGATGTTCTCTGCGACTTTTTCTGATGAGATTCGCATCTTGGCCAAGAGTTTGGTCCATAATCCTATTGAGATTTCGGTAAGTCCGCGCAATACCACAGTGGAAACGGTAAAACATTGGATTTATCCGGTGGATAAGAAGCAAAAGTCGGCCTTGCTTACTCAATTAATTCGCGACAACAGATGGCAGCAGGCGCTGGTTTTTAGCAGAACAAAGCATGGCGCAAACCGATTAACCCGTTACTTGGAAAAAAAAGGGATTGAAGCTGTGGCGATTCATGGCAACAAGAGTCAGGGAGCTCGCACAAAAGCATTGGCCGACTTTAAAAATGGCGCGATTCGCATTTTAGTGGCGACAGATATCGCCGCTAGAGGGTTAGACATTGATCAGCTGCCCCAAGTGGTTAATTTTGATCTGCCCAATGTGCCAGAAGATTATGTGCACCGGATTGGTCGCACAGGTCGAGCCGGACTTAAAGGCCAAGCGATCTCTTTGGTGAGCGCTGATGAATTTAAGCAGCTCTCTGATATTGAGCGCCTGATCAAGCAGGTGTTAGCGCGCAAGTTGATTGATGGTTTTGAACCGGTTCACGATGTGCCGGAGTCTCGTTTGGATCACCGTCCCTTTGGACCTAAAAGGCCGAAGAAGTCTAAAGTAGGACACCGAGATGGCCAGCGTTCCGGAGCGACTTCTCGAGGACATAAGTCAAGTGGCTATAGATCGAGAGGTAGAGGGAAATGATAGTTAGAAAAAGTGAAAAAAAGCCAGAAAATGCTTTCCACCTTCTGGCTTTTAGAAATGTGGTTTTGCTGAGAAATAATTAGCGGTTACTACCACCTCCGCCAGGCCTGCCACGACCGCTTCCTCCGCCAAAGCCCCCACGGTTCCTGCCGCCAGGTCCGCCACCATATCCTCCACCAGGTCGTTTATGGCTCTTGGGCTTTGGACGCGCTTCATTGACGGAAATGGTCTTTCCACTCAGGTCAGTACCGTTAAGCCCTTCAATGGCTTTCAAAGCCTCTTCCTTTTCAGACATCTCCACAAAACCAAAACCCTTGGAGCGGCCGCTATCTCGATCCACAATAATAGTTGCAGATTCAACTTCTCCAAAAGCTTCAAAAGCGACTTTGAGCTCGTCGTCTGTCAAATCGTAGCTAATACCCCCAACAAATAATTTCACTATTACCCTCCCTTATTTTGCCATAGTTCAGTATAGAGTCGAAAGTCTGTCCATGGCGTAGAAACATATTTCGATGGCATCTTTTTAAAAGGGGACACCATCCCTTATGAATTTTTTTATCCTATCAGATACGGGGTCTGAAATCAAAATGGTTGGGGCTGTGATCTGCCCCCCGAAAATTGATCCACTCGTAAAGTTAGTATTATAGTAAAATAATCAGAAAAGAGGTATTTTTATGTTAAGGAAGCGATTTAAAAACGGTGGAGGATTTGCCTGATTTTTTCCGCATTACTTCAACTGACGGCATAGAAAAAATACCACTATGCAAATGGCACAAATAATAGGGGCAGGTCACCAGTACCCAACGCTGAGGATTCTGTTTCACATCATCTACGCTAAAAACAAAATCAACTATCGAATTTCCAGACATCCCTAACAAAAGTTCCAAGGAAAACTTGCCATTGAAACATTCTATCCATTCTGTCGCATGCGAGTTGACATGAATAGTAGCAAAACAAAAGAAAATTCATATGTAGCGTAAAAGATGCTTTTTCAATTTTAAGCCTAACAAAGTAGCTGAATTGCGCCCAACAAAAGGAGCAAACAGCTTGGAATAATATAAACTGTGTGTGCCAAATGGCCGTGTGAACGGGGACTTGAAATTGGGCGTCAATTTCAAGCGAAGAATTAAGCGCTTAATTGTTATTTTGAAAACTTGGGTTCTATTCAGTAATCAATGTATAAAAAAAATCCTCTATATTTTCTGGCGGGAGTCGAGAGATAAACCCACGGATTTTAGCCAACCATCAAAATCAATAAGGTTAGCCGGCAGAATCACGCGTGTGTCACCATTAGCTAAATGGTTCAGTTTTGAAAGGTATTTCTCTGCCATCTGAAATTTGATAGCTTCATCTCCACCTTCTTTAGAAATCACACTTGCCACCTTTTCTATAGAGTTTGCAGTTGCTTCTGCAATAGCTATAATCTCTGCCGCCTTGCCCTCAGCAACATTAACTCTCTTTTGCATTTCACCTTCGGAGAGATTGATAAGCTCCATCTTTTTTCCTTCCGACATATTAATACGACTTTGTTTCTCTCCTTCGCTCTTTGCAAGAATAGCGCGTCGTTCTCTTTCCGCATTTACTTGTTTTTCCATAGCGTCTTTTACGGTTTCTGGAGGAGAAATATTTTTGATCTCATATCGATGAACTCGAATCCCCCATATATCACCAACCTTATCCAAAACTTCTACTACCTTTGAGCTAATAAGGTCCCTTTCTTCAAAAGTACGGTCTAATTCTATAGTCCCAATAACTGACCTTGTTGTAGTTTGGGCTAATTGAATTGCGCCAAAACGATAATCACTAATACCATAGCTTGCTTTCGCGGGGTCAGTTACAGAAATATAAATGACTCCATCAACTTCAACCTTCACTTCATCTTTTGAGAAACATTCTTGTGGAGGAACATCTATAGTCTCTTCTTTTAAATCTTGCTTAAAAACCACTTGATCAACAAAGGGAATCAAAGCGTGAAAACCGGGGCCCAAAGTTTTAGAATACTTACCAAAACGTTCAACTATATAAGCCTTCTTCGTGGGAACAAGGCAAATAGATTGAATAAACTTGGAAATTAGTATTAAGAAAAATATCCCCCAAACTATCAGATTAAATAAATCCCCTTCTGGTATATTCTCCATTTTTTTTCTCCTCCTAAATCAGTTCAGAAAAAAGACTTCGCAAATTTCAATTCTTCTTCATGCTGCCTGTTACCTTAGACATACCTTCAAAAAAACCCACTATGTTTGCCATTTCATTTGGAATTACCGATAGGTTCGCATGTTTCAGTATTTTCTCCAGTTCTTCAATAAACCTTTCCAGAAGTTGCATCTTTACAGCCGTTGGACCACCAGGATTTTTTATAGATTGAGCTATCATTTCAATACCCTTAGCTGTTGCATTAGCCAAAATTGTAATTTCTTGAGCCCGCCCTTTTGCCTCATTAATTCTCTTTTGCTTTTCTCCTTCTGATAAATTTATGGCCTCCTGCCGATCTCCTTCTGACAAGTTAATTCTTGATTCTTTTTCAGCTTTAGCCAGAGTGATGTCTGCTCGTTTTTGTCTTTCAGCCTCCATTTGTTTTTCAAGCGTATGAACAACCTGCTCAGAAGGTGTGATATTTTTAACTTCATAGCGTAAAACTTTTATTCCCCAAGGATCTGACGCTGTATCAATTTCCCTCACTATAGTTACATTTAATTCCTCACGTTCTGAAAAGGTTTGGCTTAAAGTTAGCTTCCCCACTTCTGACCTCATAGTTGTTTGCGCTAAATTGATGCTGGCGCGCTTGTAGTTTTCAATTCCGTAGCTTGCTTTTTGCGGATTCATTACCTTGAGATAAACTATGCCATCTACTTCTATTTGTATATTATCTCGAGATATGCAACTTTGACTGGGGATATCAAGTACCTGTTCTCTCATTTCATGTCGATAGGCAATTCGATCCAAAACGGGAACCAAGAAATGTAATCCAGGATTTAGGACGCTTCGAAACTTTCCCAGTCGCTCCACTATCACAGCTTCCCGTGTGGGAACAATAACAATCAGCTTCCATAAAATAAAACAGACAAATAATAAAAAGATTGTAAAAAAGGTTAGCATTGAAACCTCCTTTTAAAATTAAAAATCTCCGATTAAATCAGTTGGTTCTACAACCCAATCTATATCTTCACGAAGCACTATTTTAGCTTTTGAACCCGGAAGCAGGACTTTATCAAAACATTTTGCCGTCCAAGTTGTTCCCCTAAAACGAATTCTTCCATTCTTAGTCGGCTCAATTTTCTCGATAACTTCAACAATAGACCCAAAAGCATCCATGTCTTCATCGGTATCTTGTTTTTCTACATCGCCCTGCATAAATCTTTGGAAAAAACTTCGGAGTATAATAATGAGCAGAAGAGAAAAAATAAACCACATGGTAAAAGCATTTACCCATCCGTTTATTAAACCAAAATATAGACTTGCAGCCACAATAAGAGCAGCAAGCCCCAAAAAAAAAGCAATTGCTCCGGGAAGTATGATTTCTGCAACCAGAAAGATAAGACCCGCTGCCACCCAAATCCAGATTATTAAATCCATCATTATTCGTATATATCCTTACATCTCTGTTTTAAGTTTATGGTTTTTATAAAAAAAGTTATAACTTTTTATAGTTATATGTTACTGACAATAATATTATCACCCAAAAAGGGCATGTCAACAGATTTATCCAGAGGAGTTGACCTGCCCCTATTATTTGTACCACCCGTATAGTGGTATGAATGCCTGTGCTGGCGACTAATTATAGAAGTAAGTTTATCAAACAATTAGAGTTATTCGCCAGTACAGGTTTTCCAGCTAAATACAGGAAATTTGGGCACTTTCCTTCGGGCAAGACGGAATGTATCTCCCAAAACTCCCTCTTTCTCTCCTTCCTTTTCACACCACTCTATATTATCCCTGAAAAATCCATGAAAAACTTCTGGACATTCTTGCAATTTGGCCTATATTTAAAAAAAAGGAATTGCTTTGAAATGCAGAAAATCGGGGTCTCTGCGAGCATATAACATCAATGCTAAGGTGGTCTTCCACTGATGGAGGGATTGTATCTCCTCGTCCTCCCATTGCGATTCCTTTTTTTATATACATTTTTGAGATGAGTTGGGATAGATTCCTATTAGCTATGCCGTCGCCCTAAAAAAACCCCCAAAGCCGCTATTAACCTAACCCAACTTTCGCAATTCGATCAGTATTTGGAGAAATTTCATATTTTCCAAACAAATTCTTTTTCTATTAATTTTTGGCGATTGTATAGTTAACAAACCCACTTGATAGTCCATAAATCAATCCTTTTGAAACCTAACAATTATCATTTGATGTTCACCTTTTGATATAAGAATGTTTTTGCCGTTACAATGAGAACATCTAAGCCAATATTCATTCACATGATTTTCAAGTTGTGCTTTCGTCCTTTCTGTAAATAAAAGTTTGTGGCACCCACGACATTTCATTTTATTCATCGCGTTACTCCTTTCTTTCTGGCAAATGTAGCCATGAAAAATGCAAAGAGCAAACGGTGGATTGCTATGGGATGATGGAATTGTGCTAGGTTACAATATTGGCGGGAAGAATTAAAAAGGGGTAACAACCGAGTTTCTATTCTTATCATGCATATCAGTGCAATATAGAGATTAAACAGATAAATAAAGAACACCCCCTATATGATTCCAGCAAGTTAGGGAATTTGGATCAGGCTGCTAAGCAGGAGAACAGTTTAAGTGTGCTGGCGACTAATTCTAATTGTTTGATAAACTAACTTCTATAAATAATCCCCAGCACAGTATAACTGCCTCCATTTTAACATTCTGTTTTGCCTTAAAACGCAGCATCAATACCAAGCAAAATATAACTTTCGTTTGTTTCATGCCCCACAAAATCGGTATCGTTATCCTTTTTCATTAAATCGATATTCCCTTCTAAAACTGCCTTCACGTTTCTATTAAAATAATAAGAAGCAGTAGCAGTAACAGTATTAATATCAATTCCCTCAAATACTGTTTTTGTTCCATCAAAGTCGTTAGCATCGGCAAAATTATATAACAATGAAAATCCCCAAAAATCATTGAATATATAATCTATTCCGGCAAATCCGCCAAACCAATCAAAGTTGCGATTGGGATTCAGAAAACCATCCCATCGATTCCAAAGACCTTGAACAAAGTAGTATATTTCATCGTTATAATCTCCTGAGATATCAAATCCTAAAATTAATTTATCTGTATCCCTGCTTCCAGTCTTTGTACCTGCAATGCCAGTAGCATTCTTTTGCTCTCCAGTTAAACCAAAAAAACCTAAGGATGCTACACCCAGTTCAGTCCCAATTCGACCAAAAATGGATTTATCTGGTTCTGTCGCAAAGATTAAGTTCTTGTCCCTGCTTGAAAATTTCATGATAAGCTATGCTCCATACATCCTACAACAATAAATATGGAGTTTTCAGTGAATAAATTTAAAGGTTCTCAGTTTCCCTCAGAAATAATATTGCAAAATATATACTGCTATCTTCGGTATTCATTGAGCTATCGAGATTTGGAAGAGATGGCTCAAGATAGGGGTCTTGATGTAGATCACTCCACTATCCAACGATGGGTCGTGAAATATTCACCAGGGATAGAATCTAATTTCAGAAAAAACAAAAAGCAAGTATCCGGCAGTTCCCAAAATCCGCGATTGATTTTTCATACAGTAGTATCTGAGTATTTTTGTTGCTATTTTACGTGATCAAATCACAACAATATTGTCCTTGCATGCAATATCTTGCCATTGTGATCTGCTGCCTGC
>Ga0255058_10001579_pt1 | contig 12809 bp, 15 predicted proteins | sample Cases_109_9_MG_FD_188637 | JGI IMG/M metagenome (GOLD analysis project Ga0255058, IMG submission 188637) | Seawater microbial communities from Amundsen Gulf, Northwest Territories, Canada - Cases_109_9 | ecosystem: Environmental > Aquatic > Marine > Gulf | place: Canada: Northwest Territories... | reverse complement strand
ACCTTGGGTCTCACAGCGCATACTTGAATCTGGCACCCCGGGCATCGCCGAGCGCCCTCGGAGAGGCTGGATGATAGACGAAGCAGGAAGAGAACAGGCGTGGAGGCCATGAAATTTCTCTTGGCTTCCGCGTTAGTCCTGTCCGTCGTGTGCCTGGCGCTGGCCCTGTTTCATTGGGTGCGACTACGCAGGACTCTCAAGGACGGATCGAGGGACGTCGTTACACAAAAACCCATGTGGCTCGATTTTCCCCGTGCCTATACCAATCAGGGCCGACATCATGAGCGCCGATTTTTCGTCTATTTCGTCGTATTCATCCTTCTTTTGATCGGGCTGTTCGTGCTCCATGGAGCAGGCGTCGTAAGTAGCTGATCCTGGGTTATGATGCCGGCTTCGAGCCATGACGCCGGTGAGAAATGCAGGCTAGCGATGCAATCCCCCGTTGTTATCACTGTGACCAGCCCATCGACGCTGGCACCGATAATTACGTGGAGATCGACGGTGCTTCGCGGCCAATGTGCTGCGCAGGCTGCAAGGCTGTTGCCGAGGCCATCATCGCCGGCGGGCTCGCCGACTACTATCGGCAACGCAGTGAGATGCCGGCGACACCGGAGGCGTTGGTACCCGATTTTCTGCGTGAGGCACGGGTGTACGACCACGAAGACGCGCAACGCGCCTTTGTTCACCAGCTGGAGAACGGCGAGCGCGAAGCATCACTGATGCTGGAAGGGATCGAGTGTGCCGCGTGCGCGTGGCTCAATGAACGCCACCTTCGGCAACTGCCCGGTGTCAAGGATGCCCAGGTCAACTTTGCCACTCACCGAGCAAGGGTGCGTTGGGATCCCGCACTGACTCGACTGAGTGATGTTCTGACGGCCGTTAAGCGTATCGGTTATCAGGCACACCCCTACGATCCCGCTCGGCAAGAGGCGCTGCTGGACGACGAACGCAGGCGACAGCTACGACGGCTCGGCGTAGCGGGAGTCCTCGGCATGCAGGTGATGATGATCGCCATCGCCCTCTATGCCGGGGACTGGTACGGCATACAGGAGAGCTTCCGGCGCTTGTTCCTGTGGTTGAGCCTGGCGTTGACGACGCCGGTACTTCTGTATTCGGGGCGTCCTTTCCTGACCGGCGCGCTGCGCGATCTGCGCAACCGGCGTCTCGGAATGGACGTGCCCGTGAGCCTCGGCTTGAGCATCGCCTTTGTCGGCAGCGTGTATGCCACCGTTGCGGGCCAAGGGCCCGTGTATTACGACTCGGTGGTCATGTTCGTGTTCTTTCTACTGCTTGCACGCTATCTGGAACTGGTGGCACGCCGGCACAGTGCGCGACTCTCCGAGGCCCTGGTGCACCAGGCGCCGGCGATGGCGACACGGTTGGATGCGTCCGGCGCGCTCGTCGTCGTGCCGGTGGCCGAGCTCGAGGTCGGTGATCGCGTGCTGGTGCGTCCCGGCGCGCAGATCCCGGCGGATGGCCGCGTGCTGGAGGGCCGTGCCAGTGTCGACGAGGCGCTTCTGACCGGTGAAAGCCGGCCCGTCGTCAAAGGCGTGGAGGACTTCGTCACCGGTGGCTCCATCAATCTCGACAGCCCGTTGCAGATCTTAGTGGAGCGGACAGGTCCGGATACCATACTGTCGCGCATTCTCGAGCTCGTGGAGCGCGCACGCGACGAGCGCCCGACCCTTGCACGCGTAGCCGATCGTCTGGCAGGCTATTTCGTTGCCGTCGTGCTGACTCTCGCATGTGCCACGGCCGTTTACTGGTGGCAGACGGCACCAGAGCGGTGGCTGCCGACGACGATCGCCTTACTGGTCGTGACCTGTCCATGCGCGTTGTCGCTGGCGACGCCCACCGCAATCACGGCCGCCACTGGCGCGCTGACGCGGCGAGCTCTGATCATCACGGGAAACAACGCACTCGAAACCCTGGCACGCGCAACGCGCTTTGTCTTCGACAAGACCGGCACACTGACCCATGGTCGACCGCGTGTGGTAGCGACGGTCGCGACCTCCGATAAGTCGCTCGAAGAGTGCGCGCAGATCGCCGCGACGCTGGAGCAGAGCTCCGAGCACCCCGTGGCCAGGGCGCTGTTTGAAAACTGTGATGCGAAAGACGCCGCCACGCAAGTCATCAACACACCGGGTGCCGGGCTGCAGGCAACGGTCGCGGGTAACAGGTACACCATCGGTACCCCGTCATTCGTAGAATCGCAGACGGGACATCGCCTGATCCAACGACCGCCAACGGATAACTTAGACGAGGGGTGCTCATTGGTGTTGCTGGCAGACAAAGCTTGCGTACTTTGCGCTTTTATTCTCAGCGACGACATTCGCCCGGACGCCCGCGAGCTGGTCCGTTCTCTGCAGCAACAGGGCGTAACGGTGACGCTTTACTCCGGTGATCGGCCGGAAGTCACAAAGCATGTCGCGAAGATGATCGGTATCGCCCATGTGGCCGGCGGCCTGTCGCCCCAGGACAAGCTTCGGCGGGTGCGCGAGTTGCAAGCCGATGGCGAAATCGTCGCCATGGTCGGAGATGGCATCAATGACGCGCCGGTGCTTTCCGGGGCCGACGTCTCCATCGCCATGGGAGATGGAGCTCGAGCGGCGCGGGCCAGCGCCGACATGATCCTCCTCGGCAGCGATCTCTCGAGCCTGGGCGCCGGCGTAGCAATCGCGCGCAGGACCCTCGCCATCGTCCGCCAGAACCTGCTGTGGGCCGTCACCTACAACGTTCTCGCCATTCCGGCGGCGGCCGCCGGCTGGGTAGCGCCGTGGATGGCGGCCATCGGTATGTCGGCGAGCTCACTGCTGGTGGTAGCCAACAGCCTGCGTCTGGCGCGCATGCGGGACAATTCGCCACGGGAGTGAACGCGTGGATATCCTTTATCTGCTGATTCCATTGTCGGTGGTGCTGGTAGCGGTGATCGTGGCGGCATTTCTGTGGGCCATCCGCTCCGGCCAGTTCGACGACCTGGAGGGTCCCGCCCATCGCATCCTGCTCGATGACGACGAGCAACCGGCACCACCGCGGGCCGACGCCGAAAACGAGCGAGACCGGCACACGGGCGGCGGCGACGGTTGATCAAGATCAATGGCCGCCGGGCAAGGCCTCCTCTAATATGGGGCCAGCGCAAGAACGAAGACACACGATGGGGAGAATGGCATGCCCGCGATCATGGAGCAGCTCAAGGCCGACCACGGCAACATTTCCCACCTCCTGGCCACCCTGGAGGAGCAGATGGCTGTCGTACACGCTGAGGAGAACGCCGATTTCGAGCTCATGCACGACATCATGGTGTACATGACCCACTACCCCGACCACACCCACCACCCGATGGAAGATCTGGTATTCCAGAAGCTCACCAGCCACGACAGCAGCGCCGATGGTCTCGTCACGCAGCTCAGGCGCGAGCACGCCGGGCTCGTCGAGAAGGGCCAGCACTTTACCGAGATGCTCCGTCACGTGGTGGACGGCGCGCTGGTGGAGCGCGTTGTTCTTGAGAACACCGGCCGCGATTACATCGCCTTTCTCAGAAGCCACATGGAGGTCGAGGACAGCGATGCGTTCCCGAGGGCCGAGCAGGCTCTCTCCGACAAAGATTGGGAAGATGTCGCATCCAACATCGAGGCGCGCACCGATCCAGTATTCGGGCCGGTAATCGCCGACGAATTCCGCTCCCTGTACGACTACATCCAGCGCGAAAGCTAGTGCACCTGCCCGAAATACGCAGCCAGCAACGCGACCACCCCGAGCACGCATAAGCTCGCTCCGGCCGCGCGCCGTGCGGTTGAGTGACGCAAGGCCACCAGCCAGCGGCCGGCAAAGCCGAGCGAGATCAATGCTGGCAGGGTGCCAAGACCGAAAGCGAGCATGGTCAATGTGCCCTCTAAAGCACCGCCGGAAGCAAGCGCCAGAGCCAGCGCCGCATACACCAGGCCACAGGGAAGCCAACCCCACACCAGCCCGATGGCAAGAGCGCTCCGCCGGCGGGTGACAGGTAGGAACCGCCGGCCCAGTGGCTCCAGGTGCCGCCACAACTTCGCACCCAGTCGCTCGAAAGCGGTCAGCCCCCGCCACCAGTCGCCCAGGTACAGGCCCAGAGCGATGACGAAGGCGGTGGAGATCGCGATGCCCAGGCCGACCGCCCAGGAAGGCGGCAGCAGAACCCCTGCTCCGGCGCCAAGCCCGCCGAACAGGGCACCGGCCGCCATGTAGGACGTCAATCGCCCTGAGTTGTACGCGATGACGAAGGGCAGCATGCGCAATGGAGATCGACGCACGCTGTCCGGCAATCCGGCGGACAGGGCGCAGGAAATTCCGCCGCACATGGCGACGCAGTGAGCGGAGCCGAACAGCCCCATCGCCGCCGCGGCCAGCAGTGACAGATCGAAGAGCATCACTGAGCCGCTGAACCCGCGGGCCCCAGAGTCACGCGCTGGGGCACATCCGAGGACGATAGCCGGGCATTAAGGCGCCAGCCGTCGGCGTCCAGCTGCACCTGCCAGGCGCCGGGCTCGAGGCGCGGCCCGCTGGCGATGTAGCGCCCGGCGGTGACACGGCGAAGTCGCAGGTCGCGATCCAGGCCGGAGCGGGTCGCATGAAAAAAGCGCAGGTGCACGATCTCCGGGGCCTGGAACCGCGCGTTACCCGCGAGCGAGACTTCGACCGCTGCACCCGGCGCACCCAGCACGATCTCGCCGGCGATTTCGTAGCTCGCGGCCAGGGCGTCACGCTCCAGGGTACGATTAATTTGCAAGCCTTTCCTGTAGTAGTCATCCGTTACCAGGCCGTCATCGGACAACACCGCCAGCGTCAGCAGGACGCCACCCATGATGACGGCAGAGAAAGGGATCATGATGACCATCCACACCATCGGCTCGCGGTACCAGATCGATGCCTTGCGATGGGATTTCACGTTGCGCGCGAAGCCACTATCGTGCCGGTGAAACCGGTCCCAGAAAGCGCGCTTCCTCTTCCACTCGCAGCCGACCATCGTCGACCGCCTGCAGTGTGAAGACAATGGTAGAGCTGGCGCGCGTCAGCGAGTAAGGATCCGTCCGCACCCGGGCGGAGATGCTCAATATCTCGTGGGCGGCCACCGGAACCAGATCCGCGTCGAGACCGAGCTCCATGCCGTCGATTCCGGAAACCGTGATCTCATATCGATGGTCCTCGTCGTCCATATTGATGAGTTTGAGGGTGTATACGTTCTCCACCAGTCCTTCATGGGTTTCCCGGTACAGCGCGTTGCGATCCCTGATGACGTCCAGGGCCAACGGCGTTCTGCTGGCGATGCCGACCCCCACCGCGGCCACCAGGGCAAGCAGCACGACAGCATAGGCAATGACGCGCGGCCTCAGGATCCTCGGGCGCTCCCCGGAGAGCGCGTTTTCCGTCGTATAGCGGATGAGACCCTTGTCGTAACCCATCTGGCCCATGACCCTGTCGCAGGCATCTATGCAAGCCGCGCAGGCGATGCACTGATACTGGAGACCATCGCGAATATCGATTCCGGTGGGACACACCTGCACGCACATGGTGCAATCGATGCAATCGCCGAGGCCGGCGACCTTGTGGTCGGTGCTGCGCTTGCGCGCCCCGCGCGGCTCTCCCCGGCCCGGGTCGTACGAGATGGCGAGAGTATTCTTGTCGAACATGGCGCTCTGAAAGCGCGCGTAGGGGCACATATAGATGCACACCTGCTCGCGCATCCAGCCGGCATTTCCGTATGTGGCAAAGCCGTAAAACAGGATCCAGAAAGTTTCCCAGGGGCCGAGCTCCAGAGTCATGACTCGGGCGCCGAGATCCAGCACCGGTGTGAAGTAGCCGACGAACGTGAACCCGGTCCACAGAGAAAACAGGATCCAGATACCGTGCTTGGTTGCCTTGACGGCAACCTTGCGGCCCGTCCACGCGCTCTTGTCCAACTTCATCTGGTTGCGCCGATCGCCTTCGATCTTTCGCTCGATCCAGAGAAAGACTTCGGTCCACACGGTCTGCGGACAGGCATAGCCGCACCACAGGCGACCCGCGAGGGCGGTGAAGAAGAACAAGGTCAACGCGCTGATGATCAGAATCGCAGAGAGAAAGATAAAATCCTGAGGAAACAGCGTGAGCCCGAAGATATGAAACTGCCGTGCGGGAAGATCGAAGAGCAGAAGCTGCTGCCCGTCCCAATGCAGCCACGGAACTCCGTAGAACAGTCCCAACAGAACCACGACGGCGAGCACGCGCATGGTTGCGAACAATCCGTGCACTTCGCGCGGGTAAACGCGTTCGCGTTGTGCGTAGAGTGATTGCGCGACCTGCTCGTCGCGCGACGCACCGCTCGTCGATCTCACCGGGGTATGCGTGACGTCATCCACCAGTGGTCTCACGGCGTCTGAGCTGGGTGGGACGGGCCTCGAGGTTGAGGGCTGAGAAAGTACGAGGTCCCTACGGAAGATGCGACACAAAGCAACCAGAACATGAAGAACCCCAGCGTGTAGGCTCCCATGCGGCTCATGGGCGGCTCGCCCTCACACTCCAGCAATACAATCGGGTCGAAGAAGGTAAAAAAAACACCGGTGGCGGCGCCCGCGCACAGGAACGCGGGCCATAGCACCGCACTGATGCGCTGTACGAGGGGGATGCTCGACGATTCACTATTCGTTTGCATGGGGAGCTGCTCCTTGTTGGCACCCTCACTGGGGGGCAACGAAGCCGCCCACCCTCATCTACTTGTTGCTCAGGCTGTAAACATAGGCAGCCAGCAAATGCGCCTTGGCCTCGCCGAGGAAATCCGCGTGCGACGGCATCTGGCCATTTCGGCCATCGGCGATACTGGCCTCGATGGTCCTGGGCGAGCCGCCATACAGCCAGGTGTTGTTGGTCAGATTCGGCGCGCCGAGCGCGTGATTGCCGATTCCGCCGGCCTGGTGGCAGGCGACGCAAAGCGTGTTGAACGTCTTCTCGCCGATCTTGGCGGCGGCCTCATCGAACTCGCGTCCGTTGAGGCTCAGCACATACTGGGCCAGGTTCTTGACGCCTTCCTCACCAACCGCGGCACCCCAAGGCGGCATGACGCCGTTGCGTCCATTCATGATGGTGGTCTTGATGGCTTCGGGCGTACCGCCATAAAGCCAATCGCTATCCCGCAGATTGGGAAATCCGGGATTCCCGCCGGCATCCGAGCCGTGGCAGCTGGCGCAGTAATTGACGAACAGGCGGCGGCCGATCTTCAACGCCTCGGGGCTGCGGGCAACATCCGCGATATCTTCATTCATGAACTGCTCGAAGATCGGCCCGTAGCGTTGTTCCGCAGCCGCCATCTCCTCGTCGTATTGCTTCACCTGCGACCAGCCGAGCAACATGGGATGGGTGCCGACACCGGGATACAGAAGCAGATACACGACAGCCCAGACCATCGTGATGTAGAACATGTTCAACCACCAACGGGGAAGCGGATTATTGAGCTCTTCCAGATCGCCATCCCATTTGTGACCCATGCTCTGCACGCCTTCACCAGGAGGCCGTTCCGCCGAGAAGCTTCTGGTAAAAAGATACAACACGATGATTCCGCCGACGGTGCCAACGAAGATGAGCAGGTTCCAGAAACCGTCAGTGAAGCTAGTCATGGTGATTCCTCTTGGTCTCGACGCTGAGGGTATCCATCTCGTCGTCGTCCAGCGGGATGTGCGCCGCCTCATCGAAGTCGTGCTTGCGTTTACCGCTCCAAGCCCACACCACGATAGCGATGAATATCACCAGCAGCGCGCCGGTCCACAGGCCGTGAAAGACTGACACATCCAAAGCCGCTACCTGCGCGTCTTGATGGATGTGCCAAGGTTCTGCAGATACGCAATGATGGCATCCATCTCGGATTTCCCTTCCAGCATTCCCGGTGCCTTTTCGATCTCTTCATCGGTATAGGGATGGCCGAGCACACGCAGCACCCGCATCTTCGTTCGAATATCGCTGGCATCCACGGCGTTCTCGGCTAGCCACGGATAACCCGGCATCACGGATTCCGGGACGACGTCGCGGGGATTGATGAGATGCACGCGATGCCAGGCGTCGCTGTAACGCCCGCCGACGCGGTGCAGGTCCGGTCCGGTGCGTTTCGAGCCCCACTGGAACGGCCGGTCGTACACGAACTCACCGGCCACCGAGTAGTGTCCGTAACGCTCGGTCTCGGCGCGAAAGGGCCGGATCATCTGTGAGTGACAGACCATGCACGACTCACGGATGTAGATGTCCATGCCGGCAAGCTGCAGCGGGTTGCGCGGCGTTAGCCCCTTCACCGGCGTCGTCAATTCTCCCTGAAAAAACTGCGGGACGACGGTCACGATACCGCCGACGCTCATGACCAGCAGAATCAGCACCACCATCAGGCCGATATTGGTCTCCAGCTTCTCGTGACCTTTTGCCATTGCTGCGATTCCTCAGTGCGCCGGGACGGGGATGGCGGCATCGACGGTCTTGGCGCCCGCCACGGTCTTCCAGAGGTTGTAGGCCATGATGATTGCACCGCTCAGGAACAGGACCCCGCCCAGGAAACGGATGATGTAGAAGGGATGCATGGCCTGCACCGATTCGACGAAGCTGTATGTGAGGGTGCCATCGGTGTTGACGGCCCGCCACATCAGCCCCTGCATGATGCCGGAGACCCACATGGCGGTGATATAGAGAACGATGCCGATGGTGGCGATCCAGAAGTGCAGCTCGACCAGCTTCAGGCTGTAGAGCTCGCGGCCGAACAACCGCGGAAGGAGATAGTACATGGTGCCGTAAGTCACCATCGCCACCCAGCCCAGGGTCCCGGAGTGCACGTGCCCGATGGTCCAGTCGGTGTAATGGGACAGCGCGTTGACGGTCTTGATAGCCATCATGGGCCCTTCGAAGGTCGACATGCCGTAGAAGGACACCGACACGATCAGAAATCGCAGCACGGGATCCGTGCGCAGCTTCTCCCAGGCGCCGGACAGCGTCATGATGCCGTTGATCATTCCACCCCAGGACGGCGCCAGAAGAATGAGCGACATGGCCATGCCCAGGGACTGGGCCCAATCGGGAAGCGCCGTGTAGTGCAGATGGTGGGGGCCCGCCCAGATGTAGGTGAAGATGAGCGCCCAGAAATGCACGATGGACAGGCGGTAGGAGTAAATGGGTCTATTGGCCTGCTTCGGCACGAAGTAGTACATCATGCCGAGGAAGCCCGCGGTCAGGAAAAATCCCACCGCATTGTGCCCATACCACCACTGCACCATGGCATCCTGAACCCCTGCGTACGCCGAGTAGGATTTCCACATGCTCACCGGCAGAGCCGCGCTGTTGACGATGTGCAGCATCGCCACAGCGAGAATAAATGCCGCGAAAAACCAGTTGGCCACGTAGATGTGTGAGACCCGCCGCTTGACGATGGTGCCCAGGAACACGATGGCATAGACCACCCAGACCACGGCGATCAGCAGGTCGATGGGCCATTCGAGCTCGGCGTACTCCTTGGTGGTGGTAATGCCCAGCGGCAGCGTGATGACCGCCAGCACGATCACCGACTGCCAACCCCAGAACGTGAATGCCGCCAGCCGGTCCGAGAAAAGGCGCACGTGACAGGTGCGTTGCACCACGTAGTACGAAGAGGCGAACAGCGCCGATCCGCCGAAGGCGAAAATGACGGCGTTGGTGTGCAATGGCCGCAGGCGGCTGAAGGTCAGCCACGGAATATCGAAGTTCAGCACCGGCCAGGCGAGCTGGGCGGCAAGTATCACGCCCACCAGCATTCCCACGATGCCCCACACGATGGTCATCACGGCGAACTGCCGCACTACCTTGTAGTTATACGTTTGCGCTTCGGCCATCTATCTCTCCAGGATGGTGATGGGCATCGACTCTCAGCTCGTGAACGACGGTGCGAACCCGGTGCCCCAGAGCAGGGCCGTGACGGCGAGCATCGCGACCAGGGTCACGAGACCGAAGGCAAGCATCGCCGATGAAAACAGGAATCCGCGCTCCCGCGAGACCTCCATCATGATGGGAACGCCGGTGTAGAAAAGGTAGGTGGTGAATGCCAGCGCGGGTAGACCGGCGATCAGGTTCAGCCACAGCACCGGATAGGCCTGCAGGAATCCGATCAAAAACAAGGGCGTGGCGGTGAAGGATGCGAGCGCGATGCACTGGCCGACGGGCTGGTCGGCATCGTAGGTCTTGCCCATCCAGTGGATCGCCCAGCCAACGGTTCCCACGCCGGCGAGCATCGCCAGATAGTAGAGCACCGCGATCTTGCCGGCGCTGGCACTGGTCAACCGCACGATCTCGCCGCCCCCCACCTGCCAGCCCACCTGGGTAGTGCCGAAATAGCCCGCGACGGCGGGTATCAATGCGAATATGAGCGTGTGCCCGAGGACGACACCGGCGATGGAGTAGCCCCGGTCGTGAATGGCCATCCATCCGTCTCTCGGGTTGACGAACAATTTGAGCACATGGCTGAGCGACATGAATCCCTCCCCTAATGCGCGCTGGACACGCACCCCCTTGCTACTGATCCCGGACCGTTTGACGGCGCAAACCATCGGGGCGCCAGATTTCCTCGGCAACCCCTCCGATGAGCAAGTAGACTATTGCTGCCTTCGCAATGCCGCCATTGACCGGAGTCGATCAATTAGCGGAAATTCTACTCCGGTCCTCGTGCATAGCCAAAACTCTTGTCGGCCGTTCGGGCTTGACTCGCCCGGCAGCGAAGCGCATCTGGAACAGGGATCATGAACCGCAGGCCAATATCGCACAGAAATACCGGGGCGGCTCCGCCACCGGTGTCGGCGCAAGAGCTAGCGCGGACCCGTGAGCTGCTCGAGGATCGCGAGGCACGCCTCAGCGCCATCCTCGACACGGCCGTCGACGGGATCATCACTATCGACGAAAGCGGAATTATCGAGTCCGTCAACAGCGCCACCGAACGCATATTCGGCTACAACGGCGACGAGCTGGTGGGAAACAACATCACGATGCTGATGCCGTCGCCCTACCGCGAGAAACACGACGCGTACATCACTCGATACCTGCGCACGGGCGAGCCGAGGATCATCGGCATCGGCCGGGAGGCCGAGGGGCTGCACAAGGACGGCAGGCGCTTCCCCATCGACCTCGCAGTCAGTGAGGTTCGTGTGGGTGGCTCACGGCTGTTCACGGGCCTGGTGCGCGACATCTCGGCACGCCGCCGGGCCGAAGACGAGGCCCGGCGCAGAAGCGCCGATCTCGCCCACGCGGCCCGTCTCTCCACCATCGGCGAGCTCACCTCGGGCATCGCCCACGAGGTCAATCAGCCACTGACGGCCATGGTCAACTTCGCCGAGGCCTGCCTGCGCATGTTGCGCTCAGGAAACGCCGAACCGGGCAAGCTCGAGGACGCCCTGGGGCAGATCGCCGTCCAGGGGCAACGCGCCGGACACATCATCCGGCACCTGCGCCGGCTGGCGCGCAAGGGCGAAGCCGAGCGCGTTCGGATCGATCTCGGTCACCTGGTGCGGGACGTGCTCGGTCTGTTCAGCAACGAGCTTCACGCCAGCGGCATCGCGCTCGACCTGATGCTCGACGAGAGCCTGCCTGCGGTGAAATGCGACCGTATCCAGATCGAGCAGGTAGTCCTCAATCTGGTGCGCAACGCCATGGATGTTCTCGAAGAGGGGCCGGCCGACGGGCGTGAGCTCACCATCCACACGCGGGCGGATTCGGGGGGAACCATCGAGCTCACGGTGGAAGACACCGGCGAGGGATTCGGAGCAAATGGCAGCGACCGGATATTCGAGCTCTTCTTCACCACCAAGGCAGACGGCTTAGGGATGGGTCTGTCCATCAGCCGCACCATCATCGAGGACCACGGTGGCCGGCTGTGGGCCAGCCCGCGCCCGGGCGGAGGAGCAATATTTCACGTCACGCTCCCGGCTGATGACCAGGAGGCGCCGTGACCCTGGAGATTACGGTATTCGTGGTCGATGACGACCAGGCGGTGCGCGACAGCCTGGCCCTGCTGGTGCAGTCCGTGGGTCTCGAGGTGGAGACTTTTGCAAGCGCCAAGGATTTTCTCGACGCCTACCGGCCCGATCGCCGAGGCTGCCTGATCACGGACATCCGCATGCCGGGCATGAGCGGTCTCGAGCTCCAGGAGCAGCTGTACTCGGACGGCTACCACATCCCGGTCATCGTCCTCACCGGCTTCGGCGACGTGCCCGCCGCGGTACGGGCGCTGAAAGGCGGCGCCGTGGACTTCGTCGAGAAGCCCTTCAACCCCCAGGCGCTGCTGGATCTGGTCCAGCAGGCCATCGTGCTAGACGCCGAAATCCGCGAGCAGGCGGCGCACCAGGCCAGACTCGCCGAGCGCATGGCCTTGCTCACCCCGCGCGAGCAGGAGGTCATGGCGCTGGTGGTGGCGGGCAAAGCCAATAAGGTCATCGCCATCGACCTGTCCATCAGCGAACGTACCGTGGAGCTGCATCGCGCACGCATCATGAAGAAGATGCGGGCGCGCTCCCTGGCCCAGCTGATGCGGATGGTGCTGCCCCCGAGCCACGATATGGCGTGAGGAAGCCCCTACTAATCTATGGGTAATTACGTATGTTCCCGGCCCGCCGCTTCCTCAACACTGTTAATGAACAAGTGAGCCAAGGAGGACCGGATCATGCAGACCAGCGCGCAAATCGTCCCGATCAGGGCGCGAGAATCTACCTGTAATGAGTGCGCATTCCGCGCAGAGTGCCTGGCCCGACCGGAGGATGACTACCCGGCGGCCGGCTTGGAGATCCCGGTAACACCCCGAATTCTGCACCGCG
>Ga0255058_10001578_pt1 | contig 12811 bp, 15 predicted proteins | sample Cases_109_9_MG_FD_188637 | JGI IMG/M metagenome (GOLD analysis project Ga0255058, IMG submission 188637) | Seawater microbial communities from Amundsen Gulf, Northwest Territories, Canada - Cases_109_9 | ecosystem: Environmental > Aquatic > Marine > Gulf | place: Canada: Northwest Territories... | reverse complement strand
ACACCGCAGTGGTGGGTGCCGTTAGTGACGATTCGGCCTACGTATATAACGTGGGGGATAGTGACGGCGACGGTGTCCTAGATATCGCAGACAACTGCCCCGCTGTGTCGAACCCCGGCCAGGCTGACGCAGACAGTAATGGTGTCGGGGACGCGTGCGATGACCGGGATGGCGACGGCATCCTCGACATTGACGACGCCTGCCCTGTGCTCGCCGGTGTCCCCGAAGAGAACGGCTGCCCGCTCCCCGGCCCACCTCTAGCCGTCGGCGGCATCGCTGGCCTCCTGGACGCCGATGACCCTGCTTCGACCAGCGATCCTCGCGGCGACGCTACGATCTACCTCGGTGCGCTCGCGGGCGTCGTCGTCGCCGCAGCGCTCATCGCCGGCGGCTGGTTCGTACGCAGGCGCTGGCTGCGGTAGCGGAGCCTTACTCGATCGGCAGATCGTCCCCCATCCTGTCGAGATCATCGACACTCAGGATGTTGTTGTACATTGGACTCATCGGGTCCGGACTCAGCGGCAGGTCATAATACATCAGCCCAATGTACTTGGAAACCAGGGTTCGCACTCGGTCGTAGTAGAGGTCGTCGTTCGGCAGTCCGAACGTTGCGGGATTCATCCTTACCGTTGATATGATCCCCAACGAAAACTGATCCGGCCACGTCGCGCCGAACGCGAAGCGCCAGTTTCTCTCCTCGATGTAGAGGTCGACGGGCATCAAGCCAATGACCACTGTCTCTGGGTCGTCGTGGTCCAGCGGGAACATCTGCGAGATGTGAAACCCTATGTCCTTCGACTCGATCTGTTGACGGTCTGGATCGATGATGCTCTCAGGCAGTGACGATGGTGTCAGCACACCGACCTCAAGACCATACGTTTCGTCGTAGTAATCAACGAGCCGCCGCACGAGATCCGCTGAGATGCTACCGAGCGGAGCTATGCATACCCTCCGACCCTCACCGGCGCAGGACTCCCTGGCGTGCGAATCAAGTCCGTCCGCTGGATCCAGACAGGCCTGCGCGACCGCGCATCGGAAGCCGGCCGCAACTGGCTCATCAGCGTCGTAAAGACCGAACGCTTGCGCGATGATCAGTCCGAGCAACGGGGCGACGAGCGCGCAAGTCAATCCAGCAAGAGTTGTGACGGCCCACTGCCTTACGTCATGCATCGGTCCTATGATCTAACGCCCGGGATCGGCCGTAGTCAATCTTCCGCCCCACTCCACGCATCACCGCCCGTTGCCCGCCTCTCCCTCATCCCCTACCCTTGTACCCACTGTGACCGACAACCCAACCACCCCCGCCACATTCCGAGAGAAGGTCGAGGCTGGGCAGTTCGTCGTCACCGTAGAAGTCGACCCGCCGCACGGCCTCAGCCCCAAGAAGGCGCTCGAAGGCGCGAAGCTGCTGCAACAAGCCGGCGTCGACGGCCTCAACGTCGGCGACAGCCCCACCGCCAAGGTCCGCATGTCGCCCCTCGCCATGTCGTTCCTGCTCCAGCGCGAGGTCGGCGCCGACATCATCATGCACTACACCACCCGCGACCGGAACGCCATGGCAATTCACTCGGACATGGTCGGCGCGCACGTCCTCGGCATCCGCAACATCCTCTGCCTACGCGGCGACCCGCCCTCCGTCGGCGGCTACACGGATATCGTCGGCGTCTGGGACATCAGCGCCGTCGGCCTCCTCCGCTTCCTCAAGCTCGCCAACGACGGTGTCGACTTCGCCGGCAAGTCCATCGGACGCAAGGCCTCGTTCTTCATCGGTGGCGCCGCCAACCTCAACGCCGACCCGATCGAGCCGGAGCTCCGCCTGATGCGCCGCAAGGTCGAAGCCGGCGCCGACTTTTTCATGACCCAGAACGTCTTCGACGAAAAGGTCCTCGAACGCTTCCTCGACGGCGCGAAGAAGTTCAAACGTCCAGCGATGGTCGGCGTCCTGCCTCTCGCCAACTCCCGCCACGCTGAGTTCCTCCACAAGGAAGTGCCGGGCATGTACCTCCCGGACGAAGTCCGCGACCGCATGCGCAAGGCCGGCGACGAGCGTGGCATCGAGGAAGGCAAAGCGATGGCCCGCGACTTCATCGCCATGTGCCGCGACAAGGCCGCCGGCGTCTACCTCGTCCCCTCCTTCGGCCGCTACGACGTCATCGCCGAACTCGTCGCGGACGTCAAGTAGCGATAGGCGGTCATTGGCCCCGTGACCCACGACGATCCATCACCCCCGACCCACCCGACCGTCCTCTTCGACGGCGTCTGCAACTTCTGCGACGCCTCCGTCAATTTCGTCATCCGCAACGATCGGCGGGGCCACTTTCGCTTCGCGCCCCTGCAGTCGGCGGCGGGCGCCAGACTACAATCCGAGTACGGCTTCGATCCGTCGCAGCTGGACACGTTCGTCGTCATCGAACGCGGGAAGGCCTACCTCCGATCCACCGCCGCCCTGAATATCGTACGAAGACTCGGAGGGCTATACCCGGTGTTCTACGCCGCGATCGTCGTCCCGAGGCCGGTCCGCAACTTCTTCTACGACTGGTTCGCGAAGAGGCGGTATCGTTGGTTCGGTCAAAAAGACGAATGCATGGTCCCGGCGGCTGATGTGAAGGACCGTTTTCTGACAGAATAGACAGTAGTTGATGTCGAATAGCGAGGGTGTCTCAATGGCGGAGTCCAAGAACGAACAGCGGCAGGTTTTCCACTTCTCGCCCCGTCCGAACCGGGCGCACGAGATCGACTGGCAGGAATGGGGCCCGGAACCGTTCGAGCAGGCGCGCGCCGCCAACAAGCCGGTGCTGCTTTCCCTCTCGGCGGTCTGGTGCCACTGGTGCCACGTCATGGACGAGACCTCCTATTCGGACGAGCGCGTCATCAACTACATCAACCAGCACTACATCCCCGTCCGCGTCGATAACGATCAGCGCCCCGACATCAACGCCCGCTACAACATGGGCGGCTGGCCGACGACCGCATTCCTCACGCCTGATGGCGAAGCGCTGTCCGGCTCTACCTACGTGCCGCCGGAGCAGATGCTGGAGTTGCTTCCGAAGGTCTGGGTCTACTACCAGAGCAACAAGGACGAGGTGGCGCAGAAAGTCGCCGAGTTGCGCGACCGGCGCTTGCAGGCGATGTCCGGCCAGCCGACTAGCGAAGTTACGGACGAGGTCTACGACACGGTCTTGAAGGCGGTAGGGGATCAGTACGATCCGGTGCATGGCGGCTTCGGCGACGCGCCGAAGTTCCCGCACTCTGACGCAATCGACCTGCTCCTGTACGCGCACCGCAAGACCGGCGATCCGGACGTCTTGCACATGGCGCGGAAGACACTCGAATCGATGGCCCGCGGCGGCGTCTACGACCAGGAGTGGGGCGGATTCTTCCGCTACTCGACGGAGCGCGACTGGTCGGTGCCGCACTTCGAGAAGATGATGGAAGACAACGCGGCTCTCCTGAAGGGGCTGCTGGCCCTGTACCGGATCACCGGCGTCGAAGAGCATGCGGACGTTGCGCGGAGCACGATCGACTACATCGAATCTAAGTTGCGCGACCCGGAGAAGGGCTTCTTCTACGGATCGCAAGATGCCGACGAGGAGTTCTACGCCCTGTCGAAGGCTGAACGTGAGGGCAAGGAAGAGCCGTACATCGACCACACCTGCTACACGAGTTGGAACGCCATGGCTGCCTCCGCCTACCTCGAGGCGTCGTGGACCCTCGATCGGCCAGACCTTCGTGACGCGGCAGTGCAGGCGCTCACGTTCCTCTGGGACGATTGTCACGAACTCGGCCAGGGGATGTACCGGTTTCACGATGGGAACAGCGCGCAGACGCTCGGCCTGCTCGGCGATCAGGCGTACACGGCGCGGGCGATGCTTGATGCCTACGAAGTCACGGGCGATCCCGTGTACCTTGAGCGGGCGGAAGAGCTGGCCGCTCTCCTGCAAGAGCGCTTCCTCGATCCCGATGGCGACAAGGGGTTCTTCGACGTCTGGGACGAGCCTTCGCCCGTCGCGCGCTTGAGCGAGCGTCAGAAGTCGCTGCAGGACAACGCCGTCTGCGCCGACGTTTTCCAGCGCCTGCACCACCTGACACGCAACGACCGATACGGCGAGATCGCCAAGTCGACGCTTGAGTCGTTCTCGGCCTCGGTTCCACATTCCGGGCACTTTGCTGCGGCCTTCGCGCGGCAAGCGGATACGCTCCTAAATCCCCCGGCGGAGGTCAACATCGTCGGTGATCCGGAATCGGTCGCTGATCTGCACCGAGCGGCGCTTGCGCTCGACGTGCCGGCGCGAAGCGTGCAGATCATCAGCCCGAGCGACGGCGAGCGGCTAGAGATGCTGGTGCTGCCGGCGGAGCCTGCTCCCGTGGCGTACGCCTGCTACGGGACGATGTGCTCGCCACCGCTGACCGAACCGGAGGCGCTCCTGGCGTCCGTAAAGACGATGGCAGAGGTCGCAAAGTCGTAGGCGTGGAAAAAGACGAACTGGCGCGTGTCATGCACGAGATGCCGTACGGGTTGTATATCATCGGCTGTCGGGAGGGCGATAGCATCAACGGGATGATGGCGGACTGGGTGATGCAGGTCTCGTTCGAACCGAGGCTCGTCGCGGTCTCGTTTGAGAACGACTCGAACACACTCAAGCATGTGAGCGCGCACAAGGCGTTCACCGTGAACATGCTGGCGCAGGACGATGAGAGCATGGAACTGGCGCGCCGCTTCGCGCAGCCAAGCAGCGGTGGTAAAGTGAAGGGCCGCAAGAGCGCCGAAGCGACGAAAGTCCACCACAAGCTCGACGGCGTGGACTGCGAACTGACCAGTTCCGGCTGCCCCGTGATTAGCGCGGCGATGGCCTGGTTCGAATGTGAGGTTGAGGACTCGTTCCAGATCGGCGATCATACGATGGTCGTCGGCAGGGTGGTAGACGGTCGCATCGAGAAGGAAGTCGAGCCGATGACGTCCGGATACACCGGTTGGACGTACAGTGGCTGAAACACGGCGGGAGATTCGAATGACGACGAAGGAAGATGTGCTGGAAGCGCTGCAAGGCCTGCAGTCGGCAGTCGAAGAGCTTGTGGAGACCCTGCCGGAGTCAGAGTGGGAGCGAGGCGTCTACGAAAACGGCTGGAACGCCAAACAAATTCTCGCCCACATGGCATCCACGGTGGGGATCGCCAGCTTCGTCCTGACCCTCGCCCGAACCGGCCCGGTCGTCAGCCGCCGTGAGGGCGACAGCGAGTTCGACAACGACGCCTTTAACGCCCAGCAGGTGACCGCCCGCGAGAAGAAATCGGTCGAGGCGCTGCTCAACGAGATACGCGACACTCTCCATCGCGATCAGCAAGTCGTGATAGCCGCGCCGGAACAGCTCCTGGCGTCAGACTACGAAGCGCCGTGGGGCGAGAAGGGGACCGTCGCGTACATCATCGCCGACTCATTCAACAGGCATCTCGGGGGCCACGTAAACGATCTCAAAGCGTCGGTCACTTAGCGAACCCCAGGTCCGCCTTGAGGCGGCGCATTTCCCAAAGATGCTCTAGGTCGTGCTGAGCGAGTTCTCGCGCGGTCAACTCTAACGTCACGGGTCCGCGATAAGGATGGTCAACCTCGTGGCTCCAATCGTCGTTCGATACGCTCCAAAGCAGATGCGTTGATTCGCGCCGCAGCATCCGTAGCTCGCTGAGCACCTGCTCTAAGTCGCACGACCGGTAGTCGCGCTCGAAGGGGAGGACATCGACGTCCCACGCTGGCAACCTGCGCCTCCGCTCGGTGAAGGCGTTGAACTGCTTGACCGCCAACTCTTCTGCGTCGCGGAGGTGCGCCGCGATCTCTTTGAGCGATAGGTCGTCCTCGGTCGGGCGCTTCGTCAGGTCGCTTTCGTCCATCCCGTAGAACTCGCGTCCGATCTGGCCACTGGTCTCGCGCAGTGCTTTGAGCACCCAGCCGAGGGAGTCGCGTTCTTCGAGCAGCATGGCGCTATTGTAGCGCCGGAAGGCACTGCGGCGCGCCACGAAGTGTCTCTCTGTTGCTGGTAGTTTCGACGAACCGGATAATGATTTCCGCTCATGAGCGCCGAAGCACTACCGTTCGCCTTGCTAATCGTCCTCGTTGAATTCGCGGTCGGCAGCCTTTGGGTCATCCTGCTGTCGAATATCCGCGGCCAGTCGACGCCGTCCTACATCAAGTTCTCCGCGGCGACCGTCTTCGTCATGGCCGGATTCGCCTTCTGGGTAGCGGCAACGATTAACGTCGGTGACGAGGTGGACGGTTATCCGCTGGACCCGTCGTACATGCCGGAAGCGCGCGTGGCGCTGGGCGTGATGTTCGGCCTCTGCTTACCGTATGCGGTGCTAACGTTCGTCGAAGCTAGGCGCTTGGGCATCGCCAGCGGGGCGATCGCCTCGGTTGCGGCCCTAGTGGCGATCGCGTTCTTAGCCCAGGTGTTCGCGCTTCCGACGTGGGGTTACGTCGGGACGCTGCTAAGCATGGTCGTTGGTGCGCTGGTAGTCGGTGCGGTCTGCATGGGAATGGTGCTCGGGCACTGGTACCTCGTGACGCCGCGACTGCCCGCACAGCCATTGCGCGAGATGACCGGCTTCCTGCTCATTGTGATGTTGATCCAGGCTGTGCTGATCATCCCGGCTCTGGCGCTGCCGCGGGACTCATTCCCAAGCTCTGTAGATACGCCAATCCTCGAGAACGCATTCTTCTGGATGAGAGTCGCCGGAGGATTGGCGTTCCCGGCGCTGCTAGCGTACATGGCGTACGACTCGACGGGGGTGCGGGCGATGCAATCCGCCACCGGGCTACTCTACATCGCGATGGCGCTTGTTCTCTCTGGAGAAGTCGTCGCGAAGGGAGTGATGTTCGTGTCGGCCGTGCCGAGCTAGTGGTATATTTTCACCCAATCGGTTGAGATCAGACTGCATAGGAGGAGACATGGGAGATTCCACGAAGACGCTCAAGGTAGGCGACGCTGCTCCCGACTTTGAGCTGAAGGGCACAGAAAATAGCAGCTTCAAACTGAGCGACGCAAACGGCAAAAGCAACGTTGTCTTGAACTTCTTCCCCGCGGCGTTCTCTGGCGTCTGTTCACAGCAGATGCCCCGGATACAAGAACAGAAGTCGATGTTCGGCGATGACACGCTCGTGTTCGGCATCAGCGTCGATAACACCTTCGCGCTCGATGCCTGGGCGAAGACGATGGGGATCGAGTTCCCACTGCTAAGCGACTTCTGGCCGCACGGCGCCGTTGGCGAGAAGTACGGCGTCATGTTCCCGATCGGCGTCGCCGAGCGGGCCGTCATCGGGATCGACAAGGGAGGGATCGTCCGCTACATCGACGTCCACCCCGTACTGGAGGTGCCGGATCTGGACGCCTGTGCGGCTGCGCTGGGGTAGTCGCGGCCAGGTTCGGGAGTAAGAGATGACGAAGATTGATTTCGGTTGGTTTCTGCCAACAATGGGTGACTCGGAGATCATCGGGCCGCCGACTAGACAGCCGACGCTGGATTACCTCGAGAAGATCGTGACCACTGCCGAGGACGCCGGGTTCACATTCGCTCTGGTACCGGTCGGATCGGCATGCCAGGATGCATGGCTTTCGGCGGCCGCGGTCGCTGGCCGTACGCGATCACTCAAGTTCCTCATCGCGATGAGACCCGGGTTCGTCGCGCCCACCGTCGCTGCCAAGATGTCGAACACGCTTGACCAGTTGACTCGCGGCCGCGTGCTCATCAACATCGTCACTGGTGGTTACCCGGCTGAGCTGGAGGCAGACGGTGACTTCCTCGATCACGACGAGCGGTACGAGCGGACGCAGGAGTTCATGCAGGTCGTGAGAAAGGCTTGGACTGAGGAGAAGCGCTGGAACCACGAGAGCAAGTACTACAAGGTGCAGGGCGCCAGGCTGTTCCCGAAGCCGTATCAGCAGCCGTGCCCGCCGTTCTACTTCGGCGGCGCCTCAGAGGCCGGCAAGCGCGTTGGCGCTGAGGAGGCCGACGTCTACCTCCTCTGGGCGGAGACGCAGGCTATGGTACGGGAGCGGATCGAAGACATGCGGAAGCGTGCAGCGGAGCTAGGCCGTACGCTGCGTTTTGGAATGAGGCTTCACGTCGTAGTCCGGGAAACAGAGGAGGAGGCGTGGGCGGCAGCCGATGAACTCATCTCAGATATCCCGGAGCAGTTGGAAGCAGTGATGCAGAAGATCCACTCGCGCACCGACTCTGAGGGCGAGCGCCGCCAGCAGCAGATGCGCACCAGCGATGGGAAAGAGAAGCTCCTTATCGGCCCTAATCTGTGGACTGGCATCGGCAAGGCGCGCGTCGGCGTTGGTACCGCGCTCGTCGGATCGGGAGAAAACGTGGCGAGGCGGCTTCAGGAGTACGCCGATATTGGGCTGGACACCTTCATTCTTTCGGGGTATCCCCACCTTGAAGAGGCGGAGCGGTTCGGCAAGTACGTGATGCCCTACTTCGCGGGCAAGAAAACCGAGTCCGCCGCCGCGGCCTGAACTGTCGGTTACTCCGCCGAAGCACCCTCTTCGACGGTAAAGCTCACGCGCATTCCTTCGCTGTAGTGCGCCGTGTCCACGCCGTCGATCTTTTCCTTGAGGTTGCAAATCAGGACGTAATTGCCAGGGTCCTTCAGGGTGAAGGTGCCGCTGGACCTACCCTCATCGAACTTCCGAACGCGGCCTTTGACGTCCACGCCTGCCGCACCTTCATCAACGGTGCCATCATTCTCAGTAGGGATATCGTCGAAGGCGAAATCAGTCTTTACGATCACCAGTTCGTGCTCGAGGTCCGGATCCTCGTTATCGAGATCGAACGTCACGTCTCCGGGCGGGACCACTACGACGTCGGTAGTTATGGAGAATCCGTCAAGGACGACGTTCATCGTCGAATCGGTCAGGCCTTCTTCATCGCCACAGGCGACGAACGCGAGTAGTGCGATCAGGGCCGCGGGGGCCGCGAGAAATCTCACAGCTTGAGGCTCCTTTCCTCGAACAGATGGTGCGCTGAGACCACTATAGCAGTAGGGCCTCCCATGTGGGAGGCCCAGATTTTCTTGCCGACAGGTGTTAAGAGAAGTTGCCGGTCCGGCGTGCGATCTCGTTGAGGCGTTCGATTCGCTTCTCGATCGGTGGGTGGCTGCTGAAGAGGCCACCGCCGATGAATCCGGCGGTCATGTCGCCGCCCTGTGCCTGGCCCTTGGTCGAGCCGAGAGGGTTGACGATGAACAGATGCGAAACGGCCGGGTTGACCTGCATCGGCCGCGCTTTCGAGTAGTCTTCGAGCTTCTGCAGTGCGCTGGCGAGAGCCATCGGAGTATGGGTGATCTCCGCGCCGGTCGCATCCGCGCCGAGTTCTCGCTGACGCGAAATCGCGAAGCGAATCGCCGTGGCGGCAAGCGGGGCCAGTATGATCATCGCCAGCATAGCGATGAGACCGCCCATGCCGCGCCTTCCACCGAAGAACATTGCGAAACGGCCGACGAAGGCGATCAGCATGATCGCCGTGGCAATGCTGGCCACGATCGCGCTGACCAGGATGTCATTATTCTTGATGTGCCCTAGTTCATGCCCGAAGACGGCGGTCAGTTCGCGGTCGTCCAGGATGCGCATAATCCCGGTCGTCGCTGCCACCGCCGCGTGCGTCTCGTTGCGGCCGGTAGCGAAGGCGTTAGGAGCATCGTTCTGGATCACGTAGACTTTCGGCTTTGGCATGCGTGCCATGGCCGAAACCTCATCGACGATCTTGTGGAGCCTCGGCTCCTCGGCTTGGGTCACCTCATGCGAGCCGGTCATCTTCAACGCCAGCTTATCGGAGAACCAGTAGGACCCGACATTCATGGCGAAGGCGACGACGCCGGCGATGATCACGCCGGGCACTCCAAATATGAAGAATCCAACGGCCAGGAAAAGTGCGGATAGGAGAGTCAGGAGAAAAACGGTCTTGACTAGATTCATTTAGGTCATCACCTCGTGTGGAGCGGAACTATCGCCCCTCACTATCTAGCTTAATCCAAGCCCCGAGGGCTCTCAAGTTGAGGCAGTGCTGGTCTTGCCGCTTGCTTTGCCCGCGAAGGCGGGATCTTGAATCAGGGCGTTGATAGACCTGAGCCCCTTAGTAAGCCTCGGTCCGTACCAGCACAACGTCTTGCCATCCACTATATGGATACGCTTGTCCCGCACGGCAGGGACGTGTGTCCGGTCCGCGAAGTCCTCTTTGTGCTCCTCGCGGAAGTTATACGGTTCGTTCGGAAGGAGGATGACTTCCGGTATCCTCTGCGCCACTTCGTCAAGCTCCACGCGCGGGTAGCGGTCGTGACGGTCGGCGAAGAGGTTACGCCCTCCCGCAACTGTAACGAAGTCGTGAATGTAGGTGTCAGCGCCGACGCTCATCCAGGGCCGGCGCCAAATCGGGCAGAATACTCGAGGCCTGCGTCGAGTGTGGCTGACAGTGCTGATCTCGTTCAACGTGTCCTCCGCCTCTTGGAGAATTGGCTCCGCGCGGTCTATCGTACCGGTCATCTCTGCTATCTGCCGCATCATCACAATGGCGGCCGCAACCGTACGGGGAAACGTTACGAAGACCTTGTATCCGCTGCGTACCAGCTGCCGGATGTCTTCCTCTCGGTTCTCTTCGGCGTTAGCGAGAATAAGATCTGGATCGATCTCCTTGACCGCATCGATATCGACCGTCTTCGTTCCCCCAACGATGGACTTAGACTTCAGCGCCGCCGCTGGCTCGATACAGAAGCTCGTCACCGCGCTGAGGTTGTCGTTTGCACCGAATGTGAACAGTGTCTCGGTGATGCTAGGGACGAGCGAGACGATGCGCTTTGGAGTGCGTTTGACCTCGACTTCCCGGTAGAGGCCGTCTGTGTAAGTCGACATAATTAGGAATTCCTAGTTGTAGCGCTCAACCACGCGCGCGTACTGACGCTAGGCGCCCGTGCGGTTGAGGTTTGGGAGACCGGAGCGGCCTCGGGACGTAATCACTGATTCGATTGTAACACCTTGGGCGCTGTCCACGTTGACCAAAGGTTCGTGACTGCCGCCAGTTCGTGGCTGCCGCCAAAATGTGTTCTGATTAACAAGGCGATCCACGAATCTAGCCGTGCGATGACTGACGTAACTCCAGAGGAAGAGACGTATAAGGCGCTGGACGACCAGGCGCTCATGGAGCGCTTGTCGTATCAGGACCTGACGGCGTTTCGGACGATTTACAACAGATACAGCAGCCTCGTGTACTCTGCCTCCTTAAGAGTGCTGCGGGACGCGAGTCTGGCTGAAGATATGGTTCAGGAGATTTTCCTCCGCATATGGAGAAAGCCGGAGAGCTACGTAGCGCAGCGCGGCAAGTTCGCGACATGGCTGACTTCCGTGACGAGGAACCGCGCCGTCGACGAGATTCGGTCGCGAAACCGGCGCTACCGGCACGAGACTGCATCGCCCGAGGAGCAGGAATGGGACGTACCGGGAGACGAACGAGACGATCCGGCGCTGACAGCCGAGATGTCCGACCAGCGGCGCATCATTCTGCGCGCCCTCTCCGGATTGCCGGCGGAGCAGAAGAAAGTGATTGAGTTGGCGTACTTCGGGGGCCTAACGCAGCAGGAGATATCGGAGCGCCTGAAGCAGCCCCTCGGGACAGTGAAGACAAGGATAAGACTTGGGATGCAAAAGCTAAGAACAGCACTAGCAAGCGACATGCGCCGGGACGAGAGCTAATGGACTGCGATCAAGTTGCCCTAATACTTGACGCGTACACCCTGGGCGCCTCGGAACCGGAGGAGGCTCGCGGGCTGGATGACCACGTCTCCGATTGCATCCGCTGCTGGGAATCCCTGAATGAAGCGCAGCAGGCGGCAGCCATGCTCGCACTTGCAGTTCCGCTAGAGAACGCACCGGAAGGACTGGAAGAGCGCATCATGAGCGAAGCAGCGCGTGGGGCGGTACCCTCAATCTCCGTTCCGTCCGTCGGCATCATGAGTCGTTTCAGGCTCGGCTGGCCTGCTGCCGCCGGTGCCTTTGGTGTTGCGGGTGTCGTGGCGCTGGCCCTCGCCGCGGTGTTCCAGGTGCAACTCAGCGATCTGCGCGATGAGAACGACGACCTTGAAGCGATTGTGGCGGCCGAGGAAAAGACGGTTGATAACATGCAAGAGATCATGACCGTCTTCCTGAGCGCTTCCGATCTGGAGACTCTGCCGTTCGCCTCGGTGGGACCGGCGGTTACCGACGCGTCAGTGACGTACAGCTGGAGTCAGCAGCTGCAAAGCGGCTTTATCCTCTGTCAGTCGCTGCCGCCGCTGGCGGAGGGTCAGGTATACCAGGCCTGGTTTGCGGACGACGGCGCTCCGCAGTCAGCTGGCCAGTTCACCTCTCGCGACGGTTCGTGTAGCCTGCCGCTTAGTCCCGGTGGAGGTATCCAGCCCATTGGCGTTGGCATTACCGTCGAGCCGGAGGGCGGCAGCAGTACAACCACTCACGACGAGTTCATCCTCTATACACCCGTCGACAACTAGTCTCACCGTCCACCAGTCCGCTTCTGTGATCGGCCTATTGACACCACCCGTTACCTGATGTGATACTTCGTCTCATTGAGACGTAGTATCATGTCTGATCTCGAAGCCATCAGCCTCAAACTCGAAGCCCGCGGACATCGCGTCACGCCGTCCCGCCGGGCTGTGATCGCCGCAATCCTGCAGCAGAACGAACACTTCACCGTCGATGACGTCTTGTCCTGCCGGGGCGCGGGCCGTGCAACGGTCTTTCGGACGATCCGGCTACTGACAGAGATCGGGGTT
>Ga0255058_10001577_pt1 | contig 12813 bp, 8 predicted proteins | sample Cases_109_9_MG_FD_188637 | JGI IMG/M metagenome (GOLD analysis project Ga0255058, IMG submission 188637) | Seawater microbial communities from Amundsen Gulf, Northwest Territories, Canada - Cases_109_9 | ecosystem: Environmental > Aquatic > Marine > Gulf | place: Canada: Northwest Territories... | reverse complement strand
AAGCGACAGCGCTATAATGGAAAACCGGAATAATGGGTTTTTGAGAATTGGTTGAATGGTTTATTGGGAAAACCAAATTGACAAAGGATCAGAGAAATGAGAAATTCTGATCTAATCCATTCTGTCCGCCATCGCTCTCGCTCAGGCGAGGCGGGCGGGTCGGGAGAAAAGGATATATGACTTGTAATCCGTTGGAAAATCATGAACTGGATCTGGCCGAAGACTTTGTTCAATACACGGGCAGTCATATCTTTTTAACCGGAAAAGCAGGCACCGGAAAAACCACATTTTTACATAAGCTGAAAGAAAATACCGCAAAACGGATGATCATCACCGCCCCAACCGGGGTTGCGGCCATTAATGCCGGAGGCGTCACTCTCCACTCTTTTTTCCAGCTGCCCTTTGGCCCATTTATTCCGGGCAGTGAAGCCTATGAACAGAGCCGGCAGCGCTTGTTCAGATTCAGCAAAGAAAAAAAGCGGATTATTAAAAGCCTTGATTTGCTGGTGATTGACGAGATCAGCATGGTGCGGGCCGACTTGCTGGATTCCGTGGATGCTGTCCTGCGCCAGTACCGTCGCAACGATCAGCCCTTTGGTGGTGTGCAACTGCTCATGATCGGGGATCTGCACCAGCTTTCTCCGGTGGCAAAGAAGGATGAATGGCAGCTTTTAAAGCAATATTATGAGTCGGTTTATTTTTTCAGCAGCCATGTCTTTGACCAGGCCGAACTGGTAACCATTGAATTAAAGCATATCTACCGTCAGTGTGATGCCAGATTTATCAAATTGCTTAATCGGGTTCGGGACAACCGGCTTGATGCAGCCTCCATTGGGGTATTAAATCAGCGCTATATTGAAAATTTTGCCCATGAAAAAGACCAGAGTTATATTACCCTGACCACCCACAACAGCAGTGCTGACGGCATTAACAAAAGCAGGCTTTCTGCATTGAGGGGAAAAGAATATTGTTTTGACGCCGAGGTTTCAGGAGAATTTCCCGAGCACACCTATCCGACCCTGGGCACACTATTGCTCAAAGTAGGGGCCCAGGTCATGTTTCTTCGCAATGATACGTCCATTGAAAAGCGTTATTACAACGGCAAAATCGGTAAAATAAAAACCATTACCGCCCGGCAAGTCTGCATTACCTGCGCTGGCGAGTCCGAAGACATTGTGGTAGAAGCCGCGGAATGGGAAAATATTAAATATAAGGTGGACAAAGAAAAAACGGAAATCCAAGAGGATGTCATCGGCAAATTCAAACAATTTCCCCTGAAACTAGCCTGGGCCATCACCATCCATAAAAGCCAGGGCCTGACCTTTGACAAGGCTGTAATTGATGCCGAATTCGCTTTTGCCCATGGTCAGGTTTACGTGGCGTTAAGCCGTTGTAAAACTCTTGAGGGCATGGTGCTCAGCTCACCCATCCCATCCCGGGGCATTCAAACAGACGAATCGGTGCTGAACTTTGTTGAAAGGGTCAGGCAGAACCTACCCTCTGAAAACCGGCTTCAGGCCGCCAAAGTATTCTACCAGCAGCAATTGCTGCTGGAGTGTTTTGATTTTCAATTGCTGCACAACCGCCTCAACTATTTTGTCCGGCTTTTGGCAGGGAATACCAGTCTGGTTCAGATCTCCGGCGTGTCTGATATGGTCCAGCTGCGGGAAATGGCTGAGAAGCAGATTTTTACGGTCAGTGAAAAATTCAAACAGCAGTTGCGAACCTTTTTTGTACAACAAAGCCTGCCCGAATCCGATGCCTATATTCTGGAAAGAATCGGCAAAGCATCTGAATGGTTTCAGGATAAATTTTCCTTGATTTTTGATGATCTCTCGCAAAAATTCCAAATGAAAACAGATAACAAAGAACTTGGCAAAAAGATCGGCAATGCCCTGAATAATCTCAAACAGGAGATTCTTGTAAAACTTGCCGGGATAAAATCCTGTGAAAAGGGGTTTTCACCCCCCCATTATCTACGCTCCATATCTAAGGCTGAGGTTGCCTTCAGCCCTGAAAAAGGAAAAAAATCCCAAACCCCAGTTTACAGCGAGTCAGACATTGAACACCCGGAATTGTTTCTGCATCTAAAAGACTGGCGTTCCCGTATAGCCAAAGAACATGGCCTTGCTCATTTCCAGATCCTCCATCAGCGCGTATTGATTCAGATCGTCGTTAATTTGCCTGACAATAGAACGCATCTTAAAAGGATCAAAGGTGTGGGAAAAAAAACCCTTGAGAAATATGGTGAAGACATTCTGGCACTGGTGGCTGGTTATCGCAAAAAACACAGAATAGACAGGGTGAAACTACCGGATGTCAAAGATGATGCAGAGAGAAACACATCCTCGGAAAAATCGGCTTCAGGTTCAAACACCAGAAAGATCAGTTTTGATATGTTCAATAAGGGATTTTCCCTTGCCCGCATCGCAGAAGAACGGGGCCTTGTGGAATCCACCATCCAGGGGCACCTGTGCTTTTTTGTTGAAAAGGGGAACTTGGATATCAATAGGCTGCTCTCACCTGAAAAACAAAAGGCCATTGAATCTGCACTTACCCAATCCACCAATAACTCCCTGAAAGTAGTAAAACAAGAGCTGGGCGACCATTACTCCTATGGTGATATCAAACTGGTTTTAGCCCACCAGAAGCTCTTAATATCAAAATAAACCCTAACATTTCATAAAAAACATGACGGATTTCATAAAGTAACGAGAAAGAAAAAGGAGGACGTTCGAGCAAAAAATGCTTTGCATATAAACATTTCTGGATCTTTTGACAGGCTCAGGATAAATCCTTTCGACAGACTCAGACCATAACCCTTTGATATCATTGGTACGCCCGGCCCGATTCGAACGGGCGGCCTACGGATTCGAAGTCCGGCGCTCTATCCAGCTGAGCTACGGGCGCAGTATTTAAAAAATGGGGTGAGTGAAGGGACTTGAACCCTCGACAACCGGGGCCACAACCCGGTGCTCTACCACCTGAGCTACACCCACCATAGATCAATTGTTTCTAACAGATTGGGGGGTGATGTTCAAGCGATTTATTTGTTGATTATTTTGAGGATGGAAAGGGTGTGATGTGGTTTCAAAGCGGAATATGCGCAAGCGGGTATTATTTTTTCCCCTGATCGATATGGGGCTAAATGGTCGATAAGGCCTATCCTTGTATCAGCTCGACGTTTAAGCGCTGCTCCAGTATCTCGGTGATGCTGATACCGAACGATTCAAATGTTTTCAACATCAATGCCTCGGCAAGTTTCCTGGCGTCTCCCCGGTAATCTACAACGATCACCGCTTCATTTGATTGCATCTCTTTTAACTGTATTCCCTTTACATCGGGGATATCCTTAAGCGCTCTTCGGAAATTGACAAAATTTCCGAGGTTCCGGGTACCTTTTACTACAATTTCGACCTCAACAGATTTCTGAACCGCTTTTTTCCAACCCGCAACGATTTGTAAAGCAAGCTCGGCACCGGCAAGGGATCCGGCACCTGCAATCGCTTCCTTCCCCCCTTTGGCTTCATCCGTATTTGTCGTAACATAGTTTTCAATTGTGGATGCGATCTTTTCACTGGTGTCTGTCCTTATGGCGCGGAGGGCAACACTTCCCTCGAACGACTTGATGGTGCCCCCCATTGTATTGGGGATACGATGGGCAATCGACTTGCCGGTAATTACCACATCAGCCTCAAATCGAATCCCCAGGAGGACAGCTTCCGTGTCGGTTAGCGTCGGTTTGTCGAGAATTTCCTCGTCCCCCATACTGGTAAAATCGTCCTGGCGATTAAGAATTACAAACCCTTTGCCTTCCATGGCATCGGTTAAGGCGGTTTCTGCTACTCCCTTTGAAAAAGAGAGGTCTTCACCCCACCAGTATTGGGGTAAGATGTCTTCAAGGTTTTGCTCTGCAATTAAAAACAAAATTTTCGGAAGGTCTTTTTTGCCGATTTCAACACCTGCGCTGGTTAGTGCCGCTTCCAATTTGTCGACTGAGACAGCGGCCTGCACCATTACTTTGTAAATCTTTCCGGAAAGATATTCGGTGAGCACTTTATAATCCTGAATAAATTCACCGGTACGATTATAGAGAATATCGTTAACGCCTTTAAATTCACTGATCAGTGTTTCGAGGGGGACCAGCTCAATGGCCACCAGATCAACCGCTGTCGCCAGGCTGTTTGAGATCGCCCGGCTCCTTGCGGATACGATATCCTGTTTGTAGATGGCTCCGCTTCCCATCACCTCCACTCGTTTTATCAGAGGCGTTTTTTCAGATCGGGCAGGATTTGAAAAAATCACAACCATCAAAAGGAGACCGGCTGAAAATAGAACACCATCGATTATGCCGGTCGCGAGTCTGGGGCGCTCTCTTTTTTCCTGCGGATCGGTTGTCCCCATCTGCATGGCAAATGATCGGCTTACGATTTTTCTAAAATTTTCTGGTAATTGCATAATCGGCAATATTTTCAAGAAGCTTTTTATGTTCTGTCGGCCCAAAGAGCGAGATGGCCTCTTTTGCTTGGCGAATGTATGCTTCAGAAAGTTGTTGGGTATAGGTAATCCCTTTGTATTTTTTTAACAATCCTATCAATTTTTCAAAACCATGAACAGAAAAATTTTTGCTTTTTATGATGTTTTCCATTTGGGTTCGATCTTTTGTGCCCGCTGCCTTCAAGGAATATATGACCGGCAGCGTCAGTTTGCCTTCTCTGAGATCCGCACCGATTGTTTTTCCGATGACAGAGGTATCTGATGTATAATCGAGCAGATCGTCCACCATCTGAAACGCCATGCCAAGATTGAGTCCGTATCTGGAAAGGGCCATTTCCCGTTCTTCATCAGCATTTGCGATAATGGCGCCCACCCGGCATGCGCCTTGGATCAGAACAGCGGTCTTTCGCCGGATAATTTCCATGTACTCGGATTCAGGCAGGTTAAGATCTCCTTTGTTTAATAACTGATGTATCTCACCCTGAGACATGTTTTCTGTAATTTTCGCTATGATCTTAATGACCTTTGGATTTTCTGTCTCAGCGGCGATGATAAGGGACCGTGCGAGGAGAAAGTCTCCAACCAGAATCGCAGTCGAATTTCCCCATATCGAATGGGCCACAGGTTTGCCCCTCCGCAGGGTCGCCTCGTCCACCAGATCGTCATGCAAGAGAGTGGCCGCATGGAGATATTCAAAAATAGTTGAGAATGTTTTGGCATCAGGTTCATGGTAACCACAAATTTTTGCGGAAAGGACCATCAGCAGGGGCCTCAACCGTTTTCCACCGCTGAAGAGTATGTGTTTTGCGGTCTGGGAAACCAGATCAAGATACGGGTTCAGATTTTGGGTAAGCGCGGTTTCGATTTCTGCCAGGTCATTCTTTACCATTGTAAGAATCTTTTGTTTCAAATCACTCATACCGTTTCTCCAATGAGATCATATTCAAGTGCGTCAATAATCCTTACGGTTGTAAAAGAGCCGACCGGCAACCGGCTGGAATGAATGTATGTCACCCCGTCTATTTCCGGTGCCTGAAATTGTGTTCGTCCTGAAAAGGTATGATCATCTTGCCTGCCTTCCACCAGGGTTTGGTACGTCCTGCCGATCTGTTTTTGGTTGTTTTTTAAAGATATTCCGGCCTGAACGGCCATTACCTGCTCATACCGTTCTTTTGCAACCGTTTCCGGGACAGGGTCGGAGAGGCCAAAGGAGGGAAGATCATCCATATCGGAGTAGATAAAAACACCAAGGTGTTGAAAACAGATCGTCTGGACAAAGGTTAAAAGCGTTTTAAAGTCTTCGTCTGTTTCGCCCGGAAAACCGACCAAAAGGGTGGTCCGCAGCGTCGCCTCGGGATCGGAGGATCGGATTTTGTCAAACAATCGATACAGAGTATCACGCGAGTAGTTTCTGCCCATCTGTTTCAATACCCGGCTGCTCACATGCTGGATTGGTATGTCAAAATAAGAGCATATATTCCGGCGCTCTGCAATGGTTTCGATGGCAGATTCGCTCAAACTTTCAGGATGACCGTAAAGGACTCTCACCCATATTTTATCGGAGTGATTCGAAATCTGTTTGAGCAGCTCGGCAAAATCGATCGTCGGGGAAAGGTCTGATCCGTATGCAGTCGTTTCCTGGGCTACCAGTATCAGTTCCTTTACGCCCGATGAAATCAATGAGTGTGTTTCTGAAACAATATCTTCCAAGGATCGGCTTTTTTGTTTCCCCCTCAGTTTTGGAATAATACAGTAGCTGCAATGCCTGTTGCAGCCTTCCGCTATTTTAAGATAGGCGATATGGGGTGTGCTGCGCACCCTCGGGTCATCTTTACCCTGGGGGTAGATTAAATCAGGGTCCGGTAAGATGCAGCCCGAAATATCCTGGGAAGGTTTTAGAATCGATTCAATTTTATCATAGCCGCCGGTACCGAGGAAGAGATCGACCTCCGGGAGACTTTGAGCGATATCCTCTCGGAAACGTTCAGGAAGGCACCCGGTAACGACCAGCCGTCGGCAGGCGCCGGTCTTTTTAAGGTTTGCCAGTTCGAGAATCGTATCGATCGATTCATTGACAGCGGTCTTTATAAAGCTGCAAGTGTTTACAACGATCATATCCGCCTTTACGGGATCCGGGGTTATTTGCCATCCAACCCTCTTGAGACGGCCCAGCATTATTTCGCTGTCAACGAGATTTTTTGAACAGCCGAGGCTGACTAAGTGAAGTTTCATACCATCTGTAAGCTATATCTCAAGTTTCACATCTCAGATTTTGCGAAGACTCACCTTGGCAAAGGGCGAACTGAAATTTTTTGTTGGTAGCAATTGTTTAGGGTATCTCGAAAAATCGGCAGGGTCAACCACGGGAAACTGCTTCTGCCAGAAGGCAGAGAAGTTCATACATGATCGTGGCACCAACCAGAGCGGTGTTCCCGCTTGGATCATAGGGAGGTGAAACCTCCACTACATCGGCCCCGATCAGGTTCAATGGATTCAAGCCGCGCAGCAGGGTTAGGGCCTCAATGGTGGTGAGGCCACCGACCTCCGGCGTGCCGGTGCCGGGGGCAAAAGCGGGGTCAAGAACGTCTATATCAAAAGAAATATATGCCCGCCCATCACCTATAACTCGATGGACTTCGTCGATCACCGCAGCCACACCGATTTTCGTAAACTCGTCCATGAAGATGACGCGCATGCCGCTGTCGAGGGAATAATCCCACCCCTCTGTTTTGTTCTGCGCACCACGAATGCCGATCTGCACGGTGCGTCCCGGGTCGATCAGATTCTCCTCCACCGCCCGGCGAAACGGTGTGCCATGCATGAATTTACACCCCATAAACTCATCCCAGGTATCGGTATGCGCGTCGACATGAACCATACCGATAGGGTCATCAACGACCATCGCCCTTAAAACCGCCAAGGTAACGGAGTGATCGCCTCCGGCGGCCAACGGCACGACATCGGCTTCGTAAAGTTGCGTGAAAAACCGGGTAATGTCATTAAGCGTCTCTTCCACCTCATAGACCCTGGTGAAAGGGACATCGCCCGCATCGCCTACGCGACAAAGCCGGTAAGGGTTGATCCGGGTCTCGGGGTGAATAGACCGCATCATGGTGGACGCATTGCGGATCTCACGCGGACCATGCCTTGCACCCGGTCGGTTTGTCACCGCTCCGTCATAGGGTATGCCGACCATGGCAATGTCAAATGCATCCAGATCGGTGATGAGCGACGATCGCATAAATGTGGGGATTTCCATGTATCGGGGAGCGGTCATGGACCGCTCAGGGTCCAGGTTTCTGGGTGTCTGACTAGCCATTCGAACTTATCCTACATTAAAAAATCGGTTTTCATTTGGGTTTCGTTTTTCTATGATATCTAAATTGGATTCCATTTTTTCTGCCACCGATGGGCAGCGACTCTCAATAGAAATACGATTATATCAAACAAGGCCCCTAGGATGCAAGAAAAGGTTGAAGGCATTGCCGTGAACCAAAAAACAACAACTGAACTTCGTCCATACGGAGTAAAAACCCAAAGGGTTGACTTTGAAGCAGGACAATGATTTTAAAATTTCAGCACATAAAGATATATTACAGACTTATTCCTCGATTTTTATCTTGTATCGAGAGGGAAAATATTAAATGATGGGATCGAAATCCCCGGAAAATGCCTGTCCGTCGATGTATCGTGTCCACCAGAAGTTTAATAAGGCATCCATTACGGACATAGAAACCGCCATCCGCGAAGAATTTCAACGGATAAACCTAAGACGCCGGTTAAAAACCGGTCAACGGGCAGGGATCACTGTGGGATCACGCGGGATCGACAGGTTGACCGATGTTATCGCTACGGTGGTGGCCTGTCTTAAGAATTTGGAATTGAGACCCTGTATTATCCCTGCCATGGGTTCCCACGGTGGGGCAACCGCAGCGGGACAGATCGAAATATTGAAAGGCCTTGGCGTAACCGAAGCCTCGGTAAAGGCACCGATCATTTCCAGTATGGATGTGGTTTCACTCGGCAATCTAGCTTCCGGTGCCAGCGTGCACTTTTCAAAGGATGCCATGGCGGTTGATCACCTTGTTGTCGTCAACCGGGTCAAGCCCCATACCGCATTTCATTCCGATGTTGAATCAGGCCTTTGCAAAATGCTGGCGATTGGATCCGGTAAACATGAGGGTGCCAAAAATATGCATAAATTCGGTCTTGGGACGAGCATCGTACCGGCTGCAGAGATGATACTCCAGCAGGCTCCGGTGTTGTGCGGTCTGGCCCTGGTCGAAAATTCCCTAGAAAAAATTCAAACCGCGTGTTTGGCGCTGCCGACAGAGTTCGTGGAGACTGACCGAAGACTACTGACCCATGCTTATCAATTGTTGCCGCGGATTCCATTGGACGATCTGGATATTTTGATTGTGGATGAAATGGGCAAAAATATCAGTGGCGCCGGCATGGATACCAATGTTATCGGATCCTGGCGAAGGGACGGTGGAGAGCGAACCCCTGATTACCGAACCCTGGTTGTACTCGATTTAACCGAAAAATCCCAGGGCAATGCAGTGGGAATCGGAATGGCGGATTTAACCACGCGTCGTGTAGTTAATAAAATCGATCTCAACACAACATATACCAATGCATTGACAGCCGGAATATGGGCCAGCGCCCGTATGCCGATCGCCCTGGAAAATGATGAAACAACCGTATTAATGGCCCTATCCAGGGTTCGCGATCCAAGCCAGGTTCGCATGGCCAGAATCAAGAATACCCTAAAGCTGGAAAACTTTAGGGTAACCAAGGCCCTGTTGCCGGAGCTAGAAGCAAAACCTGAAATTATAATTGATCAAAACCCGATTCCCATGGAATTTGACCCGGAAAGGAAAATACTCCCCATGTCCTGAAAAACCTGATATGAAAATTAGGGATAACCATACATTTGGGAAGATGAAGATAAGGTGATTTAAACATGACAAATTCTATTATAATTGGTACCGGCAGCTATATACCGACCTTAAAGGTACCCAATCGACATTTTTTGGGTAATGATTTTTACGATGAAAACGGAAAAAAACTTGAGCGGTCAAATGATGATATCATTAAAAAGTTCAAAGAAATTACTTGTATCAACGAACGGAGATATGTAACCGATAGTTTAAACACATCTGATATAGCGTATGAATCGGCAAAATCGGCATTGGAAGGTATCGATCGGGAAAACCTTGATTATATAATCGTCGCCCAGAATTTAGGTGATGTGAAGCCCGATAACGTAAGATCTGATATGGTTCCAACCATCGCTGCCCGAGTGAAACACAAATTGAGAATAAAAAATCCCTATACCGTTGCTTATGATATCCCTTTTGGCTGTCCGGGATGGCTTCATGGGATGGGTCTGGCAAACCTTCATATCAAATCGGGTGGAGCAAAGCGGGTTCTTGTAATTGGGGCTGAAACACTCTCCCGGGTCACAGATCCCCATGATGTGGACAGCATGATATATTCGGACGGAGCCGGAGCAACCGTGTTGGAAGCAACAGAAAAGGATGCCGGTATTCTGTCACATACGACAAGATCGGACACTTTTGAATCCGCCTTTTTGCTATGGGTTGGTAAATCATATAACCCCAATCATAAGGGAAATGAACTGTTTATCAAAATGCATGGTCACGAGATATATAAGTATTCTGTCAGGACGGTTCCGAAAACGGTTAAACAAAGCCTTGATACAGCGGGGCTTTCTTTAACCGATGTAAATATGGTACTGATCCACCAGGCCAATGAAAAAATGGATATTGCAATTTTGGAAAGACTGTTTAAGTTGTATGACATAAAAAAAATCCCTGAACACATCATGCCGATGACAATTTCATGGCTGGGCAACAGCTCGGTTGCTACCCTACCGACGCTGTTGGACCTGGTCCAAAGAGGAAAGGTGAAAAATCATAAATTACGTTCAGGGGATATCGCGGTCTTTGCCTCTGTTGGAGCCGGTATGAACATTAATTCAATGGTTTACAGGATGCCTTGAAATCGGAATTCCCATTTAACTTTTTAATGACTTGATTTCTCCAAAAAATAGTATATTATCGGCAGTAATCAAGAACGCCTGTATATTGGACGGGCCGGTTTCGTTCTAAGGGAAGAACCCATTTGTCAAGAGTGGTAACCTGAAGTGTGGAACCATGAGGATTTTTTTTAAAAGGAGGATACCCTAATGACAAATGGAGTCGTGAAATGGTTCGACGATCGAAAAGGCTATGGCTTTATTGAACAAGAAGATGGCGATGATGTATTCGTCCATCATTCAGGAATCAATGCGGCCGGTTTCAAATCTCTTAATGAAGGCGACCGGGTTACCTTTGACATTGAGCAAGGGAAAAAAGGTGCTTCAGCGGTAAATGTTACTGTAGTTTAAGGCTTACAAATACCGATATTTTAAAAGATCTAATGAAGCTCCCCGCTGCAAGCGGGCGGGGTATTAAAAGCCTTAATAAAAAAGGGATTACAGCAGCCGATTGCTGTAATCCCTTTATATTTCTGGTAGGCACGCGGGGATTTGAACCCCGGACTTCTACCGTGTCAGGGTAGCGCTCTCCCCCTGAGCTACGTGCCTTTATTGTTCTGAACAAGGAGGCGATATCACCCCTTTTTTTTTCTGTCAAGGAAAATCAACTATCGCCTAAGGTACCGACAAATGAGGGGGGTCAATGGTGGAGGGGTTCATTTTATATCGCCTTAAAGACAATTTGATTCCCTTCCACATCTGCCCTGATGCGGGTTCCTTCCGTAAAGGTTCCCTTTAAAATTTCAGTTGCCAGCGGATTTTCAATATACTTTTGAATGGCTCGCTTTAGAGGTCGTGCACCGTAGGTGGGATCATACCCCAATTCTGCAAGCAATGAAATTGCACGATCCGACAGGTCGAGCTCGATATGCTGATTCGAAAGCCGTTTACTGAGCATTTTCATTTGTATGTAAACGATTTTACTGATCTGGTCGGGTGTCAGATTCTGGAATATGATGGTTTCATCTATCCGATTTAAAAACTCGGGTTTAAAATGTGCCCTTAAAGATTCCGTTATCTTTTCCTCCATCTCCAGACGACTTGTTCCTTCCATCTCCTGGATCCAATGACTCCCCACATTGGAGGTCATGATGATGATCGTATTTTTAAAATCAACGGTTCTTCCCTGTCCATCGGTCATACGGCCGTCGTCTAAAATCTGCAGCAATACATTAAAAACTTCTGGATGTGCTTTTTCAATTTCATCAAACAGGATCACTGAATACGGTCGCCTTCGAACCGCTTCTGTCAGATACCCGCCTTCCTCGTAACCCACATACCCGGGCGGAGCCCCGATCAGTCTTGAGACCGCATGCCTCTCCATATATTCTGACATATCGACCCGGACGATGGCCTGTTCGGTATCAAAAATGAATTCAGCCAACGCTTTGGCGAGTTCGGTTTTGCCGACCCCGGTCGGCCCCATGAAAATGAATGAGCCGATCGGCCGGTCCGGGTCCTGTAATCCTGATCTTGCTCGACGGACCGCATTTGAAATGGCGGATATCGCCTCGGTTTGCCCGACAACCCGAAGGGATAGATAGTCTTCCATGCGGACCAGTCTTTCCCGCTCACCTTCGAGCATTTTTTTAACCGGAATCCCGGTCCACCTGGATACGACTTCGGCAATATCTTCGTCGTCGACTTCCTCTTTGAGCATTTTTCGGTCTTTTTGGAGTTGGGAGAGTTTTTCGTTGGCCTCTTCCAGACGATTTTGCAGCTCCACCGCCTTTCCGTACCTGATTTCGGCTACCCTGGACAAATCGCCTTCTCTTTCCGCCTGTTGCTCTTCAATGTTGAGTTGCTCACATGCTTCTTTGACTGATCTTATCGTCTGGATAACATCTTTTTCACCTTGCCAATGGAGTTTCATCGAAGTTATCTCTTCCTTCATCGCCCCCAGCTCCGCTTCCAATTTTAGAAGCCGTTCCCGTGATACAGGATCCGACTCTTTTTTCAGGGCTTCTCTTTCGATCTCCGATTGTGTAATTCTACGCTGGATTTCATCTATCTCCGTCGGCATGCTGTCAATTTCAATTCTCAACTTTGAGGCACACTCGTCCATAAGGTCGATTGCCTTATCAGGGAGGAAACGATCAGAGATATAACGATTTGAAAGGGTTGCCGCAGCAACAATCGCCGAATCCTTTATCCTGACCCCATGATGAACCTCGTACTTTTCTTTGATCCCACGAAGAATGGAAATGGTATCCTCTACACTCGGTTCTAGTGTCATCACCGGTTGAAATCGC
>Ga0255058_10001576_pt1 | contig 12817 bp, 11 predicted proteins | sample Cases_109_9_MG_FD_188637 | JGI IMG/M metagenome (GOLD analysis project Ga0255058, IMG submission 188637) | Seawater microbial communities from Amundsen Gulf, Northwest Territories, Canada - Cases_109_9 | ecosystem: Environmental > Aquatic > Marine > Gulf | place: Canada: Northwest Territories... | reverse complement strand
ACCGCAAGTATAAGCAAAGCAATGAGTGGAAAGAAGAAGTTTGCTTCGTTGATATTACCGTTTGGGGAAAACAGGCTGAAAACTGCGCTGAATACTTGAATAAAGGAAATTCAGTTTTTGTTGAAGGACGGTTAAACTATCGTTCCTGGGAAACAGAACAGGGGCAAAAAAGAAATAAATTGGAAATTGTGGCAAGTAATGTTCAGTTTTTATCCAGGCCAGCGAAAAATATTAATGCAGAAGAAAAAGAGCAAAGTCATAATCTTGAACAACAAAATAATGCGCCTCCCCTGGAGGAGGATGTCCCATTTTAATCATTTGTAAGTATATTTCCCAATATTTATAATAGGCCCATCTTGGGTTATAATTTTTCCAATAAATAAATTTTAACATCCCTGGGCCCTTTCTTTCGAAAGTGGAAAAAGGTATTTTAGAGCGAGGTATTAATGAGAATAAAAAGAAAAAAGAAGTCATTTAGCCGAAGGATTTATTCCGTGCCGAAGGTGTGCCAATTCTGTCAGGACAAGATCTATGAGTTAGATTATAAAGATATTAAAAGAATTCGCGCTATGATTACCGAAAAAGGCAAAATTATTCCGCGTCGCATGTCTGGCACCTGCGCAAAACATCAACGTCAATTAACCAGAGCCATTAATAGAGCCCGCAATATTGCCATGTTAACATTTGCCGCCTGAAGTATTTTGCGCTTTGCCCAATAATTCTAAATAGCTTCTGGAATTGCAAAGCGCTAAAATCAGCGCTTAAGAGTCATTTCTTTTTTATGATTCCCTAGGCTCCCCTCGACAGCGCTTTGTTTCCAATTTCTTTTGAGTTGTATATCTCTTGTCGGTCAAATTGCACCTATTGCGCCAAATAAAAATTTACATTTTGTAATGAAATGAAATTAAGAAGTCCATGGAATGATTTAATTATAGATGTAAACATTCGCGAGTTTGCCTTGCCCGCAATTTTATCAACGATTCTATTTTCTGCGGCGGCGTTCTTGCCCCCTCTAGGTATTTTACTTAGTATTTTTTGCCCAATTCCTATTATTTTAGCTTACCTCTATAATGGACAAAAAATTGGAATTTTGAGTCTGGCTGTTGTAGCGCTTTTATTATTCCTTGTTACAAATTTTCAGAATAGCGTTATCTTTGTTGTGGAATACGGACTTGTGGCTGTGGTAATTTCTGAATCCATACGCAGGAAGTATTCAGTTGATAAAGTCGTATTGTTGAGTCTAAGCGCTTTTTTCCTATTAGGAGGCTCATTAATCTACTTGTTAATCTTAGCCAAAGGCATAAATTTCAGCTCATTTATGGGGGAGGAAATAAAACAGGCCATGGCCGCTTCCATAGAGCATTACCGCGATAGGGGGTTTTCCAGTGATAATATTGATCAAATCAAACTTTATTCAGAAAAAATAGCCCTAATTTTTATTAGGTCTATTCCTGCCTGGTTGGTTGTGAGTTCCAGTATGGGAATTCTTTTAAATTATGTGTTGGTGAAAATAATTTGGAACAAATATCTTGGAGCTTGTGATTATTTTAAAAATGAAGAACTTGAAAAGTGGTCTGTTAGCGATTATTTTATATGGTTAATCATTAGTTCTGCTATAATGCTTTTGGTCCCTTTGGAAGGACTGAATACCATTGGATTGAACTTGTTAATTGTTTCCCTACTGATCTTTTTTTACCAGGGGATCGCTATTGTTTTATTTTTTATGCGGAAAAAAACTTTTCCTTTTTTTTTGCGGGTAATAATTTATATTCTAATAATAATCCAGCCGTTTCTTCTTCTTTTAGTAACTTTTTTTGGAATTTTTGATATATGGATAGATTTTAGGAAGATAAAGGGCGATAAAATACAAATTTAAAATCAGAAAAAATAGTAAACCCCGTTAGAGAACTATGTTCTCTAACGACTATAGATGGTAGCATTGAACCACCATCTATAAGGAATGATCTATACCACCGACAGGAGTCGGTGGCTTTCTCTAACGATGTAAATAACCCTCTCTAAAAGAGTGGGGCTGGATTCTCCTTTTGCAAAGCGGGGAATAGAGGGTTTTATTAGGGAATAAACATTTAAGAAAGCGCAGGGCGGCTAGGAGCCGCAACCAAATAGGGCTTCCGCCCTTATGTTACAAACAAAAATTGCGCAAAAAAAACACAATTTTTTAAATTTGCAGCGCAGGGTTAGTTTATTCCCCGCGGACTTGATGGGGGAGATTAAGCGCTGGCCTGGAAGGTAAGGCTTACGACCATTATTTTAAGGAAAATAATTTATTGCATTATTTTATGGAGGAGAAATGAAGATATTACTAAAAGAAGATATTGACAAGTTAGGTTCTTATGGAAGCGAAATTGAAGTAGCGGACGGTTATGGAAGAAACTATCTAATTCCAAAAGGGAAGGCTGTTTACGCTACTCCCAATAATAGAACAATCATTGAGCGTCAAAAAAAGAAAATCCTAGAAAAGCTTAATAAAACAAGGGATGAGGCAGAATCTTTAGTAAATAAAATAACAAAAGAAGATATAATTTTCAAAAGAAAAGTAGGAGAAAGCGACAAACTTTTTGGGTCTGTTACATCACAGGATATCGCGGATTTTTTGAATGCAAAAGGATTTAATATCGATAAAAAGAAAATTTCAATAGAGGAGTCAATTAAAAAGATTGGTTCTTTTCAAGCGGCCATTAAAATTCATCCAGACATCCCCTGTGAAATAACTGTGAAAGTAGAAAAACAAGAAGAAGTTTAGTCCCCTGGGTGAAGTATATTATTTCCCCGGAAAATTTTAACCTGCTTATAGTTAAAAATTGTCCCAAATATTTTTTTCTGATTGGAGCATAGTAAATGCCTCAAGTTGTTCAAAGCCCAAAAAAAACTGTGGATCAAATTTCTCTTCACAAGCTTCCTCCACACAATCTGGAAGCTGAACAATCGGTTTTGGGCGCCGTTTTAAGAAATAATGACGCGCTACCGAAGGCTTTGGAAGTTATTCATTTTGAGGACTTTTATCGCGGGGCCCATCAGAAAATATTCACCGAAATGATAGGGCTTTTCGAGCTAAATGAGAGGATAGATCTTATTACTCTCTCGGAAAGGCTCCGAAAAAAAGACGAGCTTGAAGCAGTGGGAGGGGTGGAATACCTGAGCCAACTAGAGGGGGCTATCCCAACATCGGCGGCTATTACCTTTCATTGTAAAATAGTCCGGGAGAAGAAAATTTTGCGGGATTTAATAAGCGTCGCTACCGAAATTGTAACGAAAAGTTATGAAGATAGCGGCGATGTGGATGACCTCCTGGATAAGAGTGAGAAATCTATTTTTGAAATCGCTGAGAAGAAGATAAAAAAAAGTTTTTATAATATTAACACAATCGTAAAAAAAAGTTTTGAGTCCATTGAAAAACTTTTTGAGCGGAAAGAGCTGATCACAGGGGTTCCTACGGGTTTCCATGATTTTGACAGCAAAACAGCCGGCTTGCAGCCTTCCGATCTTATTATTATTGCAGGACGCCCCAGTATGGGCAAAACCACTTTTGCCATAGATATAGCCCGCCATGTGGGCGTGGAAGAGAATCTGCCGGTTGCTATCTTTAGCCTTGAAATGTCCAAAGAGCAATTAGGTATCAGAATGTTATGCTCCGAGGGAAGGGTAAATTCAAATAACATAAGAACCGGTTACCTGTCGCAATCCGATTGGCCAAACTTGACTACCGCCGCGGGAAAACTCTCTGAAGCCCCTATTTTTGTGGATGATTCTCCTGGTTTAACCGTTCTGGATATGCGGGCAAGGGCAAGAAGACTTCAATCGGAACAGAAAACCAACCTCGGGCTCATTATTATTGACTACCTGCAGCTGATGCGAAGCAGGGGAAAAATCGAAAGCAGGCAACTGGAGGTATCCGAAATTACCCGCTCCCTTAAAGAGCTTGCCAAAGAACTGAACGTTCCTGTTGTTGCTTTGTCTCAATTGAGTCGCGCCGTTGAATCCAGGCCTGATAAAACGCCGCAACTTTCAGATTTAAGAGAGTCCGGAGCTATTGAACAGGATGCGGATGTGGTGGTTTTTATTTATCGCGAGGAAGTGTATAACCCGGAAACAAATGACGCGAATATCGCGGAAATTATTATTGGCAAGCAGAGAAATGGCCCTATCGGTCGATTCAAAACAACCTTCACTAAAGCGTACCCTCGATTTGATAACTATTCTGACGCGGGGGGCGAAGGATATGAGTGAACAGCTACGCCAAGATTAATCTCAAATCCTTTTCACACAACCTCCAATATATTAAGCACCTTTTAAAACCATCCACCAAAGTTATGGCCATTTTAAAATCAAATGCCTATGGTCATGGTTCCATAATGCTAGCTCGACAAGTGGAAACTGAAGGCGCGAATATGCTGGGGGTTACAAACCTTGACGAAGCGATAGTATTAAGGGATGCGGGAATTAATTTGCCTGTTTTAATTCTCAGCGGAGTAATGGAATACCAGATTAGCTCCTTTCTTAAATATGATTTTTCTACGGTAATATATTCTAAAGAGATTGCTTTTCCTCTCTATGCCGCCGTAAAGGAAAAAAAGAAAAGAATAAAGGTCCATTTAAAAGTAGATACTGGAATGGGACGGCTGGGGTTTAAACCTGAGGAAGTTTGCCCTTTTATAAGTCAATGCCGGGAGAATGATTTTTTTATTTTCGAAGGGTTGATGACCCATTTAGCAAAGGCTTACCAAAAAGAGGGAAGAGCGTTTACCCTTGGCCAGTTAGAAATATTTAACGGTGTAATAGCAGATTTGAAAAAAAAAGGGACCTCCATTCCAATTATTCACTGCGCTAACAGCGCAGGAATAATTGATTTTCCCGAATCCCATTTTGATATGGTAAGGCCCGGAATTGCTCTTTATGGGGTTTCTCCCTTTGATGAAAAACGTGAAGGTCTGAATATCAAACCTGTATTGAGCTGGAAAGCTCGAATTATGCAGTTGTCCAATATCCCAAAGGGAAAACCAATAAGCTATGGAGGAACATTTATTACGAAAAGAGATAGTCTTGTAGCCACGATACCTGTTGGATATGCTGATGGCTACAGCAGGCTTCTTTCCAATAAAACAATGGCGCTGGTTAATGAAAAATTTGCGCCCCAATTGGGCAGAATTTGCATGGATTTGACCATGCTGGACGCAACAGACATACCTGGAATTTCCGTTGGTCAGGAAGTGGTTTTAATCGGCGCCCAGGGAGATGAAGAAATAACAGCTACGGACCTTTCTGACAAAATCGGCAGCATCCCCTACGAAATCCTTTGCGGCATAGGAAACAGAGTAACCAGAACCTATAATACCTAAACATCACAATAGATCTGCGCATAAATTAAAAATATAGAAGGGGTAACCTAAAATCGGAAAGGAATCCAAAGCCTAAGTAAAAGGACGAAAGCCAAAGAAAAGGCAGGGTTTTCCCAGATATCAGTTCTTACCTCCACCAATCAGGCGCTCTTCCCATCCCAAAAACAGAGGTAGAAAATTGTCATTGCGAGGAGCGAAAGCGACGAAGCAATCTCATCTTGTTAACCTGAGCATTGCGCAGAATCAAACTCCAGGGGAGATTGCCAAATGCCTTTGGGCGCTTGCAATGAAAGACAAATAAAGACGTTTTACAGTCTATCTCTGTTTTTGAGTTCCATAATGCACCTTGACAATATTGTCGAATTACGATAACCTGAGACAATGATCCGAAGTTTTGGAAATCTACTTGCGAAAAAATTATACTTTGATACAAAATCTAAATCAGCTATTAAGTTTCCTCCTGAGTTGAGGCAAAAAGCTCGGAGAAAGTTGCTATATTTGCATGATGCCGGAGAATTAAAAGACTTGAGAGTACCTCCAGGAAACAGGCTGGAAGCGCTTAAAGGAAAATTGAAAGGTTATTATGCCATTCGAATTAATGACCAGTGGAGGCTTGTTTTTAAGTGGGAAGATAACAATGCTTTTGATGTTCAAATTATTGATTACCATTATTAAATATATTATTGAGGGAAAAAATGATTAAACAACCTAAAAACCCATTTCATCCGGGGGAAATGCTTTTAGAAGAGTTTTTAAAACCTGATGGTATTACCCAGGCAGCATTTGGAAAGAAACTTGGGTGGACCAGAACAAGACTCAATGAATTAATCAAAGGCAAACGGGGTATTACTGCCGACTCGGCCTTGGATTTGGCAAAGGCCCTTGGAACTTCGCCAAAATTGTGGATGAACCTCCAGACAACATATGATTTGGATAAGGCGTTAAAGCGAAGACACGCTGCTTAATATTGTTTGGAATATCAAAGGTCCGCGACTTTATGCCATTAGTAACCCAACATTGACAATTTGTTGTCGATGTTATTCAACTTGTTGATTTTTAACTGATTAAAGCTGCCCCGAAGGGGCCACTTTTTCCGAGCGAAGTCTTGGAAAAGACGTATACTATTACACTGTAAAAACTTCTTTTTTTAGAAAGATTTTTTTAGCCCTCCGGGAGATAGCCCTTTTGGTTGCGGCCCCTTGGCCGCTTTATGGATTCTCTTTATTATTGGTAGGCTATCAGTTGTTTATATAACATTGTGCATAAATAAAAAATGATAGTTCTAATAATACAATTATTCATTTTCTACCACTTCCCTTATCTTCCTAACATGACATTACACCCATTTAAAAAATAGACATACCCATAATTAAATTGTATAATTTGTACAATAAATACAATTTATCAAGGGAGGGGATTGTATGGGTAATTTTGACGGGAACAAATCTTTCGGAGAGTTTTTTAAGGGACTTCGGAAAAAAAAGCGAATAACTCTTAGAGATTTTTGCTTAAGCGCATCAGCTGATCCAGCCAATATTAGCCGCCTGGAACGGGGGGCAATGCCACCGCCACAGGACTCCGATATACTGGAACGTTATGCAAAATCGCTTGGACTGAAAACCGGCAGCAATGACTGGTATGCCTTTTTTGACCTGGCAGCCGCAGACCGTGGAATAATTCCCAAAGATATTATGTCCAACCGTGAAGTTGTTGAAATGCTTCCAGCATTTTTCAGAACATTGCGTGGACAAAAACCGACTGAAGACGAAATGCGTAAGTTGGCAGCTAAAATTAAGAAAAGTTGAATGTTAGATCCGAAAGATTTTAAAGCGCCATACATAAAAATTGAGGATATAAGGGTTGAGGCGGATAATTTCCGAAATAAATATTGGCCTTCAAATTCTATCCCTATAGATATTTTTGAGATTCTTGAATTTGAGTTAAATATAGAAATTAGGACTATCTCCAGTTTGAAAGAAGCCGGCGATATAGACGCTCTTTTACTCGGAAATCTTAATACAATCGTAGTTGACCAAAATGATTTTTTAAATGAACGCTCTCAAAACCGGCTTAGATTCTCGGTAGCTCACGAAATCGGTCATCTTGTGCTTCATTCCGAACTATTTTCTAATATTAGTTATTCCTCCGTTGAAGAGTGGATACAGTTCTTTCAAAAGATACCTGAAGACCAATATGCATGGATAGAACAACATGCTTATGAATTTGCCGGACGCCTGCTAGTTCCAAGAGAAAAACTAATGGAAAAATTAAATGACGCTGTATCTAAAGCAAAAACCAAAGGTTTTGATGCATGGGATTCATCAGGAGAATCCGCGCGAGAATATGTAGCCCATGGCATTGCACGGTATTTTGAAGTATCAGAACAAGTTATTGAAAAACGGTTAACAAAAGAAAATCTCTGGCCACCATCAAACTATTGAGCTGTGACTCCCCAAAAAGACGGTAAAATTCTCATGCTGGCGGTTTTGCCGTAAGTGTTTGGGTAATAAACAGGTTAACTATTTTATTTAATGGATTATTAAATTTGGGAATACCAGATTTTTATTTACCACAATACGAAACTCTAATTTACTCTTTGTCGAGAGGAACATGCATTTTTTTTGGTGCCGGGTTATCCCAATTAGCTGGTTATAAATCTTGGGTTGATTTGAGAAAAAGTATGATTACTTACTTCTGGGAAAGAAGGAGTGAAATCCCTTATGACAGAAGAAAATTGTTTGACTATAGCTCATGCGAGGATCTTCTTAATCATGAAAATGATATCGAAGCTTTTACCTATTTGGACTATCTTAGTAATGCTCTTTTTGTTAAAGGAATTAAGGATATATTTTATACTGATGAGCAGGATAGCAATAATAAGATATTTTCATTCTTGAACAGATTGAATAATGGCAATAATTTTTACGTCACTACTAATATAGATAGGGGTTTTCAAAAACATATTTCTCTCCCAGATGAACATGTCTCGATTAATCCTGAGTTTAAAAATCCACCCAAGATCATTAACTATTTACATGGAAGAGTGGATAGAGAAGATACTTGGGTATTTACAAGAGACAAATACAATATCGGCTATATTGTCGATGAGTCACCATGCATGAAATTTTTACAAAGTATCTTTGAAAATTATAATGTTCTGTTCATTGGATATGGATTAAGAGAAGGCGATATTAATAGAGTTATATCTTCAACAAGCAGGAAGAAGCACCATTTTTGGTTAGAACCAAGTAGTAGGAGCAAAGAAGGGCCGTTAAAGATTCGAAGCACTTGCATGAGAGAGAATTATAATGTTCATTTAATCCCGTATTTTATAGACGAAGAAGGGTATGATTTATTATTAAAAACAATAGAAGCTTTATCTACCGTTGTATCAGCTAAATTAAGAGGCATATGATGAAAGTATTTATATCGCATACATATAAAGATCATGATTTTGTGCTGCAATTAGTAGAAAAGCTTAAGAAAGATGGTATAGACGTCTGGTTTGATGAATGGGAATTAACAGTTGGGGATTCAATTGTTCAGAAAATAAATGAAGGATTAGAAAAAAGCAGTTTTTTGATAGTTGTTTTATCTGAACATTCAGTTAGAAGCAAATGGGTTCAAAGGGAACTTAACTCAACTTTAGCGAGACAGTTGGGGAGAGATCATAATGTAATACTGCCTGTATTGCTTGAATTAGACTTTGAAGATGTTCCGCCACTACTTCGGGATATTTATGGCGCAAAATTCGATCGCAATTTTATTATAGATTCACAATATCAAAAATTAATTCAACCAATCAGGGAAAAATCAAAAACGGATGAAATATCAAAATATCAAGACAAATATTTTGAAGACATCGAGCATGTCGATTTAATTTTAAAAAAACAAGTACCATCTCGCCATGAAGTGAAATCCATTCTGGGTTTGATAATGGATGAATGTTATCGCAATTACTTTTTTAAACAAGTTTCAGCAATTCACTGGTTTAATGTTTTAAAAGCTGAGAAATACTTCGACGCAATAAATGCCCCTAGCAACAAACTTGATGAAAAAGAAGGGTCTTACTCAATTCCCTTCTGGAATGTTCTTCCTTATTTAGAACGAGTATCTCAACAAACGAACCTCCCTGGAAATGAAAAGTATGTCAATGAGTTATTGAAAATAATAAAAGATGTTTCAAATTACACAGATTCTAAAGGTAAACATATAGATAACATCCATACCTGGCGAAGTTTTGTAAAAATATTAGTAAGCATTCCGAAAGAAAAAGTACCGATTGAAGTCATTGAGTTAACTCCTACCTGGCTTGATTCCAAATTTGATGCATCTCATGTTGGATCAGAAATTGGTCTCAAATTACTGCCCAAATTCCTGACAGAAAATTCCTCTAAAGAAGACATTCATAAAGCTGAAAAAATCGTTGAGTATATTACAGCTTTTAAAGCGGTTAAGTTGAATGAGGAGAGAGCCAAACTCTTAGGAAAAGAAGAAGAGTTGAAACTTGTCATAGACTCGTTTTGGCTTAAGAAAATATTTGAAAAGCACTCCAGGGAAGTAGGAGAAAAGTGCACAAATAATATAGTTTATTTTTTAAGCAGTAAGATTCGTTATTTACTGAAAAGAAAGGAGTCTATAATCCCTTTGGAAATAGATAGTAAATCCTATTTATTAACGTTTTCATCTAAAGATAATAAATATTTAATAAAAGTTTTTGACAAATGCGAGGAGACATTGAAGTCCAACCTTTATGAGTATGTATTAATGACCAAAAAAATTGATAGTGCTCCTCTTAAAGAATTTTCTGTTGATGAAATTTCAAGGGTAGATTTCATTAATAAAGTTTTTGACCAATTAGCAATGGAACCCCCGTTCTCCGAAATGGATGAAGCCCTTCTTAAAAAATATATTTATCACTTATATCGAAACTTTCATGAAGAGGGGACGCATAGCAGTTTTTATGATGAAACAAGGACCCATCTCACAGAACCGCTTGATGTTCTCACATTTGTAATGAAAAGTGTTCTTATAACCAGGGCAAGAAAACATGTTGAAAAAACAAAAGAGATTTTAAAGAAAATTATTAATAATAAATTTTATTTTTTCCCCAAGATGGCGCTCTTTATCATAGGAAATAACATTGCCAACTATGAGGATGTTTTTTGGGATGCTCTGGATGGTGAATCGGACTTCTTCTTTTATGAAAGTATTTATTTTGGTGATGAATTAAAGCATGTCCTGGAAGGATTACATCCTCTATCACCGGAACATAGGAAAAGTTTGAAAACCATAATTAGTAAGGGACCACAGGAAAAGTTGGGTGAAAAAAACGAAAAATATATTCTTGAATGGAAACAGGAAAGATATCATGCTCTTATAAAAGATCTTGATTTTAAGGGCTTATATGATTCTCTTAAGACCCAAACTGGCTTGGATGTGGGCTTGCATGCGGCCGTAGGAGAAATTAAAGTCCGTTCCGGGGAAGGACCGGCGCCTTTTAAGAAAGAAGAAATACTTCGTATGCCGAATGATAAACTCGCTGAATACCTAAAAACATTTAAGTCGAAAGGTTTTTGGGAAGAAGGCCCTACAGTCGGAGGGTTGGCAAGATTAATAAAAGAATGCTCCTCTGAAAAGCCAGGTAAATTCATCGAAAACCTAACCCCTTTTATTGATACCGGATTTATTTATATTTATGAAATTCTTGACGGTACAAGAGAAGCTTTGAATAAACAGAAGGATATTAATTGGGGAAAATTATTTGATTTCATCAAACGCTACATTAACCGGAATGAATTTTGGGAGGATCGATTTATTGTTGAAAAGGGTAACTTTCTTGGGGGAGCTACTCATTTCTGGATCATTGGAGGCATAAAAGATCTAATAACGGAAGGCACAAAAGATGATTCCCGGGCCTATGGCAAAGAGCTTTTTTCAAAGGTGGAAGAAATAATTTTTCTGATCCTCAACAATCTAAAAGTTGAGGATCAGAAGGATATAACAGACTATGTGAATCATACATTGAACTCACCTCATGGAAAGATGCTAATTGCGCTTATCGAGCATGCATTGCTTATTGTTCGCGTCAATGACAAGAAGGGGGATACATCTGAAATCAAGTGGAGCGAAGAAATTAAGGGAAAATATAATGAACTGTTAGATAAAAATATTATCGAGAGTTGGGCCTTGCTTGGCCTATATCTACGAAATTTATTTTATTTGGATAAAAAATGGGCTGAAGAAAAAGTGGAGCTTTTGGATCCAAAAGCGAAAGATGATAGCTGGGAAGCCTTTATGGATGGACATCTGTCGATTGGGACAGTTTACGATTATATCTATAGCCTTGTTAAACCTCACTACAAATACGGAATAACTCATGAATTTAAAGAGAAACGTAACAATGAACATCTGGTGCAGCACATTGCTCTTGGTTATTCATTTGATTTTGAAAAGAAGGATGTAAAAAATACTGGCAGCCTTTTCAGAAAAGTTTTAGTTGATGGAACAACTCAACAACTTTTGGATATAGTAAGCTTCTTCTGGTCACATCAAAAATACATTGGGGATAAAAAGGAAGAGAGCAGAAAAATTATCGACAGGATTATATCCTTCTGGAAGTGGGTTTATGACAATAGGTATAGCAATAAAACAGAAATAACGGACGATGATAAGAAAATACAATCTGCCTTTGCAGGGTTAACAGCGTTTCTCCCCGGCATTAATGAAGAATATTCAAAGTGGTTAATGTTTGCCGCTCCTTACGCAAATGAAAACTACAATTCTTCCTTCTTTATCGAATACCTTGATAAATTTAATGATCCGACAAGTATCAGCTATACAGGGAAGATATTCCTGAAAATGCTCGCTCATTTCATCCCTGATTTTGATAAAGAACACATCCGATCCATTGTAGAAAAGCTCTATGTTCATAAATATCAAAAAGACGCGAAGGATATATGTGAGATTTATGGAAGGAAGGGCGCGGGTTATGAATTTTTACGTGATTTGTATGAAAAATATAATAAGACAGAATAAGAATTACCATTTTTCTTTGTTCATCAGACGATGAAACTAACCGAGTTTGATTATGATCTTCCAAAAGACCTGATTGCGCAGCGCCCATTATCTGCCAGAGATGACTCCCGCCTAATGGTTTTGGATCGCAAAAATAATACTATTGACCACCATTCATTCTCAAACTTTTTGGATTATGTCCAAAAAAATGATGTGATTGTTCTAAATAATACCAAAGTGTTTCCAGCAAGGCTGATGGGTTCCAAAAAAGGCACGGGCGGAAAAGTGGAAATATTGCTGGTTCAGGAAACAGGATCAGGCGCTTGGAAGGCCATGGTTAAAAGTTCTGGAAAATTAAAGGAAAATATGGAAATTTCCTTTGGTCTCAATGGGGCTTCTGGAAAGCTAATTGCCAGAGAAAATGGCCCGGATAACGGGGAAGA
>Ga0255058_10001575_pt1 | contig 12829 bp, 11 predicted proteins | sample Cases_109_9_MG_FD_188637 | JGI IMG/M metagenome (GOLD analysis project Ga0255058, IMG submission 188637) | Seawater microbial communities from Amundsen Gulf, Northwest Territories, Canada - Cases_109_9 | ecosystem: Environmental > Aquatic > Marine > Gulf | place: Canada: Northwest Territories... | reverse complement strand
GAACGATGACTATTGGTCCATTGGATTTCCTGAGTCCCGAAACCCTGATTGCGGTTGGCGCCGCCGCGGCGCAAGCCTGAGAGGAGAGCCATGCCAGCAGCACGGAGAGCAGTACGTCGCACCTCGAGGCGGACCGCCAGGCGGACCACCAAGAGGGCGAAACGGAAGCCGGTTTGACACAAACGTGGCACCGGTCCGGAGGAGGACCTTCAGAGTGAACCGAAACGTTGTGATATCCATCTTCTTGCTCCTGGCTCTGTTCGCAGCAGCGTGCTCTGAGGACGGCGAGGGTCCGACCTCGATCCCGGGAGATGGATCGATAACCACACCGACCGCTCCAGACACGACCCAGCCGCCGGAGGCACAGCCGCCGGACACGACCCAGGCCCCGGACACGACCCAGGCGCCGGACACGACCCAGGCGCCGGACACGACCCAGGCGCCCGAGGACGAGTCCGATGGCATACCAACAGAGGTCTGGATCATCCTGGGGCTCCTGCTGGCGGTTGCGATCCTTGCCGGCGTCCTCATCGGTCGGGGCCGTTCCTCGTCCGAAAGCGCCAACGACGGGGAGCCCACCGATAGCGACGGAACCGCCAGCGGCCCAGAGTGATCAGAATCGGCAATGGGACCCGCTAAGCCCGGTCCTCGCTGTCGTCTTGGTATTCACTGCGAAGGTGGCCCGCCTTCGACGAGGTCAACCTCCGTCGACCAAACGGGTGTTCAGCCAGGGCTAGGGTAGGTCGCCGCGCAGACAGGGGAGGACTCCACCATGGCAGAAACGAACGCGTCACCAGTCATGCATGACGCCGAGCACTACATCCTCGAGGTGCAGCACCGCGAGCAATGGGCCGCCGAGGATCAGGCAGTTGATGCCCGTCTGGAAGCGCTCCGTGATAAACACGGGACGCCGCCGAACATCATCCACATCATGTGGGATGACACGGCATTTGGCGACATCGGCATCCCTGCGTTGGCAGCCATCCGCGGCTTCGAGACCCCGAACCTGGATCGGATGCGCGATGAGGGCATCATGTTCACCCGGCTGTACTCGGAGAATGCCTGCACGCCGAGCCGTGCTGCGGTGATCACCGGCCGTCATCCGGTCCGCACCGGCATGGGGATTGTCGACTGGCCGCTGGGTTTTGGAGGACTGCGCGGCGACGAGGTGACGACAGCGGAGGTGCTCTCCGAGGAAGGCTACGCCACCGCCTTCTACTCCAAGTGGCATCTGGGCGACATCGAGGAGAGCTGGCCGCACAATCATGGCTTCGATGAGGCGTTCTTCCTCCCGTACAACCAGGTGAGCAGCATCTGGAATCCGGTGGGTGATGTCGCCAACATCGCCCCGGGCTCTGCCCACATGCGCAAGGACAACGCCACCGAGATCGACGAGCACGGGCTGCGACCGGACGGCATGGTCATGGTCATCGACGGCAAGAAGGGCGAGTTCTCCCGCGAGTGGGGTGAGCTGGACGTCCCGACCTACAGCAAGGTCGATGCCGAGTCCGAGCAGCGGATGATGTCGTTCATCGACGCCAACGCCGCCGACGACAACCCGTTCTTCATCTCCTACTGGCCCAACATGTTGGGGTTCATCCCCAGCCAGGAGCCAAAGCAGACGTTGAATGCCGGCGGGCTGGCCGAGAGCCTGAAACGGCTCGACGGCTTCATCGGTGAGCTGATGGACAAGCTCGCTGAGCTTGGCATCGCCGAGAACACCCTGATCGTGTGCATGGCCGACAACGGCCCGATGATCCACAACCCACCGAGCCTGCTCGGGATGATCGACACCATCTTCCGCGGCGGAAAGGGCGACTTCCTCGAGGGCGGCGTCCGGGTGCCCGGGTTCGCCTGGTGGCCGGGCACGATCGCACCCGGTCAGCTGGTCAACGACATCGTCCACGAGGTCGACCTGTTCACCACCTTCGCCAGGGTCGGCGGAGCAACCGGGCACATCCCGACCGACCGGGTCATCGACGGCGTCGACCAGACCTCGATGCTGCTCAACGGCGACGGGTACAGCAGGCGCGACTATGTCTTCATCTACTCCGGCGATCAGCTTGGTGCCACGGTCAAGGGCCGCTACAAGCGGCACTGGATCACCGAGGGTCAAGATACGGGCACGTCACCGGTGTTCTTCGACCTGATCACCGACCCACGCGAATCAATGGCGCAGCTGGTTCCGCTGATCTGGTCGAGCGGCCAGTTCGACCGGATGCTGGCCCGCCACCTGTTGTGGAAGGAGCGATATCCCGACCACGAGAAGGGCCGAGGCGTCCCGTTCACCGGCATCGAGAACGCCAGACCGGAGACGAAAGCCATCGGCGATACGCTCGAGCAGCTCCGCAAGGAGCTTCCGTTCGACCCGCTGGAGTTCATCGACTTCACGATGCCCGAGGAGTTCCGGGCGAGCATGCGAACCGACGGAGTTGACTGACACCATGCAACGAAAGGAAATGAAATGTCTTTAGGCGATTGGCTACTGGCGATCTTCTGGTTCTTCCTGTTGGTGATCTGGATCTGGCTGCTGATCACGGTCGTCGTTGACATGTTCCGCAGCGACATGTCCGGATGGGCGAAAGCGGCCTGGGTGCTCTTCGTGATCATCGTGCCGTGGCTTGGCGTGTTGGTCTACCTGATCGTCCACGGCAAGGACATGCAGCAGCGGGCGATCGACCATGCAGCCAAGGTGGATCAGGCACAGCGCGAGTACATCGCGGCGGCGGCCGGCTCGGGAGGCTCTGCCGATGAGCTGGAGAAGCTGAGCCAACTGCACAACCAGGGCGTGCTCACCGACGACGAGTACGCAGCTCAGAAAGCCAAGGTGCTGGCCGCATAACGGCTCAGGCAGTTCGATCCGAGAGCCGGCCGGCCGTCCATCGGAGAGAAGGAGAGGACGTGGAAGAACTCGCCAGCCTCGGCGGGCAGCGGACGCGCCTGCTCATGGCAGCGATCGCCGCGGCCCTGGTTGCCGTGAGCGCTTACATGCTCTGGTCAGGGGCCGACGGTGCGCAGCTTGGCCTCATCCCAACCCTGATTGCGGTCACGGCGAAGAAGTTCTTCGGCAACAAGAAGGACGCCCCTAACGCGCTCGGCGACCACCCCGCCGTCGCCTACATCTTCAAGGCATTGACGACGGGGGAGACCGATGACGTCGCGGACATGGTTGCCGACGACTTCCGTGCCTACGCCAACGGTTACGAGATTCTCGACCCGGCCGGTGGGAGCGGTGCAGAGCTGTTCACGCAGAACATCGACAACTGGCGGTCGACGGTCCCCAATCTGTCAGTCGATCTCTACGACGAGGTGTCGCAGAAGGAGCCCGACGAGACCGATGGCATTGCCGTGAGGTACGTGGTCTCCGGGTCCCTCCCGGTCGAGAGCGGCGAGCTGCCCTTTGCCATCGAGGCGGCCGCCTTCGTCAAGGTCGTCGACCACAAGATCGCCGAGTGGCGTGTGGTGGTGGATCAGACCTTCTTCGAGGAGCTGCGGGCCGCGATGGGTCTTCCGTCGGGCTAGATCGAGCTGGAGAAACGAGAGCGACACAAGGGAGCACACATGCCGAGGATGCGAGGAGCAGGTCGCCACAGAAGGCGGAGACGTCGGGTACGACGGCGCCGTGTCATGCTGGTCGGTGGCATGGTCGGGTTTGGTGCCTACAAGATGTCTTCCAAAGACGCCGACCGGGTCGAGGAGCACACCGGGATCCCGCCCGAAGAGCTGGAGGACGAAGACCTCGAGCAGGCGATGGACGAGCTCGGCATCGACAAGCAGACCATCACCGACGCCGACCAGGAGGCCGGGGCGGAGGGTGGAGAAGCCACTGCTTCGGCGACGGCCGAGCCGGCTGCATCGGGGGGAGACGATCTCGACCAGCTGAAGAAGCTGGCCGACCTCCACGATGCCGGCATCCTCACCGACGAGGAGTTCGAAGCCAAGAAGGCGCAGATCCTGGACCTGTAACGTAGCGAGACTGACCCGGCGCGCATGACCGACCTGTGGATCGATCTGCTGCCGGTGCTGCTCGCCATGATGGTCTCCCCTGCCCGCACCCTGGCGGTGATCCTGCTGTTGCATGCGCCACGGAATGTGGCGACCGCGCTCGGGTACGTGGCCGGCATGGTCTCGTCGATGCTGCTCCAGGGCGCCGCCCTCGGGGCCGGGATGCGCCTCATCGGGCTCACCTCACCGTCCGGTGAGTTGACGACGGTCGTCGGCGTCCTGTATCTCCTCGGCGGCGTGATCCTGCTCGCCGGGGCATTCAAGTTCGCAACCGCCGAGGGCGCCGGCGGATCGCTGGCCTCGCTCCTCGACCGCCTCGAGCGTCTCGAGCCCGTCGACGCCTACAAGGTCGGTTTCGGCTGGCTGTTGGCCAGCCCCAAGCAGTGGGTGTTTGTGCTCACCGCCGTCGCCGTCATCTTCAGCGCAGGGCTTCGGCCCATCGGAAGCCTGGCCAACTTCTTCGTCTTCACCCTTCTGGTACAGGGTGCCTATCTCGTCATCATCGGGGCCTACGCGGTGGCGAGGAAGCCAACCGGCCGAGTCCTCGATGCCGTCTTCCAGTGGATCAGGGTCCATCTCAGGGCGACGGCGATCGGTGTTTTCGCCGGATTCGGAGTGGTGTTTCTGCTCAAGGGGCTCTCAACGCTCGGTTGATCTTCAGCCGGTCAACGTGATGGTGATCAGCAACTCGGCGTCGCCCTCCTGGATCTGGACGAGAACGTCGACCGGTGTGTCGGCGAGGAAGCTGGCGATGCGATAGCCCGCTGCCCCACCGACGTTGACGGGCCCTTCGCCGAGCACCCCTTCGTAGTAGGTGACGGTCTCGTCGAAGGAAGCCGTTGAGGTGAAGAATTTGATGCCCGAGGGTCCGTCACCGGCGAACGTCGCGCCCGGTGCAACCAGCTCGTCGGGAAGACCGGCATCCGATCCTGCCGCTGTGTCGGGGGCTTGGACCGGGGTCTCTGCGTCGGTGCCTCCGGCGAGCCCGCAATAGCCGGTGAGGGCGTCGGCTGCGGCCAGGACTTCGGCGGATTCCATCCGGAGAATGCGGGGGTCGTTCGGGTCGATCGCGAGCATGTCCCAGCCCGTCTCCTCGAACGCCGCCACCAAGCCTTCGAAGGCGACGACGAGCGTGTCGTACTCGCCCCTGATGGCACCGGGAACGAGGTCGCGAGCCCGGTGGATGGCCTCCAGGGCCTCCTTGTTTGCCGCCTCGACGCTCGCCGGGTCGAAGATGTCCATCGTCTGCGTCGCCGTGTCCTGTGCCGACATCAGCTCACAGAAATCGGAGTCCCCTCCGGCAGCCACCACCGCGGCGGTCGTAGTCGATCCGGCGGATGTCGTCGTCACGGAGGTCTCCGGCTCAGCCGCACTCGCGGTGCTGGGTGCATCCGTCGCATCAGGTGCATCCGCCCCGCCACAGGAGACGGCCACTATGGCCACAGCGATGCTCAGGACGCCGAATCGATTCCTCATGAGCCTCCGGTGACGGCGGGTGGCCGCATACCGTACCGCGTTCCTGTCGCACCCCGTCGGTACCATCGCGGCCTATGGCGCGCATCCATGTTGAAGGGTGGGCTCCCGAGTACGGGAGCCCGCTGCAAACCGATGAATCGCTTGCGGACGAGGACCGCGTCGACGAGAACGTCGAGGTCTCCGGTCCGTGGAGCCCGGTCCCCGGCACCGACGATGGTGTCGAGTCGGTGGCGTTCGTCGACGGGGTGCGTCGCGTTGACGCGATGCTCACCCTCGAGGACGAGGACGGCCCCCCGGTCGCCGGAATCTGCGGCACCTATGCGGTCGGATCGGTGCTGTGGGACCGCACCATCCCCGCCTCGGAAGTCACCCATGCCGTCGTCGACCGGGTGGCCATCTTCAGCAGCGGCAAGGCGGAACCGATGCCGCCGGTCTCGACTCAGCTGAGCTACCGGACCGAGTCCATCGCCGGGTCCGACCCGTCCGGGCTCATCCAGTCGCTCCACGGCCAAATGCGGAAGGCGGAGGCAACGCTCTCGGAGGATCTGGCCAAGGGGGGCGTTTTCGTCATCGCCGACGGCCCCATCAACGACCTGTCCGCCACCGAGAAGGTCGGCTTCATCAAGACCCACCGCCGCCCTTATCTCAGCGACGATCGCATCGGCATCGTCGGGGCGCTCCGGGCCGGCGAGCGCACACCGCTCTTCCTCATCGGCGCCGGAGGCGCCTACCCGAGGTACTCGTGGTACTTCCGCCTTGCCGACATCGACCACGGTCATGCCTGGTCTGGAATCGCCCGCGCCGAGGTGTCGAGCCACCTCGACCTCGGCACCGCACAGCGAATGGCCGACCGGGTCACCGCAGTGGTTCCCGGAGTCGCCTCGGAGCCACACATCGACCCGAGGGCCCCGCAGAACCTGGTGCCGATCGCCGCTCTGGAACGGGAGCTGAGGAGACGCATGGGCGACCCCGCCTTCGTCTACCGTGAGCTGCGGACGGCCACCTTGGGCGGGGTGCTGAGATGACGGAAAATAGTGTTGGGAGGGTGCTGGGAACCCAACACACTTCGACGAGCGAGTTCCGCGTCGTCCTCGATGACGACGAGTACCTCCAGCTCGACGATCTCGTCGTCGTTCGCACCCAGGTGCCCAAGTACGGGGAGGTGCGCACCTACGGCATCGTGACCGAGGTCGAGGCCATATATGAAGGCGCCCAGTTCGAGTCCGACACCCACCGCATCGCCGCCGACGGGATCATGCCGGGAGCCAAGGTGCGCTCGGCGAGAGTTCAGGTCACCAGGGTCGATCCCGAGCTGTGGGTGTCCGCCGATCCCGGTGAGGTCGCCGAGCGCGCCCGTGGCGACGAGCGAGACAAGGCGCTGTACGTCGACGAGATGGGCCGGCCCTTGCCGGCGGGGATCGGGCGCGACGGCGAACCGGTGTCGGTCGACCTCGACTTCTTCGACGGCCGCAAGGGCGGCCATATGTCGATCTCCGGTATCTCGGGCGTGGCCACCAAGACCTCGTTTGCCCTGTTCTTCCTCCGCCTGCTCTCTGCGCGCCCCGACGTGGTCGGAGAGGGCGCGGCCAACCTGCGCATCCTCGTGTTCAACGTCAAGGGCGAGGACCTGCTGTGGCTGGACAAGCCGAACAACGCCTTCACCCCGGACGATGCCACCAAGTGGGAACAGCTCGGCGTTGCGCCGACGCCGTTCCCTTCGGTGGCGTTCTGGGCACCACCCCGGCCCAAGAGCGGCGACGTGCTCGTCCCCGACACCGGTGGGCGCCAAGAGGGGGTCAACGCCTTTGTCTGGACGCCGCGCCAATTCATCGACGAAGGGCTGCTCCGGTTCCTCTTCACCGACGCCTCCGACTTCCGCAACCAGCTGTCGTTCATCGAGGAGCGGGTGCGATCCCAGCTGCAGCGGTATGCCATCGATGTCGACGGTGTGCCGGGTGCGGTCGTGCTGCGCGACCCCGCCGACGTCGACGACCCTTTCCAGCCGGTGGTTCCGCATCGCGGCGAGCGGGTGATCGGCGATCTGCGCACCATGATCGACGCCGTTGCCGAGTACATCGACCCCGAGGACCGCGAGCCCGACCCGCGCTGGACCGGTAGGGTCCAGGGTGGCACCGTTTCGGCTTTCCTGCGTCGTCTCCACGCTGCGGAGAACCGGCTCGGACACATGATCAGGGCCGGAGACAGCCGGCGGATCGATCGCGGCGCCGCCCAGGTGACCGTGGTCGCCATCCAATCGCTCCATGACCTGGGGCAGCGCTTTGTGGTCGGTGCCTTGCTCGCCGAGACCTTCGACGAGAAGGAGCAGACCGGGCAGCGGCTCCCGCTGTCGGTGGTGGTGCTCGACGAGCTGAACAAGTACGCACCTCGCGACGGTTCGAGCCCGCTCAAGGAGATGCTGATCGACATCGCCCAGCGGGGGAGGAGCCTCGGGGTCCTGCTGGTCGGCGCCCAGCAGACCGCATCCAAGGTGGCGTCCGAGGTGATGGAGAACGCTGCGATCAAGGTGGCGGGCCGGCTCGATGCTGCCGAGGCCGAGCGCGCCGAGTACGGATGGATGCTGCCGTCGACCCGGGCGAGGGCCAAGCTGCTGAAGCCGGGGACGATGGTGCTGTCCCAGCCTTCGATCCCGATGCCGATCGTCCTCGACTTCCCGTTCCCGCCGTGGGCGACCCGCAGGGAAGAGGTCGACACCTCAGACAGCGACCCGTTCGAGGGGCTGTGAGGGTCCTCCACACGTCGGACTGGCATGTCGGGAAGAAGCTGGGGCGCTACGACCGCAGCGACGAGTATCGGGAGGTCATCGATGAGGTCGTCGGCATTGCCGAGGACGAGGCGGTCGATCTCGTTCTCCACTCCGGTGATCTCTTCGACCGCCCGCTGCCTCCGATCGACGCCCTCAACATCGCTCTCGACGGGCTCGTCGGGCTGAGCCACGGCGGAGACCGCCCGGTGGTGGTCATCGCGGGCAACCACGACTCGCCGGGGTTCTTCGATGCTCTGGCCCCCTTCCTGGGAAGGGTCAACGTCCATCTCGTCGGTGGCATCAAGCGTCCGGACGGCGGCGGGGTGCTCGACCTGGAGACCGCAGCCGGGCGGGCGGTGGTGTCCGCCTTCCCGTTCCTGCGGGAGGGGCGCAGCTTCGAGGTGTGGGAGCCGCCCGAGGAGCATTACAAGAAGTATGCAGATCGGCTGCGTTCGATCTCCGAGGCTTACAGCGCCCATGCCACCGAGCTCGCAGGGTCCGACGCCGTCACCTTCCTGGTGGCGCACTTTCTGGTCGGCGGAGCCAAGGTGCACGGCCACGGTGCCCCCCGCGGCGAGCGTGAGCTGCACATGGGAGAGGCCTATGCGGCCACCGCCGCGGTGATCCCGCCCGGCCCCCAATACGTGGCTCTCGGGCACATCCACGCCCCACAGAAGGTTCCCGGGGCCAAGGTTCCCGCCGAGTACGCCGGCTCACTGCTCGAGCTCGATTTCGGCGAGGCCGGCGAGGAGAAGCGGGTGGTGATCGTCGATGTCGAGCCGGGGCTCCCCGCCGCGGTGCGATCGGTCCCATTGTCCGGGGGGCGGCGGCTGCTGCGTCCCAAAGGGGCCTGGGATGAGGTCCTTGGCATGGACGGCGTGCACGACGCCTACCTGGATTTGACCGTTGACACCGCCGGGCCCGATCCCGGCCTGGCAGAGCGAGCCTTCGACGAGTTCGACCACCTGGTGAAGGTGCGAGCAGAATACCCGAGGATCGAGGAGGAACGCCTCCCCGCCGAGCACCGCACCCTCGCCGAGCACTACCGCGACTACTACGTCGACGCCAACGAGGCGGAACCACCCGAGGAGCTCATCGCCGCCTTCGCATCCGTGCTCGAGGAGGTGAGCGGTGCGTCCGCTTGACCTCAGGCTGAGGAACTTCCGCTCCTACTTCGGCGACGACGCCGGCTTCGATTTCCGGGGCCGGAGGCTCGTCGGGATCGTCGGGCCTATCGGGAGCGGCAAGTCCACGATCCTCGATGCGATCAGCTTCGCGCTGTACGGCCGCACCGCCGCGGTGGGGAGGAGCACCAAGGCCCTCATCCATCAACGCGCCGACAACGCCACGGTGGCCTTCCGCTTCACCGTCGATGGCGAGGTGTGGGAGGCGCAGCGGATGCTGCGCCGAAAGGGGGCCAGCCAGCACGCCCTGTACCGGCTGAAGGACGACACGGAAGACGCCGAGAAGGTGGAGACGATCACCGGGGAGACCGAGGTCACCAACCGGGTCGCCGAGCTGCTCGGTCTCGACTTCGATGCCTTTGGACGCTCCGTGCTGCTCGCCCAGGGCCGGTTCGCCGAGTTCCTCACCGCCCCGCCGGCGGAGCGGGACAAGGTGCTCAAGGGGGTGTTCGGCCACGACCGCATCGACCGCATGCGGATGCTGGCCAAGGAGCGTGCCGGGGAAGCCGAGATCGAGGCGGAGAAGACCGCGGTCACCGTGCAGCACCTCGCCGAGCTCGAGGAGGCGACGGCGTCCAGGAAGCAAGATCTGACGGAGGGCGCCGAGCGGCTCAGCGCCCTGGAAGCCGCCGAGCCCAAGGTACGAGAGCTTGGCGAGGCCATCGCGGCTGCCGAAACCGAGCAGCGGGCGGCCGAGAAGGAGCTCGACGATCTGCGCGGTCTTGCCGGGTCCTTCCCGAGTGATGAGGACCTGTCTGAGGTGGTTGGAGCGGCGCGCAACGCCACCGAGCAGCGGGTGGCGACCGCCGAGCGCCTCGAACAGGCGCGAGTCGGCCTGAAGACGGCTGAGGAGCGATCGCAGACCGCAACTGCCACCCGCCAGACCCTCGAATCCGCCACCGCCATGCTCGCCACAAGCGAGGAGCGGCAGGGGGCAGTGACCGATGCCAAGCAGGCATTGGTGCGTGGGACGGAGCGCCGCCAGCAGGCCATTGCTGAGGTTGCCGGGCAGGGAGATCGGGTTGCCCTTGGCGATGCCGGGGCAAAGGCGGCTGCTCAGCACCTGAAGCAGCGGTCGGCTTCGCTGACGGCGGCCGAGACCGCCTACCACGATGCCTCACACGCCAACATGGCGACAACGCTGCGCCGTGATCTCCACGAGGACGATCGCTGCCCCGTTTGCGACCAGGCCGTCGCCACCATCCCCGATGTGGATGCGGACGCCGACGTCGACCAGGCCCAGGCCACCCTCCGCACCGCCCGGAAAGACCGGGCCGAGGCAGAAGAGGCCCACACCGGGGCCGCAGCTGCGCTCGAGGCGGCAAGGACCGCGCACGAGGAGGCGCAGCGGCGCCTGGCGGAGGCGGAGGCCGCCGTCACCGAGCTGGAGGAGCGGTCGGGTCAAGCCGGCGAGTCGGCCGCCGCTGCCGCCTCGGATCTGGCCGAGCTGGTCGGCTCGCAAGACGTCACCGCCACGATCGACGCCATGCGGAGAGAGCTGGCCTCGGCCGCGGCTGCACTCGACGCGGCGGCGACGGCGCGGGATCGGGCCAGGACCGACCACGATGGAGCGATCGAAGCGGAGCAGGCGGCCGGTAAGCGGCTCGGCGATCTGCGGGTCACGCTCACCGGGATCGCCGGTCACATCGAGGGCGCGCCCGCGGTCGGTGACGATGCCGAGTCGATTGCGGAGGCCGCCGGCACCCTGCGGCACATGGCCGACCAGTCCGTCCGAGACACCTCGAAGCGGCGCGACCAGGCAACGAAACTAGCCGAGGAGCACGCCAAGGCCTTGAGCTCGCTGCTGGACAAGGCCGGTGTCACCGGATCCTTCGACGAAGCCCTCGGCGCCCTGCGGTCCCGGGTGGAGGTGTTGCGCGAGGAGATCGACCGCGCCGAGGAGCAGTTGCAGGGCAAGGCCGACCAAATCGCCCGCCGCGACGCTCATGTTGCGACGATGACCACGCACAAGGCTCTGGCGTCGGATCTCACCGACGCCAGGTTCGTCCGGTTCCTGCTCGAGGACGAGCGGCGCCGGCTCGCCGAGCTCGGCAGTGAGCATTTCCAACGGCTCACCAACGGGCGCTATCGCTTCAACGAGGACGGTGTCTTCGACATCGTCGACCTCACTGCGGCCGATGCGGTGCGCAAGGCGGACAGCCTGTCGGGGGGAGAGACGTTTCTCGCCTCGCTGGCCCTCGCCCTCGCCCTCGCCGAGATCGTGGCCAGAGGCGGTGGCAGGCTCGATGCGTTCTTCCTCGACGAGGGATTCGGGACGCTCGACCCCGAGCACCTCGACCTTGCCATGGAAGGCATCGAGTCGCTGGTCTCAGAAGAGGGCGATCGGCTCGTCGTGGTGGTGAGCCATGTCCCCGAGCTGCGGCACCGGGTGGAGGACCTCATCGAGCTCGATCGCAGCCCGACCACGGGTGACACCAAGGTGCTCAGCGGGTGAAGCCGCTCGGGCAAATCACCGTGATCGAGCTGGCCGGGCTCGGCCCGGTGCCCTTTGCCGGAATGATCCTCGCCGGGATGGGCGCCGATGTGATCGTGGTCGACCGACCGGGAGGCAGCGTGGTCCCCGACGTGATGGTGGGCGGCGTCGGCCGCGGCAAGCGATCGATCGTGATCGATCTCAAACAGCCGGAGGGGGCGGCGGCGCTGCTCCGAATCGTCGCCGGCGCCGACGCCCTCGTCGAGGGATTCCGGCCCGGTGTCGCCGAGCGGCTCGGCGTGGGTCCAGACGACTGTCTCGGCGTCAACCCGAGCCTGATGTACGGGCGCATGACCGGGTGGGGCAGGAGTGGCCTGTATTCGATGATGGCCGGCCACGACATCAACTACATCGGGCTCAGTGGCGCGCTCGACGCCATTGGGGAGGCCGACCGATCGATACCCCCGCTCAACCTGGTCGGCGACTATGGCGGAGGGGCGATGTATCTGGTGGCAGGGTTGCTGGCCGCCCTGGTCGACCGTGATCGATCGGGAGGGCGCGTCGTCGAGGCCGCCATGGTGGATGGGGCGGCTTCGTTGATGGCCCCGTTCTATGAGATGTATGCGGCGGGCCTGTGGGAGGACGCCAGGGCGGCGAACCTCCTCGACGGCGGCGCACCCTTCTACACCACCTATGCGACAAGCGATGGCCGGCAAATGGCGGTCGGGGCCCTCGAGCCGCACTTCTATGCGGCGTTGCTCGACGGGCTCGGGCTCGCAGACGCCGAGCTTCCCGGCCAGCTCGATCGGGATGGCTGGCCGGGGTTGCGTGCGAGATTCGCCGAGATCTTTGCCGGGCGCACCAGGGCGGAATGGGAGGCGGTCTTCGACGGCACCGACGCCTGTGTCACCCCGGTGCTCGGGATGGTCGAGGCGCCGGCACACCCGGCCAACGCCGAACGGGGTG
>Ga0255058_10001571_pt1 | contig 12837 bp, 27 predicted proteins | sample Cases_109_9_MG_FD_188637 | JGI IMG/M metagenome (GOLD analysis project Ga0255058, IMG submission 188637) | Seawater microbial communities from Amundsen Gulf, Northwest Territories, Canada - Cases_109_9 | ecosystem: Environmental > Aquatic > Marine > Gulf | place: Canada: Northwest Territories... | reverse complement strand
AATCGATTCTCGCCTTGGATATTTCTGACGACGAAACCGGTGTGGCTACATGCCTCTAGTGCTTCTTCTTTTCTAATTGCGTTCTCTTCCTTCTCTACCTCTGTGATGATCTCCTCGTCAAAGAAAAGGCGGCCATCACCATCAATAAAGATATCGAAACCATAGAGGGTACCTAAATTATGTCGTCCACCCATTGACACGGGAATTAACATTTCCAACGCTTCGGGCGTCAGTCCTTTCTCGGTAAGGTGTCTAAAAATAGTTTCAGTAGCAATGATTGCACCGTTGGGAAGCTCTCTCGATTCATTAATCGGGTTAGCATTTAGGATTCGACTCATTATACCTATACTTGTATCTATCCTCTTATTAATTCGGGCTATATCTCTAGCACATGATGCAATCGGACCATGGTCCAAAACCTCCATAGCTTTTTTATATTGATCTTGGATATGTAAATCGAAATCGCCAGTTGCCATTATAGGTCACCAGCCTTGTCACACTTATCGAAACTTTTCTTAACCATTGGGTCACTATCGAAGTCCTTTTCGCTCATGGCAGCTAGAATGTAGTTACATAACTCACGCAGCCTTTTAATCTGGCCTCTACTCATGCTTGCGTTAGTGCGCAACTTTTTAACTTGCCCTTTTAGCTTATCCACATCTTCTCTCATCATTCTCCTCTCCACTTCTTTATGCCACTCACCCAGCATTGTCCGCTTCGCGTCCACACTCTTTGAGGAACTCCGTAGTAGAGTCAAACCAATCGAATGACACTACTTGTGAAGCACGGACCTCCTCAATGAAGTCAAGCGCCTTGTTTAACTTCTTTGAACACGAGTCAGCTTCAAGATAAGCGCCAACACTACCCAAGTCCTTGGCTTCAACAACGGGGTTTGACTCCGATGTATGGGTCATTAGGAGTTCGTGTGTATTAAAACTTTCACCGCACTTACAAAGATAGGGAGCCTGCCCGTCTTCAAAGTTGGCCCATGTGTGTTCTACATCTCTCATTTGGTCGAAAAACATTATCCGCCCTCCTCTATAATTTGGCGCACCTGTCGTTGTACCATCCTTCTGTAATGGGTAGGCACTGATTCGATCTCACCATTAATCATACGATCGTAGTGAGGTAACAACATTGGATCTAATGCAGATCTCAGAGAGTCATCTAGATCACAAACACCAGTAGTCGACCCTACGCTCATTGATTGGTGATACGTGAAGTCCGTCCCATTCTCAGAGTCGAGTTGCGCATTATAGGACAGAGGTGATGCGATAGCGCGCTTACGTGCCATGCGATCCCTATAGGATACGATTCTGTCACACCCTACTTCCTCGATAGCGCACTCTTTGGTTTCTTTAATGTATTCCGAGCAACGTAGGCAAGGAGGGTTGTTATCGAGATAGACACCTCTGAACTTGTTGTAGAGACCGTTATCAACTACACGCGCAACAAAGTGGAACACAGACTTGCCTAGTTTAGTTGGGTCAAACTTGTGCTCCAGGGCTTCCCAGCACATCACACGGATATCCTGTGCCAGATCCTCTGGATCGACACCTGGGAAAGAATACTTACTCCGCTTCATTGAGACGATAGTCTCAACTAGATCTTGCGCGTCATTATATAGGATTCCACTTCCCGCTACTTTACTTTTCGTCACCATCCTCTTCCTTCTGGTAAGTACGACCCTCTGTTGAGTTCTCATTGAGCGCCTCAACTTCATCTTGCGCACTTGCGTGTGCCTTGGGTTCGACTTCCCGTGGGGGAGTTACTGGAGAGGGCTGTGCGAAGCTGCGATCTGTAGTGTTGGTCGCTGGATCGATTATACGTGGTGCAACATTGTCCTCACCACTCTTAGAAATTGTAATTCGGTTCTTCGGTCGGTTACCGTCTTTAAAATTTGTACCCATTATTTTTGGTCTCCTAATGTATCTGAATCCGTTAAAATTTGATCTGCTTCTTCATCTGACATGATTTTATCACATGTAAAATTCACACACACGGTTTCACGCGCGTCTGGTGGTAGGTATTCGAGTGCGAATAATTCCTCTTCTTCCTTTTCCATCTTTGCGCGACGCTCGGGGGTGATTTCCTTATTGTGGATTTCGTCCCACACCTTTTCCATCATCTCTTCATCTTCTCTACGACGCTCTTCATCTGACTGCATTACTTTTTGTATTCCTCAGTGGACTCTTTAAACCACTTAGAGATTTGTATACCGATCTCATCCAGTTGGCCGCACAAAATTACGGCAGGCGCGTCTTCAACCAATCCCTGGGGATCTTCCTGTATGGTGTCTGGCTTGATCATTACCAGTTTCAAATAGACGATACCCTCTCCCTCGTGAGGCACGAACGCTTCACCCTTCATGGATTCCAACGTTTCCTTTGTGCCTGGTAGAATATTGATACTCATAGTTTTACTGTTCCTATTGTTTACTACACTAACTACACATCTATATAATATGGAGAATCGACGTGAAAGTCCCGTATATTCTAAGTTTTCTTTATTGAGCCCCAGCCGTTTAGGTGTTCCAACCTTACAACCACCAAAAAATCTAGGTTTAGGTGTTTCAGAGACTGGGGAGGAAGCGTGTGACTTGCTGTGAAATGCCACCCCGCGTCTCAGAGCGGGACTACCCCCCTCAGAGTTGAAAAACCCCCCGGTCTCTTATTGGGACAAACTGATTTACCCGCCGAGTTTGGCACGCTATTTGAATAGCAACAGACATGCCAAAGAAAGATTTATTATTATCCCCCATTGCCCGATTCATGTGATACAATGATTGCAGTAAGGGAGTAAACAAACAATGATCATCGCCATCATCGCCGCCGCCATCATCGCCCACAACGTGATCCGCATCAAGCGCAACGTGTTCCGTTGCTTCGCTTAGTCTCATAACAGGACTCAAGTTCAACCGGCACCTAGTCGATAAGAAGAGTAACAAGGGAGCAACCATGCAAGCCACGCAAGACATCAACCTGACGGAGAAGTGGGAAGCGAAGCGGGACCGATACGCGAAGCAGCAAGGCAATTTCGTCCTCTCGGGTGACGTGGTGCTTATCGGCGACGCTCGCGAGACTTGGGATTTTATGCGCGATTGCGGCGACAAGATCTTCCGCGTCGTCTATCGGTGTCTGGACGGGACCGTCCGCGACATGATCGGACGCCAGGGAGTGAGCGATTCCGCTCAGGACGGCAAGGTCAAGAACATCGGCCACGCGATGCGGTCGGAAGCGCGTCTCACTTTGAGCTTTTGGACCTTCGCTCACGGCGAAAAGGTGAACACGGGCGCGGGCAAAGGGTATCGCACCTTGCGCGCGGCGGGGATCCTGGCTCTGCGGTGTGAAGGGCACGACATCTTGACTCGGGAGGGATTCGAGAGCTTCTGAAGTTATCGTATTGGGGCTTGACAAATACCGCTTAGTGTGGTATGATGTTGCAACTAGGGAGAAAACATGAGCGCCACCAAGAACAACACTGTCTGCACTGATTGCAACCGCGCCGCCGTCGTCGAGGTGCTGGTCCCCAACATCCACGTCATTACGCACGAGGTGGGAGCCGAGTGGACCCCGCTCTGTCGGGCTCACTACCCCACGGGCGAGCAGTGGGATACGCTCCTGCTCCCAGGGCAGCGCACCCTCAGCAACGCTCAGTGGATGCAGCGCACCACTGGCCACAATGGCATCATGACCGAAGAGGAGGCGGTTGCCATACTTGAGTCGCGCGACTAGCGCGTCCCGATGTGGGATGTCCCATCATGGGATGTCCCACAACAAGGCATGTCTCATAATGAGACTGCACTGGCATCTCAATGTGGGATGTCCCAACATAAGGCTTGACAACACCGCGCGCCCAAGCGCTTGGGTGTTCCTTCGGAACACCCAAGCGCTTCGCGCATGCCGCCACATATAGGAAATGATTTTGACTTCCATTTCTCATAATGAGACCTAGCAACAGGCGTGCCAAAGAATGATTTATTATTTCGCCCCATAGGCGGGATCATGTGGTAAGATTCCGTAACTTGAAGAACAAAGGAAACAACATGCGACTCAGCACCACGGGCTCGGTAATCGTCGACGGATTCCACGCAACCTTCACCGCAGATGGCAAGTGGCTTGTCTCGCGCAGGGGTAAGAGCATCGGCAGTGTGGACATGCTCGACGAGGCGCCGGCCTTGATCGCGCGGCATCGGGAGCGCGTGAGGGAACGCCTCGCTCGGGTCGAAGAGGAGCGTCAGCTCAGGAAATTGGTCGCCGACGATATTCGCTTTGAGCGGGACGTGGAAATCGGCGCCTACGACTAGCGCGCCGCTAGCGCATCGGTGTTCCTCCGGAACACCGAAGCGCTTCGCGCTTGCGTGGCGGTATCGGGCGAGAATTTGACTTCTGTTTGTGGTTTTGTTTTTTAGTTTTTTACTTGACATCTAGGGATTACATGGTATAATGCTTGTGGTTCAGCAACAAGGAGCAACCATGACACGCGAGTGGCACAACAACGAAGACGCGGGCGACCTGAACATGCAGCACGCGGCGGACGCGAGCGAGTTCGCCGATCACTGTGACGATTGCGGTGAGCACCTGGAGGATTGCCCGTGTGGCACCGATCCGCTCGACTACCCCGACGAGGCTAGCGTCTGGGCTGACGCGGACGCGCTGGCCAGCGCCGGCATGGGCACGGATGAGGACTACGGCTACTTCGGGGGTGATGAGGACTACTAGGGAGGACGGCGGGGAAACACCCCGCCGCCTCGGGCGTGCTGCTGGGGGTATATAGGTGGATTCTCATATTGGGACTTGACATCTAGGATCTATGTGGTATGATACTAATAGTTCAAACAAAGGAAACTATGCCCAAGAAGCACATTAGAGGCGCGATCGAGACCATGGCACACGTCCTGCGCATCAAGCGCGAGGAGGCTGAGGAGCGAAACTCTCGCACCATCGGCGCGGACATTCACACGATAGGGGAACTCGCGGTCATCGTCCTCGACATAACCGACGCCCTAAGGGTGGAGCACGGCGCAGATATCGCCAATCTCTTTGTGAATGAGGCACATCCCCGCAACGCTATCGTCATGAGGGAGGCAAAAAGCGAACTAATCATAAGTTTGGGGTGAAATCCACTTGACATCTAGCAATCACATGGTATAATGCTTGCAGTTCAGACAACAACAAACGAAGGACAACAAACATGGGTCAGCAGGACACAGCGGCAGTCATCGTCGGACGGGGAATCGGAGTCTACCGCCTCAGGACTCTCATCTCGGCTCTCCAATTGGAGATCCAGGGGATGAAGAAGCGCGGTGACAGCGCCTACAAGATTCTCAAGATGGAACTCCACTGCAAGGGCAGCAAACAAGGCGTTCTGAACTACGCCAAGGACGTTCTGGCCACACTCCCACGCTGGTAAACGAATCATCGGAAGTATTTCCCCGGGAAGAGTAAATGGCAAGGCTTCGCATCGCGGAGAACACCAACTACCCCGGGGAATATTTATTCTCAAAACGAGACAGCCCGCCCCCTCGGGCTTGCCGGGGTGGGTTATATAGGGAAATGTGCGGTTTCTCACTTGACATCTAGAGAATTGTGTGATACAATACTAGTATGCCTAAAAGTCCATCTCTACTCACGGAGGCCATCATCTACGCGTGCATTGCCATTGCCGTCATCATCTCATTTTGGGACAGATCCTCGAATCCTCTTGACAAACCCTAGGCGGTAGGGTATACTGCTGTGGTTCAAAGAGACAAGGAAACAAAGGGAGTTAGCCATCAGTAAATACCATGACGTGGACGATTTCATCCCCGAGAGCACCATCAGGCGCGTGGGGACCATCAAGATTACTGACGTTGAAACTGGCGAAAGCGAGATCAGCGCAACATATGCCGCCGCCGACATTCTGCACTATCTCAGTTTGGGATACGACATGAATAAGGTCATTCGGATCATCGAAGCGGAGGCGGACAACTAGACTTTCCCGGCATGGTGAACTCCTGACTCCCGCTAGGGCGGCGCTTGTGGCGAGCGTCGCCCTTTTTTAATTTCCCCTAACCTGATACAGCTAAGGCATTCGGGCATGCGTGCGGAGATTATATTGATAAGTGTGAGGATTCTCAGATTGAGACTTGACTTCATGTTGTAGTGGGGTATACTGCTTGCAGTTCAGGAGAAAACAAATGCGCCACGTAGTAAAGAAAACCACCAAACGAGTTCGCGAGCTGGCAAGCACAGCATTTTGCGAGGAGGGATACCTACTGGATACCATGCTTCGGCATACTAAGGCGGAAGGCTGCTCCCGCTCTATACTCATCGAGGGCAACGTGGTCTACAAACTAGCGCAAGGCCCCAGCGATGGTAACCACAATTGGAGCGAGTGGAGTTTGTGGAACAAGCTGCCCGAAAACGTTCGCGCTATAACCGCCAAGCCTCTAGCAATCTCAAAATGCAACATGGTGATAGCCATGGAGTATATTTCGGGTGGAACTCTCCGCAAGTCTTACGAGGACCGAATGGATGCAGACGGCTACTATCCAACCGATCTCGAAAAAGATAAAAATGCTTTCAACCAGAAGCTGCGCGATCTGCTGGAAAAAAGCGAAAAGTTTTCCAAGCATGAGATCGCCGTTATGATGAGCGACAACCACGCCAGTAATATCGCGGTGCGCGCAAACGGAGAACTGTGCTGGATCGATTACGCCGGCTAGGGGCGGGAAACACCCCGCCCTCTCGGGCTTGCGGGCGGGAGGTATATAAGGTTGTCTCATACTGATGCTTGACATCTAGTGTGTATTGTGGTAAGATGCTTGCAGTTCAAACAAAGGGGAATCATGCTCAACAAGCAAGACGTTTTGGATAGCGCGGTCAACTATTACCGCGGTGGTGGGATGCCGGGATACGGCGGTGGCCAGTGTGTGTATCTGGACGATGGCGGTGGGCGGTGTGCGGTTGGCGCCCTACTCCACGATCTCGAAGTCCCGGATTCGGACATCGAGGATAGCGCCTATGAGGCACTGCCCGAAATGTTCGACAAGGAGGGTAACGTGTGTGCCGACGCTATCAGGCGTCACTGCGCAATCGACGTATGGCGAAAGGATGAGATTGTGGGCATATCCACCTTTCTCATGCGTTTGCAAAACGCTCACGATAGGGTAGTGGACAACTACGAGTCAGAGTGGCCAGAGGATATCGGGGAGCAATTGGTGGAAAGCTTCACGAGATTCGCCGCGCACGAGGGAGGGGGATTGAAGGTCAACTAGGAGTGAGGGGGCGGGAACACCCCGCCCCCTCGGGCTTGCTGCTGGTCTTATATAGGGAATATGTGTTGCTGATCGCTTGACATTGGGCACCTAGTGTAGTATACTGTTGCATGGTTAGAAGCGGTTACAGCCTCAGGGTACACCTGGACGGGTTTCTCGTCCTTCTCAACATCCGAACGGGAAAGATCATGGAAAAGAAAGCGGACAAAGTCAGGGATCTAATCACCAGTAAGGGCACGCGCCCGCAAATCGCTCTGGCTATCATGGAGCGATGCAAGGCGGATCCGAGTATCAACGATTGGAAAACTGCCGCAACGCGCCAAACGCAAGAAGTGCTCGGGATTTACCTGTTGAGTGCGCGCGCAATGGTCTCCGAGTATTCCGTCGACGATTTGTCAAGCGAATGGCCAAATTGGCTAAAACAACTTGACAACCTGGATCTGTAGGGTATAATACTGCAACTACGGAGGGCAGATGACAGGAAGCAATCACGGCGCCACGGGCGGGTCATAGGGGCGCTTGGAACAAATACCGGCAAGCTGCGAGCGGGGAAAGCCCCGCCCAAGGACCACACAAACGAGGGAGAGTTATGAGACTGTCAGTCAAACATCTACAAAACAATGCGTGCACTCACGGGCATGACGAAGTAAAGCCCGGGACTCAATACGGATTCTGGCGTGTGGTTGAGCACACTGGTGCGGGATGGTTCCCGTGGCCAAGACGATTCAAGACAAAACAACAGGCAAAGAAGGCGATTGAAAAGATCACCTGGAGGGGCATAACGTAAGGGGGCGATCGGTATTCGACATTTAGGACAGGGGTGAAAATCCCCACCGTGAAAGGCCCAAGCAAAAACACGGTTTGCCTATATGGACCTGGGTTCGATTCCCAGCGCCTCCACCATTTTCTTTTTTTACATCTAGAACAATGAATAATCTAACAACCGAACAGATAAATAAGATACTTATCGCATTAGCGGTATTTCTATTCTGCGTTGTTATCATCATTGTGGAATCAGTCAAGAGTCCCGAACAGCGTGCGCGAGAGTTCAATGAGACGCGGCGCGAAGTCTACCATTGGGACGCCGAACGGGCTATGGCTTACGAGAAGGTGGAAAGGGAGCGAAACATCGAAAAGGCATTAGCTCGCCAAAGGGCTAGATCGAACTAAAGGTTTTTGATACAGCCGGACTCCTCCGGCTTGCGCGCACATATAGAAAACGAATTTGACTCCCTCCCTCTAAGTATACCACATAGATAGCATGAAGTCAAGTCCCGAATAAAGAAAAGATTTCGCACCTTATTACAAGCGCGCGTGCGCGCGTATACCACATAAACGGGTAGATGTCAAGTGACTAAGCCGGATTTATGAAGAAAAGTTTCTTACCGTTTTCTTCCCCATCTACTTGACTATCGGGCTCTATGGGGTATATTGTAATTGAACGCGCAACGAAGCGCAAACAAACCGAAACCAAACACGGAGAACAGAACAATGGCACCACGAGCACAGAGACGGACCCGGAAAGAGATGATCGCCTTTCGGCAGGCCGAGCTGGATAAGATGATCGCGCAGGAGGCAGGTAGCTTCGACGAGAGCAATGAGAGCAACGTTGGCAAGGCTCTCCAGAGGCGCCTCCGCAAGACCCGCACCGCATTGAAGGCGGCGGGAATCATGGTCAACGGGACCGACGTCCGCTCGTCGATTGCCGTCAAGATCGAGGGCACCTTGCGCCGCTTGGCATCCCAGAAGCAAGCGCAGGAGAACGCCGAAGAGCAGATTGCGAAACTGCCCTTCGATGTCGAGCGCTTGGTGGCGCTGATCGATTCCGTGGAAGCCAGCGACATTGTGGACTTTCCCACCGATCTCACCCGCCTAGGTGACGAGGATGAGCGGACCGACGAGGAGCACGAGGCCGCCTTTATCGCAAACGAGGAGGATGCCGGCGAGGAAAACTGAGTTTTCCGCTTGACAACCCGCCCGGGGGAGTGTATACTCCCTCGGGTTAGGGCACGAACAAAAAGGACAACTAGATGAGAATCCATATCAGACGCAGTAGGTGGGACCTGTTAGTTCCGGCAGCGATCATTGCGGGTATTTTCGTCTCAGTTATCTACGTCTACATATAGGACAACCATGCGAATCGACCTCACAAAAACGAGACAAGTCCACACTATCGGCTGGCGACGCGCCATCGATTTCCTCACGAACGAAACTCAGGGACGTATCTTTTCCGTATATTTCCGAAAGAAGACAAACGGGGAAATGCGGGAAATGAACTGCCGACGTGGTGTAAAGGCACACCTATCTGGCGGCGATCTCCCATACGATCCAAAAACGAAATTGGTTCTCCCCGTGTTTGACCTCCAAAAGAAAGAGTATCGCATGGTAAACCTGCGCGGCTTAGTCTCTTTCAACATTGGAGGGGAAACCTTTCTGATCGAATAAGACGGGATACCTGACAGGTAATCCATAAAGAATCCCGCAAACTAAAGGGCTCGCGCAAAATAGCGCGGGCCTTTTCTTATTTTGAGACAGCGCGACGCCTCGCGCCTGCCTGCCACATATTATATAAGAATTCGACCTTATAGCTTGACAACTTACGTGGAGAGGGTATACTGTGGTATGAGTCAACTAGAGATGGACACCGGCATGTTCCACGTCAAAATACGCTGTGCCCAATGTAAATGGGAACGGTGGTGCGCTTGGTTGTTACAAAAATGGCTCTGCACAAGATGTGCTAGGGGGATAAGATGAACCTACGCCAAGACATCGATTGGGTGCTCAATGCAAAACAGGGAGACATTCACGATATGGATCCCACCGACACGTCGAGACAAGCCGCCCAAGATGCTCTAGATGCCATAAGGGATGCGCTTAGCGATATCCAACTAGATAACAGCGGACAGTATGTTATCTATACCGGGATCTTCGATGAAGACGAAGAACAAAAAGAGATTTACGGGGAGCATGTTTGGAAGGGCGCTAGTATATCTGACCCTTGCTCGCTATGTGGTGAGCGCTATTATTCTCCGGTCCACCCGAATTAGGTAAGAGATGAAATACGCTTTACTGATTGAAGGAGACAAAGCCGGTGAGGCTATGGTCTATGGTCCGTTCGATACTCACGAGGACGCCCGCAGTTATGGCGACGAAATACTCGGCGACCAGCTATGGGTAGTCATACCGTTACACGCTGCATTGTGTGATGAAACTGGAAACTGGGAGTGACACACCGAGCCCTCTCGGGCTTGCCGCCACACATATCGCTTATATATAAGACCTCTCCCTCCTATAGTATACCACACTAGATGCCTCTTGTCAACTAGAAAATAAAGAATGTCTCACATCGAGACAATCAGATCCCTTACTTGACTATCGCCCATTATATGGTATACTTCAGCAATGGTAGACCTCAGACACATTAGCAAGGGAAACAGCAAAACAGAATGTTTCTCTTTCGATCTCCCCGCGCGTATAACGTGCCCTGGTATGACGAAAGAATGTGGCCCCAAGTGTTATGCCGCAACCCTCATGCGAATATACCCGGCGGTAAACGCTAAGTATCAGCGCAATCTAAAGTTTGCAAACTCCAAAAAGTTTGTTCACGATATGATCCGGGAAATCCCATACGGGTGTCAATTCCGGATCCACGTTAGTGGTGACTTTTTCTCCGCTGATTACGTGAGAGATTGGACAGAGATTGCTTTCCGCCGCACGGATGTCACGTTTTACGCTTATACGCGGTCGTGGCAACTAGCAGAGATATGGACAGCGATTCGATCACTACATAGGTTGCCAAACGTCAACGTCAACTTATCAGTAGATGACGAGACGGGAAAGCCGCACACTAAGTCGATGCAAACTTATCGCTGGTGTTATCTAACACATAATGATAGCGCTCCGGATTGGATGCGTGCGGATGATATTATCTTCCGATCCAACTACGGCGGTCAGAAGACACGTAGAAAGAATGCGGTAAAGAAGGGATTGGATCCCGATACCGTAGCGCCGCTTATACATAAACTCGTGGGCGTTGTTTGCCCGCTAGAGCGTGGACGCGAAATCCCCAATTTCTCTTGCGCGAAGTGTAGGCTTTGTGTTGATAAGCCTCAGGTCGCGTCCTATGTTTGATGCGTCTCCTTTCTTAGATAGGGACGTTACTACTGGCGCGTGTATTCTTATGTTCGTGCTAGGTGTAGTTGTAGTCAGAATGTTCAAAGGTAAAGACAAATGATTAAAAAGAAGATAGAAGTGTGTTTGAAGTGTGGGCACGGTAACATTCTCCAGGAAGTTACTTTCATGATCGCTCCGAACGATCCGAAGCACGATGTCGATTGGGATAGCGCGATCTATAAGGATTACTATCACTGCAAAGATTGTAACGAGGAATGCAATGTGGAAACAGTGGATATAGATCCGGATAACCTTATCGAGCGCGAAATGCATATTCGCCCATGCGTTCGACCAGATTGCCCGATATGCGGATAAGATTTGTTTGTCTCAAAGTGAGACACCCAGCCCTCTCGGGCTTGCGCGCCGACATATCGCAGATATATGCGACACCTGTATAACCCTTATAGGCTTCACTCCCCTTCTCCTGAGCGTGCATGTATATGTATTTTCTTATCTAGCTGCTCTGGGTATATGCTCGTGTTCTTGCACCTAGCCGAGCGAGAGAGCAGAAGCGATCTCCGCGAGCAACTGCACTAGATGCTCTTATTATGTGCCTACATCTATTTTTCGTCCGGAGTTTCTTTCTTAGCGCTATAATCTTGTTTTTCTTTCTGCTTGACAAATAGAGATAAGTGTGATATATTAAGGCCGATGAAACCTCACAAATACCTCAAGCATCTGCGCGACTCAAATCCCTCTAAGGTATGGATACAAGAGCTGTTCCAAACCTCCCTTGATTTAATCAATGGGGAACATATCATAGTACGTTTTGACGCCGTCTCTACGGACTCATTCACAGCAGATATGGCAGCCTCCCTAATACAGGGCCACATCCTAGATGACGATATGCAGAAACACATAGAGAAGAACCCAGCACTCAGTGCAGATTGTTATGAGGTATGGGACGCTATTGCTGATTCGTTGAATGCGAAAATGAGAATGATACTCGGTGAGGTTATGGAGCATGCTGAGATATCATTTAAGATTCTAGATGCCTTATCCGCTAAGGATTACGATTCTGCGTATAACCATACCCTGGACCTAGGTGTCAAGCTAGTAGACTATGAACCACGCGCATCAACGATTTGGGACGATTGGGTAGGTAAAGTGCTGCACGTTATAAAAACTGGTAATGAGCCGGGATCTGGCGTAGATACGGCTATTTGACTAAGATATCGCGAAAATACCCCTAGTGATCGAAGGGATCATCGTGGCGCTTATCCTGGCACCATTTGAGCTGATCTAGTTGTCAGACGCTGTAAAAGAAGGAATAATGAGAAAAGATAGAGAGGTAATGGACCTATTGGTCGAGGCGGTTATAACAATGGGCGTTTTCCTAATGCTGGCGCTGCATAGTGTGAGTTAACCATTGATGCCAACACCAGATAAAAAACGTGTTCAAATCA
>Ga0255058_10001570_pt1 | contig 12839 bp, 12 predicted proteins | sample Cases_109_9_MG_FD_188637 | JGI IMG/M metagenome (GOLD analysis project Ga0255058, IMG submission 188637) | Seawater microbial communities from Amundsen Gulf, Northwest Territories, Canada - Cases_109_9 | ecosystem: Environmental > Aquatic > Marine > Gulf | place: Canada: Northwest Territories... | reverse complement strand
AGCGCTTCGCGAACACGTTTGGGCAGAGCCCACCAGCGGGCACGATACTTCCTCCAGGCGATCCCAACGCCCAAGGCGCGGGGGGCTCGGAGTCCAAAGGGGCAAGAGGAGGCTGGTGGGGCGTCGAGCCTGGCAACCTTCGCTTCGGTATCGCGTATGTCGGAAACTGGGGCTGGATCGAGGCGGACATGGTTGTCCAGTGGCGGCTTCGCACGCCTGATCTCGACATCGATCTGGAGGCCGTGATCAACGGCCGAATTGGAAGCGCCTTTCGACTGACGAAATTCGTCAATCTCGGCCTGGGACTGTTCACCGATCGGAGCCCAATCGACGAGATTCGGTTGGCTCCCTTTGCGACGGCCGATATCAATTTCTATGGTGCGCACCTGGGCTTTCTGTTTTCGAACCGGGAGGTCCATCCCGGCCGGCCCGATGCCGATGACGATAAGAAGGGGGGAGGCTTCGCGATCGCGATCGGCTTCCGCTACTCGTATGGACGCGGGCAGGCGCTGGGCATCCTGTACCCCGCTACCTATGACCCATCATCGATCACGCGAGGCGGCGTCGACGGCAAGATCAACGAGATCGCGATCAACCTGGGCGCCAACGTCAGCTTCTGAACCAAAAGCTTGCCCCTCCCGAGACGGCTTCTAGACTCGCCGCATGAGACGCGTGGCGACGCTCGTCGTGCTTGCGATGCTGCTCGTGTCCAGCACCGCGGGGGCTGGCAATAGTGACGAGGTCAACGCGGGCGTCGAGGTCACGCTGACAGGCGGCGCAGTCGTTGCCAACGTCACGAGCGGCGCATCCCTTTGGTACAACCCGGGCGGTCTCGCGCGAATCGCCGAGGGCTCGTTCGAGATCACCGGAGTCACGTTCAAAACTTCGATCATCCGCTACCCCGGTTTGCTGACCCTGGAGACCGGGGAGCAAAGCAAAGGGAAGACGACCAACCTGTCGCTTACCCCCGAAGCGCTCGCCTTCACCTTCGTGTTCGAGAAGATGACGCTCGGGGTGGGCATCTTCAACTCCTCGCTTCGACGGGACTTGGTGCAAGAGGAGGTTGCTTCCTCCCCAGGCGTGATGCCGAGCTCAGTTTGGCGAGGCGCCGTGAACTCACGAGTCGACTTCGTTCACATAAGCACGGGACTCGCGACCGAGTTCGGCAAGCGAAAGCAAAAGATCCTGTTCGGCGGCGCGTTCGATATCGTCGTAGGCACCTCACGCGTCGACCAGCTTCTGGCCGGTTTTTACGATGACGGTGCGGCGGGAGCGCTCTCCGAGAGCTTTCTCGAGACCCAGGCGGGCTTCGGGCTACAGCTCAAGGCTGGCCTTCAATGGGTACCGATCCCGGAGGTTCGGGTCGGTCTCTCGCTCGCAACGCCGAGCTACATGTTCATGCTTGCTGAGCGGCTGACCGCGGCCGCGAATGACACGCCACCCTTTGGCTCCGCCGAACCTCCGCAAGCCACCAGCGAGCAGACGCGCCAGGTTCGGGGTGGTTGGTTCGGCGCCGAGCCAGGTACGCTGCGAACCGGTGTCGTTTACATCGGTGGTTGGGGGTGGATCGAGGGTGATCTCGTCGTCGATTTCAGACTGCAAAGCTCGAGGTTTCTCTTCAACAACAAAACGGTCGCCAACGGCCGTATCGGAACCGTCTTTGACGTAAGCAAACACTTCAAGCTCGGGTTGGGCGCGTTCACGGATGTCAGCCAGACCAAGGAGCTGATCGACGTGGGCGATCGTCAAATCGATTTCTTCGGTGTCAACGTTGGCTTCCTCTTCTCCAGTCAGGAAACGAGGCCGGACGCCGAGAAATCCGAGGCCGACAAAGACAAGACGCCCATCGCGTTGGCGATCGGCATCCGATACTCTTACGGGCGCGGCGACACCCTCGGCGCCCTCCTACCGGCGGTCTACGACCCTGCCGCGATCCAGCTGCGACCCGTCGCGACCAAGATCAACGACATCGACTTCAACTTCGGCGTCAAAGTCCTCTTCTAGGGAGGCGTGTAGGTGCGTTGCGCTTCGTGGTGTCCGGATCTAGATCGCGCGTCGTTTGCGTCGGTCGAGGAACCGAAGCTCGGTGTGACTGCGCGTCTCGGCCGGCAATAGGGCTTCCTGACCACCACCCTTGTTAAAGAGGTCACGCTTGCAGGCAAGGCCGGTGATGACTGCACCGGGAATGATCATGATCCACGAGACCATGGCGATCTTTTCCTTCTTGGAGAAGTGGCAGTTCGCGGCGGAAGCCTGGGCTGGAGTGACCCACAGCGCAGCCGCGAAGACCACTCCCACGAAGAAGAGTTGAAAAGCCTTGCCCATATCTGTTCCTTCCATTTGGCGTGAACGCCCTTACAAGATAGACGGATAGCTCATCTTCGCCCCGTGAGCCCGCTCGACGGGATGGTTACCGTCGATTTCGACTAGACATGGGCTGCTGGACCTCCCCATTCGAATAGATCCCGGAATCTCCCCCACCAATCCGCGCCGAAGGTGTAGACGCCGGCGAAGAACAGCGCCTCGGCAGTGACCAAGAGCCCGACAAACCAGCGCAGTTGTTCGTCGCGGTCGAGGCCCAGGACCTCGGGGAACGCCCCGTGCCCCGTAGAGCCGTAGTGCGCCGCGATCGGCAGCATGAGGGCGGCGCCCTGGGCGACGAGATACAGAATGAGAAAGGTGACCGCCGCGCGGTGCCGCGTTCGAGAGATTCGTTCGCCGCGGGGCGTCCTCTTGAACGCGGAGAACAGTTTTTGCTTGAGCTTCCTGAAGCCTTCTTTTCCGAGGAGGAAGATGCTTGCCAACGAAACGATCTCACCCGCAGCCATCAGTACCGCGATGAGGCCTACCGCGTTGCCCCGCGCAAGCCCAAGGGCGGGAAGGATTAGGCCGGATGCGGCGAGTAGGTTGCCGATGATGAACACGACGAGCCCTAGGCGATAGCGAAGCCCCTGCGGCTGCTTCGGGGCCGACTCCTCTTTGACCTCGGCCGTGTCGTCGTACCGAAAGAGATTTTCGAACCGCTCCCACCAAGTCGGGCCTAGGACATAAATCGCCGTGACGAATAGAAGCTCGCAAACCACCACCGCCCAGACGAAGGCTGGGCCCTGCTGCTCGGACGTGAGCCCTCCGATCGTCGGGAGTGGGTTGTCGGGGGTGGCCTGCGTGTACGCGATGATCACGGCGGCCCAGACGAGGAAATATCCGAGAAGGTGCACGACGAGAAGGGTGATCCCGAAGCGGTGCCGGCGCTGTGCGACACCCTCCGTCTTCGTGTCCGCCTCGCGTCGAAGGATGAGGGACGTTCGAGCCTCGAGGCGCTGGTATCCGCCGTCGCCGAGAAACAAGATGCTGCCGAGGATCAGGACTTCCCCGGCGCCCATGAGCCCGATGACGAGCGCTACGTAGTGCCCGTGGGCAAAACCAAATGCAGTCAGGCCGAGGCCGAGGAGCGCGAGCGCGTTACCGGTTACGAAGAGCGCAAAGCCGGTGCGGACAGGAAGACTGCTTTGCTCGAGTCGCGACATTCGCTCGCGGCAGTCGGAATAACATGGATTTCGAGAGGCTCCAATGACCGTTCACCGGCCTTGGCGAGCCAGTCAAGCGCTCGGCGATGCCATTCGCACAGCGCTGACGGGTTCCGCTTTGACAGCGACCACCCGTGCGTTCTACTAGGGCGAGCCATGAGCGAAACCCCCGAAGATCTGAAGCCCGGGTTCCCTTTCTCCATCGTCAACAAGCTCGACGGGCTGAGCAAACAACTGATCCCGATCGACTCAGACCGCGCGATGAAGCTCGCCGAGCGTGTCACCGGGTTGAGCGACTTTGGAGGGGGTGGTTTCAGGTCGCGCCTCGACTCGGCGGTTGCGGGCTTGAACGAGGCCAACCTCAACACCACGGGGCTTTTCGGGTCTCGCTACGTGTTGAACTGGCATTTGAGCAATCGCTTGCGGGTCGTCGATTTCGCCAAGCGGCATCCGGAGCTCGACGAGATCGAGATCGAGCGCCCGCTCGTCATCACCGGTTTTTTCCGAACCGGCACGACGTTCTTGCACAACGTTCTGGCGGCCGACCCAGCGAATCGGGTCGCCAAGGCTTGGGAGCTTTCGTATCCGCTTGGGCGCCTTGGCGACCCACTCGGAGACGAGACTTTCAGGCGCGCCCAGGCGAAGTTCAGCTTCGGGTTCAACCAGAGCGCCATTCCGGACCAGGGGGTCGCTCATCACGTTACCCCCGACTCGTATGAGGAGTGCTTCTTCCTCCTCGAGAACGACATGGCCGTACTCACGTTCTGGATTGCCTTCGCGACGTACTCCTACGCGATGGAGATGCTCGAATGGGACATGATAGAGCCCTACGAGTTTCACAAGCTCCAGCTCAAGATCCTCAATGCGCAACGGTCGGCGGAACGTTGGGTGCTGAAATGCCCGTGGCACATTTGGAACATGGATGCGCTCATGGCCGTGTACCCGGACGCGCAGGTGATCTTCACACATCGAGACATCACCAAGGCGCTTGCGTCCCATTGCAGTCTCAGCGCCCGGATGGCGTCGAAGCTGCGACGGAGCCTCGACGTCAACGAGCTGGGAGCGTTTTGGCTCGAGTACACCCGCATTGGGCTCCAGCGCGGGATGGACGCGCGCGACAAAATTCCGGACGCGCAGATCTACGACATCCGTCTACGCGACATGATGGCCGATCCTTTGAGCACCCTCGAAGACTTGTACAGGCACTTCGGTCTCGAATATACCGACGAGCTGGCGACCCTTTTCAAGGCCCGCATCGAAGACAAGCCGACGGCCCAGGAAGGCGAGCACGATTACCACATCGAAGACTTCGGGCTCACCGACGAGAAGGTCCGTGAAGTGCTTGTCGACTACAACGAACGATTCGGTGTCTAGTTTGCAGCCGCACTTGACCATCGGCGGGGCGCCGACTAAGTCCGCGTCCATCGGCGGATCTCAAGCGCCGGAAGGAGAATCGATGACTAAGCAAGCATTTTTGGGTGGGCTCGTTGCCATGTTCGCGCTCCTCGTGTTGGGCGGCTGCAGCAAGGAAGCGAAGAGTGAGACGGCGGCTGCCGTCGATAGTGGCGACCCGGTCCTGGTCCTCGAAGCGGGCGTAGAGCCCAGAACGCCGCTTCGCTACAAGATCACCGATGGCACCGTAACCAAGTCCAACATGGATTTTCGGCTTGCGACCCTTGCTCAAACCGCCGACGCGGCTGCTCTTTCGGTCGTTCCCGGCGTGAGGCTCCACATCGTCTCGGGACCTTCGATGCGCACCGAACAAGGCATCGAATTCGAGGTCAACATCAAAAAGGCGGAAGCCATGGTGCCTGAAGGCCTCGATGAAAGCGTCGCCGACGACCTGCGACAGAGCGCGTCGATCCTCGACAACGTAGGCGGTACGGTCGTCATCAACGACCGGGGCCTCATTCGATCGGCGAAGCTCAACGAGCAGGCCAAGAACCCCGACCTGCCATTGCGTCTCCTCATGATGATCGTGAATGCCCGTACGACGCTGGCTAGGGTTGTGCTCCCCGCCGAGCCTGTGGGCCTCGGCGCGCGCTGGCAGTCCACCAAGGAGCTCGTTCTCTACGGCTTCAAGATCCAGCAGGTGGATAGCTACACGCTCGTCGAGAAAGTCGGTGACGAGATCAAGCTCAACGTGACGGTCACTCAGAACGCGCTTCCGCAGACCGTGGACTTCCCCGATGATGGTGTGTCGATTTCGGTCGAGACGATGACCATGAACGCCAGCGGGGAGATCATCCTCAACCTGAACGCCCTCGAATCGGACGCCGCTGCGGCCGGCGACTCGACCGACAAGATGACCGTGACCGCTGGCGACAAGACCGAGAAGATCGAGGTCACGGAGACGTTCGAAATCCGGATGACCAATACCACCGCGGTCGAATGAAACTGACGAAGCACTTGGATGTTGATGCGGTGCGGCGGCTCTACCGGGCTGATATCCCCGCACCGGTCGATGTGCTCAATCTGATTCGTTTCAAAGACGAGGACGCCTACCGTTGGTATGGCGTTCTCGTCGTCCCCACCCTGAAAGCCGTGGGCGGGAAGGCCAGTTGGTTCGGCGACCACACGACTTCGTTCGAAGGAGAGCCGCAAGCGGACGAGTTAGGGGTGGTTCGCTACCCGAATCAGCGGCGGTTCTTTGCGCTGGTGTTGAACCCCTACTACGCGCTGGTCGCGAACCCTCAGCGGCTCAAGGCTGTGCGTGCGTTTCAGGCTTCCTTTACATACTCGCCCGACACCCTTGAAGCGCTGAGCTCGAGCAAGTGGCTACTGGTGATCCACCATCATCCGGGGCAAAGAGTAATTGAGGCGCTCCAAAAATTGATCGACCCCACCGGTGGCCGGCTCGTGTACCAGAGTGCGGAGACCTCACCGATTGTAATCGCAAAGAAGCAGCACCCGGCGAACACGAACCCGTTGGTCTACCCGAACACGGCTTTGTTCCAGTACGAGAGTCAGGAACGTTGTGAAGACGCGATCACGCCGGGCATCCTGAACCAGATCAAGGAGGTGGCCGGCGACGACGTCTCGGTACAGCTCTATCGGAGGCTGACCCGCCGAGAAGCGCTCCCCGCCGCCCTAGCAAAGCTTCTCCTGTCGTGACCGAGACCTTTGACGCCGTCGTGATTGGCTCCGGCCCGAACGGCTTGAGCGCTGCGGTCGCGCTTGCGCAGGGCGGCGCATCCGTGTTGGTGCTCGAAGCCGCCGAAGAGATCGGTGGAGGGACCCGAACGGCCGAGCTCACCCTCGAAGGGTTTGCTCACGACGTTTGCTCGGCCGTGCACACGACGGGGATTCTCTCGCCTTTCCTTCGTTCTTTGCCGCTCGAAAAGCACGGGCTTCGGTGGATTCTTCCGCCGGCGTCCGTCGCGCATCCGCTCGACGACGAACCCGCTGTCATGCTGTGGCCTTCGATCGCCCAGACCGCCGAAGGCCTCGGAGTGGACGCCCGCAGCTACGAGAAACTGGTGGCGCCCTTCATGGAGGACCCACACGGGTTCTTCGACGACGTGCTCGGCCCCCTCGGGTGGCCGAGTCACCCCGGGTTGTTCATGCGGTTCGGGCTCAACGCGATGTGGCCCGCTACCTGGCTCGCAAGTTGGAGGTTCCGCGACGCTCGGGCGAAGGCGTTGTTCGCGGGCTGCTCTGCTCACAGCATTTTGCCTCTGAACAGTTTGTTCACCGCAGCACTCGGGATGATCTTCTCGATCGCGGGGCACGTCGAGCCATGGCCGATCGCGTCGGGAGGCTCTTCGGCCATCCCAAAGGCCCTGGCTTCGCTCCTGCGCGAGCTTGGTGGCCAGATCCGAACGGGTGCGCGCGTCAGCTCGCTGGCAGACCTCCCCCCCGCGCGTGTGTACCTGTTCGACACCAGCCCCAACCAGCTCGCCGCGATCGGGGAGCCCGTCCTGCCCGGTGGCTACGTCCGACGGCTTCGGCGGTATCGGTACGGCCCCGGCGCGTTCAAGCTCGATTGGGCGCTCGACGGACCGATTCCGTGGAGAGATCCGAACTGCCTCCAGGCATCGACGGTGCATTTGGGTGGCACTCTGGAGGAGATCGCGGCGGGCGAAGCGGCGATGTACCGCGGAGAGCACCCCGACAAGCCCCATGTGCTGGTCTGCCAACAAAGTCAGTTCGACCCGACGAGGGCGCCGGAAGGCAAACACACCGGTTATGCGTATTGCCACGTACCCGGGGACTCGACGTTCGACATGACCGACTCCATCGAAAATCAGGTGGAGCGTTTTGCCCCAGGCTTCAAGGATCTCATTCTCGCGCGGCACGTCATGCGCACCGGTGACTTTCAGCACTACAACCTCAACTACGTCGGCGGGGCGATCACGGGTGGCGTTGCCGACGTATTTCAGCTCTTCACGAGACCAGTGGCACGACTGAACCCGTACACAACTCCGAATCCCCGCATGTACATCTGTTCGGCCTCGACGCCGCCCGGCGGTGGGGTGCACGGCATGTGCGGGTATCACGCCGCGCAGGCAGCGCTGAAACGGATCGACCGGTTCGAGCCTGCGCCGCTCACGTCGTGAACCAATACGCCCATGCCATGAACAGAAACTGAAACGGCAGTCGCGCCCAAAGCGCCCATCTCGGAGTTGGCTTCTTGGGGGTGAACGAGATGTTCTGAGTGAGCATGTTGATGTTGGCCGGAAACACCGCAATGTAGAAAGCGATGAGGCCCCAAGCCGCGGCGACGCGTGTCGTAGGAACCAGCAAACCGACGCCGCCTGCGATCTCGAAAAAGCCGCTGATGTAGACCAGGGCCAGCGGCGCGGGCAGAAACTTCGGCACGATGCGTACAAACGCTTTCGGCTTGACGAAGTGCAAGACCCCGATTGCGATCATCGAGAGGGCGAGAGTGCAAAGCGCGAAGAGCTTCAATCCGGTCACGGCGGAGGTTGTACCGCAGGCGCCCGTCAGCGCTCAAGCGGCTTCGTCTGCCATTTCATTCGCGCGTTGCCAGCTGAGATCCGAGATTGCTCGCAAAAGCTCGTTCTGCGCGTGGCTTCCCCCGAGCTCCGAGGCCTTGGGTACGCTCGAAGTGAAGACCACCGCGGCCAATCGATAGTCCCCCACGGCGAAGGCGCGAAGCCCGATCGCGAGTTGCACGAGGAGCGGCTCTCGGCAATAGCCCGACCCCTTGGGTCCAGTCTCTATCCACCGATCGAGCGCGTGAACGTCGCCCGCGCCTGCGAGGGCCAAGATGCAGTGCAGCGCCACGTATGGATCCGATACGCGAGAAAGGTTCCGGGCGGCGGTCTTTCGGACCGGCTCCCAGGGAAGGACGACCGGCCGGTCCGCGCTTAGCTTGAGTCGCCACAGCATCGCGGGACCGTCGGTGAGCGCGTCGTCGGTCGTCGCCGCGATCGGAAGGATGTGCTCTTGGAACCGCGCGAGGGCGGCGTCCCATTGTCCCAGCGCGAGCTCGAAGATCGCCATGTGCCACTGAAGGTGCGTCCAATCGCTTCCTTGACCTTCGTGCTTGGCGAGCCAGTTTCCGAGCCAACGGTGACCGAGCTCGTGCCGCCCTTCGTCGAGCATGCGGTGCGCCATCACGTGCGCCTGGCCCGCATCGCCGTCAGAGAACACGCCGAAGCCACTCACATCCTGGCTTCGCGCGCGCGGGGGTGACACCAGCTCGAGGTTCATGACACGCGCTCGCTTTCCGAGGTCTCTCGACCGACGGTGATGACGTAGGGGCGCTCCATGAGGACGCCGGCATCCGATCGGTGGGCCTCATGAAACGCGATGAACTCGCACTCGAGGCGCTTCGCCTTTTCGACGGGCAGTGTCTCGAGCAGAGTCACCACGGGGCCGAACCCAGTCGAGAACGTTTCCCAGGCCTTCGCGGCGCTCGCCGGTCGAAAGAACGAAATCGCTTCTTCGAAGCGCAACGAGAAGCTGCTGCCGAGGAGCTCCGTCAGGCGAGCGGTCTTGCCCCACTCGAAGGGTGACGGAGGAGGATTGTCTTCGACCGGCCTGTAGCTCTTGATGAGCTGAAACATCTCCTGGACGCTGCCGCCCGTGGCCCATGTTGCGAGGACCACCCGTCCGCCCGGCCGAACGACACGCGCAAGCTCCGCGGCAGCCGCTTCCGGGTTACGGACGAACATGACGCCGAAGGTGGAGATCACCGCATCGAAATGATCGTCAGGGAAGGGTAATGCTTCTGCGTCGCCGACCCGGAAGTCGATGTGGTGGCCGTTGCTCAAGGTTCGGGCCGCCTCGATGACCTCGGTGCCGAGGTCGACGCCGGTCACGGTGGCCCCTCTTGCGGCGATGCTGCGGGCTGCCCACCCCGTAGCAGTACCGACGTCCAGGACGTGTTCGCCGGGCTGCGGGTTGAGGCGGTCGACCGCATGCTCGATCGCGTCGGCGATTCCGCGGCTCACGAGATCGTACGTTTCTCCCCCTGCGTCCCAGGTGCGGGCGGCTCCTAAATTGCTTGGGAGGACTGCGGGGCGGGCGAGGTCGGTTTGGGTTTCGGGGTTCATGGAGGATTCCTTTCGTTGGGTCTGTCCCCTGTGGACAAATCCATCCTCCGCCACGACCGTTTATTGACCGTCAGTTCAAGACGCTTTGTGCCGTCTAATTTGCGTCTATAATGCGTGCACCATGGCCCGGACCCTCCGACTCAATGTGCTCGGTCCCTTCCAGGCGGAGGGCCCGGATGGAACGCCACTCGAGGTCACCGGCAAGAAAACCCAAGCGTTATTGGGCTATTTGGCAGTCGAGAGCGCGCGTCCCCACACCCGCGAGCAGCTTGCCGGGCTCCTTTGGAGCGAGACAGGAGACGAACGGGCCAGGCACAATCTTCGGCAGGCGCTCTCGAAGATCCGGCGTTCCTACGGCCCGCTCATCTCGGCCAGCGGAGACGCGGTCACCTTGGACCTCGGGGTATGCACGACCGATGTACGCGAGTTCGAACGCTTGGTGAGCAGCGAAGATGTCGACGAGCTTCAACGGTGCATCGCTCTGTACCGCGACGACTTGCTGGATGGCTTGGTGTTGAGGGAGGCGCTCTATGACGACTGGCTCCTCGGTACGCAGCATCGATTGCGAAGGTCTGCCTGCGATGCGATCGAACGGCTCGCCACCGCGTTGATCGAGCTCGATCGCGCCGACGAAGCGGTGGACGCCCTCAATCGCCGCATCGGGATGGATCCCGCTTGCGAGTCTGCGCATCGTCACTTGATGGAAGTCTTCGCAAACACAGGCCGCCGTTCCGATGCACTTCGGCAGTACCAGTTCCTCGCCGACGCCCTGCAACGCGAGCTTGGGGCCGAACCGAGCGCGGAGACCAAAGTGCTCCATGCGCGTATTCGCGATGCCGACGCGACGCCGGCGCCTGAGCGAGCGACTTCTGGCGCCGTGCCGCCTGTGTCGGGTGAGCACGAGCTGCCCGGTGTTGCTGTGCTTCCTTTCGACAACCTATCAGGCCCGGATGACAGCTACTTCGTCAACGGCATGGCCGAAGATATCATCATCGCGCTCTCCCATTTCAGTTCGTTGATGGTGATCTCCCGAGTCTCCACGTTCACCTACCGCGACCGCGACGTGCCTGACCGGCAAGTCGCCGAAGAGCTCGACGCACAGTTCCTAGTTCGTGGGAGCGTCCAGCGCGCAGGCAATCGGGTCCGCATCAACGTTCAGCTCATCGACGCACACGCTGGCTCGACGCTTTGGGCCCATCGCTTCGACCGAGAGATCGAGGACGTCTTCCTCGTTCAAGACGAGCTCACCTCGACCATCGTCTCGACGCTGGCGGGACGAGTCGAGGCTGCACGCCTTGCCAAGGCACGTCGCGCTCCACCCGAACGCCTCGACGCCTACGACTACGTGCTCCGCGGCAAGGCGCACCATCACCGGTACACCTCTGACGATTGTCGTGTTGCGATCGACATGTTCGAGCAAGCGATAGAGAGCGATCCAGAGTACGCCGTTGCCCACGCCTGGCTTGCATGCGGATTGGGGCAGGCGATGATCTATCGCCCCGAAGAACGAGACATTTTGGTCGACCAGGCGCAAGCTGCGGCGGAGCGTGGTCTCGAGCTCGACGAAACCGATAGCGAGTGCCATCGCATCCTTGGCCAAGTGTCGATGATCCGCCGTGACCTCCAACGAGCCATTGCGTACCAAGAGCGTGGCCTCTTCCTCAACCCGAACGACGATCGTTCGGTCTGCGCGATGGGGGAGTTTCTTTCTTTCGTGGGGAGGTGCGAAGAAGCCGAGACCTGGATTCGAAAGGCGATGCGACTCAACCCGTATCACCCCGAGCGCTTTTGGTCGCACTTGGGGCGCGCGTTGTTTCATCAGGGGCGTTACGCGGAGGCCTGCGAGGCGTTGCAGAACATGCAGAATCCTCGCATTCGAGAGCGCGCTTTTCTCGTGGCGGCGAGCGTGAAGCTGGATGACCCGAAGGCCCTCGATCGGCGCGTAACGGAGCTCAGTGCGGCATCCCCCACCTTCAACGCAGACAGCTATATCGATGGGCTGCCGTATGAGAGTGAAGCGGACCGAGAAGCGCTTCGCGAGGCCCTGCGTTCAGCTGGGTTCTAACCGGCTTCCCCGCCGCCGCGGCCCGTGATCTCCTTGGCTTTCGCTCCGGCCGCGCGGAATAATTTCCTCAGCTTGATGCCGCCCCAGATGAAGAGGGCGAGCAGCACGATCAAGAAGATGATGTTGAAGACAGGGATGTAGACGTAGTCCTTGGGAACCTTCTTGAGGGACACGATGTTGGGGTAGAGGTCCAGCATCGTGAAACGGGCGCCGTAGTACTTCACGAGCACGACGTCTTTCTTGTCGTCCGCCGCTTCGGCCGTTTCGGCCTGGGCCATGCTCATCGCCTCAGCGGCGATGTCTCCCGAGTCCCATTTGAAGTACCAGCCGTTGTCCTCGTTGCGGAACGCCAGGGGCTTCCCGCCGTCGACCTCCGTGGCGTAGACGAAACGCACGTCGCGCGTCTGATCCTGCCCAGGCTTTGCGCCTTTGCGATCCATGCGCTTCACGTCGGTGCCGGAGATGGTCACCTTGGTTGCCCGCGGCATGTAGTAGTAGAGAGACGACGCAAAGAGCACGGCGATCAATACCGCCAGCACCACGCCCAGATTCTTCATCCACTTCTTCATAGGCCCCGAGTCATACGGCGATCTCGAGAAGTCACAAGTCGAAGATGTGCGCCGGCTCATCGAGCCAATGATCAGGATCCTCCGTTGCCAAGGTCTCCCGAGGAAAGGGCCCCCAACTGACCGCCACCGTGGTCACACCGGCTCGCTTCCCGGC
>Ga0255058_10001569_pt1 | contig 12841 bp, 8 predicted proteins | sample Cases_109_9_MG_FD_188637 | JGI IMG/M metagenome (GOLD analysis project Ga0255058, IMG submission 188637) | Seawater microbial communities from Amundsen Gulf, Northwest Territories, Canada - Cases_109_9 | ecosystem: Environmental > Aquatic > Marine > Gulf | place: Canada: Northwest Territories... | reverse complement strand
GGGGCAGAATGTCTTTATGGGAATGAGCAGCAAAGATTCCAATAATGTAAGGCCTCTTGCCGGGCTTATTAAAAAAGCAACCTCTCCTATACCGGGGGTATTTTCTTTTTCATTCCAGAGATCGCTTTTCGAGCGCGGACTTGCCACCGGAAACTCTATAGAAGTGGAAATAAGCGGGACCAATATGGATAATATAGTGCGGACCACTGGAATGTTAATGATGGACATTTCTAAAAGTTTTGGATTTCCCAGGCCGGACCCTCCAAACTTTAACCTGGGGGGGCCTGAAATTCAATTGATCCCAAAAGAAGATAAAATGGCGGAATTCGGGTTTAGCGTTCAGGACGTTGGTTTTATAATCCGGTCCATGGTGGATGGGGTTGTCATTGGAGAGTTTTGGGACAAGGGGGATAAGATTGACTTAAAACTTCTCTCTTCCTCAGAAACAATAAAGTATATTGAAGATCTCAGTTCCATTCCGGTTGCGACTCCTTTGGGTAAACTGGTTCAACTCTCTTCATTTACCGATAAATTGTTCATTGAATCCCCTACGCAGATTAATCATATTGAAGAAAGAAGGGCCGTCAAATTGGTTGTCACGCCTCCTTCGGAAATGGAATTGGAAAGGGCGATGATTATGCTAAAAAATGAAATAATCAAACCTTTGAGAGACAAAAAAATGGTCCCGAAAGATGTGGATATTGTGCTGGCCGGAACAGCGGATAAGCTGACATCCACCAGAGAGGCCCTTAAATGGAATTTCCTTCTGGCGATTTTAATTACCTTCCTTCTCATGTCCTCTCTCTTTGAGTCCTTTCTTTATCCGATGGTTATCATGTTCAGTGTGCCTCTGGCAGCGGTGGGTGGTTTTATTGGGTTCCATTTCGTCCATAAGTTTACGGGAATGCATTTGGATATTTTAACTATGCTGGGATTCATTTTATTAATTGGCACCGTGGTCAACGGCGCTATATTAATAGTGCATCAGGCCCTAAACTTTATGCGGCATCATGGTATGAGCAAGGATGACGCCATTGTTGAAAGCGTAAAAACAAGAATCCGCCCTATTTTCATGAGCGCCCTGACAAGCATAGGAGGAATGGCCCCTCTCATTCTTTTTCCCGGCGCTGGCAGCGAGCTGTACCGCGGACTGGGAAGCGTGGTTGTGGGAGGCTTGGCGGTGTCTTCGTTTTTTACGCTTTTAGTGGTCCCAACCCTATTTAGCCTTGCTCTATCCCTATTTAATATAAAAAACCCTTGAAAACAAATGTAAAAATTAAAGAGCGGATTGCTTTTTTGGTTGGAATTATTTTTATTGTTTCCTGCAACGGTTTTTCAAAATAATCAACCTTAAAGGTCTCAGAACCGTTGATCAGATAGAGGTTAGCAAAAAAGCAGCTCTTTCAGTTCATCTTACCCCGTTAGAGATTACGGGAAGGAACAGTAAAATAATGTATCTATTCTTCAAACTATCTTGGGTCGTTTCCTATCTCTAACGGGGCTTACTAAAAAAACTCCTAAAAGTGGCAACGCAATCCTTAAAAAGCCCCACTCAAAACCCACACATCCTCTAACAGGTCAGACATTGATTCTAAAACATGTATATTGCAGGAAAACCATTAATTTTCTCTGACCTTTGAAGTTCTGACTCTTTAAATTCAAAGAGTCCTTTTTTTTTCTTCATTTAAATGTTGACAATATTTTTAAATATAGTTAATAATGCAAAATTTATATTAATTACTTTTTGCATCAAACTGGTATAGTAAATAACCTGATAAGAGTTAAAAAATTTCCGGGTCAATAAAAAAAGAGATCTAAATATGTTTGGAAGAAAAAACGCCAACTTAAACAAAAGATGGTCCTGCGCTTTCCCCTTTCTTTTTCTTCTGATCTTCTTGGCGGGCCAAGCCCATGCCGGCACATTTACGGCCTACGGACCCAGGACTTTCCAACGCGGGACAGGCCAGCCTGTTACAGAAACGGATTCCTTTTCTGTTCTGAACCCCAATACAACCTACACCCTTAATGCTTATAACGGCGGACTTTTAGACGATGAAATAACAGGCGAACTCGTTAGCAGCGGTGAAATCCATCTAAATGGGGTTCTTGTAATTGGGCCTCAAAATTTTAGCCAAAACGTCAGCTCCATTATCGAACCGGTCACCCTGCAAACTGTCAATAATCTTTTCGTTGAGGTGCGGGGGAAACCGGGAGGCACTCTTGTCATAGACATAGTAGGAATAGACAATGACCCCCCTTCAATCACCGCTTTCGTTGACATCCCTCCTAACGCCGCGGGTTGGAACAATACCAGCGTTACGGTAAGTTTTGATTGTTCCGACGCAATTAGTGGAATCCAAACCTGTCCGCCCCCCATCACAGTAAATACCGAAGGAGCCAATCAGATTATAAGCGGCACGGCCTTTGATTTAGCAGGAAACAGCGCCACCGCGTCCGTCTCTGTTTCCATTGACACTATTTCCCCTGTAATTACGCTTAACAATACTCCGGCAGAAACAAACGACCCTTCCTTGACCTTAAGCGGGTCCGTCAGTGACGCAAATAGTATTACAAGTTTTACAATAAACAATAATCCACTAACCCTTTCTACTAACAGCTTTACCACTAATGTAACCTTGATAGAAGGAAGCAATGCTTTCACTTTTGCGGCGACAGATATAGCCGGCAACACGGGAACAGCTGACCTGGTAATATCTTTTGTCCCCGATGCAGGAGGCATACCCCCTGACCCTGCAACTGTAGCTCCGGAGATAGATCAGACTGTTGCGACAACCCTTGGTAGCGCCACAGAATTTCTCCATACCGGCAATAATCCCATCCAGAGAGGCGTAGCACCAGGGACTATCGAGCCAATCCGGGTGGCGGTATTACGCGGCAAAGTTATGGCTGGGGATGGGACCCCCCTGTCAGGAGTAAAAACTACCATCCTGAATCACCCTGAATTTGGAAACACCTTAACCCGGGAAGACGGCATGTTTGATATGGCCGTAAACGGAGGAGGAATTCTCACGGTAAATTATGAATTAGATGGCTTTTAAACGGTTCAGCGGACTATCACAACCCCCTGGCAGGATTATGCGCGGGCGGAAGATGTGGTTATGACCCCTTTTGATACAGTGGTTACCACTATTGACCTCAACGCAAACGTAAATATTCAGACAGCCCGGGGAAGCGTGAATATAGATGAAGATGGCGCGCGACAGGCGACTATACTTTTTCCCCAGGGAACGACCGCGGAAATGACCCTTCCAGACGGGACTATCCAATCCTTATCTACTCTCGATGTTCGGGCTACTGAATATACAGTAGGTCCAAACGGTCCGGAATCCATGCCCGCGGCATTGCCTCCCACAAGCGGTTACACTTACGCGGTGGAGTTTAGTGTGGACGAAGCCGTTGCAGCTGGCGCGAAGGAAGTAAGATTTAATCAGCCATTAATAAATTATGTGGAGAATTTTCTGAATTTTCCTGTGGGGGGCATTGTGCCCTCAGGTTTCTATGACCGGGAAAAAGCGGCATGGATTCCATCGGACAACGGTCTTGTCATTGAAATTTTAAACATAAATGCCAATGGTCTTGCGGAAATCGATATCGATGGTAGCGGGGCGCCAGCCGATCAGGCATCTCTCGATGCTTTAGGAGTTACCAACGCGGAGCAGGGGCAGCTTGCGGTCCTTTACATGGCCGGTCAGAGTCTTTGGCGCGTTCCTATTCCTCACTTCTCACCCTGGGATTACAACTGGCCCTATGGGCCTCCGTCGGATGCTAAGGCGCCTAATCTACCGAAACTAAAATTTGATTTGCTTGATGATGCAGACTGTAATAGTGGCTCCATTATAGAATCCCAAAATCAGACTCTGGGAGAAGCATTAGATATTGTTGGCGCTCCTTACAGTTTACATTACAAAAGCGATAGAGCGCCTGACAGATTGGACTCGTATACTATAAAAATTCCCCTTAGCGATAACAATATTCCAGCAAGTTTAAAAAGAATTGGTCTGAAAATTAATATTGCTGGCAGACAGTTTATGCACGCTTTCCCTGCGCTTCCCAATCAAATACACACCTTTATCTGGGATGGGAAGGATGCTTATGGCCGTACTTTGCAAGGGCAGCAGGTGGCTAATGTCAACATTGGTTATGTTTATGATGCGGTCTATTTGGGGACATCATTTACTCAAGGCTTTGGAAGATTTTCAGACTCAGGGATACCGATATCCGGTAGTCGAGCGCGTGGAGAATTAACTATTTGGCAAGAATATAATGCTGGTGTGGGCTCCTGGGATGCTCGGTCCCAAGGGCTTGGAGGATGGAGCTTAAATATACACCATGCCTATGCCCCTCATAGCCAAACACTGTATCTGGGAAACGGCAATCGCCGTACAGCCACGAATAAAAATGATATTATAACTACTATTACTTCGCTGCACCCCTTTCTTATTAATAGTAGAGTTAAAGTTATAGAAGGAGTGGCTGTAGGGCCGGATGGTATTATATATATTATAGACCGAGTCAATGAGCAAATCCGCAGTTTTGGTACTGACGGGGTTATGACCACTGTGGCGGGTAATGGCATAAGAGGCTTTAGCGGCGACGGAGGTCCGGCAATAAATGCTCAACTTTTTTCTTCCACCGATGTTGCTTTAGGGCCGGATGGCAGTTTGTATATAGCAGATCAGGGAAACCACGCCATTCGCAAGGTTACTCCCGATGGGATAATAAACACTGTGGCGGGTGATGGCGCCGGTGGCCGTAGCGGTGATGGGGGACCAGCAACATCTGCACAACTTTTAGGCCCAACCGGTGTCGCTATAGGACCGGATGGCAGCATATACATTGCAGACCGTAGTCTCCGAATCCGCCGTGTTGATCCTGACGGGATAATAAACACTGTGGCGGGTAATGGCATCTTTGGCTTCAGTGGCGACGGAGGCCCGGCAATAAATGCTCAATTTCTTTCTACCAATCATGTTGCTTTAGGGCCAGATGGCAGTTTGTATATAGTAGATGGTCGAAACGATAGAGTTCGCAAGGTTACTTCCGATGGGATAATAAACACTGTAGTGGGTAATGGCACAAGGGGCTTTAGCGGCGATGGGGGACCAGCAACATTAGCCCAAATTTCTGCCCCACGGGGAATTACTGTAGGACCGGATGGCAGTATATACATGGCCGATTTGGTTAATAACCGAATCCGCCGTGTTGGTCCTGACGGGATTATAACTACTGTGGCGGGTATAGGCATAAGTGGCTATAGCGGCGACGGAGGTCCGGCAACAAATGCTCACCTTAGTTTTCCACAGGATGTCGCTTTAGGGCCAGATGGAAGCATTTACATTGCAGACAGTTCAAATATTCGAATCCGCAAGGTGGCTCCAACCATGCCAGACTTTTCTGCAAGCGATATCGCAATCGCTTCTGAAGATGGCAGTGAATTATACCAGTTCAATCTTTTCGGCCAACACCTTCGCACTTTTAATACCCTGACACAATCGGTAAAATATAACTTCACTTATAATAATCAGGGACTCCTCACCCTGGTCCAGGACGGAGATGGCAATATTACCACCATCCAGCGTAATTTCAATGGTGATCCCACGGCCATCATTGCGCCCGATGGACAACAAACTTCGCTGAATCTCGATTTTAACGGATACCTTTCCGACATTGCTGATCCCGCTGGTGATACCACACAATTTACTTACACAACGAGAGGTCTTATGACTTCTCTGACGAATCCGAGGGGGAAAATTAATAACTTTACCTATGATTTGCTTGGACGGCTTATTAAGGACGAAGACCCCGCGGGTGGATTCTGGGCTCTTTTCAGAACAGAAAGTGATAGTGATGATAATTATACAGTAGATTTGACATCTGCCATGGGGCGAACCACCACTTATTTTGTGGATACTCTTTTAAATCGCGATGAACGTCGTGTGACCATAGATCCGAGCGGACTTCAGACAGAAACTCTAATAGGAACTAACGGCAGCCGAATAACCACTGCTCCAGATGGAACAGTTACCAACCTCCTGCAAGGTCCTGATCCACGGTGGAGTATGCAGGCGCCTCTTAATAAAAACATGACAACCACCACCCCAGGTGGATTGATTTTTACTTTAACAACGGACCGCACAGTAACCCTTGCAGACCCGGATGATTTATTAAGCCTTTTGACACAGACAGATACAATAACCATCAACAATCGTATTTTTACGAGCGTCTTTGATACCGGGACAAACACTACCTTATCCACCACTCCGGCAGGACGCCAAACAACAACCACTATAGATTCTCAAGGTCGTGTGCTCAATCGGAAGACAGCTGGCCTTGATCCTGTTAATTTTTCTTATGATCTACGGGGTCGGTTGGCTACTATTACAGAAGGGTCAGGGTTCAATGATAGAGCAAGTACTCTCACCTACAACAATGAAGGGTTTATCGGGAGCATTACCGATCCGCTGTTGCGCACAGTCAGTTTTCTTTATGATTTAAAAGGGCAGGTAGTGACTGAGATACTGCCTGACCTGAGAGAGATCCATTATACCTATGACGCCAATGGGAACGTTACATCTGTAACGCCACCCGGGAGGCCGGCTCATAATTTTACCTTTACTTCCGTTGATCTTGAGCAGGAGTATATTCCTCCATTTCCGGATCCCCTGAATCCGACTCCTGATCCCAGGACCTTCTTTACCTATAATCTGGACAAACAGTTAGCTCTGATTACCAGACCCGATAGTCAGACAGTCAGTTTTGGTTATGATACGGGGGGGCGTTTAAGTTCCATCACATTGCCAAGAGGATTAGTAAGCTATGCCTATTCGACAGCTACGGGAAACCTTTCCACTATTACTGCTCCTGATGGTGGGACGATTTCTTTCGCCTATGATGCTTCTTTACTCCTTAACTCATCCTGGACAGGGCAGGTCGTCGGAAGCATAAGCCGAACCTACGATAATGACTTCCGGATAATCTCCAGGAGTGTCAACGGCGGCAGTATTATAGGCTTTGGTTATGACAATGACGGTCTGCTAACTCAGGCCGGAAATCTCATCCTTAGTCGTAATGCTCAAAATGGTCTTCTTACTGGAACAACGATTGAGAGTGTTTCAGATACTATAGGTTACAACAGCTTCAGAGAGGTGAATAATTACAACGCTTCCTTTAATACTTCAGAATTTTTTGCCACGCAGTTTACACGGGACAAGCTAGGACGCATTACTCAAAAAGTGGAAACAGTTTCAGGCCAAACTCATACCTTTGATTACAGTTATGACCTTGGCGGTCGATTGACGGATGTAATTAAAGACGGAACATTTAATATTCAGTACCAGTACGATGACAATGGGAACCGGATAAGCCGCGCCACTTCCGAACCCGTTACTACTATAGGAACCTATGACAACCAGGACCGTCTTTTAAGCTACGGCGATTTTACTTACACTTATACCGCTAATGGAGAGCTGCAAACTAAAACGGAGACAACAACGAATGAAACCACTTTTTATAACTATGATGTTTTAGGCAATCTCATGTCCGTTGCCTTGTCAGATGGGACATTGATAGAGTATATTATTGATGGAAATAATCGAAGGATCGGAAAGAAAATCAATGGCGTCTTAGCAGAGGGATTCTTATACAAAGATCATCTCAATCCTATTGCCGAACTAGATGGGGGAGGGAATGTGGTCAGCAGGTTTGTTTATGGTAGCAGGTTGAACGTTCCAGATTACATGATACGAGGTGGGGGTATTTACCGCATTATCTCAGACCATTTAGGAAGCCCAAGGATAGTCATTGATACCACAACAGGTCAGATTGTTCAGCAGATTGAGTATGATGAGTTTGGAAATATTGAGATAGACACGAATCCCGGTTTTCAGCCTTTTGGGTTTGCCGGGGGAATTTATGATAAGGATACTGGTTTAACAATATTTGGCGCAAGAGATTACGATCCTCATACTGGAAGATGGGCGACAAAAGACCCGATTGGTTTTGCTGGTGGCGATACGAACCTGTATGGATATGTTCTGAATGATCCGGTTAATTTTATTGATCCATGGGGACTTATTGCAATAAAAGAAGTTGGTAATATTATATTTAATGAAACAAGATCGTTAAGTGGTGAAGGTATTCAGGAAGCAAGATTAAACATTGCGCATGCTATATTCAATGCAGATACAAAGTATGGTAAAAACCGTTCTCGCTATGCTAAAACTGCACCTTCAACAGTTGGGGAAATTCCTAAATCAGAGCAAGCTGCTTATGAAGCTTCCCAATTAGCTGCGAAGAGTGCTTATCTTCAACGAACCAGCAATTGTGATGTTGATCCTACCCAAGGAGCCACTAATTTCAATTTTAGAAACAGTAGTTCAAGAAAGCCATTTTTTGGTCTTAAAATACGTACTCAAGTTGGTCCGCTAAATAATAGCTATCCTACAACCCATCTGAATGCATCTGGGGTTTATGCCAATACATACGGAGGAGAATGATTAACTTTATTAAACCATATACCATATTTTTCTTAATTTTTTTTGGCACTATAAATGCCAATGGAGAATGTATTCCTAGCCATTATGAAGATTTTATTTCCATCTACATAGAACGACTAAGCAAAAGTAAAATTCAATCTTTTGTTAGTAACTATAAACAAGATGCTATTGGTAAAAATGTATTTCTAATTTTAGAATTAGGGAATAATAATGGAATTTTAATTGAGCAAGACGGATGTACAGTTATTAATTTAGCAAAAATTTCTTATTCGACTACTCATAATAAATTTGTGATAGAAGAAACTCATGGAGGAACTTATTCTTATGATAGAGTAGATAATCTTTTGCAAACTTTATTGAAACAAAAATTTGTTCTTTTAAAATCAGATGAACTTAAAAGGTTGTTAGATTTAAAGTGAGAAAAAAAATAAAAGGGGACGTTGGTAAAATAATAAAATAATTGACATAACATTTGACTTTGCCTATGATATCCTGATGCCAAGGCAAAATAGACTTAATGTTCCAGGTTGTATTTTTCACATAATCAGCAGGGGAATTGAAAGAAAGAAGATCTTCCTAGATGACAAGGATCGGGAGGATTTTCTCGAGCGATTGAGCGGCGCCCTTTCCAAAACGGGCTACCAGTGTTATGCATGGGCTCTCATGTCCAACCATTTTCATCTTCTGTTACGGTCAAGCCAGGCTCCCATAAGCGATCTCATGAGGAGTTTAATGAGCGGGTATGCAGTCTGTTTCAACATTCGACACAAAAGAAGAGGGGTCCTTTTTCAGAATCGCTACAAATCAATTCTTTGTCAGGAAGACGCCTACTTGTCCCAATTGGTACGGTATATACATTTAAATCCCATTAGAGCGAAAGTAGTTCTGGATCTCAATGCGCTTAAGAGGTATCCATGGACGGGTCATTCTGTGATTATGGGGAAGGTCAAGAGAGAATTCCAGGAGGTGAACGAAATTTTATCGCTATTTGGAACAAAAAAAGGAAAAGCTCTGTCCAGTTACAGTGACTTTTTGTCTGACGGAATTGAGCTGGGACGTAGAGAGGATTTGACTGGCGGGGGGTTGAGACGAAGCGCTGGTGGATGGGTGGGAGTGCAATTACTAAAAAAGGGCAAAGAGTATTGGCAGGGAGATGAACGAATCCTGGGCGAAAGCAATTTTGTAAGTGAAATTCTAACGGCCTCAGAAGAAAAATTAGATCTCAGGGAAAAGTTGAAGAGGGATGGTTGGTGTATAAAAAGGTTGGCGAAAGAAATTTGTAAAAATCTGTCCGTTGAATCTAAAGACTTGTTTGAGAAGGGTAGATCAAATAAACTTTCCCATGCAAAAGCGGCCATTTCTTATTTATCTAATAAAAAATTAGGCTTGAGCAGAAAGGCAATTGCTGAGTTTTTTAACGTCTCAGGTCCCGCGATAAGCTATTTGATAAAACGGGGAGAAGATGTGGTTGCAGAGCACAAGCTTGAAGCCTTATTTTAATATTTTACCAACGTCCCCTTTTGTCGTCCCCTTTTGTAAACGTCCCCTTTTGTATTTTACCAACGTCCCCTTTTGTATTTTATTTTAACTGGTGAATAATAATAATTTTTAGTAGAGCTTTATCAAAAGTTGCGCCTAATTTAAACTGATCTAAACTAGATCTAGTCCCAATTAGAGTTCATTCATTAAGGATGTTTAGATGTCAATAGAATATTTTGATTTATTATTTTGGACCTTTAAAATATTCCTATCCATATCTTGTTTCAATGAGAGATTTTTTTGAAGTAATATTGAATTTAATGAATAGTGTGAGGCTAATAACTAAGATTGGAAACAAAAGAAGTGAGAGGAAGGTCAGTTAATATATTATGCTAAAAGAGAAATTTCAATCCTAATCTGGTCGTATTATTAAAAGCCTTCTTCGTCCATATTAATATTGCCGGAGGGAGTTCCATACCCGATTTAAAGACAATCAGTTCACAACCATTTTTAAATGGCAGGGTTATATCGGTCTTTACCCCTAATCCCATTATTGACATATCAACTGTTTTCGTTTCAATCGAAACAGAGCAATTAGCCAAAATGCATTTTTCCTGTGTACCCGTCCTGTGATTAATCCTTTTATCAGCCCTATTATTTTGATTCATGACATATTCCTTTCTTAAAGAAGGAGTTCCCACAAAGATACTACCAAAATAATTTCTCCAGTAATTTTTCTGTAAATCTGTTAACTACACACCGCTCCAAATATGGGGACTCGTTGTTAATCCCAAACAATAATCATTTTCAAAAGCATTAATAGCGCCAAGTGACTAAAAAGCAATAAGCCATTATAAATTAATGCGGTTACTATTCTCCTTAGGTCTTAACTAGGATGCAAAATGTAACATTTTAGACAATATGAGCTTTTTTCAACGAAAGCTAAGATATGATTGATGGGATTGAGAATTTATTCTTTTGCTGGGGTGATAGGAAGGAAAGGATAAAATATCAGGCGATCTTAAGGGGTGAGTATCTTTTATGCTTGGAAGCAAAAGAAATGAGGGGGAAGTCAGTTAATCTATTAGGCTGGTATAAAGTTTTAATCCTAATCTGGTGATATTATTGAATTCCTTCTTTGTATATATTAATTTTGCCTTAGTGGAATAATGACGCAGATCCGGAACAGAGACGGTCAGTTCATCACCAATTTTAAATGGCAATGTGCTATCAGCCTCTACCCCTAATCCTATTATTGATATATCAACAATTTGCGCTTCAATCGAACCAGAGCTATTAGTCAGAGTGCAATCTCTCTTTAAACCCATTCTGTGACTAATCCTTCTATCAGTCCTATTATTTTGATTCATGATATATTCCTTGCTTCCTTCTCCAGTAAACAATTCCTAAAACAGCTGGATTATGGTTAAATAGCAACATTTTGTCAAGTTGTATTTAGAAACCAGAGTAACTGAAAAGGTTAATTTGCGACAAGAGAATATTTGAGTTCAATTTTAAACCTGCCTAAATTATTCCTGAAAACCCATTTTGGAAGCCTGAAGACAGACTTAATACCCCTAAATCCAAAAAACCCATAGGTAGCCTATGCTTTTTACGGATAAAATGTTTAGCTATACTTTGGGTATAGGGAAAATCATTCAGAGAATAAATCGGTAGGTAGGTTTTTAGTTTTTTGAGGAGATTGAGAATTTATGCTTTTGCTGGGGTGATGAGAAGGAAAGGATAAAATATCAGGCGATCTTAAGGGGTGAGTATATTTTATGCTTGGAAGCAAAAGAAGCGAGGAAAAGTCAGTTAATATATTATGCTAATAGAGAAATTTTAATCCTAATCTGGTCGTATTCTTAGAATCTTTCTTTGTCCACATTAATTCTACCTGAGGTAATTCCATACCTGGAATAGAGATGGTAAGTTTGCACCCATTTTTAAAATTAAATGGCAACGTCCTATCAGTCTTTACGCCTATTCCCATTATTGACATATTAACTATTTGCGCTTCAATCGATTCAGAGTGATTAACCAGAAGGCATTCTTTCTGCAAAGGTAGTCTAACTTCAGTCCTTCGATTCACGATATATTCCTTGCTTCCTTCTCCAGAAAACCATTCCTGACAAGTCGGAGACTAATAGGGGGATCCAATAATTACGGAATAAACCAAGGATCTTTATCCTTGATGGTATGGGTAAAATTCGTTGCTAAGAAGAGTTGCTTATACAGGTCTCTTGCTCGTAAAGGCTCCAAATTAATCGGATAAGTAAGAAAAAATAGCATTAGTTTTTATCATCTTTGACTAAAATCCTTCTTCAAGAATTTTATTATTGATTTCATCCTGAACTTTTTCATTGATTTCATTCTTTTCGGTGGTCTTTTTCAATTTTAATAAAATTTTCGAAAGCAAACTAACTCTATTGTGTAAACTTTTAATTGCGTAGTACAATCTGCCTATAACAAAAAGAATAGCCAGAATTGAAAAAACCAGAAAAGCAGTAACAATGTCTACTTGCATTTTTCCCTCCTTATGACATTTTAGTAAGCAAATGCTGCAATGGTTAAAAAAATATCACCTTTCATGGCAAAGATCAAGAAACATAAGCTTTGCTGGCTGATACATTTGCTATTATTCCCTTTTTAGTTAGCTATAGGTGATCTTGTTAAGAGAAAGTTAAGGCTATTAAAGCTCTTTCTTTTACTCTCCCCGGTGAACTTCCCCCGATTTAACGGACACACCGAAAGGTTATAATATAGCATTTTTTAGAGGAGGTGTGTAATGGGAAAAGTTCGTAGAAAGTATGATAAAGAATTTAAGAAGGAGGCAGTTCATTTGG
>Ga0255058_10001567_pt1 | contig 12859 bp, 13 predicted proteins | sample Cases_109_9_MG_FD_188637 | JGI IMG/M metagenome (GOLD analysis project Ga0255058, IMG submission 188637) | Seawater microbial communities from Amundsen Gulf, Northwest Territories, Canada - Cases_109_9 | ecosystem: Environmental > Aquatic > Marine > Gulf | place: Canada: Northwest Territories... | reverse complement strand
TGGGGCAGTTTGTACCAGGCATACTTTGCTCTCTCTTTCCAGACGTTCCTGTACGATCTCCATGTGTAAAAGCCCGAGAAATCCGCATCTGAAACCAAACCCAAGGGCCTGAGACGTTTCAGGTTCATACGAAAATGAGGAATCATTAATCCACAATTTTTCAATCGCAGCTCTTAAAGGTATGAAGTCTGTATTGTCTGTAGGATACAACCCGCAGAAAACCATAGGAAGCGGTCTACGGTACCCGGGCAGTGCAACCGCAGCCTTCCGTTTCGATAACGTTACAGTATCACCTATATGGACATCATGAATTGATTTTATACTTGCGGTAAAATAACCTACACCTCCCGCACTCAATTCATCTACCGGGGTCATATCAGGTTTGAACAAACCCAACTCAGTAACTGCAAAAGACCTGTTGGTCTCCATCATAAAAATATTGTCACCTACTTTAATAGAGCCATCAAAGATGCGTATGTAAACTATTACACCACGATAATCATCATAAACTGAATCAAAGATTAATGCCCGTAACGGAGCATCAACATCACCTTTGGGTGGTGGTATCTTTGCTATTATGCCATCAAAAATGTCGTCTATTCCCAAACCCGTCTTTGCGCTTACTTCTATTATCTCAGCGCGGTCCATACCCAGGATACTTTCTATTTCCGCACCAACTTCCTCAGGTCTGGCGGCTTGCATGTCTATCTTGCTGAGAACGGGTATGATTTCAAGATTCCTTTCAATTGCCATATAAACATTCGTTATTGTCTGCGCTTCGATTCCCTGTGACGCATCGACCAGAAGCAATACTCCCTCACAGGCGCCAAGACTTCGTGCCACCTCATAACTGAAATCGACATGTCCGGGGGTATCTATCAAATTTAGAGAATATGTCTCTCCATTTTTTTTATAATCTAAAGCAACCGCACTTGCCTTTATGGTAATACCACGTTCCCTTTCCAAATCCATGTTATCTAACATCTGCTCTCGTAATTGCCTTGGATTAACAGCCTTTGCCTTTTCAAGCAGGCGATCAGCCAGCGTGGATTTCCCATGATCTATGTGGGCTATTATGCAAAAATTACGTACATGACTAATTTCCAAAAGAACTCCTGTTACTTCCTGTTAACGGTTATTTACTGAGCAAATTTCCTGACACACGCAGCCATCGCCTTAATCTCTTCTTCTGACAACATATCACCAAATGGCAAGTAGTTCGAGTTTTCCGGATTCCCATTTGTAATTGAGTTTACAAAGTTGTCATCAGTACGTGTACCCTGCCACGCTGCATCAGTAAAATCCTTAACTCCAAAATCTATGCCTATCTTACTGCCCTTGCCATCATCACCATGACACAACGCACACTTTTCAGCGTATATCTCATCGGTATCTATATCGCCAGCGAATGTATTTGAAAGGCTCAAACAAAAAACTAATCCTGTAAATAAAAAACACATTCCTATTATCTTGCTTCTCAACATTATTCTTCTTTCTCCCTTCTTAAAATTAAAAATACAAAGAAATTCTTATACAAGTTTTTTTAATTTCTCCCTGAAAAGTTTTAAAGCCAATGCCCTGTGACTAATTTGATTCTTCACCTCCGGCCCTAATTCTGCCATGGTTTGTTTATATTCCGGCACATAAAATATTGGATCATATCCAAAACCGTGTGTCCCGCGAGGTTCAACATCGATACGGCCTTCACAACTCGCCTCTACGACAAACAGTAACTTGTCGGGTTCGGCCAAAGCTATTGCACAACGAAACCTTGCCGTTCTTTCATTAAGAGAAACTCCTTTTAACTCTTCAAGCAACTTTAAACATTTTTCCTCATAGCTTGAATCTTCACCACAATAACGGGCAGAAAGGACACCCGGACGTTTATCTAATGCATCAACCTCTAACCCCGAATCATCCGCCATTACATACGTTTTACAGAAATCAGCCAGTTCAAGCGCCTTCTTAGCTGCATTTTCCTTAAAAGTAACGCCGTCTTCAATAACACATGGAGGGTTTTCAAAATCTCCTAAATCCATCAGCTCTACAGATAACCCGTTCAGAATCTTCTTAATCTCTGATTTCTTTTTGGAATTATGCGTCCCAATTACAATTCTATTCACCTTCACAATATTTATTTGTACGGGCGTATGCAATACGCCCCTACCGGCCTTCCAAGGCCTTCTTTTGCATCTGTGTTAACTGATTTATCCCTTTTTTGGCCTGACTAATCATTTCAGCAAGTTCTTTCTCGGAAAATGTCTGTTGCTCTCCCGTGCCCTGTAATTCAACATACTCACCATCCCCCGTCAGTACTATATTCATATCAACTTTAGCAGCAAAGTCCTCTTCATAACACAAGTCTAGCAGCGACACGTCATTCACTACTCCAACGCTCACTGCTGCCACACTTCCTAAAAGCGGTTCATCGGTAATTTTACCATTCTTCTTCAACCAGCTGATGGCATCAACCAAAGCAACATATCCCCCGGTTATGGCCGCAACCCGCGTACCTCCATCAGCCTGTATTACATCACAATCAATCCATATCGTCCTTTCGCCCAACGCCGACAAATTAGCTATGGCACGCATAGACCTTCCTATCAATCTCTGGATTTCCTGAGTACGTCCATTTACCTTACCACGGGCCGATTCCCTCACTACCCTTTTAGGTGTGGAACCCGGCAGCAAAGAGTACTCCGCCGTAATCCACCCCTGCCCTGTGTTCTTCATATAAGGAGGCACTGCTTCGTCAACCGAAGCTGTACAAATCACCTTGGTGTCTCCCATTTGTATAAACACAGAACCAGGCGCAAATTTGGTAAAATTTCTCTCTATTGTTACCGGACGTAATTCATCTGGTTTTCTACCGTCTTTTCGCATTATATCATAAGCCTCTTAAGTTTAGAGTGATCTAAAGTTATTGTATAAAGCCCCACAGTCTCACTTACAAATAAGTAACTTCAATAAAGCTTTTTGAATATGCAACCTGTTTTCAGCCTGGTCATAAACTATGGAATTTGGCCCATCGATAACATCATCCGTAATCTCTTCCCCGCGATGAGCAGGGAGACAATGCATCACAAAAACATCCTTCCCTGCAAGTGATACCAGTCCACTATTTACCTGATAACCTTTGAAATCATTACGCCGGGTTTCCACTTCTTTTTCTTTCCCCATGCTGACCCACGTATCCGTGTAAATAACATCCGCATTTTCAACTGCTTTCTTCGGCTCCCTGTATTGTTCAATACTGGCGCCGGGCGTTGCCATCCCCTTGACTTCTTCTAAACACGCTGCAGTTAACTCATAATTTTCAGGTGAAGCTATCCGATACGAAACATTCAACTTTGCACATAAAAAGGCTAATGACCTGGCAACATTATTTCCATCACCAACATACGCCAATTTAATATTTTCAAGACTGCTTTTCTTTTCCTTTATTGTATATAAATCCGTAAGCGCCTGACATGGATGTGTATAATCCGAAAGCGCATTAATTACAGGCACGGAAGCACTATCCGCAAGTTCAACAACCGTTGCATGGGCATAAGTCCTGATTGTAATACAATCCACATATCTCGACAAAACCGATGCCACATCTTTTACTGATTCACGCACACCAAGATTTATATCCTGTTTAGTCAAGTATATTGCATGCCCTCCCATCTGTGTCATTGCCGCCTCAAAAGACACTCTAGTACGCATAGAACTTTTTTCAAAGATCATTCCCAGCGTTTTACCGGCAAGACAGTGGTCTGTTTCATTTCGCTTATAAGATTCCTTGAGTTCAGTTGTCAATGCAAACAACTCGTTAATATCTTCAAGCGAAAGATCAGCAATTGTAGTTAAATCTTTACATTTCATTAAACTAGTTCCTTCTCTTCAAAATTACGAATTACGATTTCAGAATTAAGATTTTAAAACCCGGACAACAAGCCGCAAATCGTAAATCCCAAATCGTAATTCGTAAATCTTACCTATCTTCTTCCCTTTTCTTTTGCCTACTGCCTACTGTCAATTGCCTACTGGGTATTGCATCAAGTAACGCCTAAGCCACTGACTTCAAAACATCCTTTAGGATGCCTATCCCCTCATCCAGATGTTCTTTTTTTACATTTAATTGTGGCATAAATCTTATCACGCTCTCGTGAGTACAGTTAATCAACAATCCCGCTTCCATACATTTCTGTACTATTTCATTTGCTTCGATCTTAAGCTCAATACCAATCATCAACCCTACCCCTCTTACTTCGTTAATAATGTTAAATTCTTTTGCCAGATTTCTTAACTGCCCAAAAGCGTAATCGCCCATCTTTTTCACATTTTCCAACAAGTTTTCAGATTGAATGGTCTCAAATACGGCAACTGCTGTTGCACATGCAAGAGGGTTCCCGCCAAAAGTAGAGGCATGACTGCCCGGTACGAGACTTTTAGCAATTTCCTTCCTGGCTTCCATAGCGCCTATAGCCGTACCATTGCCAAGGGCTTTAGCCAGTGACATGATATCAGGGGTTATATCATAATGTTGATATGCAAAATACTTTCCTGTCCTTCCCATTCCACACTGAACCTCATCTAAAATCAGGAGAATCCCTTTGTCATCACAAATCTTTCTCAATCCCTTCCAATATTCCGTGTCAGCTACATTTACCCCTCCCTCTCCCTGAATAGGCTCAACCATTATGCCGCACGTCTTGTCGTCTATAGCCTTTGCCACTTCACTCAGATTATTAAAAGGAACATATGTGAATCCTTCGACAAGAGGCAAAAACCCTTTATGATACTTTGGCTGAGCTGTAGCCGTTACGGCCGCCAGCGTCCTTCCATGAAAGGAATCTCTCATCGTGATAATCTTATACTTCCCTTTTGAGGAATTGTGAATTCTTGCCAGTTTTATGGCGGCCTCATTTGCCTCCGCCCCACTGTTGCAAAAAAAACACTGACCATGAAAGGAATTCTCAGAGATATATTTTGCAAGACGTCCTTGCGGTTCAGAATAAAAAATATTAGGCACGTGCACCAATCTTGCCGCCTGATCCTGTGTCGCCTTCGTTACATTGGGATGACAATGTCCCAATGAGCTGACTGCCCATCCGGAAAAAAGGTCGAGATACCTCTTGCCTTCTCCATCCCATACATATACCCCTTCGCCCTTAACAAGGACTATAGGATTACGCGAGTAATTTGGAATTACATATTTATTATAGTTTTCTATAACCTTACTATTGCTCATAATATCTAATCTCCATATATAGATTGCCCGCGATGTGAAGAATAACGGAAGGGCTACTTTTGCAATGCTCTTTTTGAAGTGGGTGAAGATCAAAAAGACCAACTCTTAAAACGCACTGAATCTAGACTGTCAAAACCGAAACACACACGACCTAAACTATTATTTGTGTTCCGATTCCCTTATCCGTAAAAATCTCAAGTAATAAAGAATGAGATATATTACCATCAATAATATGAGCCTTCCCCACGCCCGATGTCAGGGCTGATATACACGCCTGCGCCTTTGGAAGCATACCATCACGTATTACATTGTCCTCTATCAGCTTATTGACCTCGTCCTCGTGTAATGTAGATGCCAGCGAATCCTGGTTAGACGGGTCGGTTAAGATTCCGTGAGTATTTGAAATAAATACTAATTTTTCGGCCTTCAGGGAACGTGCAATAAAAGATGCTACGTTATCTGCATTCACATTGAAATTTTCTTTATTAGTTCCTTCAGCAATTGGCGGCACAACAGGTATCTTGCCGCTTTCACATAACTTGTTGAATGTCTTACATTCTATCCTGGTAAGTTCGCCCACATAACCAAGGTCCTGTTCCTTCGATTTGCCCTGCTCTTTAAACACATATTTCCTGGCTTTGAGCGGGCTCTTTTTTTTAGACCACACATCTGCAGCTTCCGCTCCCATTTCCTTTATCTTATTGATAATCAGACCACCTATCTGATTTACCAGTACATCAATGACTATTTCCAACGTCTCTTTGTCTGTAACACGATAACCGTTTACAAAACGAGGGTCTTTCCCCCTCTTTTTCATTTCCTGGCTTATATGCGGACCTCCGCCATGCACTATTATGGGCCTCATGCCAATAGTTCTCATGAAAACCACATCCTGCAGGATACTTTGAAAGGTCTTCATATTCGCCATGGCGCTCCCGCCAAACTTTATCACTACTACCTTGTCCTTAAATGACTGGATATATGGCAATGCCTCTATTAAGATCTTAGATTTGCGTATCGCCTCTTCCAGTGATATACCTTCTATATATCCATCTTTAAAAGTCTTGATATTAACATCAGAAGATGAGACATCCTCATGCAGCATCCCGGTAATCCCGCTGTTTTTTAAATTTTCATTTGTTACCTGCAGTTTAAGTTCCTCTTAATTTGTTATCCTGCCATAGATTACAACAATTATACTATAAAGAGAAAATTATAGCTTCTACGGCATATATGGTCAAGATTAAATCATCAATTTTCTTCTGTGACAGTGACATATAGCAATTGCAAGGGCATCCGAGGCATCAAGAGGTTCCGGGCATTCAGACAGATTCAAAATAACCCTGACCATCTCCTGTACCTGCGCCTTTTGAGCGCCACCCGAACCGGTAACAGATTTCTTTATAACGGTAGGAGAATATTCGGATACAGGTATTCCAGCAGAAGCCGCACACAAGATTGCCACACCTCTACCTTCACCAATCTTAATGGCCGCTTTAACACTTTTCCCATAAAACACCTTCTCCACTGCCACATGACCGGGTTTATGCTTCTTTATAACCTCACTCAATCCGTCATAAATCTTTTTGAGTCGGTCTGGAAACGAATCCTTTCTCCCGCCCGCAATCGTACCATAATCGATGAGAGATAAACTGCCATTACTATCCTCAACGACTCCATAACCCGTTACTATTGTGCCAGGATCTATTCCCAAAATACGCATAAGTAGATAGAAAAACACATTTTCCAATAAAAGTCAATATAACAATGCCGATCGTTACTCTGCACTATGAATGTCATCTGGTTCCCACGCAGAGCATGGGAACCAGTCTATGCGTTCCACCATCAGATTATCTCACTCCCACGCAGAATACAGGAACCAGTCTATGCGCCCAACCATCACCCCCCCCCTCGTTCCCACGCTCTGCGTGGGAACGTCTAACGCGTTCGTTTTGTGACGCACGTCTTTGGCATTTGGATTTTGACATTTAAACCTTTGGTTACGACTATACTATGTTTTAAAATATGTCTTCAATAAATTCCGGCTTTCTGGTATACTTCGAAAAACTTACGATACATTCCATTCTCAAAAACACAAATGACTAAGCCAAATCTCACCATAGACTTGTGCGGAATCAAATTATCCAACCCAACCATCCTGCCATCGGGATTTCTCGGTACTTCCAGGTCTTTACTGAATCGGGTTGCCGATAACGGCGCCGGAGCAGTTACCATAAAGTCAGTCAGTCTTGAACCAAGAGAGGGACACAAAAACCCAACTGTAGTCACATTCGAAGCAGGTATGCTTAATGCAGTAGGATACTCAAATCCCGGTGCAGAAGAGATAGTCAGGGAATTCTCAAATATGAACGAAGTCACCGTACCCGTAATAGCAAGTGTGATAGGCACAAATGCAGACGATTTCGTACGTGTTGTCGAAAAGCTGGCAGAAACAAAATTTGCCGCAATCGAACTCCCGCTCTCGTGTCCCCACACACCCGGATTTGGATTATTAGCCGGTCAGGGAACACCCGAAAGCACAAAGGAAATAGTATCTGCTATTCGGAAAATCACAAAACTACCAATCTTCGTAAAACTATCACCTAATATACCCGGAATAGGCGACCTGGCAAAGACAGCCGAAGATGCGGGCGCCAGCGCCATTACGGCCGTAAATACACTGGGGCCGGGAATGATTATAAACATAGAGGCACGGAAACCCGTGCTTTCTTATAAGGTTGGCGGAGTCTCTGGAAACGCCCTGAGACCAATCGCAACCAGATGTGTCTACGATATATACGAATCGGTCAAGATCCCCATAATAGGTGTTGGAGGTATATCCACCGGTCGTCATGCCATTGAAATGATTATGGCAGGTGCAACCGCAATTGGGATTGGTACAGGAATATATCAAAGAGGGATGTACGTCTTCCAGAAGGTCTGCCATGAAATGGAATTGTGGATGTCAGATAACGACTTTAACAACATCAGTGAAATGGTAGGAATCGCCCATGAATGAACTCATTATGCACTATGAACAACCCATAATCCTGAAGATTGATAAGATTATAGACGAATCTAATGATACAAAGACCTTTATGTTCAACCATACACTTGATTACGAGATAGGTCAATTTACAATGGTCTGGCTGCCGGGAGTTGATGAAAAGCCTTTTGCAGTATCATACTATGGTGACGGCTTCTTTGGTATCTCGGTGCTTGCGAGAGGCAAGTTTACAAAACACATGCACGGCATGAAGGTTGGCGACAAAGTAGGCATAAGAAGACCTTTTGGAAATGGATTCGGCCTTCCCAGCAATGGCATAAATGCGTGTGTAATTGGAGGCGGCTGCGGGATGGCGTCATTAACCACACTCATTGACAAATTGCAATCTAGTCCAAATCAAGACAAAGACGGACAAAAACACCACCCCTCCTCCCCTCCTTCGCAAGGAGGGGATAAAGGGGAGGTCGTGATACTCAACGGAGCAACTACAAAATCAACATTGTTATTTGAAAACCGGTTTAAGGATACGATCTTATTTACTGATGATGGCAGTGTTGGTGAAAAGGGATATCCCACAGACATCCTGGATGACTTACACAAAAAACACAGCTTCGAGATTATATATACCTGCGGACCGGAGATTATGATGCACAAGGTATACGAATTCTGCAAAAAAAATAACATCCAATGCGAGGCGTCACTGGAGAGATACATGAAATGCGGTATTGGCATATGCGGACAATGTGTCTGCGATGGACAGATGGTATGCAAGGACGGGCCGGTGTTTGGCTCAGAGGTACTTGATACTATGACCGACTTTGGGAAATACTCTTTACTCAAAAGCGGGCAGAGGGTTTCTATAAAAGATTATGGAGAGTGGAGAAGTTGTTAACCGCAGTGGATGAACTAATGCTACTTACGGATGGAAGTGTGAATACTCAGTCAAAGGTTGGATACGGGGCTTACCTCGCTGTGTCCGAGTGTGGACTTTCGTTGGATTCGTTGAGAGAGCGCGTGAAGGTGAGGCGATTTGAGCATACGTCTTCAACGAAACTGGAATTGCAGACTTTATTATGGGCGCTGAGGGATATACAGACATTGGGCGATAAGGTGACTGTGTATACAGATTCTCAAAACATCATGGGTTTACATGGAAGACGTGAGAGGCTTGAGCAAAATAATTATCTTTCAAGTAAAAACAGGCGCCTCAACAACTATGAGCTGTATCAGGAATTTTATAGAATGACCGATCAGTTGCATTGTAAATTTGTTCAAGTGCGTGGACATCAGGTATCGAATCAAAAAGATGATATAGACAGGATGTTTACACTTGTGGACAGAGCTTCAAGGAATGCGTTGAGAGGAGAAGGGAATAAAAGTAGGCGGTTGACAATAGGCAGAAGGCAGAAGAAAGATAAAAATAACCTGAATTAACAAAGGAGATAAGAATGGCAGAAGGAAGAGTGACTAATATTCCAGCGGGCGGTGAGATTAAAGGGACAATCAAATTTGGCCAGGCCATGAGGATTGATGGACACTTTGAAGGAGAACTGATAACTGATAACGGAGACCTCGTTGTCGGCAAGACCGGCAGTGTTAAGGCAAACATCAGGGTACGACGTGCCATTATTGAGGGCCGTGTGGAGGGAGATATTACAGCGTCTGATAAAGTAGAGATTTGGCAAAAAGCGCAGATCAAGGGTAATCTGCAGGCAAAAGAATTAGTTATTGAAGAAGGGGTTATTTTTACCGGGAAATGTAAGGTGAATCCATAAGGCAAATCTGGAGTCACATCCTGGTTCTGGATACCGCTAATAAATAAGTGTCTGTTGTATATGCTCAGTAATTAGGTAACTCTTTTGATTATATTGTGACTGGCGGCCAGCCTACTTTTGACCAGTTAAAAAAAGCCAGTGAAGCAGGCTTTAAGACTGTCATTAATCTCCGAACCAACGCGGAACAGCCGAGTCCGGCTCAAGAATCATCCTGGGCTGAAGATGGGTGTGATTATTCAGAAGGCTTAACTATCACTGGCTCAATCGCGATGACCAAAGGGTTGACTCACGTGTCCCCATCATCCATTCGCTTGATGATATAGAGAAACTACTATTTTAATTGCATCAAGGGTTTAATTTTCAATCTGGCAGATCTTATCATGCCTATTCTGCTTCCCCCACATATCCAATCGTTTCATTATTTTTGATAATTGAAGTTCGTATTTTACCCCTTGTTTTAAACTTACAACTTTATTATAATCTGGCATTCTATAACGTATTAATTTTAACACACTTATATTGTATAAATGGATAAAAAAATGAAGAAACCCGGTATGAGTAAAAACTTTAAGCAGAGAGAAAAAAACAATTCAGGCTTTACACTGATAGAACTCCTAATAGTAATGGTCATCATTGGATTATTAGCTGCATTTATTGTTCCGAAGTTTATAGGACGAGTAGGTGAAGCCAAACAAGTTTCTGCAAAAGCACAAATTGAATTATTATCTACTGCGTTAGACGTATACAAGCTTGACACAGGAAAATATCCCACCCAGGATGCCGGACTTGAGGCATTAATAAACAAATCTGATGAATCTAAAAACTGGAAAGGCCCTTATTTAAGGAAAGAAAAAATACCTAAAGACCCCTGGGGTACTGAATATGTTTATAGGTATCCCGGTGAACATGGAGACTTAGATATCATTTCTTACGGAGCTGATGGGAGTGAAGGTGGAACCGATGAAAACGAAGACATCGTAAGTTGGGAATAAAGAAAGCAAGGCCTCTTATATTGTTAATTCATTGAGCTATGACAAAAGTGGAAGACAAAAAAACCAAGCTGCTTGAAGTCCTTTTGGAAATTGGCAAGATTACAAAGGACGATGTTGAAAAGGTTCTGCATCTACATGAGGAAACCCATGAGAAGATAGACCGAATATTGCTGAATCTGGGAATCATCTCTGAAGAAGACCTGAGGGATGCATTAGCTCGATTATTCAAATTAAACATCTGGCAAAAGAAAAAAGGAGAAAAACTCCCCATAATAGATTGTCTGCCAAAAAGCTTTCTTCACTCTAACCGGGTATTACCATTGAAACAAGAAAACGGCTACCTGGATATCGCATTAATTGATCCCTCCGACGAATCCTTATTAGAAGTAATAGAATCAACCACAAAAAAGCGCATAAACGTCTTTATTGGCTGTGAAAAAGACATAATTACATCAATAAATGAAACGTATGATGACATTGCCGATGAAGACGAGACTACCTATAAAATAGGACAGGAAGTCGCCGATGACATAGAGAAACTAAAAGACCTTGCATTAGAAGCGCCGGTCATAAGACTGGTCAATAACATCCTCAATAAGGCCCTGGAGGTAAGTGCAAGCGATATACATATCGAGATGTTTGAAAACCAGCCAAGGCTCAGATACAGGATAGACGGCGTCCTCATGGAGTATCCACCACCATCACGTGACATATACTTTGCTACAATTAACAGAATCAAGATAATGTCAAATTTAAACATCGCCGAGAAAAGACTTCCCCAGGACGGAAGGATACGATTGAAGGTTGGCGGTAAAGAAATAGATCTCAGGATATCCGTGATACCGATGTTGTATGGAGAGGGCATTGTCCTTCGTATCCTGGATAAGTCAAATATAACTCTCGACCTATCCCGGTTTGGTTTCGAAGATGACGTTCTCGAAAACCTGAAAAAACTCGTAAGAAAACCTGAAGGCATGATACTCGTCACAGGCCCCACGGGTAGCGGAAAAACCACTACACTATACGCAGCGCTGAAGGAGATAATATCGCCTTCAACAAAGATAATAACCGTCGAAGACCCTGTTGAATACAGCCTTGAAGGAGTTAACCAGATACAGGTCAACAACAAGGTTGGCCTCAACTTTGCCTCAGGGTTACGCTCTATCTTAAGGCATGATCCTGACGTAATTCTTGTAGGAGAAATCAGGGATAAAGATACTGCCGGTATTTCAATACAGTCATCGTTAACCGGCCATCTTGTCCTGTCAACCCTTCATACTAATGATTCTGCCTCAGCCTTTAACAGGTTACTCGATATGGATATGGAAGACTACCTGATTTCTACCTGTATAATAGCCGTCCTTGCTCAAAGGTTAGTAAGAAAACTTTGTAACTGCAAAAAAGAACACAACATAGACAAAGATATTAGAGAGAAGATAGGCTTAAGCGAAGATAATAAATTGTATCAACCCAATGGCTGCGATGAGTGCAGCCAAACGGGATATAAAGGTAGAGTAGCTATTGCCGAATTACTTGTAGTTAACGACAACATCAGAAAAATGATAGTCAATCATGAACGCTCAAAAGTAATACAGCAGGAAGCTATCAAAAATGGTATGAAGATACTCTGGCAGGATGGGATTAAGAAGGTAACAAAGGGAATAACTTCATTAAATGAACTTGAAAGGGTCACAGATATAGAATAATAAAAACGACTTAGTTTGCTTTGCTAACTCTGTGAGAATGAATTGCACAACTGAGGTTACAATATTTGTAAGAAGTAAGAGGCCAGAAACAAGAAGATAAACCTTATCCCCTTTTTGATTAAAAACAAAATCCCCCTGTTTTC
>Ga0255058_10001566_pt1 | contig 12861 bp, 8 predicted proteins | sample Cases_109_9_MG_FD_188637 | JGI IMG/M metagenome (GOLD analysis project Ga0255058, IMG submission 188637) | Seawater microbial communities from Amundsen Gulf, Northwest Territories, Canada - Cases_109_9 | ecosystem: Environmental > Aquatic > Marine > Gulf | place: Canada: Northwest Territories... | reverse complement strand
TCGTATGATTTTTGTCAGACTCTCAACTCTTTGTAATTCTTTAGCATTGAGCGCTAATCGTTGCGCCTTACGGCTTGAAAAAATACACTTCGTGTCACTCGAACCCTTGAATCCTCGGCCCCTTGTACCCTCCGGGATAACGCCCGCTCAATTGAAGATTACCCATTTATTTCGCCTTAATTGACTACAACTAATCGGGAGATGATCCTAAAAGGTTAAATAAAGGAAAATATGACGTTTAAGAATGGAGTGGGAAGAAAGAGGGGATGTAGGTGCTTTTAAAAAAACCACTATATATTGATTTTTTTTCTTGACATACAACAATATGTTGATGTATAATAAAAATGCTTGAATTTTTTGGACCGAAGGGCGGCAGAACTGGCAAGGAACTCACGGTCGTTAAGGTTGAACGGATGCCGCCCACTCTTAAGAAAGGTCAGAGATACTCCATTGTGGATCTGGCCAAACATTCACCCTAACTTTGCAGCCCCGGCTTACCTCCGGTCGGGGCTGCTCTCTTTTGTGGTCGAAATGAAGTGAAAGTTAGGGATCCACAGGAATACGGCGGGTTTTGTTGTTCTAAATATGTTAAAAATCCAGTGTTATCAACAACTTAATCTTTTGAAACTTCATTTGCCGTCCGGTTGGGGACGCAATCAATGATATCAGGGACTTAGATGACATAAGGTTTAAAATTTAGTCGTTGTCCGGTTTGATTGTAAGTTTTGAATAAAATATGTCAGATAAAATCCCTGTTACTGCATTTAAAACTGATTGACAGCACCCACTAAATACAGAGGCAAATTAAATTACAGATCAACTAAATCTCTTTCTTAACACATCAATAAATTTTGGTTCAAGGTCGTCAATAACCTCGCTGAAAACGGCAGGATTATCGAGATATTCTTTTTCTAAAAGAAAAGTGTAAAACAGCTTTAATGCGGGTGGCCATTCGACATGTTCGTGCGGTTCCATCATGACTTTACGGAGTACATGATCAAAAAAGAACTCTTCAAAATAGCTCGAGCGGACAGATTTGAGGACTATTATGTTATCATGCATGTACCGGTAAACAAAATTCATAAATATTTCTGAGAGGAATGGAAACTCCTGAACATTTTTCCCTGTGACCCCTTTCTTCTGTAGCCATCTTGAGAAACTTTCCTTGCAGGCCTCTTCCATAGAGAAATATTCATCCTCCCAATCACTGTAATCCTTTTCATTCTGAATATAATTGTCGATGGTTTCTAATTTGTCGATAAACGCCTTGTCTTTATCGTCTGGTGGGAAAACCTCTTCTGAAAGTTCAAGTTTTTTGTAGTTAAATGGCGCAATCAGGTGGGAAATTTCCTTTCGCATATACATCATCGGTGAGCCCTGAATCTGGACCTCAGGAGGAAACATTTCATTTCTTTTTTCAACGAATTTGTCCAATAATTTCCGGGCACCATCCTCCTCAACCTTCCAGATCTGCTGGATCATGTTTACAATTTCTTTTGTTGTCTTTTCATTGATATCCCCGGATTCGACAGAAATGCCATAATTCCAAAGAAGAGAGGTAAATTGTAAAATCTTGTTCATATCTTCGATGTTTTCAGAGTCGTCAAAATTAACAACTGATTTAGAATACTCCATTATGGCCTGTGACCCTGAGACCGCACGAAACCCCGGGGGAGCATCTATTTCAGCCATAGGAGGACGCTCAACATATCTGTGCTCAAATTTTGATTTTGCCTTTATAAGTCTCAGCTTTCTTTTCTGCTTTTTACGCTGTTGAACCGCGGCACTATTTTTCGCGGTGGACTTTTTACATTTCTTTTTTTTGCTCATCTCGAATCCCGATTTAGAGTATTCAATGTTTTCTACAATCTGTTGCTTCAAAAACCTTCACAATCGTATTATCCCCCGTGTTCAAAAAACGGTCAAGAATTCAATTTTATGTTAAACAGAAGATGATAACCACTCTTACGGCTGTATGGACCGAACGGTGGGCAAAAGAATCCAATGTAATAGCCAGAGGCACTGACTCGACAGTCATTTTTTACGACACAGCAAAAGATGGTATAAAAGTAGAGTTGGATTTTTAGCACGTCATTCGAACAATTGCTTTTGTTCATGGCTTTTTTTTCGCTTTTTAGGGGCAATACGTTTTTTCATATCCTTTCTATCAGAGTTGGATAGAATATACTCATCCCATATTCCCACATATTCTTTTTGGGGCTTGTCTGAATAGGCAACATCGAAGGAATCCATATCTATCTGTTCGATAGATAAAAGATCATTTATGATTAGATCTGTTTCTTGTTTTGTCATAACAGGGAATAAGTAATGATTATTTGCGTATTTGAACTTGCCTTTTGTCTGAGATCTATCTTCGACAAACGCCAAATGTTTTTCCAATCGTTCCACAATACGTTGATTTGAAAAACCAACTATTCCAGAAGATTTCGACACTATTTGCTCTCTAAGATCACGGTCTATTTCATAACCGATACTGTTTCGTGCTGCAGCGATTGCCGCAAACATAGTGGTGCCAATACCAAAAAATGGGTCCAAGACGGTATCACCTTTTATTGAAAACATTGTAATAAGCCTATAGGGCAATTCAAATGGAAATGCGGCACTCCGATCCCTGGTTTTGTTATCGAATAAATTTTGAGAGGTGCCTTTTAAATCCATCCAAACGTCAGAGAACCAAATATTCCGCTCTTCCCAGAAAAATGAGCTTTCACGTCTGAGTTTCTTCTCCTCGTTTGTTTTGAATTCTTTTTTATTTCCTTTCCTTAGAATCAATATATACTCATGTTCCAAAGTCACATAGGCTCCCGGTGGCATCATTCCTGAGCCCATAAACTTATTTGGAGCGTTAGTCTGTTTTCGCCATAATATAGCTGGTAGCGCCGAGAATCCCAATTTTTGCATATAAGTATGGATTCTGGAATGGTTAGTATAGAGCGCGAAGTGACTATCGATTGTTCTTGTTGCATCTCCAATATTGATACAAGCTATTCCGCCCTCCTTAAGAACTCGATAAAGCTCAGCCCACACCTTATCGAGTTCCTGATGCATCAATTCAAAAGCAGCCGCACCATCTTTTTTCTTTAGGGCTCTGTCAATCTTTTCATTTTGTTGGGCAAATATCTGATCCCACATCTCGATCATCGGGTAGGGCGGAGACGTTACGACCAAATCAATGGATTCATCTATTAGTTCCTTCATCCGCTTGGAATCTTTGAAAATAATATTATGCGTTGTAATCATGTTTTACCTCCAATTCGGGAATATTTCATATCCATGACAAATGATCAATATCGTTAAATCCCAAATTGACATTAAAACTCAAAACTGATTTCTTGGCTATGTAGGTCTGTCTCGATCCGGTTTTCAGTAAAGCAATGATCTCCTCTTTATATTTGTCCAATTTTGAAGATCCGGGGCCTTTTGGACGACCGAACTTTACCCCCCTAGCCATAGCTGCTATTCTTCCTTCGCTACACCGCTGGATTACGGTGGGCTTTTTTAAAAATTTAACTGCAATGGCCAGGATTCAATCTTTCATTTTTCAAATTTAAGATACAACCTGATCTGACGACACACTGAGTTGCGATGCGGGATACGGAATTGATATGAGTCGCCAGTTGGGCGAGCCAATCCAGGGCATCAAATGTTTTGCTTGTCTTAGCATCCTTTGATTGATAAATCACTTTGGCAATCCCGTCGGATGTATCCTGTGCCGCAACATATGTCATGCGCTCCTGGGAAACAGCTTTTCAAGTTCACCGGTATCAGGCGGTGGGCATACCATGAAGGCGGCATCGTTGTAAAAGCAGCCATCGGTGGCGAGAATATGCAGATGGGGATGAAAACCAATGAGGCGCTCCCCAATTATGTACAGGAAGAATATGTTATCAGTAATAGGGGACGGAGTTAACTGGTCAACTTTATTATTCTAAACTTTATGAAGAAACAAAGCAATTTATGATGCATATGATAAATATGGATATATGCTCAAAGAGATTGCGGATTATGTAAGTATTCATTATACAACGGTGAGTAAAATTATCTCATCAAAATAGGGATGACGAATAAAAGTGATATTTCAAGCCCTGGCCCTGTCTATTTGACTGTTTATTTACTATTGACTGGTTATAGACCCTGGTTATATACTGTTTATTGTATTCGGTAATCGAATTAATGATAGGAGGATAGGAGAGATGTTGAAAAATATTTTGGGGTTTTCTATCTGTCTGGGTTTTGCAATATTTCTGTTTGTATTATCGCAAGCAGCCCCCGTAAAAGCAACATCACACGTACAGGGTTGGGTCGATCCTACGGTGACTTGGATCATGAACGCCTACACTCCAAATCCGGGCGAGAGATGTCGGTCGAGTTTTGTACTGGACGAGGACGAAGAAACTGGAGCGAGAAGTTGTGTCGAGTGTAGAGGTGCATGGGCACAGGGTCCGCCGTCTGGGGACTACTACTGCTGGAATTGCCCGGATGGTTATGCGCTCAATGTTGATTTACCAATTGGTAGGCCAACTGCGGAACAACTGCGGGACCCGAGCCTACGGAGATTTCGTTGCGTAAAGGAGTGAATTGGATAAGTCTCATGTTCCCCGTACGCTTATAAGTCCAGATGCAATAAGCGTCTTTTTTTCTTTCTTGGATAGGACTTTACAGTATATTCTCGAATTAATGCCTGTGTTCTATTTGTGCAACTTTCTTGATACATCAGTTGTACAGGTCGACGGGTACGGGTATAGCGGGATGCTTTTCCATCCTGATGCATTTTAATTCGTCTGGCGATGTCTTTGGTTATTCCTGTGTAGAGAGATCCATCATTACAACTCAAGATATATAGAAACCACGTTTCAGTCGCGGCTTTCTTTGCCTTCATGCCTTTTAACATTTTTTATATTTTGGTTTCATTTTCGATTCGGGAGATATTTTACAGAGCCGTAAGAACAAAAGACACAGCAATCTTCATCTTACAAAAAATCTGGGGATAGCTCACAATATAACCTTTCTTTATTCAAAATGCGACTAATGATGAGATCATTGAACCGTGCCGGCGGGTTCGATGCATTGAGTTGTTGTTAGTGTCGCTTTCTTAATACTGTAACATTTGAAGCCGCCTTCGTGTGCCAGGGCCACGCGAGCAGGACTGGCGCACCAAGGAGTAGGAGCCAAGCTAGCGCCGTTGTCACATCCCCGGCATTTGATCCCAGGGCACCGATGATGCCTCCGCCCACGATACTCAGTCCAAACCGGAGAGGGATGCGGTCGGACACGCTGTGGCGTAGCACTTTCGCCGCGATGATCGTAAGCGTCGCCATGACGAATCCCACTACGATGCAGATTACGACCATGAGTGCTCCGGCGGCGCCCGCCATATCCCCTGCCGGGCCTTCCTGCCTTGCGGCATCTGAGAGGATGGTTATGCCGATGAGCGCGCCGAGCGCCATCCCACCGCTCACAAGAAATGGGAGAAACCAGGCAAGCCATGAACGCATGTTTGGACTCATAATGATCCTCCTCATGTCCACCGAACGCGAAACTCTTAGAAGGGGACATGATAATAAAGGTAAGACAACAAGACAATGCTCTTTGCATTGTCTCATTCATAGCGTAGGATCTCAACCGGTCTGGTTCTGGCCGCCACCAGGGCGGGAACCAGGGCGCCGAGTGATGCAGCCACGATCGCCAGTGCCACAATAGTGAGGACAGATCCCCAATGCATCTGATTGGGAATCTGTTCAAACATATACACACTACTGTCCCATAGATTCAATCCCAGAACCACTGGAATCTACAAGGTCTTTCTTTAAAGCCACTTATAATGACCTTACTTTCTTTGCCGGTGACACTTGTAGGGTTGTCATGGATTTCAATTGTTTGCCTTTTAAAATACAACGCCGATAGATGTTTATACCTGTAATTTTGGCATTCCCTGTCCCTTGCATGCGTTACCAGCCTTTCAAGAGAGCTTCGATCCATTCGTTTCTTGATGGGCGTCATAAACGCCGAGACGTTTTACAGACATAGGGGCATATAAGGCAAAAAAATTGATGCAAGCACAACCCAGCCTATTGCCACCCCGCACATTAGCGTAAAGAGATGGAATATTCCGGCCAGTTTTCTGCTCTTGATGAATATTTCTATGATCAAAGCTGAAATGAATAGGACCAGCACACCGACCGTTCTTGCATTTTTAGCTTCTGAAAACCTTAGAATCCATTTAGTTGGCTGAGGCAGCGATAGCTTGCCTTCTTCCCACAAATCGGCAAAATCACACGTTTTGAGGTCGCCTGAATCGGTCTTGCTCACAATAAAGGTAGGGAAAAACAGGGTCGAAACAGAAAGAATCAGCAAAGAGGAAATTGCCAGCGTTATGGTAAGGAATCTTCCGTCACTGACTTTCATTGAATATTCCCAACTTTTCGCTAAAGCCTTCTTGAATGATAGGAATTCCCTTTTCGAGAGCGAAATAAGGGAAAACTTAGTGTTGCGTACTATAACCGACAGACGATTTGGATTCAGATACCGGATACCGGTCGTATTGTCAAGAAGGCATTTTTCTGTAAACAGACTGACTTTACAGAAACTCAAATATCACCCAGGTACAGATTTAATGAGATAATCAGCAGGGTAGGAAAACCTGTGATATTCCCTGGTGCGTCGTGCTTATTACAATGTGCATTCTATCGAATTTGTATTAAAATGTCAAAATATCATAAAAACGGAAGACCGAAAAATGAAATATCGGGATTGAAGAGGCCTTTCTTTGATTTCCGAGGAATGTATTTGCTATTCCCCGGAAATTGAAAATAAGGAATAGTGCATTTTTATGGACAAAGTGCTGGGGTGCAAAAGCAACTACGCAACACGGTCCCCGCTCACGGTTCGATATTCAACTTCTTAAAAACGGAGTGTTTCTTAAGGCCCCGTCGACTTGCCTTTTCGGCCCAGGATCGTGCTTCACTCTCTCTTTTTTGTTCCAAAAGGGCTCCAGCGAGATTGGCCTGGTACGTTCCGCGTTTTGGAGCCAGCCGCACGGCTGCTCGATATTCTACTTCTGCTTGCTGGAACTCTTCCCGGCGATACAGAAGATTCCCAAGTCTGTTGTGATACTTTGCACTTTTCGGTTTGATTTCGATTGCTTTGCGATACATGGTTTCCGCCTCTTTGTATTCTTTTTGTGTTGAATACAGTTTCCCGAGCTGAAAATAGGCGGCGGCGTTTTCGGAATCCCAGTGTATCGCCCTTTGCAATGATCCTTCTGCCTCAGGCAAGGACTTTGTCTGGAAAAGCACCAACCCCAAATTGTAGTGAAACAAGGAATTATCTGAATCTAACTTTAACGCGTGTTGATAGGCAACGATGGCTTTCTGCTTTTCATTCCGTTTTGAAAGCGCTACGCCAAGACGATTCCAGTAGTCGGCATTTTCGGAATCCAGGGCAGTTGCCTCGCGATAGGCTACGACTGCCTCGTGGTATTTTTTTGCCCCATGCAGTGTCTGGCCCAGTCGGTCGTGGTATTCGGCCCTTCCTGGTTCGAGTTGAATTGCCTCACCAAGAGCTTCTTCCGATTCACGCCACTTTTTCTGTTCCGCAAACTTTAGACCACGACGATAGGCATCGTTGCCACGGGAAGTTGGCCTCTTCTTTAGCGAGCCAATCTGAGATGCGGTGTTGGGCACCCACTTGCTATCCAGCGCAGGGGCCAGCCCCGTTTGCGCGCTGGTGTCTGGCTGTATTTGTGGTGGTGGTCCTGCTGCAGGCGCGGCCGCGGCCAATTCGCTTGCGCGGGCGAGCCGGGAGGCCGATCCGGCGAATATATCATCCTTTTCCTCAAAGGAATCACCCCGTGCAACCGCGAAAGTCTCAAGCACGAAGGAAATCGCCTGGGCAGGGTCGTTCTGTTCCGATAAGTCTGCAATCTCGTCGCGCGCATCCTCGAGCACGGAGAGCACCAGTTGCTGCATCACCTCCGAAGCCCCTTCTTCTCCCCATGCCGCCTTCGAGCGAACCTTTTCCGCAAGCTGATCGAGATAGGCATTGCCCGCGCTTCGCACCCGGTCGACGAGAGCCTTGAAACCGGCGTCCGAGGCGGGCTTCCTAGCGGCCTGCATGAGTTGGGCCTCGACCTCAGCTTCACCGATCCGGCCGAGCGCGACCAGCAGGCGCAGCTCCCGGTCCTTGAGCCTGAGATAGTCGCCGGCGCGGTTCTCCGGTGCACTCTCCTGACTCGCGCCAACCGCCGGATTTGCCGGACTGCCCGCACCTTCCTGCGCAGCGTTCACCGACAGACATACAACAAGATAAAACCATGATAATAACAACAGTAGCAAATGTTGTGGTCTGCATCGCCGTTGCCAGGCAGACAGCACCGTGTGGCGCGAATCATGACACTTGACGGTCCCCTGCCGGCAGCTGCCCATGCACCGCCGGTTTCCGCGCGCGCCAGTACCGTGCTTTCTTGAGAGGCGCAGATGCTCCAAGTACCTCACTGCTGTTTTTGTCGTATGCATTGTATGGTCAATGCCCCAGGTGCAAGACCTTCCAAATATTTCTTAGCCAATTTTTCCCGCGTTATGGATAAGGTTGTAGGCCTTTGGCATCATAAGACTTTGTGCAACTGGCATAATACTTAATATTGCCCACTGTGGCAGCACAGAGGTCAGCTTGCGACTCTGGCATTCTAGTCAGCTTATAATCCTTTGTGCTAGGGGGTGCCGGGAACGGCGCCTTCCATCCATCTTTCCAATAGCAGCGGCACCAAATGGTTTTTTCGGTCTTTTCCTCGGGCTTTTCCCCCGCACAGTGCTTCAGGTCAATGGTCAGCTTCGCCTTGAGAATTTCTGGTGAGACACCGTCGGGAGTGCATCGGAGATTTCTGATCCGCGACAGATATTGACTCGCGGCAGTTTTATCACATCGTTCAACTGCGCTTTCAAATTTTTCATACAGACCTTCGAAATCTCTGGCTGATTTTACGGCTTCTTGCAGCTCTTCTAAGCCCCAAAATCCCTTCATGCACTGCTCGGATTCTAACATTTTCTGAATATTGTCTATGTATTCGTCAACCACATTGCATGATTGTTTTTCTTTCATTGCTTGTTTTGCATTATTATAATCTTCTTCCATCCATTTTTTTATCGAAGCTATTTTCCGGTATATATCGTTTCTTTTCTTTTCTGCTTCCTTGATCGCATGAAGAGAAACATCAGAAGTGCAAGAGTCTTTTGCTTGGCGGAAAGCATTGAGCAAACTGCGGTTCGCCGCCTCTAAGTCACATGCCGGACTCTGCATCAGGGAATTCGCCTTTTGTAAGGTTCTCAATATCGCTTGGTTGACGCGTATTTGCTCTTCATCGCGCTTCGGCAGTACAGTGCAAACAATACCGGCCTGCCTCAGGATCCTTTCCGCCTGTTTGGTATAATCACGCGCCTCCTTGATATCTGATGGTACCGGGATGCCAAGTTTTGCTATAGGTAAGTGCGGCGTATAGGACATGCATTTCATTTGTGCTTCCATTTTATTGATGTACTCGCGGCGACCCATAATAACATCCTTAAGATAATTGGCCAAATCGACAAGTCGGCGATCAGTTTCGAGAAGGTCGCAATCTCTAAACGCATTAATTGCGCTGGCATACTTCGATTTCGCCACGCTCACACTCCCGCGGAAAATTCCATGGAGAAGCGACCCTACTTCACCCAATGCATCTGCGTATATAGAAGTTGCGGACTTATAGTATCTTTTCTTAAGAGTTATATCCGCTTTTATCAGAGCTTTGTTGAATTTAGATTTTGGAAGTCTTCCAAATTTTTCATAATAATCTCTGAAGCCTATCATGTCTTTTGCAAATTTACGATAATCCAGGCTTTCAAAAAACGCATTTGTAACGGCAACAGCCAGTCTTTCATTTTTCTCTGACCAGTCCTGTCCTTGAAGGAGACCACGCAAAATGCAGCGCGGTAGATGTTTCTTGCCCAAATCCCACAGCTCACTCGCCACCACCATCCCGATATAGGATTCATACGCAGGATAAATGGACGCCACAGCAGCGACGATAGCCCAACGCCCGACAATGCTTGCGGCTTCAGGCAACTTCTCGACCGCCGTCGTTTTGCACTCGTTGAATACGGACGCAAATGTGTCCCATGTAATCACCCGTTCATCATAAACTGCACACGGGTCGGTATACGGCTTCGGCCAGGATAGCGCGCTGGCAGGATTGGTCTCACAAGAGAAAGCTTCCGCCTTGTCTGGCAAGGACACGGCTGTTGTGGAGAACAGGGCGACAGCTAAAAGAAACGCCTGCGCTATCCGGGAGACGTTCCAGCCGACAGTGTGAGATGACGCAAAGTATCTGCTCAAAATCAACACATTGAGTTTCCATTTGCCTTGGAGCTCCCGAGAATTTCCAGTCTCGGATGATCAAAGAAGCCTATCAAACGACAGATTTGCTGTCAAAATGCATAGCAGCCTCTCGGGCGCAACAAAGTTTCGCATACTGACGCTAAACCCGGATTGCCCAGATGAATTGCTAGTTTGATGGTGTGCTTGTTCGATTCAACTATTACCATTTGGGGTCGGGCCATATTACCATTTGGGGTCGGGCCACGGCAACCGACTATAATAACAGCAAAAGAGGCCTAAAATAGACCCTAAAATCGTCTTAAACGACTCTTTTTGGCCTCAAAAAGAACCATTTAAGCTAAATAGAATTTCAAAAAAAATCTTAGACTTTTCTCTTAAAAGTGTGTTTTTGGTCCCCAAAATGCCCTTTTAAGGCCTCATTTGACGCTTTTTTAAACGTTTTATCTATTATATCAAGATGTTCCTGTGGCCCGACCCCCATTTCCCACGTCTGTTTTTTTGTTAAAAGTAGGAATCCATAGGATAAACCGGATCAGTGATCCTCCAAAGGCGGACAAGTGTAATCATCGGCGGAAGGTGCAGGATGTTCGTCGTATGTCGGGAACACTTGGGTCGGCGGAGCGTGCGCGACGGGTCTGGGCGGTCGTTGCAGGTCCCATAAATTCAGGTGTTTGAGTATTTTCAGGATCACATCCGAATCTTCTATGAACGAGACCACCCGCATCCTCCCTTGGCATTTGGGGCAAATCAGCTTAAGACTGTTTTGGGTAAGCGAACCCTATTTCAGGGTTGACACCTGAAGGACCGCGACACCGGGAAATTTGTGCTCGGTCAGTCATGCTGCTTTATTGGATTTTAGGGATCCCCTCAACTCATCACCCTGGCATCTGAGTTTGAAATTAAACTATGCAATTTGTATGCCAGTAGAGATGCTCTTGCTATCCTTTTGATTTGATAGATAAATCCGAAGATGGCGTATTCTGGAGAGGGCATCTGTATCCCAAATGGTATGGAATTGCTACCCCAACTATGGAACTGGTGCCATACTGTAAGTTGTCAGGGCCATGGTAATTGAACTTAACAAGCCAAGACAGTTTGTTAACGACCCAATGATTCGCTTAAAGTTAAAGACCTGAAAGTATGTCGCGCCTGGTCAATTAAGGAGAACCTGCGGCACATGTGGATCTACCGCTACCAAGCGAAAATGCGCAAATATTTTGAACGCCATAAGACATTTGATGGGCGTATCTCCCCCTCCTGAAAAAGAAGTCGCTTCCCTTGAGCAGATGATACTTCAGCTTACGGGCACAGATATTACAACCTGCCTATGCTGCAGCAAAGGAAAAATGTATTTTTTTGCAGAGATACCAAAATGCCGGGCACGACCATCGAGTCACCTGATCCGATCAGTGGGTTAATCGGCTAAATCGTATTTTTGAATTGTCCTTATGAAAAGCAACAGGAGAGCTGCGCCCTGACTCACAATAATACCCTTAAATGGCAGCGTCGTTAGAAGACATCGAGATTTAAATGGCGAAATATATACTCTGGTTCATCGAAAATCATTGCGATCAAAAATCCCCGTCTGACAACATGCTAAGGTTTTACAATACCAGATTGAAATACAATACCCATATAGATCTATCATACCGGATCGTCGCGAAACGGCTTCGTACATTCTCGTTTTATCAATAATCCCGCAACTAATTATCCCAGTTTGTAAAGTTAACTTAGGCCAAAGCTTTGACGAAAGTTTCGGCCTTTTGTTTGGCGGGACTATGGATAAAACACTAATGGAATATCTCAGTTCTTAAGAAACCTGAGATATCCTCTGAAATCAGGCCAAATTTGATGGATTTTTAGCCTGAAATTTCTTATCATTATCCAAATTTGACGTCAAGTTATCGAACTTTATGAAATATTTCAAATATCAAATGATCCCATTAATAAGATATAGGCTCCATTAAGAGGTAAAATGATAAACAAATCAAGAAGATTAAAAGGTTAAATAAAGGAAAATATGACGTTTAAGAATGGAGTGGGAAGAAAGAGGGGATGTAGGTGCTTTTAAAAAAACCACTATATATTTTACACGGAATCCGGCTAGAACGGAATCCAGGATTTCTTCTTGGTATAATGGAGGTAGCCCACATTGGCTCCCAGCCGTAGTCCGACCCCGGTGCGGATAGGCGCAAGAATGACATCCCCGCTTTGCTGGTAGTTGACGCCGAATCCAGCAACGAAGTAAAAGCTTCCATCCACACCCGGGAAGCGCTGAAAAATTTGCTCCTGGCTTTTCAAATGGTACACCAGGGTAAAGACCTTGGAGACATTGCCTCCAAAGTCAAATCCCACGGAGGGTCCCTGCCAAAAGACCTTGCGACGTTTGCCTTTCTTCATGCTTATAAATCCTTTCCCATAGCGCAGCCCGATGCCAACCGCCGCACTAAACTCTTCCCCGGTGATATAAGC
>Ga0255058_10001565_pt1 | contig 12866 bp, 14 predicted proteins | sample Cases_109_9_MG_FD_188637 | JGI IMG/M metagenome (GOLD analysis project Ga0255058, IMG submission 188637) | Seawater microbial communities from Amundsen Gulf, Northwest Territories, Canada - Cases_109_9 | ecosystem: Environmental > Aquatic > Marine > Gulf | place: Canada: Northwest Territories... | reverse complement strand
TTGAGTTGCCGGGGGTGTTTGGAGAAGAAGAGTAGTTCACCCCTGTCGTACCAGGTCCCCTTACACGTGGGACAGAAATCCACCAACACGCCCTGGGCAGTGTAAATTTCATCCAATCCGGTCAGGCAATGGGGACAATCCATCGAGCTGGGCCATCCCTTGAGAGGGGGAATGGTATCTGTTTGAGGGTTTGCAACTTTTATACCTACCTTCGATCAGGGGATGCTCTCGGCCTTCGGACTTGAGCGCCTCGGCCCTCTGGGGTACCATGCCTATATAATAGGTTAAAGGTCATTTGGGACTCTGTTGATGTACTGTGGCGTGGGGGAGGAAAGATGGACTTCAGGACGCAGGGAGCCAAGTTGCAAAGCCTGCTAGACCTTCGATCGCCGCCGGTGGCACTGGCGTTCAGATCGGTGCCGCCGCCGAATGTCCATCGGATCAGCGAACCCGCGCCGGCGGGATGTGGCTACTGGAAGCTGGCCGCCGACGGTCAGGTTTTTTTTACGGAAGCCTCGGACCACTACAACTGTCCAATCGGAGCCCACACCCACGGTGTTGATCTGCCGGCCGAGGCCGCACGGGAGCTTGAGTCGCTCGTGGCGACGATGGTCCAGGTCGAATACATCACCACGGAGGATTTGCCCAAAATTCCACGACGCACCGCGGCGTTCGGCGTCGCCGTCTATGCCCCGTTGACAGCAGCACCGGTTGACCCGGACGTGGTCCTCGTGCGGGGGAATCCTAAGCAGATGATGCTGGTAGCGGAAGCTGCACAGGCTGCAGGGATCGGCCGCGAGATGGCGGCCAAACTTCGGCCGACCTGCGCCATCGTCCCGGAGGCGGCCGAGGCGGGACAAGCCAGCCTAAGTCTTGGATGCATCGGCAACCGGGTCTACACGGGGCTGGGCGATGATGAACTGTACTGCGCCATTCCGGCTTCCCAGATTGCTGCCGTCGTGAGAAAACTCGAGACCATTATTACCGCAAACCGCGAACTGGAAATTTTCCACCATCAACGTAAGTCCGGATCCTAGTGCCGTTCCAACTATTTATGCCAACTTTCTCGCTGCACTCGATCACGACCCTTGCAACAAGGCAGGCTGCTCAAATTCGGCCCCTCGATCTTCCTCGGGGTGGTGAGCGGTTCGGCTGAGCTCACCGTCGAAGCCCTGTCGAACCACTTATCAAGTTGCAACGGCACGAGTGTCGTCACTGGATGCGAACATTCCTCCGCGCCCGAAGCCGAAAGAGAAGCGTGGCGCAGCCTCGGAAACACCGGTATGCCATGATGAGGTGCCGGGATGATTATCGTGGCGTTGCCTGACATTCACGATGACGTGGGACGTCTTGGTACAGTTGCTGAAGATCTCTCTGCGGCCGACCTCGTCCTCTTGGTGGGGGATCTCACGAATTTCGGTCGGCAGGCCGCTGCAGAACGCATCGTCCGGGCGGTGCGAAAATATAACAGCCGCATTCTCGCGGTTCCGGGGAATTGTGATTATCCAGAGGTGGATGCGTACCTCACGCGTGAAGGGATCAACCTGCATCGCAAGAGCACACTCATCGACGGGATAGCCTTTCTCGGTGTGGGGGGATCGCTTCCTTGTCCAGGGAGGACCCCGAATGAGTATTCGGACCGGGACTTCGAGGCCTTTCTCGCGGAGGCAGCATCTGACCTCAGGCCCGATGCACCCGTAATCCTCATATCCCATCAACCCCCTCGGAACACGGTGAATGACCTCGTGGGCATTGGAAGGCATGTCGGCAGTGAATCCGTCCGGGCCTTCATTGAAACGGTACAACCACTGCTTTGCTTTACGGGACACATCCACGAAGGAAGAGGGATGGATTCCATCGGACGAACGAAGGTGATCAATCCGGGCCCCTTGTGGACCGGAAACTATGCCTATGCGAAGGTCAGCGGGAATAATGCAGAGGTCGAGGTACGGCCCTAGCCCGGATTATTCACATAGAAGTAAATAATCTGCCCTCCGGGCCGTTCGACATGCTCACGGTCCCGAGCCCCGTCGAGGGACTTCGACTCCGCCCCGCGTGTGCGGGGCGTCGCTCAGGGCTAGCCTTGAGCGGGCCGCGCAAGCGGCCTGTTGAAACCTGCCGGTGCGGCCGAGCCCGCACCTGCAGGTGCATTATTCACGAAGACCCCGGTTCGTGAATAATGCGGGCTGGGCTGCGTGAGGGGGTGGAGGGAAGACCCCTTGATGTTTCAGGTGGGAATCAACAGTTTGACGTGCGAATCGGACGGGATCGTTGATGGTCTGCGAAGGATCGCGCGACATGGCTTTCGGCATGTGGAGATGTGGTGTAACTATGCCCATCTGGATCCCAGGCTGGGTGAGGATGTGACCATGGTCGGACAGATTCTGGAGGAGGAAGGACTTCGAGCGGTTTCGCTCCATGCCCCGTTCGAGTTCAGGGGGGAGAGATTGTCGGGAGAAACTCTCTGGGAGGCATGGGAGGGGCTCATGGCCCACGTCCTAGAGACCGCCCAGCATTTGAAAGTGGGGTTCGTCGTCGTACATCCTGTTCTTGTGTGGAGTTCCTTGGATCCGACCCAGGGTGGGCGCGAGATCGTTGCCTGCCAGGAGCACTCCCTGGGGAGAGTCGCTCGCCTGGCCGCAGGGCAAGGGATCAGGATTGCCTTGGAAAACCTTGACAGGAAGACCGTCCCGGACCTGGCCCACCCAATAGCGTTGGTGGAGCTGGCTCACCGTCTTGGGGGGGACAATGTTGGTGTGTGCTTCGACACCGGGCACTGCCTGGTGAGCGGCCTCGACCCACTGCGGGAGATGGATCATTGTGCCTCACAGGTGTATTCTTTTCACATACACGAGAATGACGGTGTGGAAGATCTCCACTGGGTCCCTGGAAAGGGACCCATCGATTGGCCTCGGTTTCTTGATAAGCTCCGAACACTGAGGTACGAAGGGTCCGTCATTCTCGAGGTATGGGGTGGCAAGGATTCAGAGGATGTGATGCAGGACGCCAAGGCCTTTGTGAAGCGACACAACCTGCGTTCGTAAAGAATTGAGGAGGTGCTGGGGAGTGATGAGGAAGGGTGCCGAACGGCGGCTTCGGCCCCTAACGAAATACCTGTTGATCCAGGTACCCGGGTGGATTGTAGTAGCGGTGGCGCTGTCGTTGATTCGGCGATGGGTCGACCTTCCCGTCTGGGCCGCCATCGGTGTGTTCCTCCTTTGGGTCATCAAGGACCTGGTCATGTTCCCGTTTGTCCGCCCGGCCTTTGAGGCTGGTGGAAAGAGCGGAGTCGATCGCCTCATTGGGGCGCAAGGCATCGTTGAGGAGCGTCTGGCACCGTCGGGTTACATCCGCGTGCGTGGCGAGCTGTGGCGGGCCGAGGCACTCGAGACTGATGAGCCGATTCATCAGGGGAGTCGGGTGAGGGTGCGGGCAGTCCGAGGCCTCACGCTCATCATTCAACCCGAAAAGTGATAGGAGGTGTTGCAAGGCGGGGATCGCCACGAACCGGCGAAGGATCAATTGATCATTCGATAAGAGACATAGGGGGAGGACCATGTGGCAAGGGCGGCGCGTTGTGACCATATTTGGTAGCTCGCGTCCGGTTTCGGGCAGCTCTGCCTATGCCCGGGCTGAGAAGCTCGGCCTGGGTATCGCACGACACGGGTGGGTCCTGTGTAATGGGGGGTATGGGGGGACGATGGCCGCTGCAGCCATGGGTGCGCGGCGTGGCGGCGGGGAGACGATTGGCATCACCTGTGCCTTATACAACGGAACCCCCAATCCGTACCTGACCTACCACGAGGAAGCTCCCGATCTGTTGGCGCGGCTCGGCCGGTTGGTGGACCTCGGTGACGCCTACCTTATTCTACCAGGGGGGTCCGGCACGTTGCTCGAGTTCGCCCTGGTTCTCGAGTTCCTGCACAAGCGGCTCATGCCGCCGAAACCGGTGTTGCTTTTTGGCAACTACTGGCGCTCTATCCTCACTGCGGTTCGGCGCGAGGGTGGGGGCTCTGACACCGAGGCCCAGGTCGTAAGGACGCCGGAGGCGGTGTTGCAAGCGTTGGTAGGTGCGTGGGGCGCGTGATGAAAGAAGGAAAGCAGGAGGGAAGGTCTTCTGACATGGATCCACATCAAGAAGCTGAGCTGGATCTCGCTCTTCCAAGAGGAAGAAAATTTCGGATCGGGATAGGGCTGATGGTTATAAGTATGAGCGCCGTCTTATTTTATTTGGTGATTCCGTTCTTGCCAGTCTCATCCGATACCATGGTGCGCATGTTGGTCGGCGGATGGATCGTGAGTTGGGGTTTATTCTTCGTCGGGACGCTCCTGGCGGGAAAGAAAGGGTATCCCTACCTCAAACGGATCATCCGAAAGCGGTTTCAAAAAAGATAGAGCTCGGGCGAGCCAGCCTTGTCACCCCTCGAGTGCGATGGTATCATCCGTCGGTGCATTCCGCGGGAGGAGCAGCGATGTGGCAGCAGTGGCAGCACAAGGTTGTGGGAATCGTCCTTCCGCTGCTCTTCGTTCTGGCATCCTGTGTCACCGCCCCCTCCGGGCGCACTCAGCTCATTCTCATCTCGCCGGAACAGGAAAGCCAGCTGGGGGTCGATGCTTTTCAGCAGGTCCTCTCGAAAGAGGAGATCACTCACGATCCTAAGCTCCAGGGGGCGGTGGACCGGATCGGGTGGCGGATTGCGAGGGCGGCCAACCTGACCGATGCCGAATGGGAGTTCGTGGTGATTGACGATCCTGAGACGGTCAATGCATTTGCGCTTCCGGGAGGTAAAGTCGGGGTCTATATCGGCATCTTCCCTGTCGCCAGGACCGAGGGAGGGCTGGCGGCTGTCATGTCCCACGAGGTGGCCCATGTGATGGCACGGCACGGGGCAGAGCGCCTCAGCCAAGGGCTCTTGGCCCAGCTGGGGGCGGTAGCCATCCAGGCCGGAATGTCTGGAAGCGATCCTGGCGTTGTGCGGGGTGTCATGACCGCCTATGGCCTCGGAGCAACCGTGGGCGTTCTTCTCCCCTATAGCCGCCTTCAGGAGTCAGAGGCGGACCGGATTGGGGTGATCCTGATGGCGAAAGCGGGTTACGATCCCAAGGAAGCGGTACGCGTGTGGGAGCGGATGGCACGGGAGGACGGACGTCGCCCGCCCGAGTTCCTCTCGACTCACCCAGATCCCGAAAGTCGTATTCAGGATCTCAAGGCGTTGATGCCAAACGCCCTGAGACACTACCGGCCCTTGCCGGATCAGGTCAACGACAGCACCCGCCTCCTCCCCGGCGTGAGGGGTCAGGATACCTGGTAAACCATGGTTATGTTTCCAGAGAAGGGTACAGTCTTTTTTCCCGATTCTTTGATGATCGGAACCCCGGCAGATTTGGGGCTTGCCTATGAAGAGGTCTTCTTTGAGACCGAGGATAGGATCAAACTTCACGGGTGGTACGTCCCGCATGAAAGCAGTCGTGTTGCCCTGCTCTGGTTTCACGGCAATGCAGGGAATATCAGCTACCGGCTGGAAAATCTCGCACTTTTGCATAAACTGGTCGGGGTGAATATTTTCATCTTCGATTATCGAGAGTACGGAAGGAGCGAAGGGGAGATCTCCAAGGCCGGCACGTTCAGTGATGCCTTTGCTGCCTTCGGGTATTTATGCGGCCGGGCCGAGTTGGACCCGAACCGCATCGTCCTCTTCGGTCGATCGTTGGGCACAGCCCTCGCAACCGCCGTGGCGGCCGAGCGCGACTGTCTCGGCGTCATTCTGGAATCGACCTTTACATCCACCGATGATGTAATGCGTATGTACTTTCAATTCCTTCCCCCCCTGCCAGCCGGCACGGTCAAATACGATACCCTCTCGTTGATCGGAAAAGTGAAAGCACCCACGATGGTCATCCACGGGGAGTATGACGAAATGATCCCGCTGTGGATGGGGGAACGGGTGTACGAGGCGGCCAGAGAGCCAAAAGAGTTCTACCTTATCCGCGGATCAGCGCACAACGACACGTACATAGCGGGAGGGGAGGAGTACTTCACCAAGCTGAAAGACTTCATCGACCGTCTCCGTTGAGGGGGTCTTGGGATTACGAGGAAAGGCCGGAACCATTTATACGATTGGCTCCAGCACCCGAGCGTTCTCGGAATTTCTTGAACTTCTCCGGATGTATGAGATTGCGACGCTTGTCGATGTGAGAATTAGCCCATATAGCAAGGGGTTCTCGAATTTTTGTTAAACAATCACTTTAGGAATTTTTACCCTTCCAAAGCGTTGGATATGTGTACCTCGGGAAGGAACTCGGCGGCGCCGACAACCCACCCCTTCCTCGCTCTTGGCGACATCGGACATCGGCCGTCGCGTACCGGACGTTGGACGTTGGACCTTGAACTTTGGACGTTGGACCCATGAAAAGAGTCATCATCGATACGGATCCCGGGATTGACGATGCGCTTGCCCTTTTCCTGGCTTTAAGATCGCCAGAGATGCGGGTGGAGGCGATCACCACCGTGGCGGGCAACGCCTCGGTTGAGAACTGCACCCGAAACGCCTTCCGCGTCCTAGAGCTCCTGAACCCGGAACCCCGCCCAATAGTCGCCCAAGGTGCGGCCCGTCCTCTCGAGCGTGAACACCGGGGTGCCGAGGAGGTGCATGGCAGCGACGGGCTTGGGGAGCTGTCCCGCTATCAGAATCCGGACGGCAGCCCTCGATATCCCGAGCCACGGGAAGGTCCGGCACCGACGCATGCAGCCGACCTGATTCTCGAGCTCATCGGTCGTTACCCAGGTGAAATGAGCCTGATCACCCTCGGCCCGCTCACCAACGTTGCCCAAGCCCTGCTCAGGGATCGCGACACCATGGGAAAGGTTCAGCAGGTGATCTGTATGGGCGGTGCCGTTCTTGTCCCGGGGAACACCTCGCCGACCGCAGAGTTCAACATCGCCACCGACCCTGAGGCAGCCCGGATTGTGTTTACTTCCGGGCTCCCGCTGACGCTCATCCCCCTCGATGTGACGGAGCGTGTCCGCATCTCGGAAGAAGCGCTCAGAACCTGGGTGGAACCCCTCGCCGATCCCCCTGCCCAGTTCCTGCTGGACTGCACCGCGCAGGTCATTGCCTTTTCTGGAAAATTTGAGGGATTTCCCGGAATCATCCTCCACGATCCCCTGACCGTGGGCGTGGTGATTGACCGATCACTGGTAAAGACCCAGCCCCTGTATGTCCAGGTGGAGACACGGGGCGAGATCACTGCGGGGATGACGGTGGCGGATCGCCGCCCCTTCCGGGCAGAGGGAAGACCCAACGTGGAGGTGGCCTTCGAGGTGGAGGCGGACCGCTTCCTCACCCTGTTCATGGAACGTTTATGCCGGCGGTCGTAGTCGTCGGATCGGCCAACGTGGACTTTACCGTCCAGGTGGATCGAGCGCCCAAGCCGGGGGAAACGATCTTTGGCCGGAACCTCTTGATATCCTTTGGAGGTAAAGGGGCGAATCAGGCTGTGGCTGCTCGTCGGGCTGGGGCTGTGGTGGCCTTTGTCGGCAAGGTGGGGCAGGACCAGCATGGCGAGCAGATCCGTACACATCTCGAGACGGTAGGAATCGGGGAAGCCGGACTCATCTCGGATGCCAGTTGCGCCACCGGTGTAGCCTTTATCCTGGTCGAGCCGGACGGCCGGAATCAGATTGTGGTGGCCTCCGGGTGCAACTATCGCCTGACGCCAGCAGAGATTGAAGCCCGCGATCACCTGCTGACCGGAGAGATTCTTCTCCTGCAGCTGGAGACCCCTGTCGAAACGGTCTTCTCGGCCCTCCGACGAGCAAAGGAAAAAGGAATGCGAACCATCCTGAACCCTGCTCCCGCCACCCATCTCCCACAAGAGGTTTTCCCCTTGGTGGACCTTTTGACCCCCAATGAAACGGAGGCCTCCACCCTGACCGGTATCGCTGTGGAGGATCGAAGCGGGGCAGAGGAAGCGGGCGCAAAACTTCTCGCGATGGGCTGTGGGGGAGTGATCATCACGCTGGGGGCAGACGGCGCCTTGTGGATGAGTAAAGACGGGGCGCAACACTTTACCGGCTTTTCCGTCCAACCGGTTGATTCCACAGCCGCCGGCGACGCCTTTAACGGAGCGCTTGCGGCTGCGTTGGCCGAGGGCAGTGTGCTGGAAGAGGCAATCCCTTTTGCGAACGCCGCTGGCGCAGTGGCCACAACTCGCCGAGGGGCCCAAGAGTCGCTTCCCGACCGGGCGGCAATTTTGGCCCTCGTTTCGTCCGTGAAGTGAGATGGTCCAGGCCTTCGAGCGGTATCGAGAGATCATTCCCGACTTTCCTGCTTTTCTCAAAGCGTTGGAGATACGGCAGCCGACCCACCTTCGGATCAATTCGTTCCGGGTCAAGCGGGAAGAGTTTCAGCACGCCATGGCAGAGCGGGGCTACCGGCTCGCCTCGGTCGAAGGGATTCCAGACGCGTTCCGATGGGAGAGCACATCAGGCCCCGGGAGCACCCTCGAGTACTTCCGAGGCTGCTACCATGTCCAGGGCCTCACATCAATGTTCCCAGCCCTAATTCTTGATCCGCAGCCGGGGGACCGGCTGCTCGACATGTGCGCGGCGCCCGGGGGAAAGGCAACCCATCTCGCCCAGCTGACGCAGAACCGGGCCCTGATCGTCGCCAACGACGTGACCCATCACCGGATTGGTATTCTCCGCTCGCACAGCGACCGCCTCGGGATCACCAGTATTGTGGTGACCCGGTATCAGGGGCAAAGCTTTCCGATGCGGATGCAGTTCGACCGGATTCTGCTCGATCCGCCGTGCTCGGCGGAGGGGACGTATCGGACAGGCAAGCGGCCGCCGTTAACCGAAGACCCACAGGTCAGTTACCGCCTGCAGCGGCTCCAACAGATGCTTCTGAACCGCGCCTTGGAGCTGCTCCGGCCCGGAGGAACGCTCGTCTATTCGACCTGTACCTATGCCCCGGAGGAGAATGAAGCGGTACTCCATCAGGTGGTAGAGGCAGGTCAGGCCGAGATCGTCCCGATCGATGTTCCGTTTCCTTATGCGCCGGGTCTCGAGGTATGGGATGGGCACGGGTTTCATCCCTCCCTCAAACAGGCCGCCCGGTTCTATCCGCACCTGCTCGATTCATGGGGGTTCTTCATTGCTTGTCTCCGTAAACCAGGCTGAGCGGGAACGGATTTTCGAATACTGGGGTGGGCGATTTGGCGTGCCCTCGCCCGCGTTGGCCGAGCTGCGGTTTCTGGTCCGTGGGAGGAATGTATGGGCAGTGGCGGACCTTGACGGTCTGGACGGCGCCCTTGCCTCTTTCAAAGTCGAGGCGGCTGGGTTGCCCTTTCTCCGAAGGCAGAAACATATGTGGAAGCCGACGACGTCCGCGCTGCTATTCCTCGACGCCGCCGTCACCAAAAATGTCGTGGATCTAACCGAGGAGCAACTTCAGCCCTTTTTGCGGGGTGAGATGCTACCAGGACCTTTCGTAGTGGACGGAGGCTATGTCGCGGTGCGCTGCGAAGAGAAAATGCTGGGGTGCGCCCTATATGGGAAGGCCGGACTCAAGTCCCAGCTGCCACGAGCCTGGGTGGCAGTGCTGCTGGGCGGCAAGGCCGAGATGGCAGAGGAGCAGTGATGGAGCAGAGGCCCGAGCGTGACTTCAGCCAGTGTCCCAAATGCGGGGGGACCGAGGTGGAACGGACAGAGGTGACCCGGGGCTATTATTCGGCACATGCCAAGTTCGACCCCGAGGTCCTCATTCGCTTTACCGACATTTGTGCCAGCTGCGGGACCGTGATCTACGAGCACGTCGAGGAAGCCGACGGGTAAGCAGCTTTCTCGGTATGAATAATACACGAAAAGGCATCCTAGCCCGCATTATTCACGAACGGAGTGCCTTCGTGAATAATGCGCCTACAGGTGCGGCCTCGGCCGCACGTGTAGGTTTCGACTGGCCGCTCCCACGGCCTGCTCAAGGCTAGCCCTGAGCGACGCCCCGCAAACGCGGGCGGAGTCGAAGCCCGGAGGGCGGATATTCACCTCTTCGTGAATAATCCTGGCTAGGCGTTTCTTGATTTGTCATCCTTTTTTCGAACGAGATGACGCCGTTGACTGTTTGTGGTTACCACCAACGAAGGAGGCGAAAAGGTATGAGTTCCATGACGCGGAGTACAACCCTTATTACGGCTGTGTGTCGTTCAATGGCTATTGCTTCAGGTCTGGTGTTAGCTGCGCATGTGTTGGCAGGCAGCGCCGTGGCCCAGCAGGAGCCCACGCTGAAGGAGGTCATCGGGGGAAAAGAGAAGCAAGAACAGGTCACTGAAAAGCCAGAGCAGAAACCGGAGCAGAAGGCAGCGCAGCAGAAAGCACCACAGCCTGTGGGTCCCGCCGACGACTTCAACAGGGGCATTCCCCGCAGCAGTGTTGCGGGATTCATGGCGGCGACGCGCGATCGGGACTACGAAACCGCCGCACAGTATCTGGATCTCCGGAGATTGCCGAGAGGGCTGCACAAGAGCGACGGGCCGGCGCTGGCGCGTGAACTCAAAATCACCTTTGATCGAACCATCTGGATCGACCTCGACGCCCTGAGTAATGACCCTAAGGGACATGCCGACGATAATCTTCCCCCCTACCGCGATTGGGTAGGACGTATCAAGACAGAGAAGAAGACCTACGATATTCTGCTGCAGCGGGTTCGCCGTGAGGACGGGGTACGCATCTGGAAGTTTTCCTCGGCAACGGTCGCCCAAATACCTCGACTGTATGACCAGGTCGGGTACGGAGTCGTTGGCACCATCGTGCCACAGGTATTGCTCGACTTCGAGATCTTCGGGCTCAAGGCCTGGTGGTGGGTTGCCCTGTTGGTCGTGGGCGTTCTGGCGTATCTCGCCGCACTGACCATCACGAAGGTCGTCGTCCTTTTCCTCCGTGGCAGGATGCCCAAACTGATCACTCCTCTCGAACGCATCTTCACGGGCCCCGGCCGCCTTCTGCTGTTTATCCTTATTGTGAGGACTGCCACCAACCTTCTCGGGCCGACGCCGGTGGTTCGCGCAATAATGTCGGCACAGACGATCCCAATCATCGCGGTTGCATGGGGCGTCATGCGCTTTCTCGATCTCTTCAACGTCGGCCTGGCCGAACGGCTACGGCGAAGGGAGCGGGGCGATCTCATTGTCCTGCTACATCCGCTGGGCAACGGCGTCAAGGCCGGGGTCATTCTCATCGCCGTCATCGTGTGGTTCAACAATGTCGGCTTCAACATAACGACACTGATGGCAGGGCTCGGCATCGGCGGCATCGCGGTGGCCTTGGCTGCGCAGAAGCCGCTCGAGAACCTGATTGGCGGCATCACGCTGTACACGTCCCGGCCGATACGCGTGGGAGACTTCTGTCGGTTTGGCGACAAAATCGGGACGGTCGAAGAGGTCGGGCTTCGCGCGACCAAGGTCCGCACGCTCGACCGCACTCTCGTCAACATCCCCAACGGCGAGTTCGTGAACCTCCATCTCGACAACTTCTCGAAACGTGAAAAAGTTTGGTACCATCCCCGGATCAGGCTGCGGTACGAGACGACGCCCGATCAGGTCCGGTACATCCTGGTGGAGGTCCGCAAGATGCTCTACGCCCATCCCAAGGTCCTTGCCGACCCGGCCCGCATACGCTTTGCGGGGTTCGGAGAATACTCGCTTGACCTGGATATTTTTGCCTACGTTGACGTGACCGACTACGGCCAGTACCTGGAGATCGCCGAGGATCTCAACCTGCGGATCATGGAGATTATGGCCAAGGCGGGTTCAAGCTTTGCCGTCCCTGCGCAGCGGATGTACGTGGAGCGAGGCAAGGGACTCGATGAGAAGCTGGCCAAAGCGGCCGAGGCACACGTCAAGGAGTGGAGAGAGCAGAGGGCACTGTACCTTCCGAGCTTCCCGGAGGAGGCGATCGGGCAGCTCGCGGGCTCTTTGGATTATCCGCCTACAGGCTCTCCTACTGCGGAAGCCCGTACCTGAGAAGGCGTGGGGCGAGCGGGAATCTTTGGTGGCGAACGGAAAGAAGTCCAGAGGAGGAGTGATGCGATTAGGCTTTGGGGCAGAAACATGAATAGGTTGAGAATTATCACGGCGGTGTTCGTGTGCTTAGGATTACTTCTGGCCAGCGCGGTACGTGCAGAAACTCCGGTCCCTGTAGACAGAACGCTGATCGTGGGCACGAAAGAGGCACCGCCGTTTGCGATGAAAAATGCCGATGGTACATGGACAGGTATCAGTATCGAGCTGTGGCAAGCAATCGCCAAAGACCTGCAGCTCAGGTACGAATTGCGTGAATTCGACCTGCAGGGCTTGCTCAGTGGCGTCGAGGATGGCTCGCTTGACGCGGCGGTGGCGGCGGTGACGATTACAGCGAAACGCGAGAAAGTGATGGATTTCACCCATCCCTTCTATACCACAGGACTTGGCATCGCCATATCCAGACGGGCGGGGGGCACCTGGTTTAGTGTAGTGCAGCATATCCTCTCAGGACGGTTTTTAGGAATGGTTGCGATGCTGGTGTTCATGTTGTTTGTCGTTGGCGTGCTGGTGTGGCTGAGTGAGCGGGAAAAGAACCCCCAGCAGTTTGGCGGCGGCCTCAAAGGGATCTGGTCGGGTTTCTGGTGGGCGGCAGTGACCATGACCACCGTCGGGTACGGGGATAAAGCCCCTATGACGGTTGCCGGGCGTATACTGGCTCTCGTCTGGATGTTCACCGCGCTGGTCATCCTGGCAGGCTTCGTTGCGGCCTTTACCAGTGCACTTACTGTGAGTGAACTGGAGCTGTCCTTGCTTGGCCCCGAAGATCTTGCGAATGCCCGTGTCGG
>Ga0255058_10001564_pt1 | contig 12870 bp, 13 predicted proteins | sample Cases_109_9_MG_FD_188637 | JGI IMG/M metagenome (GOLD analysis project Ga0255058, IMG submission 188637) | Seawater microbial communities from Amundsen Gulf, Northwest Territories, Canada - Cases_109_9 | ecosystem: Environmental > Aquatic > Marine > Gulf | place: Canada: Northwest Territories... | reverse complement strand
CTCTGCACCCGTAGGAGCATCACCAGTACGTGCCCAAGCGCCTGCAGCCGAGAGGTAGATACCGTCCTCAGTAGCAGTCGTCTGTTGTGTCACGAGGACACGGTCGAGGTTGGTGAGGATACCGTCGATGGTCTGCTCACCACTGAGCGTCAGGTTACCCTGCGCGCGGACACGGCACGATTCCTTGGCGTCGATGCCTGCCGCGTCTTGCAGCGAGTCGAGCTTGGTCTTGTCCACAGCGGACAGGAATCCAGCAACGCTAGTCGTTGCAGCAGCGTGTTGCGTACCGCCACCGCGTACTCCGTGGGCATGGCCATGGTCAGCCCGAGACAGTGACGTGGATACACCTTCGTCGCTGGTCGAGTCCGTGATCGCTACGGCGGTAGCAGTTGTCACATCGTGCTTGTGGTCTGCACGCGCTGCCTCCACTGCCGTACCAGCCGCGGCCGCGGCTTTGGTAACATTGGCCGGCGCAGCCGGCGCCGCCACGGGGTGAATGTGATCAGAGCGCGCCAGGTCTGCTGACACACCTTCAACACCCGTGTCACCAATCTCGACGGCTCCTGTAGGAGCACCAGTGGCCACCGCGTGTTGGTGATCCTTCTTGGAGAACCCGATTGCAGTTCCGTCTGCAGCAGTGTCACCCGCGTTGACAGTGCTGTTGGTGCCAGTCGTGTCGTCGATCGCATGCGTGTGATCAGAGCGCGCCAGAGAGGTCGCGACGCCTTCGGCGTTGGCTGTATTCCCGTCCAGCCCGGCAGCCACCGCTGTAGTAACCGCGTCTGCACCACCTGGATCGTGGTCGGTACCGTGCGCGCCCGGGTCGACACCGGCATTACCGATGATCGAAAACGTCAGGACCGTGACGCCGAGAGTAATTACGCCCGACGTTGTGAGCATCCACGAGGTCCCGGCGTTCGCCGTACCTTCAATGACACCAACGAGGGTCCCCGAATCGGCGTCTGCGTCCTCGTCGAAGTCGATTGCACGAGTCCAGGCACCAGCGGCGGCGGTGTAGATACCATTCTGCGAGCCGGTGGTTTGCGCCTTCACCAGTACCCGGTCGCCTGCAACGGGAGTGATCCCATCGCGAACCGCAAGACCACTCAAAGTATCATCGGCGGTGGTTGCCAACCGACAAGGGTCTTTGGTTGCGCCAACAGGAAGGTCGTTTGAGAGTTGTTCTCTGCGAATGGGTGCTGGCATAGCTTTCTCCTACTGATAGCGTACTATCACCTGGTCAGTTGGTTTCATAATAAAAGGGTTGTTCCACGTAATTGTCGAGCCGCTAATCGTGTAATCGGCCCCGGCACCTTCATCGTAAAGTACCCCGTTCACATAAAACTCTACAGAAACGACGTCGACTGGGAGACTGACAATGATGAAAGTCACCTGGCCAAGCGTCGGAGTGAAATCTTCTTGAGACCAGTTGAGATGGCCGCCCGCCCTGTGATCTCTCAGCAGCATCTAGATTTCGTTCTCCAAATCCACCCAGATTCAATACCATACGGCCACCAGGTCTCGAATGGAAATCTACTCTTCGCAGGCGGTAGTGTACTTCCCATTGAGGCTCGACAGCCGTTCTTGAACCTCCGACACCAGCCGGCGATGCTGGCGCACGTTGGATTTGATCACTTCTTGAGCACGGGCCTTCTTCCGCAGAATCTTCTGCTCGAGCAAAGCGTCCTTGAGCTGCTGCTCCGTGATCTCATCCATGCTGATGAGGATGCGCCCCAACATGGACTGGGATTTTTGTATTTTGATGGCGACCTCCAACGTCTCTTCCGAGATGTATCCGAGACCAAGGAGCACGTTGCCTAAGGACGTTTCGTCTTTTCTAGCCTTGTCGTACTTGTCTCTTTGTTCGCCAACGTCACTTTCGGCACTAAAGAAAAAGCCAAACAACCCCATCACGCCCTCCGCTCGTTGAGTACGCGGTCTAACTTTTCGGTGAATCTATCGAAAGCCTTCTCGTTACCCGCAAGAGAGTTCTTTACACCTTCAAGTAGCTCGATGGAGTAGCCCTGTTCCTCGATCCGTTCCTTGTGCTGCTCTCGTATGTACTTGAGCAGTTTCCAAATGACGACAAGAAGCAGCGTAGACAAACCCCAGCCCCCATTGGTCTGGAGCATCTCTGCGATCTGATTCGTCATTGCTTCCATCGTTCGGCATCCCTATTGTAATCTGTTACGAGCCTGCTAGGAACTCGTTGATTTCTGCCTGCAACAAAGAGGACGTGGTGGCCAAATTTTTGGTGCCGGCGTCCGAGGCCTTACGGCCGGATAACACTGCCCTGAGGAACGTAGCTTCGTTGTCAAGCCTTGTCGTCTCTGTTTCGGCCCACTCGTCCACTGCTTCTTGCAGCGCATCTAAGTTGGCGTTTCGGCTCTCGTCGGTAGGGGCAATCTTCGCCATCTACTCGTACTCCTCAAGAATGCGAGCGATCTTCTGCCGAATGCGCGTCACCTTTGAAGGGCTGATCCTCAGCTTCTTTGCAATCTGGTTCGGCCGCAACTGCTCCTTACCATACGCACCAATCGTGTAGTCGTACACAGCCAGCTCGGTCGGATCATGGAGCTCGTAGCGCGCGAACTTGAGGCGCTCGCCGGCGGCCGATGGCATGATCTGAGTCGGGTCGTAACCTTCGAACCGAGAAGAGTAGAGCGCCTTGCGCTTCTCCCTCTCCATGCGCCCGGCCTCGGGCTCGCTCCACCCCAAGTGCTCGGCCATCTCTCGCGTGGTTGGGTCCCGGTTGAGCTGGTCAGAGAGCGTGGCAAAGGAGTTGTCCCACCGACCCATCTGGTAGTAGCGCGTCTCCTGCGTGCGGGTAGGGTCCTGGTGTTCAGTGACCCAACGCTGTGCTTTCTTCAACCGGTTCGTCACCCACGTGCCGACGTTAGCGCCCTTGTTCGGATTGTATGTCTGGAGAGCACTCACAAACTGGCGGTTGAACTCGGCGTGGACTGCTTCAGGAGGCATGTCTGCTCGAGAGGCCCAGAAATTAGCCTTGCCTCGAATCATCCCCCGGAAGCCGGCAAGAAGTGGCCGCAGGTCTTCCGGCTTCTCGCCGCCCTGTTTCCACTTCTGCCATTGCTGAAAGTCTTGAGCTCGGACCTCGTCCTTGGACTTGTCCCTCTTGGCGGCTTCCTTTACGAGGTGCACCCCGTACTCGGCTTCCGCCTCGGCAGCGGCGCGCTTCTCCAAGGCACCGTCGAGGATTCTTTCGGCAACGGCGACCAGTGTAGACTCCGCTATACGCCTTTGACGCCTTGGTTCTTGATCTCCCGAGTGACCACTCCCGCGCTGCTCTTATGCTGATTTTCGAGATACTTGCCGGTGACGCCATCCTTGTTCTCGAACATCCCGTCCAGCATCTTGCGCCAGTCGCTGCGGGTCTCCTCACCATGCGGTGGCTCTTCCCCGGCGCCGATGTCAACAAGAGCTTCCGCCCCGGGGCCCGTCTTCATGGCCTCCTGGTTGTCGTCAAGCTTGCCTTCGCCATCGACCTTGGTCGAAGTCTTCGGCCCCTGAGCCGTTTTCTTCAGGTACTGAACGAGAGGGTCTTCAGAAAATGCGCTTCCGAATTTTGGCATGCTGTTTACTCCGTATGTCGGCTGGACCGTTGGCCGCACCATCTTCGGCTTGGCAACGTTCTGGTGTTCTTTCAGTTTTGACTTGGCTCCTGCCAAGCTATCGCCTGTAGGAAATTTGGTGCCGCCCATCATGGGCGCGCGCAGATCCATTCCAGTTGGTGAAGATTTCTTGAGCAACGTCTCTACTCGAACGGGGCGACGGCCTTGCCGGCACTTGAGCAACCCGTTCATGCGAGCCACGATCTTGGATGCACCTGTCTTCTCAACCATGGGCGCTGTCTCCACGGGCAGTTGTTGGAGGGCCTGTTGCACGCCGCCAGGCGCCAGGGCTTTCATCTCTTTCGCGGCCTGGACTCGAGCTCGCGCCTTCCCAAGATTGGTCTGCGCGATGCCATGCTGAATTGCCGGAAGTGCACCACCCCAGAACGCTCCACCAAGAGCTGCTGCTCCCAGGAAGCGACGGGGAGTTACACCCTTCGGTATCCAGCGTCCAGACTTAATCTGCTGCTGCGCCAGTGCCAGTGCGGGCAACGTGCCCATGCCCAAGCCAGCAAACTGAAGAGCCTGTCGTCGCCTCTCTTCTGAGTTGAGACGCGCCGGCGCCGCAGCTTTGATGAATGCCCCTAATGACAATGTCATTTCATCAGCTTTGCCGCCCGGAGACGTTTGATCTTGCTCGGCGTCAGGATCTTCTTGTTGCGCTTGGCAATCTTGGCCTTGTAACGCTCGAGGGACAGAGACTCTTCTTGTTTGGCTGCCATGGCTACGCTCCTCCAGATCGGGTGATTACTTCAGGCTCGGTTTCTTCGACTTGGCTGGGCTGCGCTTCCCCAGTGGGCTCCTCATCCTGAGTGAGCATAGAGGAGTAGGGGCGGTCGTCACGCACGTCCATCCCCTCTTCTTTCTGTTTCTTCTGATCGCTGACGATGCTGGAGAGCTCATCAAAGTAGCTGGAGAGAGTGTCCCTGAATGACATTATGCGGCTACCTTCCCGGCCTGGTGCGCCTTGATGTGTTTACACTCGTAGCCCGGGTTTACGCTACCTTTGAATCGCCAATCTGGGCAGGTGCATGCCAGGCCTTCCGGGATCTTCTTGATCTCGTACGACCGGCCGCGAAGACGTGAGCTCTGGATTTTGCCTACTGTGGGGCCACGCGCCATCTGATGCATCGACTTTACATGCTGGACGAGCTTCGGGTCGGCGTTGGGATGCTTGGTGATGGCTTCGACGTATGTGGGACTGCGAACGTTCTTGAGGAGCTTGTCCCACTTGTCGTCCCCAGCCTTCGGGGAGAAATGGTAGTCGGCCATGCGATCAGCTTTGCTTTTCTCAGGAGCTTTCTTGGACCGGAACAAATGGACAAACGACTGCCACCAATCCTTGATGCCTGCCATCTTGGAGAGCTCATCTCCAAAAGCTGTCAACACGTCCTGGTCCACTACCGTCTCCGAGCCGCCATTGACTCCTGAACCTGGCGGCCGATGTCGTACCGTTGCTTCATCTTCTTGAGGTGCTCCCACCCCATGATACCGCCACCAAGCATGAGTGGGTACTTCAGGTGCCGAGCCTTCAGGACAGCCGAAGGAACCGGAATGGACACCCCGATCTTCTCGAGCTCGTCGGCGAACGCAGTCATTGTCGTGTCGTCCATGGCCTACCCCATCAATCCTCTGCTGAACTCCAGCTCTCGCACGTACTCCATGACGCGAGCTCGAGCCCGGCCACGAGGGTCGAGCTCTGGCCGGAGCTTTGTTTTCCTTTTTCGATTCGACACTCCAGCTCTTGAAACTGATACTCCGGGAGCTCCTCGAAACAGTGCCTTGAGAGCTCCTTCCCCTGCCTGAACTTTCTGGCCTACCTTCGAGGGGAACCTCACATCCGCATTGTAATCCCCGAACGCTCTACTATGGAAGCCCTCTATCAGGGTGGTGTCGTCATCGGGCACCAAAATCTCCCCATCGTCCGTAAACTCCAATCCATAGGTACCCAGCATCTCCTCAATGTCGGCCACAGGTCTCTGAGTGAACTGACGTATGTAGTCCTGGACGCCGGCGTCCCGCAGACGCAGGGTGCTGTAGGTAATCACGATGGAGTCGATGGCCTCCTCGATGCTGCCTGGAATAGTCGGAAGGTCGGCCAAGCTGCCCGGTATGGTCGAAGCCTCACTGAAGGTGAAGATCTTCTGCTCTGACTCTCCCTCTGGTTTCTTCGCCGAGAGCACCTCGTTCTCTATAGTGCGCTCAAAGAAGTTCTTCTGCTCAGCGAGGGACATGGCTACACCGGTGCCAGTAATAGAATCCGTCCCCAACAACGGGCGGTAAACCTTCTCGCTGATGTTCGCGTTGGTCCACAGGTCCGAGAACCATCCAGGGGTCAGCTGCTCCTCGATCGCGTCGGGTCGAGCTTGAGGTTCACCTATCCGAACCTCGCGCTCGAGCGAGAAGGAGATGGAATTCGGAATGGTCAGGACGTCTACACCGACGTCCACTATCTCTGTGATGGTGACAATCCCCTCTTCCAACGAAGTCCCGGTATCTATGAGCCCTTCCTCATTCGACAGCACTTCTCGCTGGACCACCGCAGTGGTGTTTGGGTCCAGGTTGAAGATCGCGGCGTCCTCCTGAGACAGCTCACGAGTCTCCGAGCTTTCAACAACGGCAGCGACCTTGTAGCCACGCCAGGCCCGAGTCTCTCTCACCTTCTTGGGCGGAGACAACTTCCCTTGCATGTACAGCTGGACCAGCTTTCTCTTATCGTCCCCGTTTTTGATGGGCGGCGGTTGACTGGTTGTCTGCTCGAGCTCGGGTCCTTCCAAACCAAATTCCTCGAGCCCCGGGTCTGGCTGAGATGACAACTGCCTTGCATCTTTAAGAAGATCGGCGATGTTGACGTTGATGGTAATCTGCTGAGTCTTGGTGTTGGACTGCTCTCTCGATAGCGCGGTGAGGAACTCATCGTCCAACCCTCGGTGCGTGCGGCAGTGTGTGAACTGTACCGCCGTCTGTCCGCCACCCTGGTTCACCGAGTGGGACAGAGACACCATCTTGCCCAGGTACTGGACTGGCATCCACTTTCTTCCCAGAGTTGCTTCCCGCTGCTTCACCACATCTGGACTCGGCAGCGAGCGGTCGATTACCAGGCCCGGGAATCCAATCACCAAGTGCGGGTTGAAGATCCCTGAGACCGCCATGGTTCTGGCAGACCACCGGTGAAGGTAGAACTGGAAGTTGGCCATGCGCTGGAGGTAGCCGACCTTCCCGCCCTTCGTGAACGCGTTCCGGCCTCTCTTTTTGGCCAGGTTGGCCCAGCGGTGCCCACTGTTAGCCCACTCATATTTGGGGATGATTCCTGAGTGCACCTCATGAGGGAGCAGGATGCGTGCACCGCGGCTGGTCGTAGTGAGCAGATTCTTGCCTCGAGTGTCCTGAGTGTTGGGCGCGAAGTAATTGCGGGTGAACAGCTTAGCACCCTGCCTACCGCCGCCGGCGATCATGCCCAAGCCAGACGACATGCTCAACCGAGACACCTCCCGCATGAAGTTCCGACTGAAGCTGAACTGAAAATACTGGTCGGGGAAGAGGACGTTGCACCGGGGTGGCGCCACGAAGTAGCACTCCGGAAGGAACAGCTGGCTATTGAGCCTTGCACCTTCCGTCCCTTGGATGTTGAACTCCGTCTGGACTCTCTTGGTCTTCGGATGCTTCGCGTCGGCAGCACTACTGATGACACTGTCATCAAGAATGTCCCGGGCGTCTGTCAAGAACGCATCGAGCTGAGCGGCGACGTTGGACCGGTCCCCAACTTCAATGTCCTCGGACAGCTCTTCGGTCTCTGGGTCAAAGCCAATCTCTGCGAACAGCGAGAGGCTGTCTTTGACGAGCGCCAACGATTCTTTTATCGCGTTCGTGATGTTTCGCTTGTCGTCGGTGTCTAAAGTATCCGCACCCTCTTCCGCACTGACGAGCCATCTCTTTGCCTCGAGAAGAAACGCAAACGTTTGCTTGTCATTGGCAATAACGATCCCACCCGGTACGTTCTTCCCCGCCTTGGATATCGCGGTGCGCGCTTGCTTGGCTCGTAGCAGGACGCCCTGGCCGAGGCTGGTATCTCGTATCGTCAGGAAGGGAACGTCCCTCTTCGCCTTTATGTCGGCGCCCCTCACGAGGCTCGGGGTCACGTTCGGATAAATGTGATGGTAGATGTACTTGTTGACGTGGTTGATGATCTGGCGGAAGGACGTGACTGACCCCAAGGAGGTCATGCCGTTTCGCAGCCAATCAAAGAATGCCTTGCGGTTGTAGATGCGAGCGGAGGTATCGTCGGCCGCCAGCGCACCAATCATCCCGACGAGGTTGTACCTGAGCTGTGCGATTGAAAAGAAGTCGTTGACCCCGTTGAAGCCGTCCACACCAGGAGTGCCGCCAATCGATTCCAAGAGATGAATGATCGAGCCCAAGAGTCCTTTGGTGTCGGAGTAGGCAGGGGTGACGGGGGCCTCGTTCATGATTTGGCCAATGACCCATTTGTGGCCGCCCGACACACTATTGAACAGCGACTCCCCGGCGCCGAGGAACTTCTGATGTTTGTCGGTCAGGCCACCACCGCCCACAGAGTAGTCGGCGAACCATTGGTAACAGGAGTCCCAATAAGTGGAGAGGTCCATGCACTGAAGAATCAACTGCCGAGAGTCGGGGTTCTTGCCGTAGTTGTACCCCGTCACCTCGCCCACAAACATGAGCTTGTATTGGTTGTCGGGAGCATCGAACCTATTGAAGTTGGCCTCGGAGAACGACCCGTCCTGCGCCTGCCGCGGTCCGTCCTTATCGTCAAGCGGCTTGTCGTCGAGGTAGAAGAGATGGACCAGCGTTCGCGGCAGCAAGTGAAGTGCCATGTCTGTCGGCACAATCTGGATGGACGCGAGAGCTGGTTGGTCAGGAGCCGCATTGACCTGAGCAGAGATGACCGGAACCTCGACGCCCTCAAGGAACAGCCGAAGCCCGAGTGGTGTGACCTTGGTGCTCATATAATCGGGTCTATGGGAGCGTCGTCATCACCGACGCCACGGATTCCTGTTCGGTCTTCATCGGCGGTACCAGGAGCCCCTGACTGAACTGCCGCAAGGATCGCAGCAATCTCCTCCGGAGTGCGCGCGGCAGATGACGAGCTCCCGGAGCCATACACATCAGAGAGGCTGGCCGGGTCAAGCTCTGAATCCTCGTCCGTGTTTCCGTATACTTCATCTAACGTGGCCTGGGTCTCGGGGTCAGTCCCCAACAACGAGTTGTAGTTCTGGTCTCCGTAAGCGTTCTCATAGGTCAGCGAGTTGCTAACCGCGGTGGGCTGGTACGCCGCGTCAGAGCCGTAGGCCTTGCCCAATGAAACAGCCTGCGGATTTTCCGCCTCCCCAGTGGCGGCCGCCTCGAACGTGCGAATTGCTGCTCCACCGATGAAGTTGCCGACCTTCTCGAGGAAGCTCTTGTCCTCGAAGGAAGTCTTGATGCCTGCTTTCTCGAGCTCCTCTCGACGCCCTTCAATTCTGGAGCGAGAAGTTTGAGAGCCCGCACCAGTATCCAGACCCGACAAAGCTCTCAAGCCACCCAGGTCTCCGGTCTCTATAGCCCGAGCAACAGTCCGGCCAACTGCCAAGGCAGACATCGCCATGCCAAACGAGCTCTTGGCAAAATCTACCGCTTCCGCAAGGTCACCTAAGATGCCACCACCTTCGGCGAGCTGGTTGTGGATGATCAATCGAAGGTCGTTGTCTTCGATTGCCAACTGCCTGTTGAGGCGCCGCTCCATGAGGTTCATGTACTGACTCAGGGTAGTCAGTTGCCGAAGAATCAGCGGGTCCCCAAGTGTGGGGTACTCGTCAATGTTCTCGAATATGTAGCCACGCTGCGTGCCGGAGACATCGGATATCCACGGTGGCGCAAACATCGCGGTACCGGGCATGCGCAACTTCACCGAACCGTTAACGCCTTCGAACCTTCCGGTAACCGCATCGAACTGGCTCCCCAATCCCGAGGCACTGAGAACCGCCGAGCCACCAATGCTCCCAACACCAATCTGAGCCGCGCCCGTCGATTGTAGAAAGCCTGCGACACCGATGGGCACACGTACAGTGCGGCCACCCACTACGTTCCCTACTTTGTCGATGAGGTTGCTCGCTTGGGAGACGAGGGTGTTGACGTTTCGAATGGCACCTCGGATGCTGCTCAAAACACCACCGCCCGGGTCGGCTAATAGATTCTTGAGCCGCACCTCGGCACCAGTGGAAGTGAACTGCGACCGTCGATCCTCAAGGTCGCGGTTGAGGACATCAAAGCTCTCCAGCTTCTGCGCGTATCCCGGGAATCGAGTTTGCCCGATGTCCGACCAATCGTGGTAGCCAGTAATCAACATCGAGAAGCTGAACGGCACCGAGTACGGTTCTTCCGACTGCTCGGCCGCCGCCGCCTGGAGCATGTAGCCCTCTATGATGGTGGTGTCCCAAGAGAGATACACTCGAGCGTTCTGTTGTACGAGCTTGGTGCCGCGGAGCTTCTCGTCGTAGTTCTTCCAGAACTGAGACTTCCAATTGAAGTCTTCGGTGTTGAGGAGCAGGCCGCTGACCTCCACGATGCGTGGCCGCTCCCCGAAGAAGTAGACGTAGGGGTCGCCGAAGGTCTCAATGATCTGCTGCTTCTCTGTCCTCTGCTCCGAGATGGATTGCAGGATGTAGTCGGAGTACTCCTGCACCCGACCAGTGCGCCCAGACGTCGTTCCACTTCCGCGAACGTCACTACTGGAGGTGAGAGGAATTACCTTGTTGCCAGGGCCTCGGACAGAGAGCGTGGAGAACCTGTCCTCTTTGATCTGGATTCCACGGTACGGCCGGCGGATAGGTCTGCGAACTTCTTTGTTCAAATCCAGAAGCGCCTGGTCCCGGCTGGCCGTGATGTTGTTCAGGAACGCATCCGTGCGAAGGAAAATGAACGACATCTAGTTCTGCCCCGCTGTGAACTGCTCCTTCAAAAGGTAGTCCTTGAAGAGAGGATTGACCGCAGGGTCGACATCTCTTTTGGCGAGGATGCGGTAGGTCTCCTGGTTGACGAGGTGGAGGAAGACGTCGTCCACACTGATGCGGTCCATAATTCTGACCGAGATCTTCCCACGCTCAACTGTCGTGAGGGAGAAGTCGAGCACCTGGCGCGGGGGGATGTCGTTCTCGTCTGCCATTGTCTATGACCTATCTGCTTCGGGAGTCATCGGAGTGTCGGCTACTTCTGTTGACGTCTTGTCCTTGATCTCTTCTCCGATGGTGAGGTTCACGGCGTTGACGAACTTCGTGTTGGCGTCCGCGAAGATGTTGAGCTGTTCCATCATCTTCTGGTTGTGCGTCTTGCGAGCCTCTGTAGTCTCCGACAACTGAGTTTTGATGGCCTCGGCCGCCTTCTTCCCAAAGTCGGCAGCTTCCTCTTTGGAGATCTTCTTGTCCTTGAGAGCTGCCTGGACACCTTCGCCGCCGATGGCCTCGAGGTCGTAGCCCATGCCCTTCAACTTCTGAAGCATCTGGTTGGTCTGCTTCTCATCCAGTGCGCCACCCTTAGAGAGCTCCGACATCTCATAGAGAGAAGCTACCTGGCGGCCAATAGCTCCGGACTTGGCAAACTCTTTCGCCTGGTCTCGAGTTAATGAAGACGCCAGAGACTGCGCCTCATTCTGCGCCACCATGAGCTCTTCGCCAATGAGCTGTCGGTCCTCGCCACCTCGGTACTTCTCCACCAGGCTGGAGAAAGCCTTCTCTCGTTCGCCGGCGGCCGGGCCCCTCAAAGCAATATCCCCAGGACCTTTGACTGCTACGTCCCGGATTTTCTCCATGGTCCCTTGGGCAGCTTGCATTCCCCGGGCCTTCATGAAGTCGCCGGCGGCCTCTTTGAATTCCGCCGTGTCTGCGCGCCCCGTCTCGATCAACCTGCGGGCCGTCGTCCCTTTGCCACCCATCTGCTCGAGCTGGTAGATCGCTTCCTTCTTGTCCAGCGTCCCACCCATGTACTGTTGGAGTATGCCCGCGGTGTCGCCCGTCAACGTGGCTTCCAAATCGGTTTTGTCTATGCCGATGTTCTTGGCGGCCTCATACCCCTGAGTCAGTGCCTCTCCAAAGTCTCCCTTGAAGAAAGCCTCCTTTGCCTTTTCGGCCGCATCCAGATTCTGAATGCCATAACCACTGACAGCACTAGTGAGCTCGTCGAGTTTGTCCTGCTGAAACTCAGCCAACTCCTTGGGAGACGTAGGCATGTGGCCAGCATCGGCCGCCATCGCCTTGAAGTCTACCGCCAGCTCTCCGCCACTGAGGTCTTCCTCTTGCTGTGCGAGAGACAAGAGATCCAGATTCTCTTCGGTAGGCTCCTTGCCCATTTCTCTCAAAAGCTTTTCAGCATAGCCCTTGGGATCATCTTCTTTGAGCCGGCGAAGTTCTCCAGACTTCTGACCTATGAGCCTCTTCAACCCCGCCTTGAAGTCCTCTACCTGCGCGCCCTTCTTGTCGAAGCCCATGGCCTTACGACCGGCGCCGCCCGCGCGCATAGACCCGCGCATCATGCCTCTTCGTACGTCAGCCCTCGATGCTCGGAAGCCGCCACCCAAATCCAGTGCGCCTTCACCGCCCTCGGTCCCAATACCGAGCCGGCGCAAAGCAGCCTGCTTCTGTGTTCCCCCGTCAGTCAGCCCTGTGGCGCGGGCACCAAATGCGGCCCCCACCGCGGTGCCAATACCTGGCAGCATAAGACCACCGAGTGCAGCTCCTATCCCAATCTCACCCAAGCCTTCAGACTGTATGCCGCGGGTCAAGTTCTCGACAGCCGAACCGCTAACAAACGACTGACCCGCATCACCCAAACCAAGGGATGAGTAGTCAGCCGTGAGGGCACCGCCGCGGATAAGACGCTGGCGCTCCTTGGTGCCCATAGAAATTCGTCGTGTTCTCCCCGTGAGTGCATCGGAAGCAGAGTCCCACGCCTCACCGAAGTCTGCCGCAAGCTGCTCTCCAGCTTCTTGCAGCGGTCGATTGATCCCTTCGGTGAGCGAGTGCGTTGCTGCCGTCTTTAGTGCGTCCCAACTTCGGTGCTGCTTTTGCTCGAGCTGTTCAAACGCCTTATTGATTGCGTCTTCCGTTTGACGGGATTGCTGGTCTCGGATTCTCGGCATCTCGTCCATGAGCTTGGTGAGCATCTTGGCTTCACGATTCGACACGCCCAGCATTTGGCGCATGAGCTGCTGACGCAGCTTCGGGTCGGC
>Ga0255058_10001563_pt1 | contig 12871 bp, 13 predicted proteins | sample Cases_109_9_MG_FD_188637 | JGI IMG/M metagenome (GOLD analysis project Ga0255058, IMG submission 188637) | Seawater microbial communities from Amundsen Gulf, Northwest Territories, Canada - Cases_109_9 | ecosystem: Environmental > Aquatic > Marine > Gulf | place: Canada: Northwest Territories... | reverse complement strand
GCCGAGTGGTGGAATGTCCATTCGCCCTCTACGCTTGTGAGCTCGTCCGAGCTCGCTCAGCCGGTCAGTGAGGAACGTCTTTCTTTACCGATTTCCGCGGTGCGTCGGGTGAAGGGCGCTCTGCGCAAGTGGTTCGTGATGGCGCCGGCACTGCTGATCCTCGCGGGGTTCGGTGCGTGGGGGTTGTGGCTCACAATCCAAGCCCTCCTTGCGTCGAGGTAGCGAAGCGCCAGCTCGTCGGGATCTGAGAGAAAAATTAGCGAGACGAAGAAGAACCAGTCCGTCGACGCGATCCACGTGACCCAACTCTCGTACGCGAACGCGCCGTGCCAAGCCGCACCGGCCAAGTAGCCAGGCACGATTACGCACGAGTTTTGAGAGGTACGATCAGCCTTTGAACATGGGCTGAGCTTGTCAGCGAGTGCTCCGACCGGATTCTTGCGACACAACCGGTCACCGCCCCCAGGCAATGTACGCCTCACATCGTGACGACCACCTTGCCCAGAGCGTGTCCTTCTCCAACAAGGCGGAGAGCATCGGGCACGCCCGTCAATGGGAAGCGTCGATCGATGATTGGCTTCATCGTACCGCTCTCAACAAGCTCCAGGAGGCGGACATTATCCTTTTGTTTTGGGCCAACTATGAGGAGGCCCATTTTACTGCTCCCAAACATGGAAATGATAGGTCCCAACACCAGGGCTTGATACAGGCGCTTCGCGGAACCTCCGACCAGAAGATAGGTCCCACCTGGGGCCAGCACACGCTTGTGGGCGAAGAGCGAACGTTGAGCGACAAGATCCAGGATCAAGTCGTAGCGCTGCCCATTCTTGGTGAAGTCTTCCTTCGTGTAGTCAACAACGTGGTCCGCGCCGTTCGAGCGCATGAAGTCCTGCTTCCCCGTGTTGTCTACACCAGTGACTTCAGCCCCGAGTGATTTTGCCAACTGCACCGCAAAAGTACCGGAGCCCCCACCCGCGCCATTGATCAGAACTTTCTGTCCGGCCTGGAGCCTTCCTTTGTCGCGTATCCCCCGTAGAGCGATAACTCCAGCCTGAGGGAGAACCGCGGCGTCCTCAAACGTCATCCTAGCGGGCTTGAGTGTCAGCACCTGTTCGCGAGCGCAGGCGTATTCCGCAAAACCTCCGAAAGACCCCATGATGTCGCCAAACACTTCATCTCCAGGCTTGAACCGCGTGACCTCATCGCCGACCGCTTCAACCCGCCCCGCGACGTCCGATCCGAGGATCTTGAACCTAGACTTGAACAGCCCCCAAGTAGTGCGCGTGTAAAACGGCGTCCCGGTCAGCATCTCCCAATCGGAGAGGTTCAGAGAGGTTGCATGGATCTTGAGAAGAACCTCGTTCTCTCGAGGTGTGGGCTTCGGGACCTCCTCAAACGCAACAACTTCTGGAGGCCCGTACTTGTGACAAACTGCGGCTCTCATCCACTCTATCTCGGTTACCAGTGAACGTGACGAGCAGGAGGTTAGATCGAACACACCTTAGCGTCCATAGTAGGATGAGGGACGGGCTGAAGTTTCTAAGTCTTCAGTTTTCGTCAGTTCTGGGCAAGGCGGCGGGAGACCAGAGGCCAGTTACGTAGGTTCGTCGCCTGAGCGGACGCAAAACTGAGAAACTTCAGTCCGTCCCGTCCCCTTGCGATGGCTCCCGTTGCACGGCGGGCCACAGAGATGTCCAGACCACTTCGCGCTACGTTCATCCGCCATTCGAGGCCGGCAAACGAGTGAACGATGCCCGTTTTCGGGACACCGTTTGGGACACGCGCGACTTCTACGAAAAGGACGAGATCTCTAACTCGTTGAAACCCTTGGCAGACGCGAAGGGATTCGAACCCCCGACTTCTGCCTCCGGAGGGCAGCGCTCTATCCAGCTGAGCTACGCGTCCATCCCCTTTTTTCTGGGGTAAAGTTGTTGTCCCCGATTGGGGATCGGGCACTGTTACAGTTCCCGTTACAGTTGCAAGCCGGCGATCGGCTGCTGTTCGGGCCCTGAGCGCCGCCGTCGCCGCGCGCTTGCGAGCGTTGAAGTAGCGGCTCGTGGTTTGGAGGTCTCGGTGGCCTGCGATGGCCGCGACGGCGCCGACGCTCTGCGTACACTCTGCGAGATCGGTGAGTGCGGCGTGCCTCAGGTCTCGGAGCGTGAGGTATCGAGCGCGCTCCTCGCCAATGACCTGGGCGGCGGCTTTGCGGAGGGTCCTGCGGTAGTCATACCGGCCGAAGATCAAACCGTCCTCGGGCGCGATCCGTTCGAGCGCCTCCCGAGCCAGCGGCGTGAGCTCGAGCGCCCTCGCCTCGCCTTCTTTGTCGATCTCCGCGGTTATCCGGATCTCATCGTCGCCGAGCTTGTAGTGCTCCGGCACGCGGAGCTTCTCCATCATCTCGCGTCGGAGCCCATACTCGGCGGCCAGTGTCACGAGCGCGCGGACCGGACGCCGCTTGCGTTCGCTGTACGTCGGAAGCAGACGAAGAATCGCGAGCACCTCCGCCCGATCGATTTCCGTAACCTCGCGACCGGGGACCGCCCGCACGCCGCGGACCTTCTTCGCAAGCGGTGGCACGTCGACGCGGTCGATGTAGTTCCGACCTTGCATGCTCGCCCACTTCACGAAGCGAACGAGAACCGCCCTATCCTTGCGTACCGTCTCGCGTTTGACCTCTCGAAGTCGTGCCTGGTAGAAGTCCTCGATGCTTGCCGGCGTGAGGTTCTCGATGTTTGGGAATCGCGGGAGCAGCTGCACGCGCCACGTGAGCTCGCAACGATTCCAATCGCCTTGGCTGACGATCGGTGGCTCGATAGCGGCGAGCCACTCCGCGACGATCGGCGAGAGTTGGCCGCGCCGGGGCGCATCTACTCGACGCCGACCGGAGACAGTCTCGGCGTAGAGTTGCGCAGCGATTCGTCGAGCCTCCGCTGGATCTCGCGTGCGCGTCGAGAGCGTGACGGTTTCACCCGCGTGCCAGAACCGGCAGATGAGGAATCCATTCCGTTTGTCTGGCGTGAGGCTGAAGCCTCCACCTCGTTTTCTAACCATTGAATCAATTCCCCCCTCACAAACATCACCTTACGCCCGATGCGACGTTCGCTCAATCGCGGACGGATGTACTTGTCGAAACTATTGGCGCAGCAGCCTGAAAGCTGCACTGCTTCGAGACGTCCAACCAAAATCCGCCCGTCGCCCTGACCTTCGAAAACTGCCGCCACTACTCGTCCTCCCCCTCCTACACACTGTTATCGGTTTTGCCCCTCAAAAAGTTGTCCGGGATCGTGATTTTTTTTCGCGTCCGGTTCCCCGAAGGGGATTGATCCGTCTGTGACTCTCAGTGACAACGGGTGACAGCCAGTGACAAAATTGGTCAGCATGGGACCCAACTTGTTGGGGCAAGGGATAGTTTTGTCTGCCAACAAAACTGCACGCGCCACCTTCTCCCGCTGATCGCGTGAACGGTTGCGCGAGTTGCGCGCTCAACGCCTTCGGCTTATTCGCGCGCTCAGAACGGAGTTCTCTCTAGACAACGCGATCGCGATGCCTATGCTCGAAGGCATGGGGGAACTGAAGCATCGACTCACCGTACGGCTTGGAGACGCGCACGTCGCTCAACTCAACGCGCTCGCAGAAGCGAGTGGGCTCAGCCGCAATGATGTGGTTCGTCGCATCCTGTTGAGCCACGACTTACCGACCGCAGAGTCGCTCGAGGAAATCGAGAAGCTGCAGAGGCTTCAGGGCGGACAGAATCGGCTCGGCGGCCTACTCAAGAAGACACTGACTGAGCGTCGCGACAAGGCGGACATTCGACGGACGCTCGCTGAGATTGAGAGAACGAGCGCGCACATTCGCGTCGTGATCGATCGCCTGGCCCGGCCACGATGATCATCAAGCCGAAGAAGTGGAAGAAAGGGGGCGGGACGTCTCCGAAGCGCCCGCGCTTCCGCGGGCTAGTGACCTACATGCTCAAGGGCAAAGGCGCCGAGCGGTGCACATGGTACGGAGCAGGAAACCTCGAGGGAATCGATCGGCCCGAGGACGCGGACGTCGCGATCAACGTGGTGGAGGCGTTTCAGCGCGCGAACACGCGCGCCAAAGGCGACCGGACGTACCACATGATCATCTCGCTTCACCCCGACGACCGTTCGTTGAGCGAACGGGAGCTCGACGAGGTGGTTCGGCGTGCAGTCCATGCGGCCGGATTGGGCGAACATCAGTACATCGCGGTCCGCCACAGCGACCAGGAGCACGAACACGTCCACGTCGCGGTCAATCAGATCCACCCGAAGACGCGGAAGATCCACCACCCGTGGCGAGACGTCGAGGCCTTCAAGGCTCTGGCGAGCGAGCTTGAGGTAGCGCTGGGGCTTCGCAGGGTCGATCGAAGCGTGAGGCGAATCGATAGCGATCGGTCCCGCGACTACGAGGCACAGCGCGGGATTCAGAGTTTTTCGCGCTGGGCGCGGAGTCGCATTGGCGAGAGGATCGATCTAGATGGCGTCTCGGACTGGGCCGAACTGCATGCGCGACTGGCGCCGCATGGCGTGCGAGTCGTGACGCGTGGCAACGGTTTAGCCCTGGTCGACGCGACGCGAAGGGATCTAGCCTGCAAGGCCTCGGCTCTTGGGCGCCACTGGTCCAAACAAAGGCTCTGTGAGCGCTTCGGGGATTTCGTTTCGGGTCCTACGGCGGAGCACGTGACGACCATGAGCCGAGAGCCGTATCGACCCGAGCCCCTCGGGGCGCTGCGTGAAGACGAGCTTTGGCGCGAGTACCAGGATGCGCTCGGCGCCGCGCGAGATCGGCGCGACCAGCAGCGCGAGGCGTTGTCGTCCAAGATCGACTCAGCCCGAGCTGCCCACCGACGACGCTTCAAGTTGAGGCATCACGCGATTGCAGCGATGCCCATCCCTGGGCGCGAGAAGCGGAAATTGTACAAGATGCTCTCGTTCGAGAGAAAGGCTGCCGAGCGCAGACTTCGGTCGACGATCAAAGGATGGCGTATGATGAGTGTCGACGGACACCCGGAGTCTTGGAAGGAGTACTTGGCCGGACGGGCCGCTCGCGGAGACCAGCGGGCAATCCGTCGCCTCAGGCGGCAGTTGCAGGGGTTGGCGATCAAGAGCCGTGAGAACCAACTTCTGGCCCTGCCCTCTCGCAACTTGCGGACGAGTCGCGGAAGTATCATTCACAACCTGCCAGGAGGGGTACGGCTCCGAGAGTCCGCAGGATCGATCGAGCTCCTCGGCGAGGCCCGAGATGAGGCGCTCGAGCAGCTGGCGAAGGTCGCCAAGGAAAGGTTCGGGTCGAACCGCATCATGCTACTTGGACGCAAGGATGTTCAACGGCGACTGACCAAGATGGCGGCCGAGCAAGGGTTGGAAATTGCTGAAGAGCGTCAGCGCTGACGCTTCCGGTTGCTGGCCTCAAGTAGTCGAACGTCAAACCTGATTGTCGTGCGCGTTGCGCGAGACGGGGTTCGGACCGACGACCTTCGGGTTGTGAGTTCAGGAAACCCGGTTTTCGCACGCCATCACAACACACTGGAATCACATCGAAACATCAAACATGACCGGGACTTCCCCGCATCGCCGTGTTCACGGTTCGTCACTTCATGTCATCTGATTTCACATCGTCACGGCACCGTCAGGTCAACGGCGTGCCATAACGCCAGCCGCAATCTTTGTGCAAACCGACGCGTGACGAGCCCGCGACCCCAATGGTACATAGGCCGTCCAACCGGAGGAGGGGGGGCTCGGGGCCGAACCAGATTGTGTACGAACCGTCCGCGTTTGGCTTGACCTCCGGGTTGTTACTGTCCAGCGGTTAGCTCGAGCAGGCTGCTCTGTCAGCGTCAAGACTCAAGGCTCGTGACGCAAATTGGATTGACGGCGCATGGTTTTCGGTAGAATGAACGAGTTCCCGAGATTATGACTAATGAGGCTCGTACTTATCTGCTCCTCGAGTTGACCACCGCGCTAGGTACGCTTGGGCTTGCATTTGCCCAGGTCGGGCCTCTTCAATACAACTCGATAACTGCTGGAATCCTTTTTGTTTTCATATGGGGAGTACATCTCGGTTTACTCCTTCTAAGCTTCCCCGAGGAGTTCAGAGAATCAGGAATTCCCATTCGCTACCTTCTGCTTTACGGAATTCCAGCATTCATCGCCTTTGCGTTTGCCTGCTATGCATGTTTAGCCAGTTGGAGTTGGACGGGAATCCCGCGGCTTGGGACGGAAACTGGAAGTATCGATAAGGAACCCGCGCCACAGAGCCAACTCGAGGAACACGCCGTCCACTGGAGTTACGAGCCCGGCACCGGTCCGGCGGATTGGGGCGCGATGGATCCCGCGTGGAACCTGTGCGCCGAGGGACGGGCGCAGTCACCGATCGATCTGACGAACGCAAAGACGACTGAGCTGCCACACGTGGAGCTCCACCTGCCCAGCGGTCGAGAGGTCGAGGTGCTCAACCAGGAGGGCGTGATCGACGCGCTCGACAACGGTCACACGATCCAAGTCAACACGAAGACCGGCGAGCGGATGACCGTCGGCGATAAGTCCTACGCGCTCCTGCAGTTTCACCTTCATTCACCAAGCGAGCACACCGTCGACGGCAAGCATTTCCCGATGGAAATGCACTTCGTGCATCAGGCAGAGGACGGCGCGCTTGCCGTCATCGCCGTGTTGATCGAGGAGGGTGCCGAGAATCGCGTCCTTGCGCCGCTATGGAAGCAGCTTGCCGAGGCGCCTGGCACCCAAGCCACGGTTCAGTTGCCGGTCAAGTTTGCCGATCGGATCTTCACGACCAGGGATTCCACCGGCCTCTTTCACTACGAGGGTTCGCTCACGACCCCGCCGTGCAGCGAGGGGGTCCAATGGTTCGTCCGCAGGACGCCGACTCAGCTTTCGAAGGCACAGATCGCCGAGTTTACAGCGGTCTACGATCACAACAACCGGCCAGTGCAGGCGCTCAACGACCGGGTGTATTACTTGGACGAGACCCCAGACGTCACGATCAGGTAATGTGATGACCGCGGGATCGCCGTGCAGGCGCAGCTCCGGTTGGCCGAAGCGTTGCAACCCGTTGCGCCACCTCACGGCACCGAGCAAAAAGAAAGGCACCTAGCCAATTCGCTAAGTGCCTGACTTCGTTGGTTGCGGGGGCCAGATTTGAACTGACGACCTTCGGGTTATGAGTTCACAAAAGCCGGTTTCCGTGTGCCAACACAAGCAATCGAAATCGCTCAGAAATCTCAACGAAGACCGGGCGTTAGTCCCTTCGCCATGTTCACGGGTCGTCACTTCTTATCATTCGGCTTCACGTCGTTAAGGCACCGTCAGGTCACCGAGTGCGCTTGAACGCTGTCAGCGCACCCGCTTGGATCGAACACAACCCACGCCGGCGTCGCGGGCCTGCACGAAACCGAGACGTCCGCCTCCGGATGGCGAACGCGTCGAGGATGACCGCGAGGTACAGCCAGGCTTGCCAGGTACGCACGTAGGTGATGTCACTGACGGCGTCGCGCCCCTCGATGACCCCCGTGAGACCTCGTGCTGCTGCGGCTCTTCGAGCGTGGCGAAACCTTCTCCGACCCGTTGACGTGACGTTGACGCTATATTGTGTTGCCATCCTCGTCGTAGGTGTACGACTTGGTGACGAATCCGTCCTTCTTCACCTCTTGGAGGGCTATCCTCCACCTCGATGCGTTCATCGCAGACCTTGTGCTTCACATACGGGTTGCGCTTGGCCACCAGGTGTCGTGGCTTTGTAGTGAGCACTTCGGCGATGGGGAGCTGTTTATGGGGCGTTGTTCGCCGCCTGGTTCACCCAGTAGTTCAAGACCTCGAACTGTTGCCCGCCTGGATCAGAGTAGCGCATGCGAATCGCCCAGTCATCGCGTGCCCGAACGCACGCACTGAGTTCTTCGTCGGTGGCTTCCGAAGGAAAGATCCATCGGTAGATAGGCATGAGGTCATTCGAGATCCACGGATGGTCAATCTCGATGCACTCTGCAGGAGGCCGGCCCATCGCCTTGTCCATTCCTACAACATACTACTTGGGGCCTGACCGGCCCAAGGTGCAGTGGAAGTTAAGAGCCTGCCCGCTCAATCCCGATGACGAACGCCAAGCTGGGTCTCGACGTGGTGTTGTCGGTGCAATCGGCATTCGGCTACGCGATTCACCCGCTCGAGCACTTCGCCTTTGCTTGGGTCAATCGCCAACATGAGTTTCGCTATCGCGGCGGCGCGCGCGTCAAAGCCCCTCGCGGAATAAAGGTACGCGGCGCGCTCGTATGCGCGAAGGGCGTCCGCCTCGCGTCCGATCCGACGCAACAGGTCGCCCTTGCGGTGCGACCACCGGGGCTCATTCGGCTTTCGTATTTCGACCAGCTCGTAGATCTCGAGCGCTTCGATCATCCGTCCGTGCTCGAGTGCTCTGTTGAGCTGAACACGAAGATCCGCGGCGGTGCTTTCGCGTCTACGGCTCGTTTTGCCCGAGATCAACTGCTTCCACATCGGACTGCCACAATCAGGGAGTACTTGAGAAAACACCGTTTCGGTACCGGCGTCCACAAGTAATTCTTCCCTCGCGCTTGGCGCCAAAAACACTGGTCCGTTTCACGAAGCGCAGGAATTGCGTGGGTAGCTGAACAGACCTTCAACAAACCCTCCCTCGAGCACTCCTGCATAGTTCATGGGCTTGCCGTCTGTCACGCATCAAGAGCGGGCGAACGTGCCAGAACGACCTGAGCCAAGCCGTTGAGACGCCCAACCAAGAACCGTTCCGAGGCGCCCCGGCTGACCGCCTGATTCGAGACAATGTGAAGGTAGGCCCGCACGTATCTGCGCCCCTGGTAGTCGTGTCGGCGCACCAGGTCGTGCAGCGTGTCGATCGTCTCCGCCGTCATTAGGCGTCCGGTACAGGCGTGAATTCGGAACACCCAGTCAATCCACTTGGTGCTGCGAGGACCACGCGCCAATTCTAGCGCGTACATCATCGCCGTTTCGAAGAACTCGTCGAACTGCGCCGCCGGGTGGGCCATTCAAACCGCGCAATTCGGCTTGCGACACACAAACCACACACCGATTCAGAAAACGCAAATGGTGGCGAGGCCCAAAACCGCGCCAAGTGTTCGCAATCACCTGGTCGGCACGGATGGGATTGAAGTGCCGACCCCTACCGTGTCAAGGCAAAGAGCAGGCGCGCCGGCCCCCACTTCACTTATCGAAAGCGATGGTGGCAAAGGGTCAGACATGGGCAAGAAGGGCACCGATGGGGGCCTTTTGACACACGGTGTGTCGATCGCAAGCTTCGCCCACGACGTCCTCAACGATCCCGACGCCACAGTTCGCGAAGCGGCCCTCGCCGGTTGGGTCTTGAACGAGCTCGAGGGGCGGGGTGATTGCTGACCGACCAGCCGAGGAGGCCCTTGGGTTACCGACGACACTCGTATCTGGGTCAGCTCAGCCCAGCCGAGTACGAAAGGAGGCACGCTTCACGAGCAGGACCGCCTTCAGCGGCGGAGGCAGAGGGACGTCTCGGATGGTTCAGGATTCGTTGCGCGTCGGGCTACTTGGAGAGGCTTCGGTAGTTGACCACGAAGTAGCCGAGCGTGAGGAGGATTCCTGGGATCCACCAATAGAGAGCGACACGAAGGGCGTACGGTTCGGTCGCTGCGGCCGCGAGGGTCAAACCGTCTGCGGCACCCCGCGAAGGAAGCACGAAGGGATGTACGGCGGCGGCGGCGCTCATGAGCATGCCTGCTAAGAACGCACTCGATGCAATAAAGGCGCGAGGCCAGCGTTCATGGCGAGCTGAGTGAAACGCGCCGAAAAGACCAGCCACCGCTAGCGCGGGCCCGAACCACCATGCGAGATGGGCGCGGAGGTTGTTGACCATTTGCGGCTGGGCAATCGCGGTGGCGGCGGTGACGATCGCGGTGAGCGCGAGCGTGGCGAACCAACCGTACTTTACGCAGCAACGCGAGCGCCGTTGAACTTCGCCTCCGGTTCGCCAGACGAGCCACAGAGCGCCATGCAGGGTGATCGCCGCAACAGCCATCAGCGAGACGCATACGGTGTACCAGTCCAGAATGCCGGGCTCGGGATCGATCTTGAAGTTGGTCCACAATGGCGCAAAGAAACGTCCTTCACCGTCGAACGCCACGCCGCGGACGACGTTCCCGAGAGCCGCTCCAAAAAACACGGTCAGGAGAAGGCTGGATAGGGCGAACGCCACGTCCCAAAACTGTCGCCAAAGCGGGTGTTCGACATGGTGGCGAAGCTCGATGCCAAGCGCCCGGAACACCAGCAGCCACAGGATGATCATCAGGGGCAGGTAAAACCCACTGAAGCTCGTGGCGATCAGCGTCGGAAAAGCCATCATCAGCGTTCCCCCAGCAGCGATTAGCCAAACCTCGTTGCCGTCCCACACGGGGCCCACGGTCCGCAATACCATCTCTCGTTCGGCGTTGTTCCGAGCGACGAACAGGTGCAGAATCCCGGCTCCGAGATCGAAACCGTCGAGCACGACGTACGCCGTCAGCATGAATAAGATCAGGACAAACCAAACCTCGGCCAATGTCATGCGACCTCGTGTGTGGGGCCGGGTCCGCGGCCGATGATCCGGGTTGCAACGAAGAAGAATAGCATCGACAGCAGGGCGTAGAGCCCCATGAATCCGAGGAGTGTGAACCAGACATTGCCACTCGAGACGTTGGTCGAGTAGCCATCGGCCGTACGCATCAAGCCGTGGATGAGCCAAGGCTGGCGGCCGAGCTCCGCTGTCAGCCACCCTGCCGTGTTCGCGACAAAGGGCAGCGGAATCGCGAGCATCAAGATCCACAGCCACGTGCGGAGGCCGAAGAGCTTCCCGCGTATCAACAACAGCAACGCCAATCCCATGACAGCAATAAAGATCGTCCCCAAACCCACCATGATGTGATAGGCGTAGTAGACGAGTGGCACGTTGTCGGGCCAGAGATCGCGGTCGAACTCTTCGAGGCCGACGATCTTTGAGTGCCATCGACGATGAGTCAACATGGACAGCATGTTCGGCATCACGAGCGGGTTATCAAGCGTGAGGGTTTCCATGTTGGGCTGCCCCAACATCACGAGGCCCGCCCCTTCTTCGGTCTGGAAATGGCCCTCCATCGCGGCAAACGTGACCGGTTGATGCTCCGCAACGAGCTTGGCCTGGATGTCCCCCGTAGGAAACGCCAACAGCAGCGATGCCGTCGCGCCGGCGACGACGGCGACCTGTAGGAACCGTTTTGCGTGAACCAGGTGTCTATCGGACAGTAGATAGAACGCGCCAACCCCCGCCACTACGAATGAAGCGGTTACAACCGAACCGATCATCGTGTGCGCGTACTGCGCGAACGACCATGGATTGGTGAGAAACTCCCACAAGCTGCGAAGGACGATCGTGCCATCCTCGCGCACTGCGTAACCGACCGGATGCTGCATGAATGCGTTCGTCGAAACAATGAACCATCCACTCAACCACGTACCCACGAACACCAAAAAAGCAGAGAGCCAATGAAGACGTGGACCGAGTTGCTTCTCGCGAAAAAGCAGCAGATAGAGAAATGACGACTCCAAGAAAAACGCGAACACCCCCTCCATCGCGAGGGTTTGCCCAATCACGCCGCCAGCAGCTTCGGAGAAGCGAGACCAGTTCGTTCCGAACTGAAACTCGAGGGGTATGCCCGTGACGACCCCCATCATGAACGAGAGGCCGAAGAGCTTCGCCCAGAAGCGCGCGGCCTCATTCGCTACCTCATCGCCACGGAGGCCCATCGTTTTGAACACGACAATCAGCAGTGCCAGACCCATCGTGAGCTGAGGGAAAAGATAGTGGTACGTGATCGTGAACGCGAACTGTAGACGATGAACGAATAGTGCTTCCACGGCAGCCTGCCCCAGCGGGGGTAGCACTAGCATGGACTGTGTCCGCGGCCCATGTCGCTAGGCGCGCAGCACGCGCACCGGAAATGCGGCATACGACATCCGATCGACAGATTCCGTGACGTATGCGCACGCGACGTTCGACGAAACCCCCGAGCCCGAAGCGGGGGAGCCGAGCGCCGGCCTTCAGGCGGGCGACCCGATCCCGTCTGTGCCGCCGTGGCTGCTCCGACTCGATATCGGCGCCGACGGAGATCTGGTCGACCTCGGCAAGCACGCGCTTCGGGGCAACATAGGCCTTGGATACACTTTCCTCGGCGAACGACCTCTTCGCTTTTCTCAGACCTCTCCCCGGGTGAATCTCCTTGAGCTCTCTGCGGGGCTCTCGTGGTGGTTCTTCGACCTCGGTCTGCAGATTTACAACCTTCTAGACGTCCAATACGCCGCTCAGGAGTTCGTCTTCGAGTCGAACTGGAATCCCGGGATCCCACCCTCGGATACGCCGGCTCGGCACATCGCTGCAGGTGCCCCACGCACGCTCATCTTCCAGATCGGGTTCAGGCTCTGAGCCCGCAGATTCGCCGCACGGCCACTTGATCCGCGAGCCCGGTTACCTACGCTCCCTGGGTGAGCATCGGTGTCCTGCCCATACCGCACGAACATCAGCTCGGATTGTTCTAGCCGCCCCTGTCTGCATTGGTAAATTCCCTAGTCACAACAGACCTCTCCACGCATCCCCTCTCGCCCTTCTTTGACCAACCAAGGAACCATGAGCAACGCAGCAAGAGGGTCGGCCCACCACCAGCCAATCGTGGAGTTGGCCACCAGGCCCAAAAGCAACGCGAAGGACAGGTAGGAGCAAGCCAGTGTCTCCTTGGCCTCTGCCCTCAATGCGGTGCTTCCGATCTCGCGAGCCGCCCGGAGTTTGCCCCAGGAAACGAGGGGCATGATCACGA